>Ga0209330_1000639_pt1 | contig 13275 bp, 13 predicted proteins | sample JacPinW_OM2H0_O3_FD_187969 | JGI IMG/M metagenome (GOLD analysis project Ga0209330, IMG submission 187969) | Forest soil microbial communities from Algoma, Ontario, Canada - Jack Pine, Ontario site 1_JW_OM2H0_O3 (SPAdes) (version 2) | ecosystem: Environmental > Terrestrial > Soil > Boreal...
TCGCGAAGGTCTGTACTCCTCGCTGCTGGTCTATTGGCGACACGAACGGGCTCAGGGGATTCGGGAGGCCTTGACTCCGCAGAAACGCGGGCCCAAGTCCAAGCGCCATCCCCTGGCAGACGAAATGGAAAAGCTGCAGCGGCAGAATGCGCGCCTCAACGAAGAGCTGCGCAAGGCCCACATCATCATCGACGTCCAAAAAAAAGTGGCCGCACTGTTGGGTCATCCGCTTGCGGACGAAGATCCAGAGAAGGAATCTTGATGGCAGCGGTCACTGAACTCGCCACCGCAGTCGGCACCCGCGCCGCTTGTCTTGCCCTGTGGGTACCCCGCGGGTCCTACTACCGGGATCGACGTTCTAGTTCTTCCCTGGTCCAGACTGCTCCGCGGCCGAGGTCGGGACGCGCCTTGGCTGCGGCGGAACGCGAAACCATCTTGACCTATCTCCACCAAGAACGCTTCCAGGATCGCTCGCCCGCCGCGGTCTATGCCACCTTGCCCTTCGATCCCTTTGAGCAATCTGCGGCCGGCATCGCCCCCTTCAATCCCAACGTTGTGGAACTCCGTTAAACCCTGAGATGACTACGTCATGTGTGGCTGCTACTCGCAACGCCGATAAATCTGCCCTCCTAGATGGAATTCGACAGATCCGACACACCTCCCTTAGCAGGCTGACGGAATGTGGCCCGATCAACAGCAAGATTTCAACAGGACGAAACCTATTACCTATCAGCGACCGCTTCGATCTTTAGAGGGTGTCATGCGCCACATGAAGGCGCATTGCCATACCCCCTCTATGGCGACGTATTTTTGGCTATGATGAAGCACGGAACTATACCCTTGCCCTCCAAGTCCCAGCCGCCTGCTGTTCGGTCAATAAAGAAGGACGAAGCGACGTTTTCTGAGGTGGTGCGGCTGATCGCGACGGCCCGCGAGAGAGCGACTCAGGATGTCAACACTGCGCTCATCGACCTTTACTGGAAGGTGGGTGAGATTATCAGTCACATCGAAGCTGCGGAGTGGGGAGACGGCGTTGTGGACCGGCTGGCACAGTTCATCGCGCACACGGAACCGGGTTTGCGTGGTTTTATCCGGCGAAATTTATTCAGAATGAGGCAGTTCTACGAGGCCTACAGAAACGACTCAAAAGTGTCCCCACTGGTGACACAATTGTCCTGGACTCACCACCTCATCATCCTGGGGCAGAGCAAACGCCCGGAGGAGCGTGAATTCTATCTGCGACTCGCCATCCGCGAGAAGTGGAGTAAACGTGAACTGGAGCGCCAGTTCAGGACAGCTCTGTTCGAACGCGCCGTGCTCAGTCCGCCAAAAGTGTCGCCACTGGTGACACAAATGTATCCCGAAGCTCTGAGTGTCTCCGGGACGCGTATACTGTGGAATTTCTTGGTTTGCCAAGCATCCATGCGGAAACTGACTTGCATCGCGGCCTATTGGAAAAGCTGAAGGACTTTCTCGTCGAGTTGGGGCGTGACTTCTGCTTTGTCGGGTCCGAGTATCCATTGCAGGTTGGCGGCCAAGACTTCGCGCTCGATTTGCTGTTTTTCCACCGGGGACTGACGAGCCTTGTGGCGGTTGAACTCAAAGTGGGCCGGTTCCAGCCGGAATATCTTGGGAAACTTGGCTTCTATTTAGAGGCGTTGGACCGGGATGTGCGCAAGCCGCACGAACAGCCATCTATCGGCGTGCTGCTCTGCGCCAGCAAAGACGACGAGGTAGTGGAATACGCGCTAAGCCGTACCTTGTCTCCAACACTGATTGCCGAGTACCAGACACAGTTGCCGGACAAGAAATTACTTCGGGCGAAGCTCCACGAATTCTACCTTCAGAACGCGCCCGAAGAGGTCAGCGACCGCCCTTCTGCGGATAGTAAACACCGGATACGGAAGAAGGTCTTATAGATCGCTATTTGCTAACGATGCAGGATCAGCTGCAAGCAAATTCGCCTTCGACAACGACTATGCGGCGGTCATAATTGCCAATGCACCGTGTCGTTTTTCGTTATTGAGGTTCTTCCTCACACGTGGTGCAAATCGTGGGATGCGCTCGCGTCTTGCCTCTCCCGCCTCCCGCGATGAAGGAAAAACGACACCAGCCCATCGAGATCTTCGATTTTAGTTCTTACGGGAAATGACTTGTCAAGCTGGTCGATCTTCACAGCTTTCCTGAATAATGCCTCCGCCTCGTCAAACATAGACTGCTGGCAGCTATTTATGGCCGGAGTGCGTTATCCGCGCCAAGATGTCGCGCCGGCTGTCGGGCACGGTGGCACCGGCGAATTCTGCGCGGTCCGCCGGACCCCACTTAGCCATCGTCGTGCTGATGGCTGTCGCCCACTTGTCCATGCTTTCGGCATTGGGGTAGGTGATGACGACGCAGCGCGTCGACGGTGCCGAAGTGTTGACGTACTGCTCGTCGACGCCGTAGTACGTAGCCACGCCCTTCTTGAGCTCTTCCTCAAACGTCGGCACTAGCAGCTTCTTGAGCATTGCAGTGTAACCTTCCGGCTTATCGGCCTTCGCCATTGAGCAGACCACGCGCAGGTACGCTTCTGTTCCGCTGCCGTCATGGTACATGCTCGTTTGCATCAACAAGTCTTCGTGCTTGGTGGCTGCGATTTGCCCGGGCCGCGGACCGTTCTTGCGAACTTCGTCGAGCACCTTCATGAGCCCCGCGATGCTGTTGGACGACCATGCCGCGCCGTGCGTATATCCGTCGGGTGTGTGTACGACTTGCTCAAAGGTGGACCAGCTCAGGATTGCCCCGTCGGCTAACGACTTCTCTACAACCGGAACGAACGACTTCTCGGTGTCCTCCGAGTATGCCGCCCAATTCGCCCGCGGGATTTGGAACTGGCTCACATAGGTGTACACGATCGGCGTCGATTCCATTTGGGGAAGGGCCGCCGGTACAAGCATCACTGCCAACACAAACACAAGCAGGCACTCTATCCGTTTCTTCATTATTGTGTCCTCCTGGATTCGCTCGCAGGCTGCGCGGCGCAATACATTGGGAAAGTCGTTTTTCGTCGCTCACTCACAGGTTCGCGGATGGTGAGGGGATACGGAGTTCTGTCTAGGGATAACCTGGAATATAGGCTTGCGCCCGCACCACCCACCAGTGTGGCCGACAGTATTCCCTAACTCTATCCTTGTCAACGCATTTCTCTGCGCCATGCTAAGCAGCGTTCCGAAAACTGTACCGTCTGTCGCCCACACCCGCGTTTACAAAATCAATGATTTCCAGACGTAGTTAGTTCTGAGAAGTTTTTCGGAACGCCGTGGATGACTACAAAGTAGCCCTTCGAACGCCTCTTTATAGGAGACGCGGTTTCGAAACGGAAAGACGTCAATCTTCGCGCGATCAGCGATCATTGGTTCGAACTGCTGCGCCTCGCCACGTCGGTCAAAACGGGAACGGTCACCGCCTCGGTAATCCTGCGCAAACTGGCCGCCTATCCCCGTCAAAACGGTCTCGCCCACGCATTTCCGGCTCGACCAGCATACGCGATTCCTACAGGGCCAAGCCTTACCCTCCACCAAGTCTTGTGGGCAGATCGCCCCGCGAGATCGACCTTTGTCGGGCCGGGATTTCGCATCTCCCAGCGACGTCCAGCGTCAATCACTCACGCAACAATCAGCCGCAGAAGTGTTGATGCTTCTGGGTGAGAGCGTGCATTCTCCGCGAAAGCCTTCATCTGGCGGCGTGAGCGCTCAAACCCTAGTGCCGGCGTTTTTTAGAGGTCCGCACGGGCGAACTCATCAATATCATCAATATCAATTCACTAATTGTAGCGATTCCGTTATACTCCCCCCGTCCAAACCTGCTTCGCCGGAGACACCTGATTGGCCGTGGTTCCATCAAGCGCGATTGCACCCGCTGGAGTTGAGTTCGTGGACCGCGCACGCCGCCGCATTGCCTTGCGGTTGCTGCCATTTCTTTTCATCCTTTACATCGTTAATTATCTTGACCGAACCAGCGTGGCCTATGCCGCGCTCGGCATGTCTCGCGACTTAGGATTCGTGGACAGCGTGCTGGGCATGGGAATGGGCATCTTCTTCATAAGCTATGTGGCGTTGCAGATTCCCGGCGCCCTGCTGGTGGAGCGGTGGAGCGCGCGACGGATGATTTCCGCGACCATGATTGCTTGGGGATCGCTGACCGCGCTGACCGCGCTCGTGTACACCCCAAATGAGCTTTACGTTGCGCGGTTCGTGTTAGGCGCGGCGGAGGCCGGTTTTTTCCCCGGTGTGATCGTATACCTGAGCCACTGGTTCAAGCGCGACGATCGCGCGAAAGCAACGAGCAATTTCATGGCAGCAATTCCCATGTCGTTCGTCATCGGCTCGCCGATCGCGGGCTGGATTCTCGGCCACAAATGGTTCGCCTTCGAAGGTTGGCGGTGGCTGTTCGTCCTGGAGGGACTGCCGGCCATCCTGCTGGGCGTGGTTGCGTTTTTTCTCTTGACGGATTGGCCCGCCGAAGCGACCTGGCTCCCTCCCGAGCAACGGCGATGGATTTCACAAGAGCTGCACGAAGAAAAGCATACCAGCGAACACGCTATCAGCGTGTGGCATGCGCTTAAGTCCCCCACGATCATGCTGCTGGCTGGGCTAGCCTTCCTCAATTATTTTGTGTTTTACACCTTTGCTTTCTGGTTCCCGACCATGCTGAAACGTCAGACAGGATTTTCGGATGTGCGGGTCGGCCTGCTCGGTGCTATCCCTTACGTGGCAACCTTCATCGCGATGCAGTTCAACGGTTGGCACTCCGACAAGAACTGTGAAAGACGCTGGCACTCCGCTGTCCCGATGTTTGTCTCTGCTATTGGAGTGCTTGGCCTCCTCGGTGAACCGCGCTCAATTCCGGTCTCGATCGTATTGTTCACCATGGTGTGTATAGCCTTTGCTTATCTCCCGACGTTCTGGGCGATCCCAACCGAGATCCTGAGCCAGTCGGCGGCGGCGGCGGCAGTGGGCATGGTCAACGCCGTGGCCAGCGTAGCAGGTTTTGTTGGCCCTCATCTGTTCGGTTATCTGAACGCCAGAACGGGATCATTTTCGTACGGCCTGACCCTGATGATGGTCTCAGCACTTGCTGGAGGGCTACTGATTCTGTGTATTCCGAAGAGCACGCGAGCGCCTGTCGGCTGAACTGCCTCCCTCGTGACATTGCCGCCCAGGATTACTCCTGAGCACACGAGCTACCCTTACCTACCCTGATAAGTAAGGTTGGCCGACTACTCGGGAGTTGACCGGTTTGGTCAATGATACTGACCGTGAAACGTTTCAATCTCTATGGGCGATCGGCTGGGTTCAACGCCTTCTGACATCTATGGCTAGACTTGTTCTCGACTAGCAAAATTCTCAGCTATCTTTTGTGCGCGACTGATCCTCCTTCTCTTGGCTTTCATTTCAACGGCAGAAGGATCCTTGAGCACCGCACCCGCCGGTCTTTACGGAATCGCTGATCAACCGTGCGTGGCATCGTCGTCATTACGCTAGAACGTAATTTTCTTTACATGCCAAGGCCGCCCTCACAGCGACACCCTGCTCAGTAGCTGCACCAGTTCCCACAAATCTTCCGCACGGAATGCCGATCCCCCTTGGCCACAACAGCCAACGGATCGGGTGGGAGAAGGGTCCCAACGAGAATTCTGTTCTCGTTGTAACGTCAAGTTGCTGCATCCCTTGGGATTAACGGGATAGCAAGGGCGAAGCCCTTGGCTAGTTAGTTAGCAGTTCAAATTCGCGTCCGCACCAGGGATGCGGATGAATGATCCAGAATCATTGTCCTTCAAGGTTACGTTGTGGCGTAGTTGACAACTTACGCCAACGCCTACTGTGAACTGTTGGTGGGGAACGATCCGGCGCGAGTGTCTGGACTTCCTGATTCCCCTCAGTGAGAGTCATCTGCGAGTAATGCTGAAACAGTGGGTTCGCCATTACAACCAAGGCCGCCCCCCACATGAGCCTAGCTGCTAGAGCCCGGGCTGCCAGCGGATCAGCATCATAATCCAGCAGATCAGCATATAGACAATAAGGACAAGGCCCTGCCCCGGTCAAGAACGATGAATCGGCATCGGTTGCCCCAGCGATGTGAAATCAGGGCTAAGCCGATCCTCGGTGAGTTGCATCATGAATACTCCCTGGAGAGGAACGCCGCATGAGGCAACTGCGATGAGGAATCATCGAACAGTGATTGCTTCTCCGTTGAAACTGGGCGGTCCGTGTTCACTAATCGGCTTCGGCTCATGGCGCCGCTATCCGCATCGACTGCTTGTGATCGCGGACGTCCTGGAGCGATGTAAAACCTCCGGGTGCCTGTACCGGCCCCTTAGAAGTGCATGGGCCTGGCGAGGGCGAATCGATCCCTGATTCCGCGCCGACGAAATTATTTGCGGAGTACAGCTCCCGTTCCATGTGCTTCATGGCTGCGGCATTTATGGTGTTTTCCCCTGACTCGGCAACGAGTAGTGAATCGTGATTTCACGGTGCGAGCCCACTGTCTTGACGATCACGAGATAGTGACGCTGCAGCTTTTGTCCGCCACTAAGCACGTCGGCGGTGCCTTCGGTATAGCTCAGGTCTCCTGAGGTATCAGACTTTTCGGGGTGAAGGGCGTCGATGGTGTTGCCGCGGTTTATGCCTGTGCTCAGACGGGCACGGATGGCGTCTCGGCCCTGAGCTACTCCGGTCTCCGAAACCATGAGCGCGTCTTCTGCGTACAGCGAGACCAGCTTGTCGATATTCTTATTGTTATAGTCCGCGGTGAATTCCTGCACGGTTCCGACCGCTGGCGGCTCGGGAGTGGTCTTGGCAACTGCAAATGTGATGGCAAACAAAAGAATAAGAAAGATGGGACTCTCGAAGTAGCGTTTCATTTATTCTCCTTGGTATTGGGTACGACATCTGTCCGCGCTGTGACGCGATGACGCGCGATACGGACGCCAGCAGCACTGCCGGTTCTATTCGGCTAATACTCGGTTGTAGACTAAAGTCGCGACCACGAGGTCTTCCAATGCAAAACCCACGCTCTTAAAGAGAGTAATATCCCGGCTGTTTCTTCGGCCTTCCACTTTGCCGCTCACGATTTCGTGCAGATCGGCGACGATACATAGGTTTGTGATGACGCCTTGGGCGAGAGGTATCAGCAGATCGCCCGCCTCAGCGAGCGCGCCTCCGTAGCTATCGACGACGATGCGTGCCCGGGCCACAACAAAATCATCCACTTCGCGGGCGTCGGGCTGGAAGCCACCCACCAGATTGAGGTGCGTTCCTTCGCGAATCAGGCTTCCATCGAAGATGGGTGCCCTCGCGTTGGTGCAGGTGCACACGACATCGGAGTCCCGGGCACAGGTGGCCGAGTCGACGGGTTCGACATGCAGTCCGTGACAGGTTGCCACCGACTGGGCAAAGTTTTCACTGCGCGATTGGCTCGATCCACAAACCAGAAAGCGCTCAAACCTTCGGTCGCGGCGTAACAGCAGGAGATGTGCGAGGGCCTGCCGTCCCGTGCCGAAGATACCAAGCGTACGAGCGTCAGCTCGAGCCAGCGCCTTGGTAGCGATCGCCGAAGCCGCCGCCGTGCGCACCTCGGTAAGATAATTCGCGGCAATTACGGCACAGACCTTTCCGCTCACCGGCTCGAGCAGAAGGCAATCGGCCTGCACGCGATCGCCGTTGAGCTTCGACCCACGTCGAACCGGGCCGTGACGAACCGTAACTACTTTCACGCAGGCACCCGGCAGAGCGCTGTCGCTGCAAGGCATGACCAGGCAGGTCGATCCCGCGCAGGCCTGCATATGCGTACGCACCGGCATCTGCGCTGTCTTCGTGTAGTCTCGACTGAACATCTCCTCAAGTGATGCCATCACTTCGTCAAGGCTCAGTCTTCCCCGTACTTCTTCTTCAGACAGAATCAGCATTCGCACTCTCTAGCAACACCCGTCTCGTTCTTCGATGACATCTTTCACAAAGGCCGCAACGCCGTCCTCCCTAACCGAACCTGGAAATCTTCAAAGATGAAACGTCGAGATCGGCCGGCTCACCACAGGCCAACTGGACGGCGAGTTTGCCCGTGACCGGGCCGAGACTAACGCCGAGCATGGCGTGGCCGCTGGCTACGATAAGGTTCCGCAGGGCGGGCACGACTGAGATCACAGGCAAGCCATCGGGCGTGCAGGGCCTGAGACCGCTCCATTGCTCGTCCAGAACCAGAGGTAGTTTTGGCGTGAGGTACCGCGACGAGCTCTCGCGAATTGCGCGCAGCCTGGCCGCATTGATGGTGTGGTCGATTCCCGAGAGTTCCAGGGTGCCTCCGAAGCGTATTTTGTCACCCAATGGAGTAATCGCAACCTTCGCCTCACTGAGAAGCAGGGGCCTCGACGGGGAGAAGGTAGATGATGGGATGCTGAAGCTATAGCCCTTGCCAGCCTGGATGGGTAAGCGTATTCCAAGCTTGTGCGCCAGCGTGGATGACTCGACTCCCGCAGCGAGAATCACACTCCGGGGACGGAAATCACCCTGGCTCGTTTTCACGGCTTGGATAGTTCCATTCGCCACACTAAAGCCCGTGACCTGAGTAGAAGTCACTACCGTGGCACCGAGTCTCTGGGAAATCTTCGCCAAAGACTTTACGAAAACGGCGGGCGAGATCTGCGCGTCGTCGGGGTAGAAGATCCCGCCCGCTATGCCTGGCACGATCGAGGGTTCCCGATGTAAGACTTCGTTGGGCCGCCATTGCTGTGATGCAATACCGCTCTCCTCTAACATCTCAGCGTCCCGGCGTCCATCGGCAAGACCTTTGGCGGTTGCGAACAACATGAGAGTTCCATCCCCGCGATACCCACAACTCATGGCCTCGGAGGAAATAAGCTCCTGGTAAAGCTTGAGACTGGCGAAAGTAAGGTCCCGTAGCAACGGGATGGACGCTCGCACTTTCTGCTCATTGCATGCCGCCGCGAATGCGACCAGCCATCGCATCAACCCCCAGTCGAATCGCGGCTTGATGGAGAACGGACTACGCGAGGACCACATCCACTTCAGCGCCTTGCTGAGGACACCGGGTGCGGCCAGAGGAATACAGTGGCTTGGGACAAGCCAGCCGGCATTGCCCCACGAGCAGCCCGAACAAATCTCTCCGCGTTCGACAAGCGCTACGCTGCTGCCCGCTTTGGCGGCATAGTACAAAGAACAGACTCCGATGATTCCTCCGCCGATGACGAGTACATCCGGATCTTTGGTAAGCACGCGTGATCACTTTTCTCGAAAACTTTCGGCCAAGATCGTCTGTCAACGTTCCGCTGGATGCGGCTCGGTTTTCCAGAAGTCGATGCCCACTGCTTGTTCGGGTACATCGACCGTCGCCACCGTCTTCATCGACTGCAGATCGATCACTTCCACGGTGCCTGGCTCAGACCCGATACCCTCGACTGCAACGAACGCATACAGATTGTCAGCGCTAATTGTCACCCCATCCGGCACTTTGCGTTTCGTAGTCAGCCGGGCGAGCTCCCGCCCGGATGGCAAGTCAAATACTGAAACCGATTGACCGCGCTTGTTCGTGGCCAAAAGCTTTCCGTCCTTTGAAACTGCGAGGTTGTAGACACCCGGTCCAGCGGGAATACGCCGGAGCATCGTCCACGAGTCGGTAGCCACCTCGACAATTTCGTCTGACTTATTGCACGCGACGTAAATCGATTTTCCGTCCACGGAAGGCTGGGCCCAGGTTGGGCTGCAGTTAGCCGCTATCATGTGATGATCTTGAGAAACTGGACCGGTCATGCCAGCTTCTTTTCCTTTAGTCAGAACAAAGTGGCGGGACACGCGAAACTTCGCCGTGTCGATCTCGACCAGCAGGTCGTCCATCATGCAGGCGGAGTACTGTTTCGTGCCCTGGGGATTAATGCGCGAGCCATGCGGCATGACGCAGGTTGGGATGCGCGCAGCTTCGATCATTTCGTCGGTTGCAACGACGGAAACAGATGAAGGAACCATGTCGCCGTGAAGGTTGAAGTTGGCTTCGTACAGAAAGTTGCCATCGGGGGTAACGTCGACAGTGGCAGGAAAGAAACCGAGAGTGACCTGTCCAACGACAGCATCATCTTTGACGCGGTATTTGACAGCCTGACCGTAAGGCCGGCCGTGGCCGATGGTCACGTAGTAGAACTGCCGGTCGGGCGACATGATGATGCCGTGCGGACCGTTCATGTCTCCAGTGGGAAGCAATCCGGTATGCAGCAAGTGGTCGACCTTGGCACCGTCAGGCCCGAACTTGACAGCGACGACCTTGTCTGCCCCCTCGCAGACAAGGTAAACGTAGTAGTCCTTGTCCGGTGCCTTCCCCTGCGGCAGACACACCACCGTCAGGAGAAATATGACAACGACGACTTGAAGACTAGTGCGCATCAGGGTCATCACGGCAAACCTCATCAGGGTAAACGTCATCACGGTAAACCTGGCGCGGTGGTAGAACCTTTAAAGATGGGCTTGCCCAACTTAACGATCCACAGGCCGGAATTGACGTCGTTGAAAAAAATCAGTCCATTGTGCGGTTGTGCTCCCCAGGTAAAAGGAAGATTCACTCGATAACCCGCGGGGTCTCCGGTCCAGAGGCGCGCGATCTCGCGTCCCTGGCGATACAGGTCACCCCGCAACTCGCCAGAAACATCGACCACCCTGCCACCGCCGTTGTAGTAGCCCATGTAAAGGATGTCATCGGCCACCCAGATGTTGTGAGAGCCGGCCTCGGGTACGGCATACTGGGCCACGGCTCGGGGATGCTCAAGGTCGGAAACATCGATCACCTGCACAATGCCGCGAACCGGAATCCGTGACTTCGCCTCGAGCTCGAACTCGGCCGGAAACACTTCATCACCGATAAACACATAGTTTTTGTAACGGAATACGGTGTGCGTACCCGCAAGCCAGCCATCGCCATACAGTTCGTTCTGATTGACGCGGAACTGACTTACCAGCTGTGGATGTTCGGGACTGCCATGCTTGATACCGTTGCCCACATCGAGAATCACCAGGCCATCGCGCCAGTAGGCTAGGTACGCGAGTCCGTCGACCACCTGCAAATCGTGGAGGTAGCGTCCCGCCGACATGGGACCGAAATGTCCTTCGATGGTCTTGGCAAGCGGGGCATCCACCTGCCAGCGTGCGACTTCCTTGGGCGCTTTCACGTCGGCGAAGTCGATCACGCGCATCGATCCGGTCGCATCGTCGGTGATATAGGCGTAGTGCTGATTAAGATAAGCGCTGTGCACGCCACCTGTGACGGTTGCGGTGTACTCCGACAACACCCGCACATGGGTGGGATCAGAGGTATCGAGAAAGACGATGCCATTTTTGCGAGTGGACGCTCCTTCCCGGGTGATGATTCCGATGCGGCCGTCCGGTGTGGTGCTCACATCGTTGACGATCCTCGCGTCCACCGTGACGGTGTCCAATATCTTGGGGTTGGACGGGTCGGAAATGTCATAGACGAACAACTTGTCAGCGACAGAAGACAGATAAGCGTTGTTGCCAATGATCCACTCCTCACCGGCTTGCATGTCCTTGGGCATGACGTGCGCCACGATATCGAGTTTCCGTTCCACGTTGCGAGGCGCAACTACAATTGAAGTGGTCGCGCCGCGATCGCCACTGCTTGCCCGCACGATGTAGGTGCCGGGGTCTTCAGCCAGGAAAGCGCCATCGGGATAGATGGTCGCGCCATTGCCGATAACACTCCACGACACAAACGGATGGGCGACCGCTCCGCCGCTGGAGTCTTTACCTGTTGCGGTGAAGTGCACCACATCTCCGGTACGCGTCTGGGCAGCGTCAGCCTTTACGCTGAGGTTCGCCACTGGATTTTTGGATACGGAAAGACTGACGACTGCGCTGGTCTTGGAGGAAGTAGCGCGCAGCTTGGCCTGGCCCGGCCGCAGACCGCTTACGGCGCCTGCCTTATCCACGCTGGCAATCGACGGGGTCTCCGAGGTCCAAGTGATGGGAGCATTGCTTTGGGGATCGCCTTTCGAGTTACGCGCGGTCGCCACGAGAATTTCTGAAGCGCCGACGACCAACGGCGTGGGAGCGGCGATATCGACGCTGGCCGGAGGAGCTGCCGAGACAGTAATCTTGGCGTAGCCCGTCTTGCCACCAATCACGGCTCCCACTCTGATCTCGCCGGGCTGATAGACGGTGACGACGCCGTCTTCAGCGCCCGCCAAATCGAAAGGCGCGGCAAACCACAGGGAAGGCGTTCCGGGGATGATTTGACCCGCCGCATCCTTGGCGACGGCCGTAAATTTCACCTGCTGCCCGACTTCGGCCGTTGTCTCTTGCGGGGTGAGCTCGACTGTCCTGGGCACCTCTGAAGTGGTTGGTTGCTGCGAGGTGGCCGGTTCTTGGGCAGCCGCCAACGCAAAGAACACCGCGACCATGATCACTACAAGCAAAGCGTTTTGCGAGTGACCTCTCATCATTGTTTCTCCTTAAAGAGCTGAGGCGATTCCAACCAGCGTACGGCCACTACAAGCGCTAACGAATCGGACTGCGGTCAGGACCTTATCATTGACGGTTAGTGCTTTGCCTGGTTGCCTGACTCTATCCATTCAATCGCTCCTGCTTGAGCCAACAAGCCCAAATACTGATCCACCGCTCGCAGGGGCACATCGCCAAATTCCGCCTGAAGAGCCTTGGTGATCTCAAGCACGCTCCGCGAACCGTCGGCAAAATTGAGGGCCTCATAGGCCGTCTCAAAGGAATACGCATTCACGGGCAAATTGAAAATGTCATATTGCTGCCGGTAGTGCGGATCGGTCTTAGTCGTCAGGTAATCAAAGGCAAAGCTATCCATGGGACCGATGAGCGTACGAACCCGACGCGGAACTTTCGCACTGGCGTCGCGCTCCTCGGCAGTTACCTTGTGCTGTACGACCGGAGCCTGCTTGACTCCCGCCAGCCAACCATATTGATCTCTTAGCCGCCGCATGCCGGCAGGCTCTTCTTCAAGGAACTGGTCGCGCATCGCGTTGAGTTGGGGTTCTACGTGTGCAGGGTCGTCGACCAGCCGGCGCGGCGATGCGATCGCCCGAGCCTCGCGCTTGTAGGCTTGATCCAAAGCGTTCTCCGCTTCGTCGTAACAACCTGCCAACTGTTCCGCGTTACAAAGATACAAGCGGTCGAAAGAGTTGCGCTCGAGGTCTGCAACGCGCTCCCGTGCGCGGTTGGAGGTTTCGGTGGCGAACCGGATTGCGTCCAT
>Ga0209330_1000640_pt1 | contig 13265 bp, 19 predicted proteins | sample JacPinW_OM2H0_O3_FD_187969 | JGI IMG/M metagenome (GOLD analysis project Ga0209330, IMG submission 187969) | Forest soil microbial communities from Algoma, Ontario, Canada - Jack Pine, Ontario site 1_JW_OM2H0_O3 (SPAdes) (version 2) | ecosystem: Environmental > Terrestrial > Soil > Boreal...
CCGTCCCCCACCGCTTGAGCAGCCTGGTAGTAGAGGACATTCGTGATGCCGATGCTGGCGATTGCCGCATCGACAGCCGCCTCAGCGGAGTTGATGTGCAGGCGGCATGTTGGGCTGATGACCTTCTTCGGCCGACCGCCGGAGGAGAAGAGCCACGAAATCCCAGAGTGTATCGTGGAAAAAGTCACACACAGATGTCGCACCAGGTCCTCCGGTGTCTGAGGAGTTCCATACTTCGCCAGGTACTTCGGACTGCCGCAGACCACCCTTCGTATGGAACCCACTCGGATTGCCACTTGCCGCGTATTCGGAAGTTCCCCAATTCTCACGGCGACATCGACCTTGTCGTCCACGAGATTTATCACCCGGTCGGTGAGATTCATACGAATCGTTATTTCGGGGAAGGCGGCCAGGAACTGATTTACGACGGGCACGAGATGCAATCGTCCGAATGCAACCGGTGCCGTGACGGTCAACTCTCCCTGCGGCATGCTGTATTCGCCGCTGACGCGTGACTCCGCCTCCGAGACCTGAGAGAGGATTTCTCGACACGCCTCCACGTACAGCTGTCCGGCCCCAGTGAGAGTCAGCCGGCGCCCGGAACGGACCAAGAGCCGAGTCTTGAGATGACGCTCCAGCTCCGCCACCTTTCGGCTGATGGTCGGCAGAGAGATGCCGAGCGCCCTTCCGGCGGCAGAAAAACTGCCCTCCTCTGACGAGGTCACCAACAGCGACATCGCTTCTAGCCGATCCATCTGCGCCAGAGTACTCCCCTGGTCCCAGAACGCGCAAAGACCTTACACCAGCAGACATTCACTCTGGACTTCCCAGCTTTTTGTGGACGCGGAGAATCTAACGGCGTTACCTGCGTGGAGGAATGCCGATGCGTGCGAAGGCCAGTACCGGGAAGATCCGTCAGACCTACGAGTTTATAAAAGCCCACCGCAATCGTTTCAATGTTCGAACGATGTGCCAGGCTTGGGTTACCGATATTACATACATTCGCACCTGGGAAGGATGGCTCTACCTCGCCGTCGTCATGGATCTGTTCTCCAGAAAGATCGTCGGGTGGTCGACGCGACCGACAATAGCCAGCGAGCTCGTGCTCGACACAGTGTTGATGGCTGTGCGCCGGCGCCAACCACGCAGAACTGTTATCCATTCCGACCAAGGCTCGCAATATGGAAGCGACGATTGGCGGAGGGTTCTACAAAACTAATCATATTGAACCGAGCATGAGCCGTCGCGGAACCTGCTGGGACAATGTGGTCGCAGAGTCGTTCTTCAGCAGCCTCAAGAAGGAATGCATTAAGAAAAAGATCTACCGAACACGCGAGCTTGCGAAGACCGGAATATCTGACTAGGTTGAAAAGTCTTATGGCTTTTTGGCGACGACTTTGCCCTTTTCCCAAACGTAAATCGGCGTGCCGTACATTCGCGCAGTTTTCTGCGCATCCTTTGCTGCACGGCGTAAAGCGCGCCCCACGCCAGTGGCAAAGCTCGACGGTCGGTTTGGCTTCGCTCGCGCTTTCGGCTTCATCAACCTTTCTCCAACAGTTGCGGCGCGCGACCCGAATTGTCATACACCGCCCAACTGTCGGCCAACGAGCGGTAGACGCGCTGAAAGTTATCCCAGCCCCTTACGAATCTGCGAAGAACGTCAGCCTGCGGGACATTGTGGCCGCCTTGACGCACTCGAGCGGCGACTCGCCGCAACGCCAATCGAGAGGAACTAAGCTTAAGATACACGATGTCGATACGGTAGCCGGCGCGCTTCCAAGACTTAAGCCGGCGCAGATAGGTGAGCCCGCTTAGCGTTGTCTCGAAGGCGAAATCCGCGCGGTCAGCCACGAGACGATCCAATTCCCCCAATACCATTCGGGCCGCCGCAATGGCGGCGATTTCCGGTTTCAAGGGCGACAGGCCGCTGGCTATGAGATCGGCATTGACGAAGTGGACCACCCCCGCGTTTTCGGGCAGATAACGGCGTGCGAACGTCGTCTTGCCGGCACCGTTTGGACCTGCAATCAAGATGCATCGAGGTCGTCGTTTGGTCTTCGTCACCGAGCCATTGTCCTCGATAGACTGGGGACTTCGCTAACGCACAACCGCCATGAAAAAAAAACGGACCTGGGATATTCCACAGTGGCATTTATATTCCATAGTTGGGTTTGGCCAAACGCGCGTAAGTATTTGATTTGATGGTGGCCAGGGAGGGAATTGAACCCCCGACACGCGGATTTTCAGTCCGCTGCTCTACCAACTGAGCTACCTGGCCGTACGAAGCCGCGTATTAGACAGGGATGTTTTCAAATCGTCAACTAGAGCTTATAAATCAATTAGATACGGCCTCCCGCGATGGTATTTCTGCCTGAGAAATCTCCAAAACACCCATCAAATTGAGGGTAAGGGTCGCGTCCTAGAACGAGTGTCCCGCAGACTTTTTCCGATTGCTCTGCGCTAAACCCCTTCCTCCGCCCCAGGTCCTCTTCTGGTACGCCAGTGCGTCAGGCGTGCCTAGACTGCTGCGACACAATCAATCTCAATGTCGAAAGGACCCGGCCAGGCGGCAACGCAAACGAAGACTCGTGCCGGCGGATTCTTAGGAAAATACCGCGCATAGACTGCATTCACGGCCGCGAACTTTTCCACCGACGTGCAGTACACCGTGCACTTGAGCACATTCTCGAGCGATGAGCCCGCGGTCTCCAAACACAGCTTCATCTGCTCGAGCACGATTTCTGTCTGCTGCTCGATTGGCGCTTTGAGCACGGTTCCAGTACCAGTATCGAATGGAGGGAAACCGGACACGTACAGCGTATCTCCGTGTCGGGTAACAGCCGAAGTGGGAGCTTTCCAATTCTCCAAATACGTGGAAAGCGGTTCGACGCGTATGACTTCTCTTTTCATAGCGATATTCTATGCGCTTGCTTGGCTATTCTCAGTCTTGTCGAGCTGTTCGCGAAGTGTCCACCGGCACCGCGGCTATTTCTTACTCGACAACCGCTTGATCGCCGCATCAACCCGCTCTGTAAATATCGAATGCGGTTGGGATTTCAGCTCGACCGCGACCCCCTTCCACGCCTCCAACGCGTTCTGCGAGCGCCCGGCCTCTTCTAGAGATTCAGCGAGTGCAACGTTCAACGTCGCTTTTTGTACTTCCGATAATCCCTCCGATTGCAGCGCTGACTGCAACAGTTCGACCTGTCGGGTGGCAGGTACTTGAGCGAGTATTCGCTGCCTGAGCGCCTCGTCCTGAAGGGCCTGAGCGTACCGATTGCAAACCTCGTCGCGCAACGATGAGTCGGCTTTTTCGCCTCCGGCCTGCATGTCGCTGACCACGCGTAGCCATGCCGCATCCGTGTCATTGGAACGCACATTGGCTAGCGCGGATAATTGAAAGTGGTACACAACAGCGCGCGCCCTGCCTGAGCTCAGCGCGGCCGCAAACCGCTCATTCGCCTCGCTTAAGGAGCCATGATTCCATAGGATCCAGTGCCCCCAAAAAACGTTCGCGTACGGGTTTTTCGCGTCCGCCGTGACAGCTTCTTTGTATTCGGTATCCGGGCGAAGACTTTCATCCCCGTCGCGTTGCTTCAAAAAATACGCCCATCCAAGGTGCGCCAAAAGATCCGCCTTGCGCGCGCCACTCGAGGCGTTGGCACCAACCGTCAAAGTGCTGACCAGTTTGTCGGCGACAGTCGAGAACTGAGTTCCCTCCGGCACACGGCTGCTTCGCAGCCACTCCATCGCCAGGTCTTGCTCCGCTGCGCGAACCTCGAGCTGTTCGGTGCTTAAGCCTCCCAACAATTTCGCGAAAACTCCCTCGTCTGCCACCGTGGCCTCGGCATGCGAGAAACTGTCCCAGGCGCCCGCGAAATCGCCAGCCGCCTCCTGTGTTTGACCGCTCTTGAGTTGCTCCTGAAATACGCGCCTGTGATCGCGCAGCTCGCCGGCCGAATGGATCAGCGCGTAGAGGGCGGTGCCGAAGGAAATGAGTGCGGTAAGGACGCCGACCCATTTCATCATCGCAACAACGCGTGAGTTCAAGGCGAGTATTCTCCGTCTGGCCGGGCTGTTCTCGAGTTCGGTATCGTCGGTCAAAGAACGGAACCCCCCATGTTTTCCGTTACCCCTGGTACCGCGCATGCCCCATGGCGGCCCATACCCGCTCAGTCGAACAGACTGAGAATGCTCTGATACTTTTCGATGTAGCCGCTATTTTCGCTGTTGTAACGTGGAATGCTGACCGCTTGCACCAAAGAGCCATCCTGGCGCCACACACAGGGGCAGACGACTGCGGATCCCGGTGGCAGCTTGCCGGCGCGTCGCAGTTCGGCCAGTTGGACACCCATGCGGTTGAGCGCCCGATAAAGCTTGGCGACGTTGCGCCCTCCGCCATTGTAGGCAGCGACTGGAAAGATGCCGAGCACATCGGGTTTGGCGCGATAGGCGGCGCGGATTTCGCTGTTCATCTGTGCCAGATCAAGGTCTAGCAGGCAAACGGCTGCCTTCATGGCATTGCGCAGACGGGTCGAGCCGCGCTCGAAGTTAGGGTCCAGCTGCGCGCCGCGGCAGGTGCGCACGACGAACGAATAGGTGCCGTGGCCGCGCCGATCCGTGAATTGCATCGGGCCCAGCGCCTTCGCGCTCGAGACGCTATAGCGATAGGCTTCTTCGCGCTTCAGCCCGTACTGGCTGAGCACTTCGTCGAATGCATCCGTGCCCTTCTCGAGGAAGTCCTCATCGTCGGTCTGTTCGATGACCGCGAGCGTCGCAATGACCTCCGCCGGTATCACGTCCGCGAGCAGCTCGCCCGGAAAGGCCTCGCTCGGCACGCTTGCGTCACGAAGTTCGTCGATCGCGCCCCGTGCGGTCGCGAGTAGAAAGTCCCTGCCGGCGGTAATGAAGCGCGGATCAAGGGTATCGGCGGTATAGGGCAAGTAGACAATGGGTCGTGCCGTCGCCGCCGCCTCGCGCCAGCGCTTCTTTTTGATGAGGGCGTTGTCGAACACCGGAAACTTGCGGCCGTACACCTTCAGCTCCTCGCCATCGCGAGAAAATGTGAACATGAGCCGCTCGGCCCCCGTTCCTTTGACGTGACGCGCCTCAATTCCGGGGGTACGCATGGTGAAGGGCAGTTCGCCACGGCCAGGCTTCCATTTCACGGGTGGGCGGGGGATCTCCAGGTGGGCAATGGTCCAATTCTTCTGCGATTCGCTCCACAACGCGAAGGCGACCGGCCGGCCGCGCAGCACCTCATGTCCCTCCTTACCGGTCAGGACGTACTGAAGTTGCACGTCGCGCAGCTGCGCCTGGCCCTCGGCAACCAAGTCGCGGATGATGAGGTCGCGCGTGCGCCCCTTGACGATCACCTCAGGCAAGTCTCCAGGCTTAGGCGGCGCCTCGTGTTGTTCCGACTCGGCAACCGCGACCGGAACTTCACTGTCACCCTCGCTCTTTGCCTCACTCGCAGCCATCGGAACATCGTGCACCAGGGGTGGAAGGGCATCTGCGACCACCGGTGGGTCGTCCACCGGCCCGATTCGGCCGCGCGAGGAGACACATCCGGAGCAAATCAAGATGACCAGCAACGGCAGCGCAAATGAGGCACCACGCGGGACTCGCGCAAAGGAACTCAACCATGCGGAAACGGGAGGTAGAAACGACATCATCACCATAATACTTGCGAATGGCGCATCGTACGACTTCAAAGAGCGCGCGGTGGTTCGCAGATTGGCACTCAAGATGCGCGTGGAATCGGAAAAAGGCAGCAACGGCTGAACGCGGAAGACTAATCTTCGCGCGGTCTTCTCCGAGTTCGGTATAGCACGCAGCGCACCAGATTCAATGGGCTATCGGACATACTCGGATTCCCTTCGCACCCCATGCTTCGTGCCGCACGTCCGCTATCGCGGTTGTCCGTGTGACAGGTGTCGCGGTTGGCAAGAAAGCAGCTACACCCTGAATCGAGCGGCGGCACCCGAGTTCTGCGTGGTCGACACTGAATTGGCCGCGACAGACGCGGACAATCACCTCATGAGCTTCCCGGTCCGTCGTTCCACCAAAAACCCTACCGGGACCACCCGTAGGGATTTCGCAAGGCGCGACTGGACATCCATAGGTCTTCGCGCAGCTCGTGTCAGCTTCGGTAAAGCCCGCGCTCGCACAAAACTAGCGTCTCCCGACCGCGGCCTAAGTTATACGCACAGCGAGGAATCGCGCAGTATCGGCTTACGGGAGCCCGCCCCTGACCTCCCGCTCGATTCCAGCGCGCCATCCAGAGACTGGCGCGAGTTACTTTGGATCGGCCTGATCATGTTTGCAATCGCCGTCGCGGCAGCGAGCCAATGACATGAGCAACGACCGCCGATTCCGGACGCGCTCTTTATAGTCACCCCGCAAAGGGACGCGTCGAAGTCAACGGTCATCGAATTCGCGCGCGGCATCATCGAATCAATAACTCAGGCGACCTTGGTCTGCGCCGCCAAATTTGCTGACGATTGCGGTGACTCGATGATGTGAGCGAGGTCCGTCAGCAGAAGAGAAAGTTCGCCCGCCATGACGGCGAAGTCAATATCGAACTGCTCCGCGGGATCCACTTCTTCTGCATCGGTCTGATCTTTGCCCACTTCGAGGAATTCGATCCGCTTCAGGCAGAGTTTGTCCGTCAGGACGAACGAAACACGTCCGTTCCAGGTCAATCCCAGGCGCGTCGGGTACTTCCCAGCGGCGAGATGAGAGCGAATGTCCTTACCGTCGAGTGGATGGCGTACATAACGAATACTTGATTTCGTCTCATCCGCCGCCTGCAGCTCGAGATCGTCATCGATCGCAAACCTGAACGGGGCACTACCCTGCATGAGCCAGGATGTCATGAACACATGCGCCGAGCGCGCCCCCTCCAGGGGTGCGGGGACAAAACTGTCGAGCGTCGCCACCAGCGTCTCAAGCACTGATTCCGCACGGGGCGCACCGGCGGCATCGATGACGAACCATCCGTTGCGAGAATCAATCCAGGCGCGGGTTGTGGTTCGCCGCGTGAATGCCCGCGCTCGCAGCTCATCGGCGACCTGTGCCTTGATATCGCGCATCTGTTTGCGGCCAACCGGAAAGCCCTGTTCAGATGCCTGAACCTCGGCGCGTTCCTCGGCAACCTGTCGAATGATGGAAGCGGGCAAGAGTTTCTGATTCGTGCCCAGAGACAGCATGTGATGCTGCCCGACCGTGTGCAGCAACCGGCCACCCTTGGTCACCGGCTGCCACCCGCGAGTCAGCATATCGAAATGCCCGCAGGGCCGAAGTAGATGGCCGCCGAGTCGCGTCTCTAGATCGCCGGCCGTCCAGGACCAATCAGCGGGCAATCGATAGACGAACAGATTCTTGAACAGCATGCGGCATTCCTGGGTCGAGGAAGCGCGCGATTATAGGGAGATCGTTTGAGGACTTCTAAAAATAATTTGACCCGTTGCGCTCGACATTTGCGCCGATGATCGGTATAGCCGGTGGCAGATCTCACGCTCGAATCGTACCGGGGTACTCATCCCTCAATCAGCCAGATTTCTTCCGCGGCACCAAGGTGTATCCAGACACGAAGCGACCTTCGACACACTCAGTCCACAGCCATTCGACGTCCTCGTCGTCGGCACAGTAGACATTGAGTACCGTGGAGCGCAAATCAGGGTGGCTCGGCGCTGGAGCCGGAACGATTCGGCGTGTATTGGAAGGTTGGACGGCCATGACGTTGTACCCAATTGTCTGTCGGTTCACCATTATATGCGCGCCGTGCGAGAAATAAACGATCGCAAAACCTTCGATTCACGGCGCGCAGCGCCCAGATCGCTCGCCCCTTCCTCAACATCCTGCTTATCACCGATGCCGGGCGAAATGGTGAAGGTCGAAGTAGGTTCCGCTTTTTTGGACTTCACCCCTCAAAATCCCCTCGCGTTGATAGCCGCATTTCTCCAGCACTCTCATGGAGGCAATGTTCGGCGCCAATGCCGTCGCGTAGAGCTTTCGAAAGTTTCGACTGTTGAAGCCGTACTCGGTCATTTGCGAAAGTGCCGCGGTCGCGATGCCCTTACCCCAGTAGTCTTCACCGAGCCAATAGCCGATCTCTCCGAGATGCTCCCGCCATCCGCTCTCGGGTCTGATACCGATGTTGCCGACAAACACCCCCTGATATTCGATCACCCGAGCAATACCGCCGTTCTGTTTTGAACCGGTGCCTATCCACCACTCGGCATCTTCGTGCGTGTACGGATACGGGAATGTGTACACGAGGTATCGCGACACGTTCTCGTTATTGGCCAATTGCACCAGACGTTCGAGATCGGGGTCGGCGTATTCTCTAAGAGAAATCATCATTGATTTTGATCCGGCACTCCGAGCAGCCCAATCCGCATTCGGCCATTCGCCGTGGATGCGGGCGAGGATATATTTTCGCAATGTTCGTAAGAATCCGCCAGGCTCGACGACTACCCTTCATAGATACTAGGAGAAACTGAGTGAAGTGGACATAAGGGCGTGAAACAGGACGATCGGTATACCCAGGCCGTCGCCTCATTTGGCCCCGCATTGCAACGATTGGTCCGTGGCTTTGAGGCTGATGCGGATCAGCGCCGCGATCTGCTGCAGGACATTCACATTGAACTGTGGCGGAGCATGAGGGTTTTCGAGGAACAATGTTCCCTGCGAACGTGGGTTTACCGTGTTGCGCACAATGTCCGCGCCTCTCACGTCATGCGCAGCCGGCGGCTGAACTTTGCGGCGTATGTAAGTCTGGATGAGCTCGCGGATATGCCAGACCGCGACAATCCGGAATTGATTGCCAGCGATCAACAAGCCCTCGCCTGGCTACATCAAACGCTTCAGCGACTGAAGCCGCCGGATGCCCAGGTCATGGGCCTCTACCTAGAGGACATTGGTGCTGGCGAAATCGCCGAAATAGTCGGTATTTCACCGGGTGCCGTAGCAACGAAGATTCACCGCATTAAGACCATTCTGGCTCGAATGTTCCAGAACGGAGGACCTGCCGATGGCCAAGCCTGAGAAACCCGACGTCAGAGTAATCTGGGGAGCGCAAACAGTGGAACCCAATCCCGTCACGGTCGAACAGATTCGAGTCAACGCCAATAAGTTTCAGTCGGCCGTGCAGCGGCGCAATCGGGTCGAATATGCGGCTGCGGTGCTCGTTGTCGCCGGATTCGGGTCCTATCTCTGGATCTTCCCGACCCCACTCATGCGGCTGGGAAGTCTCCTAATCATTGCGGGAACCATATTCATTGTGGTGTGGATTCATTTCCGAGCGTCAACAAATCCCGTCCCTTCTCAAATCTCATTTATGGATTACATTTCGAGGTACCGCGAAGAACTTCGGCGTCAGCAGACGGCGCTGCGAACCGTGTGGCTGTGGTATCTCGGGCCATTGGTGCCAGGTCTTGCGCTGTTCACGATCGGTATGAGCCGATTACTCGAACACGCGCCGCGAAGCGGGCATCCTATGTGGCCGTTCTTAGTCGTTGTGGTCGGAGTGTTCGTGGGAGTGTGGCTGCTCAATTTATGGGGTGCGCGCAGACTCCAGCGCCAGATTGATGAATTGAGCAGTCTGTTGCCTTGACGAACAACCCTGATCTAGAAACACACCTGGTAATTGGCACGCTGGCGGCCGTTGCAGCGAAGGCGAGTTCTCGAATGTAAATATGAGCGCTGCCACGCCTCATTGCATCGCACAACGCGACGTTAGGATTCCTCTGACGCTCTAATCCGCCGGCGCGCGATTACCCATAAGGCGGCTCAAGATTAACCTCGAATCTGGTGACTGAATGTCGCTGCGGGATTGTCGTATGTGGAAGAAACATAAGCCGGGGTCAGAATCGAGCTCAGGGTTCCATCGCGTGCAGTGGCACGCGGTCTCCATTGTGACGACCCAGGCAAGTTGTCACACGGCCCGAGCGCTTCGCGGAATCCGGTTCCTCTCCAATGAAGCACCGCATCTTCCGTTAACGACTTGCCGCGCCGGTGCGAGCTGTCCCTGCGCATACAAACACCATGCGGATCGGCGCGCAGCGCCGCGTCGGGCCGAAGAGCTCACGGGGTTGCGACGACCGCATCGTGGCGGGCAGGAGCGGCGACAACAGAGCGGTCGGCGAAGCACAGACTCTTAGACTCGCTTGTCAGGGTCGCGCAGCCCGCGCCATCGCTCACAGCAACGTCGGAATGATAGCCACCTTATAGAGTGAACACATGGCGCTTAAACGGATGGACAACGTAGGAATCGTCGTCGCTGATCTCGACGCGACGATTGCTTTCTTTCGCGAGCTCGGCCTCGATCTCGAAGGCCGGGCCACGGTCGAAGGAGAATGGGCCGGACGTGTCACTGGACTGGGCGATCAGCGCGTCGAGATTGCCATGATGCGCACACCGGACGGCCACGGCCGACTCGAGCTCTCTCGGTTTCTCACGCCGCCTGTCGTCGCAGATCACCGGAACGCTCCGGTGAACGCTCTAGGCTACCTGCGCGTCATGTTCGCCGTGGACGACATCGACGAGACGCTCGAGAGGCTGCGCAAGCGCGGCGCCCATCTCGTGGGCGAAGTCGTACAGTACAAAAACGCGTATCGGCTCTGCTACATCCGCGGCCCAGAAGGGCTTCTTGTCGGACTAGCTCAAGAACTCGGTTGAGGGCCGGAACCACCCGGGCCCTCACAACGACTCAGAAAATTTGATGCGGCTCGGGGGCGCCTTCCGGAAGAGGCACCGCTTCCCGATTGCCGGTGTGGCCGTAGCCGCTCTTTCGCTTGTCCTTGATCTCGTCATTTCGAGGTGCCGGGACGGGTACATTGTTGTCGGGCTGATCCGGGTCGCCGCCGGGGCTAGGCGGTGTGTCGGAAGAGCCCTGCGACTTGGCTGCCATGGGTGGACTCCGCTGTTCTAGGCAGACAACGATCCCACGCGCGCTGCGACAGCGGTAGTTATGCGCAGCTGATGTCAATGTAGGAGCCCGCGCCGAACGTGATCCGGGACGCGGATCATACAATTCGCAACCTAGCAGACTTTGTTGACCTCATGTCGCAACCGCGCTGGCGCGGCAAATTGTTTCCGGACCACCTGCTAAAGTAGCGAGCAGACACAAAAGGAGAGTCACGCCGATGAAGTCGCTCGTCGTTTCAATTGCTTTTATTGCGCTCTTAGGTCCAGCACTCGCAGCGCCCAGGAACTCTCTGCTGATTGAGGACATGACTTGGACGGAAGTGCGCGATGCGATTGCCGCGGGCAAGACCACTGCAATTTACTACGCGGCAAGCACCGAGCAGAACGGACCCGGAGTAGCGCTGGGAAAACACGTGTTCATCGCTCACTACCTAAGCCAAAAGATAGCAGCCCAACTTGGTAATGCACTCGTTTATCCCACCATGCCGTTTGCCCCGACGGGCGATTGGGGCCTCACGAACCCAGGCATCATTGATCCGCCCAAAAAGACCGGACACATGCGCTATGCGGGCAGCGTAAACCTGTCGGAAGAGACCTTCGGCGCGGTGGCGCATGATGTGGCCTTAAGCGCGATTTCAGCGGGCTTCAAAAACGTCGTGTTGATGTGCGACCACGGTGGCAAAGCCCAATCGCAACTCGATCAAGTCGCCAAAGCTCTGAACAGCGAATGGGGTCCTAAAGGCATCCACGTTTACTACATTCCGGACCTGTACTTCAAAGAAAAAGAAGTGATGAAGGAGCAGCTGCAGAGACTCGGGATTCCAGAGGATAAGCACGCGGGTACCGATGACACCTCGGAGCTCAAGTACATCGACAAAATGGTCAACGGCAATTCGTCTAAGTGGGTCGATTCCCACAAACTGGTCAAAGGACACGAAGGCGATGGCAGCGGAGTCGACGGCGATCAGACCAAGGCAACCCTCGCACTCGGCAAGCTGTTCACCGATGCCAAGGTATCCTTTGCCGTCAATCAAATTAAAGAGTTTGTCGCCGCCGGCAATTGAGGCCGCGACCTATGCGGCTGTCGCTGAGCCCCTCCGTGAGTCAAGACTCTGAATGACCCCCAAGGGTCGGCCGATATCCGCCAGATCGTCTATGGACGGCGGAAAAAGGCAACTGGCGTGTCGATCCGGCTCGTGCTGGTTCGTCGTATAAGCGGAAACCTTGAGGAGGAACCATGAAATACCTGACATTCATTCGACATTCTGAAGTTCATCGCCAATCCGGGCCGCCCGCTGCACTGATGGAGGCGATGGGCAAGTTCGTTCAGCAGTCCCTGAAAGACGGCAGCCTCGTGGATACCGGCGGTCTGCTGCCGAGCAAGGACGGCGTTCTCGTGCGACTTGCCAAGGGTAAGATTACCGTGACGGACGGCCCTTTTACCGAGACCAAAGAAGTGATCGGCGGCTGGGCGATCTTGAAGGCCGACTCGAAGGCCGAAGCTGTGCGAATTGCCACTGAGTTTATGGAGTTGCATCGAAAGTACTGGCCCGAATTCGACGGCGAGTCGGAGGTGCGGCCGATGTTCGACCCCGGCATGGGGCCGTAGCGCGCACTTCCGCGTCGCTCAATCGTTAGGCGTCAATCGAAAGGTAGACATGAACATGACACGCGTCCGAGTTGAGTGCTTTACCATTTCGCTTGACGGATACGGAGCCGGTCCGAATCAGGACATCAGGAATCCGCTCGGCGTCGGCGGGACAGATTTGCACCGGTGGTTGGTCCCGACACGCACGTTCCAACGGACTCTATTTGGCGCCGACGGTGGCACAACGGGGATCGATGATGACTTCGCTGCGAGGGGCTTCAAGAATGTTGGGGCCTGGATTCTCGGAAGAAACATGTTCGGACCGATTCGCGGTTCCTGGCCCGACATGAACTGGAAAGGCTGGTGGGGGGACAACCCGCCCTATCACGTTCCAGCTTTCATCTTGACTCAACACGCGCGCCCGCCCATCCAGATGGAAGGCGGAACGACATTCTACTTCGTCACGGGCGGTATTCACGAGGCGCTTGACCGGGCGCGCGACGCGGCCAACGGAATGGATGTGCGCATTGGCGGCGGAACTAAGACCCTCAAGCAATATCTTCGTTTGGGCCTCATCGATGAGATGCACGTCGCTATCTCGCCGGTCCTGCTGGGCGGAGGAGAGCGATTGTTCGAGGCGATTGACCTGCGCGCTCTGGGATACGAATGCGTTCAGTTCGTCGCGTCAGAGAAAGCCACCCATGTTGTACTCCGGCGTCAAGGGCGCAATGAGGCCTGACAACCG
>Ga0209330_1000642_pt1 | contig 13171 bp, 4 predicted proteins | sample JacPinW_OM2H0_O3_FD_187969 | JGI IMG/M metagenome (GOLD analysis project Ga0209330, IMG submission 187969) | Forest soil microbial communities from Algoma, Ontario, Canada - Jack Pine, Ontario site 1_JW_OM2H0_O3 (SPAdes) (version 2) | ecosystem: Environmental > Terrestrial > Soil > Boreal...
ATCATCGGCGACATTCCCGCAGGCGCACAACTGAATCCGAATGCAACCATCTATGACGGAACTCTCGTCGAGGGCGTAAAGCATTACCAGGACAGACATGGGGAAACTCCGACTGGCAACCTTGACGCGCGCACGATCAACGAACTCAATACGCCTCCAGCCGTGCGCATTCGGCAGATCAAGTTGACGCTCGAACGGTGGCGCTGGCTTCCGCATTCCTTCTCGCAACCGCCAGTGGTTGTGAATCTTCCTGAGTTTCGTGCACGCGCGATGAACCCGGATGGCACCGTCGCCTTCTACAAGAATGTCATCATCGGAAAATCCTACGGCCACAAGTCTCCGATCTTTGAGAAAGAGATCCAATACGTGGTCTTCCGGCCCTACTGGGAGGTGACTCCCAGCATTCAGCGAAACGAAATCGTGCCACATATCCAGAAGGACCCGAACTACATCGCCAAGCATAATTTTGAAGTGGTCACGCCCAAAGGCGAGGTCGTAACCGACAATCAAGTGAGCCCGGAGGTTTTAGAAGGCATCAGATCGCTTCACCTGATGGTGCGGCAAAAGCCCGGCGAAACGAATTCTCTGGGCTTGGTGAAGATCATCTTCCCTAATCCGGATAACGTGTACCTGCATGGCACAGATGCTCCGGAACTGTTCTCGCAGGACGTCCGCGATTTCAGCCACGGATGCATTCGGGTGGAAAAGCCGGAGGACCTCGTTGCCTGGGTGTTGCGAAACAATCCTGGGTGGGATTCGGAGCGGGTGAAGGCCACGATGAACGGTGAAAAAAACAATCTTCAGGTGAACCTCGTCACGCGAATTCCTGTTGTGATTGTCTACGGCACGGCTACGGTGAACGAGGAAAATCAGATTCGGTTTTTCGACGATATCTATGGTTATGACGCCGAACTCGATAAAGCGTTGGCCGCCGGTTATCGCGATGCCTGGTAAGCGCCTTAAACCCGGCAACTGCATCTAACTTAAGATGGGTTTAATGCGGCATACATTTTGAACGGGAGTGAAGTAACATCGGTGGCGTTGCCGAGAAAAAAGTACAAATTCGGTCTCCGTCGTTTGTCACTGATTCTTTTGTTTCTGCTGGCGCCGCTGCTCCTGCACGGCGCCACAGAATCTGCGTCCTCGGCCACACACGAGTATAGGCTCCGCTTCTATCACACTCACACGGGCGAGCGGCTGGATGTCGTCTATCGTCGTGGTGATCAATACATCCCCGAAGCGCTAGACGACCTCGACCATTTTCTGCGCGACCACCGTACTGGAGATGTCCGCCATTTCGATCCTCGCCTCTTCGACCTTCTCCACGACCTGACCGCATCGCTCGGCGATTCCGGTGGTGAAATCGATGTGATTTGCGGCTACCGTACGCCCTGGAGCAACGAATTCCTTCGCACTCGCAACCCGCACACCGGCGTGGCGCAGCACAGCCTACATATGCAGGCCGAAGCGATCGACATTCGCCTACCTGGAATTCCGACGTCGGAGCTGCGTGACGGAGCCCTGCGCCTGCATCGCGGAGGAGTGGGCTACTATCGCAGCTCCGACTTCGTGCATGTGGACATCGGGCGTGTGCGCCATTGGTAGTTGCTGCGTAACGCTCCAAGAAAGAGAGCAGTGTTGATTTCGAGACATCTCGTTCTTTCTTAGAGAGCTACAGCTAGCAGATTTCGGGGGAGAGAGAAGGCCTTAGCTAAGAAGATGTGATAGATGAATTACGTCGAGCAAACTATTGATCGTATTGGGTTTGTGGTGGCCAGGGACGGAGTTTAACCTGGCCCAGCCTCAGCTTCCACTCAGGAGTTGCCGACCAGGCTCACGATCGCCCGCGACATTTCCCCGAGGCCGGATCTCCGCTCCCCGAATCGAGACGCGGGAGGCCCCAATCCACCCCAAGCGTCGAAACCGGATTGATCCGGGAAACATTATTGGGTATCTTGGTCTCGGTGCTGACCACATTCTGGCTGCAAGAAATGGCGTGGGATTCCAGACGCAAGCCGGGAACCTCTAGAAGCCGGATCAGCGTCGGTTGAAGGCTTTTGGCGGTCCACCCCCCCGTTCAACCCATGGTTGACGGACATGCTCGGACATCTACCCAAGATCGGCAAGTACGAAGTTCTTGACGTCATCGGTCGAGGTGGCATGGGTGTGGTTTACAAGGCCATCGACCCGCACATCGGCCGCTTCGTTGCCATAAAGATGATCACGGGCGGTGATCTGGAACGCTTCTACGTGGAGGCAAAGTCAACCGGCAAGCTGCAATGCCCAAACATCGTAACCGTGTATGACATGGGCGACCAGGACGGAAATCCCTACCTGGTGATGGAGTACTTGGAGGGAGTGAGCCTAGAGGCCATCCTTGCTTCGGGACGACCCATGAGTCTGCTCGAAAAGTTGATCGTAATGATCGACGTTTGCAACGGCCTGAGTTATGCGCACCAGCGAAACGTAATTCACCGGGATATCAAGCCCGGGAACATCATGGTGCTGAACGACGGGACGGCGAAGATCGTGGATTTCGGCATCGCCCGGGTGGGCGACCGGCGGATGACAAAAACCGATCAAGTGATCGGCAGTCTGCACTACATGTCGCCAGAACAAATTCAAGACCGTCCGCTCGATGCTGGCTCCGACATCTTTTCTACCGGGGTGGTCCTTTACCAGTTGCTTACCGGTGCGCTCCCGTTCGAATCTTCAGAGACCGCGGCGACGTTGATGAAGATCATTCACGAACCACCGTCTCCGCTCGGCAATTATATCCGGGACTATCCGCCCGAATTGGACCAAGTCATCAATCGTTCGATGGCGAAGAACCGGGAGGAACGATATGCCAGCGCTCGTGATCTGGCTTTTGACCTTACTCGAATTGTGGAGCAGCAACGTGAGCAGGTGGTTGCCGCCTTCCTGAAGCGCGCGGAAACTGCGATGCAACGCGCCGAGTGGATCAAAGCCAGAGAACAGCTTCAACAGATTCTTGGCATCGATCGACAGCACGCTGAAGCCCGCAGGTTGCTGGGGGAGGTTCAAGAACGAATTCGGAAACAGCAGCGGAGCGAACAGGCGCGCCAACTGCGCCGCCAGGCAGATGAGGCTTTCGTTGACCTGCGATACGATGAGGCCCTTCGCCTCCTCGATCAAGCCCTGGTTCTCGATGAAGCCAATCAGGACATCAGCGAATTTCGCGCATTGGTGCAAGCGGCGAAGGAGCAAAGCGCACGATTTCAGATGAGCTTGCGCAGAGCCGAGGCCGCTCACAGCGTCGGGGACCTCGACGAGGCGCAACAGGCAGTCGCCGAGGCCTTGGCTCTGAACCCAAACGAAACTCAGGCTAAAGTTCTACAACATGTAATCGCAAAGCAACTAGAAGAACAAGCGCGCCAGGCGCAGATGCGCAAACTCCTAGACGAAGCGCATAACCTGCTTGCTGGCCGAAAGATCACGCAGGCTTTTGCAGTCCTGAACTCGGCTGAGAGCCTGGATCCAAATGCGTTGGAGTTGCAATCACTGCTGAAGCTTGCCCATGCGGCGCGGGAGCAGGAGTCTCGGAAAGCCGATCTAGAGAAACATGCGCACTTAATCGAAGAGGCGCTGGTTCGGGAAGACTATGCTGCGGCATCGTCTCAGGCAGAGGCAGGCCTGCAAAAATATCCTCGTGACCAAGGGTTACTCAGACTAAAAACCTTCGCTGATACCGAATGGAAACGGGCGGAGGAAAAAGCGTTCGTCCGCGAGCAGTTCGCCTCCGCGAACGCTCTTCTGGACTCGGGCCAGACTCTCGAAGCGCTTTCCAGCGTAGAAAAAGCGATGCAGCGGGTCCCAAGTGAATCCCAGTTAGAGTCCTTGCGCAACGTCATCAAGGAGAGATTGACCCAAGAGGAATCAGAAGATCATCTGCGGCGGCTTTTTGAAGCTGCCCGCAGGTCGGTGGCGGCGGGGGACTACGACGATGCCGTTCGCACCCTGGAGAGTGCTAGACAGGAATTTTCCGGTTCGCGCGATGTGGATGAACTTCTGAGCACGGCAAAGACACTTCTTGCGAGGGAACGCTCGGTGGAGCTGGTACTGGTGTCCGCGCAACAGTTGCTCGGCGACAAGCAGGCGCTCAGAGCTGTCCAATTGCTCGAAGGGGCAGTTCAGCAGCAGTCCGATCATCGGCTCCTCAATTGTCTTGCGGATGCCCGCCGCCAGCTAGACCAGTTCCAGCGCGGACTAGAACACGCAATCAGCGAGGGAGAGCGGATCCTCCAAGAGCATGGATCGGTGGAGGCTGCCGCCTTCCTCGATGCTCAAGCCCGCTCCTATGCCGATGCGCCTCATTTTCAGGACCTGATGGAGAGAGTACGCAGGCGTGGCGTGGCTGAAGTACTAGACCGCCATCTGGCGGAAGAGTCAACTCCAGAAACCCGGGTGCGTCTCGCCGAGGCGGCCCTGCGCAAGAATCCCGGAAACGAAGAGATTGAAAAAAGACTCGCAGTAGTTCGTGAACGGAAAAACCAGATCACTGCCGTCGTTGAAAAAGCTCGCGATCTGGAATTTTCCCGCCAATACAAAGACGCCGCGGAAAACCTCTGTACCCTGCGCAAGCTTTATCCCCAATACCGGCATTTGGAGTCAGAGATCCTTCGCCTCACCAAACTGGACGAGCAACAGAAGCTGCTGAGCCAGCAAGCGTCGAATGCTGCAGCGGAACAGACGCGGGTAGAAACAGTTCTGGAGCAACCTCCCGCGGAGATTTTGGGCGCGACTGGAATCGTCTCGCTAAGGCTGGAACCGCTCTCATCTCAAACGGTGGCGCGAGGTGAAGAAACCACCGCACAGGCACACCCGGAAGCTGGCGGAGAGTCAAGAACTTTCCCCCGCAGCGCCGGAGTACTGGCGGTAGCGGCCGTGGTCGCAGTCACGGCCTTATTGGGCGCTACCTTCCTGCATTTTCGTCACCCACCCACTATTTCTGTCAGAAGCACTTCTCTCGGATCACAGCACCAGCCGGCTCTCAGCCTGAATCCCAGTTCGACCGCGGCCCCAAATCCAGGTTTGGAAACCAAGGAAACCGTCCAAGACCCGAGTGCCTCTGGCGTTGTCGTTCCGGCGGCGCAGCGCGACCAGATAGTTCCTTCCCCACATCAGAACTCATCTGCGTCTCCATCAGCCAAGTCCCAGCCTCAGAGCGCGTTCGCGGCGTCACCCGTGCCGGACGCAATTGGGTCCGTTTCCCATCCTCGCCAAGACGGGAATGTTCCAAGCAGTGCAACGACAATCCCAGACAAGACGGTGGCCAAAGGCGATCCTGGAACTCAAGAGACGGCGATCGTGGCTTCCAATCAGCCACCTTCTGGCCCGCCGGCCCAACCACATCTGGAGAGCAATCCAACTCCGTCCATTCCACCGCCCGAGGTCGTCGTCGCCCCCCCGAAAGCTGAGCCGGCAAGCCTTTCGAAACCCACCCAGGAATCAGACGCGGTCCGAAGCGCCCTTCTCTCCTACGAGGACGCGTATGGCAGCATGGACATTGGAGAATTGCAGAGAGTATGGCCGTCGTTGTCGAAGGACCAAATGAAGAAACTTAAGGAAGGCTTCCGAGGTGCGCAGGCAGTCAAAGTCAACCTCAAGGATTGCAGCGTCCCTGCCCTAAGCGGGGACACAGCACAGGTTAGCTGCTCCCAGTCCATGGTCTATACCCGCGACGGCAGAAGGCAACCGGCGCAAACCGTCGCCGTCGCAATTCTGCTCAAGAAAGCTGCCAACGGAAACTGGCTCGTAGACAAAGTGCAGTACTGATTGTTGACTCCATCGGCCCGAAATCTTCAAAACATGTCTTGACTCGGCGCTTCACAGCCCGGCAAACATCCCCTCGTTACGAACGACGAAGACACCGCTCCGTAGAAAACCCTTTCTGTATTCCCGATAAAAGCATTGTCGCCCCGCAAGATGTGAGCCGCGACCGGCTCAATCGCCCAAAGCGCAAGCATGAAGCGGACCTCTCATCGTATTAGCGAAGACCTGCCCGAAGGCGCGATTCGTTCCGCTGTAACGTTTGCGTCAGACGAATCACTATGTGGACGAGACCAGGCTGGTGAGAGACTCGGCGGGAAAGACGTCAACCGTTCGCTCCATCGAATGCGCGTCACCTACCCGAGCGAGTAGAAGCCAATCCTCGAAAGGAGACCTGCGCAGCTTGATGTTGCGGTCGCATTGTCCGCTGACTTTACCTCGAGTTGCGTTTAGGCTTTCAGCCCTTCCGGGGCGAATACATCCATGAACCAATCACTCGTTCCGACCCTCACCGAATTTCTGCGCCCTTGCTCATGCAAGTCAACGCCAGCCAAGACTTTCGTGGCGACTCGCGTCGTCCTGGCGCGATTGTTACTGGGGCTCGTGGGGCTCCTGTCAGGAGGGGCGTCAGCGGCCGCTCAAACCGTAGGCTGTGTTCCGAATACCGCGAACTATCCTTGCGTTTACGTGTCCAACTTATCTGAGGGCACGGTTTCAGCGATCAATGCCGTCACGAACAACGTGATCGCCACTATTCCCGTCAACACCTTTCCCGAAGGATTGGCGGTGACGCCGAACAATGCTTTCGTTTACGTCGCCAATGAAAATAACACTACCGTCTCGGTGATTGAGACAGCAACCAACACGGTCGTCGCCACCGTGCCTCTACAGGGATTTCCCCAACAAATCGCTATTACCCCAAACGGCGCATTCGCGTATGTAACAGAGATCGAACGGGATTTCGAGCCTCGCGGGCCCACGCGCGCGTCCAGGCTCGCACGCCGCTCAAAGGCGGTACCTCAGACCGCCCCGTTTGTCGAGGTCATCGATACTGCGACCAATCAGGTTGTCAGTTCGATTGCGAATCTTAACTCACCCTCTGCCATCGCCATAAGCCCGAATGGTGCGTCCGCGTATGTGGCCGACACATGCTCTTCTAGCAATGCGTGTGTCGAAGTGGTTAGCACCTCAAACAACCAAATTTCCGCCACGGTACAGATACCAGGCACGGTGCCTCTTCAAGATGGCTCGATCGCCATCACACCGGACGGATCGGTTGTCTGTGTCTCTGTCGAAATCACGGTTAACACTGTCAACTTTCTGGGCGTTGCCTTCATTAGCACCAGCAATAACGTCTTGCTAGGGATATTGAACACATTTGGTGGCAGCTTTACTACGGTGTACGGATTCGCGATGACGCCTGCGGGCTTGCTATATGCCGCCGGGTTCGACCCCGACAACGTGTACCTGATCGATCCCGCTTCCGAAGTACTGGTTGAGACGATCCCGTTCGGAGCCGGCCCGGCGGGTGCTGCGCTGGCCCCTAACGGAGCGTCGGTTTATATAACAGACGCCGGCGACGACTCGAATGGCGACACCGTCTCGGTAATTAACACGAAAACCAACGCGGTCACGGCCACAATCACTGTAGGACGAGTTCCCGAGGGTGTGGCAGGGATGCAGGTTTTCCCGATTCCCTTGATCAATCAGCCTTTGGTGCCGGACACTACCCCCGCAGCCGGATCTGAATTTACCTTGAAAGTCAACGGCACCGGGTTTGTCCGCGGTTCCATCGTGAACTGGAATGGGACAGCCCTGGCTACTGCATTCGTGAACGGTGGCCAGTTAACCGCAAATGTTCCAGCAGCAAACATCGCTACGACCACCACCGCCTCGGTCAGCGTGACGAATCCTGCTCCTGGTGGCGGCACCTCGAATAAGGTCTTCTTCCCGGTCACCAGCCCTACTGCCAGTATCGCTCTCGGCAAGACAGATTATGGTACGGGCAGCTTTCCCATCGCCGTAGCGACAGGTGATTTCAATCAGGATGGCAAGCTTGACCTCGCCGTGGCTAATCTCAACGACAACACCGTGTCGGTCCTGCTGGGCAACGGCGACGGCACCTTTCAGCCGCAGAGCGTCTATGCCACCGGGTCCGGACCCACCTGGATAGCAACTGGAGACTTCAACGGCGATGGCAAGTTAGACCTCGCCGTGGCGAATGTTTCTGACAGCACCGTGTCGGTCCTGCTGGGCAACGGCGATGGCACCTTTCAGCCGCAGAGCGTCTACGGTGCCGGGTCCGGACCGCACTCGATAATGACTGCAGACCTCAACGGCGATGGCAAGCTGGACCTTGTCGTGGCGAATGCGAATGACACCACTGTGTCGGTCCTGCTGGGCAACGGCGATGGCACCTTTCAACCGCAGAGCACTCTCAGTACCGGTCGGAGTCCGGTATCGGTGGTCGCGGGAGACTTTAACGGGGACGGCATCCTGGACCTCGCTGTGACTAACCTTGACGGCGTGTTGATCCTGCTGGGCAATGGCGACGGCGGTTTCCAGGGACAGAGTACGTTCCCCGCCGGGGAGAGTCCGTACTCTCTAATCACCGCCGATTTCAACGGCGATGGCAGGCTGGATTTGGCCGTCACCAACGCGCTCTCCTCTGGGGGTACGGTTTCGATTCTTCTGGGTAACGGTGATGGCACCTTTCAATCCCCGGTAGCCTACACAGCGGGAGCCGATACCTTGGGAATTTCTGCCGGAGATTTTAATGGGGACGGCAGACTCGATCTTGCGGTCACCAACGATTCCGCTAGCACAATCTCCGTTCTTCTCGGCAACGGCGATGGTAGTTTTCAATCCCAGCTGGTTTTTTCTGCGACTTCTGGTGCGGACGGAATAGCTACGGGAGACTTCAACGGGGATGGCAGGCTTGACCTGGCAGTCACCGACAGTAGTTCGACAAAAAGTCACTCGGTTTCTGTTCTCCTACAATCCCCAACCGCTGCGCTAGACCCAGCCGCACTGAATTTCGGCAACCAGGCTGTGCTTACCACGAGCCCGTCGCAGCAGGTGACCATCACCAACACCGGTAGTGCGCCGCTGGCTGTTTCAGCCATGACGCTTGGTGGAGCAGACCCCGGCGACTTTGGCCAAACTAACAACTGCACAACCGTGCCTCCCACGGAAAGCTGCACCATTCAAGTCGACTTCACACCTACTGTCATAGGGACACGCACCGCAACGCTCTCAATCGCCGACGACGCGCCTGGCAGCCCGCAGACAGTAAGCCTCAGCGGGGCCGGAGTCAACACGCTGGTCGTAACCACGACGACTTTGCCGGGGGCGACAGTGGGCTCGCCCTACAGTAAGACGCTGCAAGCGACCGGCGGTACTCCATCCTACAGCTGGGCGCTCGCGACGGGCAGTTTGCCGCCCGGATTGGGTTTGAGCCTATCGGGGGTGATCTCGGGAACCCCCACTACGGCTGGGACCTACACCCTCACCGTGAAGGTCAGTGACTCCAACGGGGCGACAGCCATCTCGGGGACGCTCAGCATCGTGGCTGCTCCCACAGTCAAAATCACAACGACAACGTTGCCGGGAGCGACGATCAACGTGGCCTATAGCCAAACGCTCATGGCGACGGGCGGAACCGCGCCGCTTAGTTGGACGATTTCTGCCGGCAGTCTGCCGCCCGGAGTTACGTTAAGCACAGGCGGCGTAATCTCGGGCACGCCCACTGCGGGTGGAACCTTCACCTTCACTGTGAAGGTTACCGATGCCAACGGAAGCAACGCCGTTCAGCCGCTGAGCATCGTGGTTGCAGCCGTAATCACCATCAGCACGACGAGTTTGCCTGGCGGGACCGTCGGCGCAACGTACAGTCAGACGTTGCAGGCGTCATCCGGTACTTTGCCCTATAGTTGGGCGATCGCGAGCGGTACTCTGCCCCCCGGGCTGAGTTTGACCGCAGGCGGCGTAATCTCTGGCACCCCCACCGCGGCGGGAGCATTCGGCTTCACGGTGAGAGTTACCGATGCCAACAAAAGCACTACCACCCAGCCGCTCAGCATTGCAATTCTGCAAATCACAACGACGACCTTGCCGAACGGGACCGTCGGTCTTGCCTACAGTCAATCATTGCAAGCAACAGGCGGCACCCCACCTTATGTCTGGACAGTGAGTTCCGGCAGTTTGCCCGCTGGTCTTAGTTTGAGTTCCACGGGCGTCATATCGGGCACACCTACGAAGGCGGCGACCTCGAGTTTTGCCGTGGCGGTGACCGACGCGAACCAAAACAGCACTGCTGGGCCTCTCGGCATCACGATTGTTGCTGCTGGTGCTACCCAAACTCCGGCGATTACGACCCAGCCCGCCAGCCAGACCATCAACCCACTGCAAACCACCACCCTCACGGTGGTAGCAACGGGCACCCCGTCGCCGACTTACCAGTGGTATGAGGGCAAGACCGGGAACACCAGCATTCTGATCCCCGGCGCCACAAACAGTTCCTACACCACTCCGCCATTAACGACCACCACCAGCTACTGGGTGCAGGTCAGTAATGGGAGCAGCTCTCCGGTCAACAGCGCCACTGCTACGGTAAGCATAAATCTGGTTTGTACCCTAACTGTGCAGGGACAAGGGGAGTCAGGTTCATCCGGTCCACTGTCGATCACCGCGACCGTGCTGTGCACGGACTTGCCTGGCCAATCTTTTACAACCTCGGTCGCTTGGGGAGATGGTACTGCTCCCGCGACAGGAACCGCGACAGGAACCGGAACGTTGACGGCTCCGCACACTTACGCCAAAATTGGCACCTATGTCATTGCGGCCACCGCCACGGCCACTTCGGGCATAGCAACGACTACCTCTTCCCCTGTAATTTTGGTTCAGGTGCCGCAAGTACCTCCCGTTTTCCCCGGGCAGACATCGGACCTTAAGCTTTTGCTCGCCACGCCAACCGGGGCGGGCAATTTGGACGTCGTGTTTGAGTGCACCACGGTGACGGATTCGAGCGGCACGGTGGCGCAAGCTTCAGACCTTGGCATCAACTGCGCTTCGATTCCATCTCCGGTCCTCCTAACAAGCACTCCGCAGCAGGTCACGATTACGATTGCCACGACGGGGCCGGCTACGGGCACCATCGCCTCCGGTGTGGCGCGAGGGAATTGGCTGCCCGCAGTCTGGCTTCCGCTGGGGGCCTTGGTTCTTTTTGGAGCGGGGCGGCGCAAGCCACGATTGCATCGCGGGAACCTAGCTCCATGCCTTGCGGGAGGCGTTTTGATAATGCTGCTGTTGTTGTGTGCCTCTTGCGGTGGTGGATTTACCGCACCCGTAGTCACGGCCATGCCTACACCCTCAGGGCAATATCAGCTGACGGTCGTGAGCCAGCCCGCCCCCGGGCAATCGACTACTGGCTTTGTCCAGACATCACTGATCGTGCCGCTTTCGGTAAGCCACACGCCATAGCGTCCGCTTGGGATACTTACACTTCCGGATACGCCCTCACCGGTATCAGGGCACCGTCTGGATTAGCAACAGGGAGAGAACCATGCTCAAACGTCCTCTTACGATTGCCATATTCGCATGTTTTTTTTTCATGTCGATCAGTGCGTCAGCGCAGAGCAATTGCGGGACCAAGCTTTACTGCCTGATTCCAACTGCTCTGCACACTACTTCCTCAAACTTTAATTTCTTCAATGACGCTTTTGGCACGCAGATTGGCCAGTTGCCCCTGGCATCTCCCGCATCTGGCTTCATTTACAGCTTCGACAAATCAGGGGTTTACACTTCCTCCTCAGAAAGCTTCGGGCCCTTGCTTGCCGAAAGATCGGAAACCATCGGACGGCACAAGCTGTACCTTGCGTTCACCTATCAGAGGTTCGCTTTCGACGACATCGACGGCAATGACATCAAGAAGATCCCCATACTGTTCGACTACCCTCTGGTCCCACCTGCGCAAGTCGTAACCATCACCCAGAACCGTGTGGACACGAACATCGAACAGTACGTGGCGTTCGCTACATTTGGTCTTGCAAGCCGGGTGGATGTGTCTGTAGCCCTTCCCTTCGAGAGAGTATCGATGGGAATCACCTCGAGCGGCACCGAATACAGCACAACGAACAGTGCAACCGCATCATTTAACGAATTCCTTGCGGGCTCTGCCAGCGGGATAGGAGATGTAGTGCTATCGGCCAAAGGTACTTTGATCAAGGGGGAAAAGGTCGGTATGGCAATTGGGGCCGAACTTAGATTTCCATCGGGGGATGAGCGCAATTTCCTGGGGTCTGGAGCTTTGGGCGTTAAGCCTTACCTGGTGTTGTCGCGCCGGGGGAGAGTCGCCCCGCACTTGAATGTGGGGTACCAGTGGAATGCCGACTCTGTCCTGGCCGCCGACGAAAACGGGAACCAACATTTGCCGGGCTATTTTGGCTACGTTGCAGGCGCAGACATAGGAGTGTCGAAGCGGCTTACGGTTGTGGCTGATCTGGTCGGTGAACATTTCTTTGACGCTCCGCAGATCTCAAGGCCCGAAACTGTTTCGGCCACCGTGAATAACCAGCCGACTCTGTTCGCTAGTGTTGTACGCGTGAATGGTTCATACGAGGTTAACAACTTGAGTGCGGGCCTAAAGCTAAACCCAGTTGGCCACCTGCTGGTGTCGGCAAACGCGCTGGTTAAGCTAAACGAAGGCGGTGTCAGGGCACGCGTGGTTCCGCTGGTGGGACTCTCCTACTCATTCTGAAGCTCCGCAACAACGTTTTTGTGCCAGACCGCAAGGCTAGCTGCCATTGCTTCGCCGGCCTTGTCGCGATGCGACGGCTGATCGCCGTCAGGATGCGTCGCACGCGCGCCAATCGCCTCAGCTTCAACTGCGTTCCTAAGGCGCTAGGGCGGACAAGAACTTCGAGCTTCGGCCCGAAACCAGGGCCACGCCCTGCGCCCCTCGCTTCATCAGCGTTTTGCTATTTATCTCTGACCACGAACTGAGAGACTCCGTCTTGATCCAATTCTGCCGCCTGAGAAGTTGTGCTGCGCGCTATGTAATCGTCAAGACCGAGAGCGGTTTGTGTTCGGCGCTAGCTGATCGTCAGCGGTCGAATGGTTGCAACGAGCCCGTAATTTGGACGTAATCAATTCGCCACGTCAGGTTCCTTCTTGTTCTTGTTGCCCTTGCCTGCGATCTTCTTGCCCAACCTCCCTATTCCCTTTGCGCTTCCCTTACCGATCTTGGCCGCACCCTTTCCCGTACCGACTCCGACATCCTTGGCTGCGCCACCCGCCCCTTTGCCCAGATCAGCGCCAGCCTTGCCGGGGTGCAACGTAACGAGATTGCCAGCACCTTCTGCAGTGACCTTGCCTAGGCTCT
>Ga0209330_1000643_pt1 | contig 13171 bp, 14 predicted proteins | sample JacPinW_OM2H0_O3_FD_187969 | JGI IMG/M metagenome (GOLD analysis project Ga0209330, IMG submission 187969) | Forest soil microbial communities from Algoma, Ontario, Canada - Jack Pine, Ontario site 1_JW_OM2H0_O3 (SPAdes) (version 2) | ecosystem: Environmental > Terrestrial > Soil > Boreal...
ACACGCAAATGGTTCCGACGAACGGCACCAGCCTCTACGTCCGTGTCGGCGGCAAGGGTCCGGCCGTGGTGCTCTTACATGGCTTCGGCTTCACGGGTGATATGTGGGGCCCCCTGGCAATTGTTCTGGCCAGGGACCATACCGTGATCGTCCCTGACCTGCGCGGCATGGGTATGTCCGACCACCCGGATACCGGCTACACCAAGAAGAACCAGGCGGTCGACATTGCCGGCATCATGGATGCGCTCAAGGTCCACAAGGCAGACCTGGTCACACATGACATCGGCAATATGGTCGGCTATGCGTTGGCTGCTCAATATCCGGACCGGGTCACGCGCTGGGTGGTGATCGATGCACCGCTGCCCGGAATAGGCGATTGGGACAACATCGTTCGCAGCCCGATGCTGTGGCACTTCGATTTCCGGGGCCCTGACGAGGAGCGTCTGGTGCAGGGCCGGGAGCGCATCTACCTCGATCGCTTCTGGAACGAGTTGTCCGGAGATCCCAAGAGGATCGATGAAGATACGCGGCAGCACTTTGCTGCCCTGTACGCACGGCCGCAGGCGATGCACGATGCCTTCGAGCAGTTTGGGACACTCCGCCAGGACGCCACCGACAACAAGATGTTCCTCGCCAAGGGCGGCAAGATCACCATGCCGGTATTTGCCATCGGTGCCGAGAAGTTTTTCGGTAAAAACATGGCCGATCACATGCAGTGCGCCGCCAGCAACGTCATGGGCGGCATCGTGCCCAACTCCGGGCACTGGGTCATGGAAGAGAATCCACAGGCCACCATCAAGTTGGTTACAGATTTTCTCGCCAAAACCTAAACCATAAGAAGAAGGAACAACAATTCAGGAGAAAACGATGATCATTAAGGAAACAGAAATGGAAGTCTCACAAACGTATCGAGCAGATTTTGCTTCCCAGGAGCCCAAGTCAGCGCTGCGAAAACTGATGCAACGTCTCGGCCTAACGTTCCTCGCCTGTACCCTCACCGTCGGTGCGACCGAGGCGCAGCAAGTTGCTCCTCCAATCGCCGGGGTTATTGGAAAAGTCCAGTCATTTACAGGGAGCGCATTCGACGTTCAGACACCTTCGGGATTGGTCCACGTTGAAGTCAAGCAGCCTCTCACAACCTATAAGCAGATACCGTCGGATTTGAGTCATGTCACGTCCGCGTCTTATGTCGGCGTCGCCTCGACTGAGCAGGCGGACGGAAAGGAACTAGCGAAGCAGATCATCGTATTTCCCCCGGAACTGAGGGGAGCAGCAGAAGGTAGTGTTCTGACAGACCCGCCGGGTGCAACTACTCACACCAGAATGACCAATGGCTCCGTCTCTCGCCCTGCCATATCGCACTCACGCATGACGAACGGAACGGTACAGAAAGACAGCGGCACTGCTCTCGAGGTCCGGTTTCAGGACGGCTCCAAGACGATCTCCGTGCCGCCGGATGTCCCAGTGGTGGAAGTCGCACCTGAACAAGTCACATTCGCTGATGGCGATGTCGTTTACGCGACGACTGAGAAGATGCCAAACGGAGCACTTGTGACCGACAAGATTCTTCTCATCGCTGCAGCCGCGTCTCCTACTAACAAGCGGTAAGGGGTCCCGGTCAATGAGTCATTCAACACCTCCTGATTGTGAAGCGAAATCAACGAGCACGTTACCGGAACAGCCGGGCGTGCTCGTCATCAGGAAACATCATTTCCTGGTGCGCTTGAGTCACTGGCTGAATGTGCCGATCCTTTTTGGCCTCATTCTGAGTGGCATCTCTATTTACTGGGCTTCGCCGATCTATCAACACAAGCCAGATCCGAATACGGGAAACGTCGATGTGGCTGCGGATATCGGAATCTGGATATGCGCCCACGTGCCTGGTCTGCATCACTACAGCAGTGCGCCGGATTGGATCTACAACCACATGAGCCTTGGGCCGGGCATGTTGGGGTTAGCGCTGCGCCTGCATTGGCTGTGCGCGTACCTGTTCATGCTGAACGGCATGGTGTACGTCGCGGGGCTGGTTATTGGGGGAGGCTGGCGTTCGTTGCTTCCGCGCCGTACCGATCTGCTTGACGCGCTAAGGATGTTTCGATACTACGTCGGTTTTCCTTTCGCTAAACTGGCGCGCCGCGAATGGCCGCATCCCGTTTTCAACACAAAGTACAACGCGCTCCAGCGCGCAGCATACTTCTCTGTTCTCGTCGCAGGCTTCCTTTCGGTCGCTACGGGATGGGCGATTCATAAGCCCATGCAACTTCACTGGCTGGCGGCGCTTTTTGGAGGGTACAACGCAGCGCGTGTCTGGCATTTCTGGCTGATGTTGATCTACATCCAGTTCGTAGTACCACATGTGATTCTGGTTTTCGCCGATGGGTGGGACACGCTGCGCAGCATGATCGTAGGTTGGTCAACAAGAGTAGAGCGGTCGGAGGTCCTCGCAAATGAACAATGAGGGAAAGGGCGACATTCCTTCGATGGGTGTGGAACCGGAAGTGAAATCCATCTCCGTGAAAAAGCCGCAAAGCTTCTTTGGAGAGCGCCTTCTCCCGGCAATTGAAATGGCTCCCCGGATCCTGCGTTATCAGAGTCGGCGCGACTTCCTAGGGTTTGGGGCTGCCGCGCTGGCAGCGCTTGCAGGCGCTGGATTTCTCCTACCGCAGGAAACGCTGAGTCGCATAGGCATTCATCGAAACATGGATCCTCTAGGGAAGGAGTGGTTTCTAAACAAAGCACTGCGTCTCGACGATGACGTTGCAGAAGCCCTGTACTCGGCGAATCGTAGCGTGCCCACCTACACGAAATCGCAGATTACCTCGCTCAAAAACAACTACAACGGAGCGACTCCTGATCCCGGCTATATTTCCGGATGGAAATTGACTCTCGATGGGCTCGCTTCTGGCCTAAGCGTCTCTCTCGATATTCGGAATCTCCTGACTCGCTTCTCGTTGCATGAGCAGATTACGAGGCTGGTTTGCGTTGAAGGCTGGAGTGCGATCGCGTGGTGGGCTGGTCTGAGATTCGATGATCTGCTTCGCACCCACCCGCCGATGTCACAAGCGAAATGGGCGCTCGTGGAGTCTTCGGTCAATCTAGATGCGTCGGGGAATCCTGACCCTTACTTCATGTCGCTCGACCTGGCGACGGCCCACCATCCACAGACGCTGCTCGCCACACAGTTCAACGGTCATCCCCTCACCCTGGATCATGGAGCACCGCTCCGTCTGTTGGTCCCCGTGAAACTCGGTTTGAAGAATGTGAAGGCCGTTACCAGGATCACGTATGTCGCGGAAGAGCCAAGAGACTATTGGGCCGAACGCGGATATTCCGGCTACGACGGAATTTAAAGCCTCTCAAGAGTGGCATCAAGAATCGCGCAGATTTCAAGCAACTCTATGATGTGCGAGTGAAAAGGACGATTTATGGCGAAAGTGATCGAATTCTACGTTCGAGATCTCTTTCCGACAAATGTGAAGTCGGTACCCCGCGACCGAGGCGGTGAAGTGATCGAGTTTCCCAAGGAGAAGGCAGCCGCAGCGGGTAAAACTGCGAAGATTTGGGAGCGCGGTGAAGCCGACCCAACAACTGCCTCTGGGCCCGGATGTTTCTAACTGACTCAGGATAACGTTCGTGTCACCGCCGTTGGGATTGGTAGAAACGGCGGCTCTCCAAAAGGTTCTCGGCCTCGGCAAGCGAACATCTCCAAGCCCTTCCTCGTTAAGACGATCATGCAAACGATCGGAAGCATGGGCCAGGGGTTGAGTAGAAGCCTCTTTCATCTGTCGCGACAAGGCCGCTCCTTCTCTCCGTCCGGCAGTCTTGAGTACCGCCGATCGCCAGAAGTCGTCTTCGACTATTCTCATTGATTTGCGACAAGCCAATGAGTTCGCAGTTGCAAAATTTCGTTTCAAATCGTGGCTGTCCTTTAACTGTCCAATAACGATTCCTTAGTGCCTCTCACAAGGGTTTTCGAGGGCCACCCGCGTCTTGTTGAATGGATACAGGCCGGGCATTCCGTTGCGCAACGGGCGGACCGACCACACGGAAATCGATATGAAGCTCGGGGATATTCTGGTCGAGGCGAAGCTCACGGAGGCTGATTTTCAGAAAGTCCCTGCGCGAATGATTGAGCGGTATCGTGATATCAACGAAGTCTTCGCGTTCAGGGAACTGAGAAAATCCGGCGACGTTGTCTTCGGTTATCAGTTGATCCGCGGCGTGCTCGCCGCCCATGCGACCGGCGGTTCGTTCTGCGTTCTCTGCGACGAGCGACGACCCGACCTGATCGAGGACTGGTATTCGGTGATGCGCGCCGTCAGGAGCTGCGTTCTTCGGTGTCGCCTGCAATTGCTGACCTGGCAGGAACTGAGCGGAGCGCTGCCGAAACCGCTGCAGAAATTTATCGCAACGAAATACGGTATTACACGCCGATTCGATGCCCGGACGATCGGACACTTTTTCAATTTCAGCTGACCTTATAAAACACAATTCAATGAGATGTGTCGAATTCCCCCCTGGCTCGTGAAGCTAGTGCGGCGAGAACATCCCGGCGACTCATATCGCTCACCCCTTGGTGAAGAAGATCCTTCATTATCCCGTGAAAAAACACTATGATCCGGTGATCATGCCCTCGTGGCGTTTGCTCGCATGGCTCGCGTTTTTGGCTTCTCCCGCTGTCTGGGGGCAATGCACGGTTGAGCAGTCGCAGAAATGCGAACAAGTCTGCAGCGGACGATTAGGGCATCTTTTGGTCGCCTGCACCCTCGGCTGCCGAGCAAAATGCTCGAAGCCGGTGGCGCCAACAACATTCAATCCAGTTACGATTTCTAACGGCACTGCCGTCACTGCCGCCGACATCGCCAGCTTCGATGCTCAATGGCTGTCGCCTCCCGCGCCGCAAACTGCACCAATAGCCAGCGACCTCTATTGGGCGCAATGCACATTTTTTGATCGCTTTTCAGCCGCCGTATGGGGCGTGGAATCGGACATGACGGCCATGGCGCGACTGTATGAAATCACCCACGATACCAAGTACCTCGATATTCTTCGCCAATTCATCGAACTCGCCCTCCAATACCGCGACGACAACTACAATCCCACGCCCCCTTATCCGTGCAGCTATACTTCTCCCTTCGCGGGGCCAAAGCCGGTCGACGATTTCCGCGGTCACGTGATGCCGGGTTGGGGAGCCACTACTCCCGACGTAGCCAATTTCAATTTCGATTCTGAGGTGGTTGCGAGTCTCTATGGCTACGCGATTGCAACTTTTGCGCGCATCGTTGCCGAGGATCCTACGCTCCAACCGACCTACGGCAATGACGCTATACGCTACGCCAATGCGGCTCTGGAAACTGCGTGGGCGTTCATGCCGCAAGTGGACATCCACCAAGTTGGCAACGTGTACGAAGCGCACTTGTCGCAATTAGACATCTATCGAACAAAGCCTTCGAAAAGTGATTGCGACACAGCCTACAACGCCGCAAAAGCCGCGATGGACGCGGCCAACCAACAGGCCGCTGCTGCGGGGAATCCTCCAGCCTATGTCCAGGACGATTACAATCGTCTGAGTCAGCAAAGAACGAATTGTGAAAACCTGGAATGCGTTGCGGGCGCGCCCCTGGCTCACAACGAAAGCGGCGCTTACGCGATGATGATGATCGAGCTCTGGCGCGTGCTCGACAGTGACTTCTATCAACACTCCAACCAACAGGCCGCCAATGCCGGTTTAACTAGATCGTTATTCCCGCTGCTGGTTTCTCGCTTCCATCGATATTTCACCAATCGCACCCATGTTGTTTCCGACCCGCGAGGGGACCGGCTCACTTGGCATTATCAAGACGATCAACCGAGTTGCGTAGGACTCCACGCTGAGGACGCTAATCACGGAGCATACGACATTCGTTACCTGGGAGAACTTCGCGCGAGTTTTGACCGCATCAATTCGGCAGCCACAAGCGGCGGCGAGCCAATCCCAATGACCCTGACCCAGTTGGATCAATTCGCCAACACGTTTCTCGAAGAGATTGCTCCAGGCGCCAATTTCAATGGCGATGTCAATGGAACAGCCGCCACGGCCGACTCGCAAGGCTTATGGGAGGACAACGCAGACTGTGACGGTTGGGTCTATCTAGCTGTTGCGGATGCGAGAGCTTGGGGTGTGTGCCATGATGTGAGTCTTCGAGTTATCAACAGCAGCCAACCTTATCTAACTATTGGCAACCACTCCGCGCTGCTTGCGACCAAAACCTTCTCCGCAAGCTTGCTTTCCGCGACCGGGAAAGTGACTTTTCTGCGCGTGAACGATTTAGGGACTGGCTTTGGTACTCCCATCGAGTTTCTGGACGCGGAAGTGATTGTGCAACTGGACTCGTTACCTGGAAAGAGTTTGGGATTTCAGCTTCGCGCGGATAGTTCAGAGCCCGACCACCACGGCATGCTGGAGGTCCTGCGCTTGGCCTTTCGAGCGAATGCATCAGTTTCTATTGATTACTTGCGCAACGGCGCGGATAACGGGCGAATCATGCGAGTGGCCAGGGTGAATTGACAACGAAGGAGGTAGTTTATGCGGCGTTTCTTTTCGACTGCATTCTCGGTGGCGTGCCTGGCGCTGATCCTTTGTACCACCGCCAGCGCGGACCTTTTAGAAAGTAAAGGCCACATCACATTCCTGCGCGTTCACGATGTCGGCACGGGCTATGGACCTCCCTCGGACTACCTTGATGTTGAAGTCGTCGTGCAACTCGATTCTCAGCCGGGAAAGGCGTTCGGCTTTCAACTGCGCAACGACAATTTTCGCCCCGCGCGCCAGGGCATGCTCGACCTTCTGCGCGATGCCTTCAGCAACAACTATCCGGTTCTGATTGACTACAACATCACTCCGCCTAAAAACAACGGCGTGATCATCCGCGTCGCGGTGGTGAAGCAATGACAGTCAGCGTACCTTCTTCCCCTTCCTTTCCACAAATGATACTCAGCTTTCCGGGGAAACAGGAGAGCAGGTTACCAGGACCAGGTCTTGAGTTACCGGCGTCTCACCGCAACACCGCCACGTAGTGAGCCAGGACAGCCCGTTGCGCATCCGTGACCTTCGGCGCTGAAATCATGTCTGCTCCCACCGTGACGGCTACTGCAGCGCCCGTGCCGATCATACCGTAGACCAGATCCTTGCCGCTGAGGTAGTAGGCAACCGCGCCCGAAGCGAGACCCGCGAGCATTGACACCGAGCCCTTTCTCAATGCGGCGAGGACGGATGATTTCCTGAAAGCGTCTTCCAGACTGTTCTTGCCATCGATGAGTTTTTCATTGACGACGTTCCGAACCTCTTGCGGCCTGTTCCGGAGGTCGGCGGGCTGGCTGCCGGCATCGGCGAGCGCGCCCTTTAGAATTCTCCGCCACCGCTCGAATTCGTCTCCCGAACGGATCGCCAGGATTTCGGTCGGGTCGAGCGATTCGAGGCTGGGCATTTCAAGGTTGACCAGCTCGTTGAGGTTGCGGTTATCCCGGTCGCCGAATTCCCGCAGTGAATCCGGCGGACCGCACCGTTCCAGCAGGTGAACGTCATACCGGAACGGAAAATACAGCGAAAGCCTGCCCGGCGCGTTTTTCACGCCGGCGAGCGCATGGCCTATTCTTTCGCAGGCCTTCGCAACGCTCACGCTCTTCACGAGGCTTTCTCCATCAGCGTGTTCCAGATCCTCCCGCCATATTTCCTTTACATTTCCGGGCGCGGCCTCCAGCAGTTCGTCTACGTCCGCCGGCTTCGACTTGTCGGCCGTCGCTTCGATCCGCTCGCCAAGACCGATGTAGTCGGGCGTGTTGCGTCCGGGCAGATAGCTTTCGTGCGCGACGGGGCAAACCACATGCCTTCGAATGAGGTCCTTGAAGTGGAGCAGAAGGTTGACGTAGTTCAAAAGGCCGTTGTGCCACGGCTGCGGAATGCGAAGCTGGACAGCAGCAAGGCTGACGACGCGGGGCATCGGGTCGTCAAATGCAACCGAGTGGCAGTAAAGAAGGCGGTGCTTGACGGCATCCACGGCCTTCCAGTCCCCGCCTTCCTCCGTCAGCGCATGGTTGTCGATGCTGAATTGTCCCTGCAGCCATGCAGGCATGTCGCAGTCGGGAAAGTACGGCCTGAGCTCTCCGGCTTTCAGGAGTGGCGCATGCGTCGTCCCGGTGGCGGCGAATTCCGCATAAGCCTCGTTGAATGTCTCCAGCTCCGCCGCCGTGGCCGAGCGCACGGCTCCGTATAACTCCTCCTCGGTCGAGGGACCGAAGTGAGCGAGGGTGAAGTCGAGCACATTGTCACGTGCTTTCGCGTCGGGCGCATCCGCAACTGTCATTTCCTACTCCGAAAATCCCGCGTCGTAGACCTGCCTGCCGGTCGTCGGACAAATCCACGCGGAGAAGTGCCCAAGCCCCGGCGGGTTCGGCTGCTCGCCGTGAACCGCCAGCTGGTTCAGTCCGACGCGGTGATAACTGCAGACGGGATTGCCGCTCTCGTCTTTCGCGAAGCTGCAGGCGATCCGCGGTTTCGCAGCCGCTTCGGATTCTTTCCGGCCTCTTTTTTGGTAATCGTTCTTATCATTGCATCGCCGCCACTCATGCTCGTGATCCGGCCGTGTTTCAATTCTCCCGTGTAAGCGTCCTCGTATTCGACCGCATCGCTGACTTCAAATGTTTCCGTCATCCCGAAACCTCCGCCATTAAATTTTACGCTTCTTCAGGGCCAGGAAATTCCTCTTCATCCGCATGTCATGGCGTGTCCGCCAGGGCGGCCGGGCTCTACTGGCCGCGCGCGACTCACCGAGCCTTCCGTCTCGGCCATCCGGTCACGATCCCTCACGCGAACAATAGATAAGGAAGCGGGGCGTGCCGCCCCTTTCCGTCAAGGACTGGACGCGAGCGCGGGCCGAGCGGTATCCCCGGCCTTCCTCCGCGATGCTCCGTGCAGGCCGGGTGATCCCCTCCGTTAATGGTTGCAGCATAGCTTGTCGCCTTATCAAATTTGGAGTAGTATTTAGTCATAAATGGAGGGCTACTGTGGCTGCCATACAACAGGCCGTTGTTGGTTTCTCGTGGGATACAGCCGTCGATCTGTCGAGAAAAGAAAACCGAACCCGACTCAGTCCGGCTGCCATCAAAGGCCTTCTTCGGATCGCGACGCATTGGAATTTACGGGACGACGATACCCGACGTCTGTTAGGCGGCATATCCAGTGGCAGTTTTTACGGATTGAAGAATCGGGCTGCCAAGACTCTGGATGAAGATCAGCTCACCCGAATTTCGCTCTTAATCGGAATCTATAAGGCCTTGAACATTCTTTACGGCCGGAAGCTCGCAGATGCGTGGATGGCGCTGCCTAACACAAATACCATGTTTGGGGGAGAGCCCCCCCTCAGTTACGTGAAGAAGGGCGGGATCCCTGCTTTGCTGAGAGTTCGGCAGCTCTTGGACGCACGACGCGGCGGCAGATGAAATCTCCGAAACAGAGCAAGGTGGAACAGGACGGGACTCATCGTCTTATTCCGTATCGCTACAGTCATCGTGGTCGGCCGATCCTCAATCTTCTCGCACAAGACGACGACGATCTGCTCAGCGATCTCACGGAACTGGAGGGCGCCACGAATGATCGATTGCTCGGCGAGAGTGGGAGGCTACCTGGCGTCAGCGCAATTGAGCTGGTCTCCGGCTTCCGCCTTGCGCATATCGTCAACGCATCCTTCGCTCATGCGCGTCCGTCTGGAGGACGGTTTAACAGCGGGGGAAGAGGAGCTTGGTATGCGGCTTTCGAAATGCAAACCGCGCAAACCGAAGTTGCCTTTCATAGAGCCGTCGAGTTGAAAGAAGTCGACTGGAAGACCCAAGAGGTATCTCGATACATCGACTATCTCGCCGATTTTCGATACGAATTTCATGACATTCGGGGAGATCGAGATTTTGTGGACTGTTTAGATCCGAACAGCTACTCCGCTTCCCAGACGCTGGGACTCAAGCTGCTGACGAGTGGCACCGCGGGAATCGTGTATCCGAGCGTTCGGCAGAAAGACGGCGTCTGCATCGTCTGCTTTCGTCCTCCCTTGGTGCTAAATGTGCGAGAGGGGCCTATGGTGACGTTTACTTTCATTGATGCAGAAATGACTGCTGTCGTCATCGAAAGCTGACACTGCGCAAACACTCCTCAACCCTTCAGAACTCTGCCGGTTTGGGACACGATCTTCCTCCCGAATTCTGGGGCGAGCGCCGGGCCGCTCGCCAATCTACGGACGACTGATCGGCCGCAAGTCAGATTGCCACCTTTGCGAATCTGAATATCCTCAGAAATCTGGCACACAATTCGCACACAGAGTCGAAGTGAAGGTTTTCCGGTCGGGTCGGAGGAGGCGCGCGTTCGCGCTGGCCTCCGTCCGCCTCTCAAACTGCACGTGCGGTTTTCCCGCATGCAGCTTTCACGAAGACTTAGCGACGCCAGGATGCAAGAGAAGGTATTAAATAGAGCAACCGGACAAGCTCGTACTCGCCGTACAACTTGGTCGCGGGCAGCTGTTTCCAGCCTGCGTTGCGCCAACGTCGGTACCGATGCGACCAGATTCGCCGCCGGATCCAACCGTCGAGACGTTGGAAGAGTTTTCGGACCTGGGCGCGTTTGTAATACTCGCCCCAACCCCGCAAGAGCGGATTCAGCTCCGCAATCAGCTCCTTGGTCCGCAGAGGTCGCCCCCGCTTGGTTCGTTGCCGCACCTGGTCCATGAAACGCCGGATCGACTTCTCCTTGGGATACGCATACAGCGCATCCTGTCGGGCCTGACTACGAATCTTGCTCTCAGGCAGATGAAGCTTTCTATACCCGCGCTTGATTTTGTAGCCAAGGAACTCGAAGCCGTACCGGACATGGACGATCCGCGTCTTCTGCGGATGTAACTCCACGCCCAGTTGTTTCAGGATTCGGCGGGCCGCATCCACGGCGGCTCGTGCCTCTGCTGCCGATGTACAGGTAATCACCCAGTCATCGGCGTACCTCGTCAGCTGATATCCTCTCAGCCGCATCTCCCGATCAAACGGCGTCAGGAGTATGTTACTGACTGGCCGGGCAACATCCGCGAACTGTAGAACGCGATCGAACATGCAATTGTATTGGGACTGACAGACGAGATCCTGCCCGAAGATCTTCCCGAGGCGCTGCTGCAAGAGCAATCGTCCGAGATGACGGCGGCGCTGTATCACAACACGCTCAACCAGACGAAGAAGCAACTGGTGATCACGGCGATGGCCGACGCTAGAGGGAACCACATCGAAGCCGCAAGGCTGCTAGGAATCCATCCTAAGTACCTGCATCGACTGATCAAGAATCTCAATTTGAAGTCCGACCTCATGCGGCTGAGGCAATGACTTCGGCCTCGCACTGTGGACGGGCGGTTAGGCCCGGCTTTTCCGAAGTGCCCGTCTTTTTCAACATGGCCATCCCGGGATTGTGGAAGTTGTTATGTTACCTTTTCTAACCCGTAATAAGTCTGATTTCAAGGTTGAGTCTCGTACTGCTCTCCACCCCCGGACACATGCCCGGCCACCAATCTTTGCTCGTGAGAGTCCCAAGACTGGACCGGTGATTCTCAGCGGCGATGTTGTGCATTTCCAGACAAGCTTTGAACATCGCTATGTCCCCAACAACAATTGGAGTAAAGAGGCCTCGCTGCAGTCCGTGGACAAGATAGCGGCAGTCATCGCGAAGGAACATTCCCAGCTATGGATCAACCACGATCAGCCCCAAAGTGACGCGTAGAAATAGCTGCCAGCACATTACGAATGATGGCCAGATCGCCTCTTGCCGCAGGCGACGCTCTGGTTCAACGCTTCTGGTAGGGGTGGAAGATGTAGTCCTTCGCCTTCACTGGCGTATGGCACGCGTATCCGCAGTCTGAAGGGCTTTTGGCGTCGGCCGTGAACTTATCGGATGCGGGGTCGTAGTTGAACACCGCGTATCCCCATCCGCCGCTTTTCGCAAATCTCTTGCTATTCTTCTCCATGACGAAAGCCTGCGAAAAGATGTCTGGCACTTCGACGGCGAAAGGGGCCTCGGTGCTCTTCTTCAACTTCCACTGGAGCTTGACGATCATGGAGCCCTCCGGGAAAGGCTGGCCGTTACCGGGGACGCCGGCTTTATACGCGTTGATCATCGTGGGATTCGCGACGATCACCTTGAGTATTTCGGTGGTTCGAGCGGAGGAGACGTCGGCCCAGTCCTCGTATCCCCTGAAGTCGGAGAACGCGATTCCGCCCGGCGATACCAGCGAGTACTTGTCCTTGTCCTTGTTTTGGCCTTTCGCGAAAAGGGCCGCGGCGCCGAGAACACCGAGCACCGCAACGGCTGTCGCAATGAGGGCAAAGCCGGCCATACGCGCCACGGCAGTGCGTGTTTCTATCTTCTTTGCTTGCTGTTCTTGCGCCACAGATTTCGCCACAAATTGGGACATTTGTATTTCCCTTCACTGAAAAAGTTTGTAACCTGATCAACTGCATCTCGAACGATTGCAATTAGGCCAGAGATAAGGGGAGTAAAACTATTGGACTATGGTATCGGCGATACCTTCGTATCGGTCGGGAAAGTAAGTTTCCTTTCACTGATCGACTTTCAGGACTAGCTGCGTGAAAAGCCATATGCCTCAGGCATGAGACGCTGCGGTCGATACGAAAATATGGGCAATACCATCGTCCAATTGCGCTACCCATTTTCTTCTGGCCCAATGGTCGCGGAGGAAAGTCCCATAGGGCTAAATCGTAGGCTAGGGGAGCGGGACTCCGAACACCGTATTTGTAATGAGCACTGTATCGAAAGGAGCCATCAATGACCGCCGTACAAGTCGAACAGAAGAGCTATGAGATGCCCCCCGCGGGAGGGGATCAGCATTGCGCAATTTCTCACCGTCGCTGAAATCGAGCGATCGGCTCGCTACTACGAAAAGGTCTTCGGCGCTCGCATTCTGAGCCTGGGTGACGGCAACGCGCCTGGGTACCTTCAGCTTGCGAATGTCTGGATGATTCTGAACGTTGGGGGCGGGCCGACCCCGGATAAGCCGACGGTAACGCTCAGCGTCCCCGACCCGAATCACATCAACAGCTTTATGAATTTCCGCGTTGCGGATATTCAAGCGTGCTATGAATTGTGGAAAAGTCG
>Ga0209330_1000644_pt1 | contig 13168 bp, 14 predicted proteins | sample JacPinW_OM2H0_O3_FD_187969 | JGI IMG/M metagenome (GOLD analysis project Ga0209330, IMG submission 187969) | Forest soil microbial communities from Algoma, Ontario, Canada - Jack Pine, Ontario site 1_JW_OM2H0_O3 (SPAdes) (version 2) | ecosystem: Environmental > Terrestrial > Soil > Boreal...
ATTCTTTCTTTTTAGAGGCGAGCCACCAGAGCCGAGTCTTGATATGCGCGCACCTCATTCGATTACGATTTCAAAACCGGCGCCTGAACCGCGCTTAGCGGAGATGCCACGTGATCCAATCCGGGTATTAACTACTCTGATTTCTTTAGACTGTAGTCGCGCAGACTTTGGATTAGGGCTTTGCGCACCCACCACGTTGCGTATGTTGAAAACCTGTACGCACGCAGATGGTTGTACTCTGTGACGGCTCGCATCAGACCGATGTTGCCCTCCTGAATTAGGTCAATGGGGCTTAGCCCGCGATTTAAAAAATGCACTGCGGTGCCGAGGGCAATCCACAAATTTGCCTCGATGAGTCGCTTTTCCGCTTCTTCCGCGTTTCGATTGATAGGGTCATCGCTGGGCTCGGCCATACCGGGCCCTTGGTAAACCACACCGGTTCCGTCGGTCGCATAAAGCATCGGAGCTTTGTGAGCGTCGGAGGTCGGCAGCACACCGGACGTGTCCCTGACGCATTTGGCCAGCTCCTTTTCCTCTTCGGTAGTCAGGCGCGGGATCATCAACACCTCGCGTAGATAGACCCTTAGCGGCTGCGAATCGCCGAAATCCTCTTCGAGATCTTTCTGGTCGAAGAAACTCTCATCCGGGACGGAGTCCTCCGTACGGGGATCATCAATCACTTCGATTTGATTCGTCGTGAGCTCGGACAGAATGGCATCGAGTTCGGCTAGCCCTTCCCATCCCGGCGCGAGAATCTTGTCAATCTCTTCGTAAAGGACGAACCCCCTCGTCCGCCCGGTACGCAACAGTTCCCCCCATTCCTCGATCTTTCGGTCAGGCGGCACCCGGCCTCCAGTTATTTCAAAGATGCGGGAGACCGGCACGCCGGCGCAAAGTAATCTCACGCCTGATCACCGCGCTAACCGGAAACTTACCCACTGCGCACCGATTTATCAACCAGCCGATTCGGTAGCAACCTCGCGCCGGGCTGTGATAGCGTCTGCAAAGCATGAGCGAAAACGGCAACACCTTCCCGGCTGTCGAAGAGAATTTCGAAGCGGCGCGCCGAGAGATGGTTGAACGGCAAATCCGCGAGCGTGGCATTCATTCTCAACGCGTACTTGACGCTATGATGGACGTGCCGCGCCACCTTTTTGTTTCGCGTGACCAGGCCGGTCAGGCTTATGCGGATGAGCCGCTTCCGATAGGCGGAGGACAAACCATCTCGCAACCATTTATGGTAGCGGCGATGTCCGAAGCGCTTTCTCTGGAAGGTTCGGAGCGCGTGCTGGAAGTGGGTGCGGGTTCCGGTTATCAGGCGGCGGTGTTGTCACGTTTAGCCCGCGAAGTGATAGCTGTGGAGTCGCAGCCTGTTCTCGCCGCGGTCGCGCGGGATCGTTTATCGCGCCTGGGCTATTCAAACGTTCGCGTTGAAGAAGGCGACGGTTCTATGGGGTGGCCTCCCGTCAACTCTTCGGACGGGCCGCCAACTGCGCAGTACGAAGCGATCCTGGTCTCCGCCGCTGCTCCGGCAGTCCCACCACCGCTGGTGGAACAACTGACTGAAGGCGGGCGACTGCTGATACCGGTAGGAAGCTCCGATCATCAGGAATTGCTTCGGATCGTGAAACGGGAAGGACGCACGACGCAACAGTCGCTTTACGCATGCCGATTCGTTCCGCTGCTGGGGCGTTATGGCTGGAGCCCCATTGCGCCAGGGTCGCGGCGGGAATGACGTCGCCGCCGGAACTTTCCATTGTCGTCCCCGCTTACAACGAAGAAGGACGACTGCCTCGCACGCTTACTCGCATCCGCGAATATTTTGCGAGCCGCGGGATCGGTTCCGATGAGCTCGAAATTCTGATTGTCGATGATGGTTCGAAGGACGGAACCGTGCAGGTGGCCGAAGAATGCGCGCGCGACTGGCCTTCCGTGCGCGTGATCTTAAACGGAGACAATCGAGGAAAGGGTTACAGCGTGCGTCACGGCATGCTGGAAGCGCGCGGCCGAATCGCGCTTTTCACCGACGCGGATCTTTCCTCGCCAATCGAGGAGTCTGAAAAACTCCTCGCGGCGATCGACGCTGGAAATGAAGTCGCCATCGGTTCCCGGGCGCTCGATCGTTCGCTGATCTCCACACACCAGTCGCGGCTCCGAGAAGTTGCCGGCATGATCTTCAACGGTTTTGTGCGGATCTCTACCGGCCTGCCGTTTTGCGATACACAGTGTGGGTTCAAGGCCTTCGTGCGCGAGCCTTCGCGAGTTGTCTTCGAGCAGCAGCGCATCGAACGCTTCGGATTTGATCCTGAAATACTTTTCCTGGCGAAGCGAAATGGTCTGCGAACGGCGGAAGTCGCCGTTCGATGGGCGCACGACCCGGCGACGAAAGTTCACATGCTTCGCGATAGTCTGATGATGTTCTTCGACCTCGCCATCATCCGCTGGAACTGGCTTGTGGGCCGCTATCCGAAGCGTCCGCGCCAAAAATAGCCCGTTATTCTCAGTGCGCTTGTGCCGCCGTCGGCGGCAGCAGGCCATTGGCTCGCAGATAAGCTGCAGCCATGCTGTAGTGGTCGGCGAAATCGTTTGTCAACGCGATCATCGCCGCCGCGCGCGAGAGTTTGCGATCACCACCGAAAGTGAGTTGCTCGCCGAGATTTGAATCGTCCACCTTGGCCAGGCTCTGCGAGCAAAAGTCGAACGACGCCTTCAAACCTGCTACAAGCTTATCTTTCGGGTCCGTCTCACTCGGCTTGTCCTGAGTAGGTAGCGGGACGCCGGAAATTTTGGAGCAGAGACCATAATTTGAATTGATCATGTGTGTCACCAGTTTTCCGAACGACATCTGGTCTGGTGTTGGATGAAAGCTATATTTGTCCGCGGGCATTTCATCAGCGGCCGCTACCATATTCTTGGCTGCCCGCTCTACGCCACTTCGCACAGCAGTTGAAACCGGATTTGCGCCGGGCTGGCTGGCCTGTTGCGCGCCTGCCGCAAACGGAATGAAAGCCAACGTCAAAATCGTAAAGAAAAGTTGTCTGAGTTTCACAGTGTCGCCTCCAGGATTTTCGTGCCAACTGAGGATAGTCTCGGCGAGTAACGCTGACAAGTAATTTGGAGTGCTCCAGCTGTAACGCCCCAATCTCTCGGGACGGATCAGGGTGTTGCTTTATAGGACAAAGTACTTTACACAGGCCTTGGGGTTCGCTATCCTTTTTGCATGGCTTCCGCCGATCCAAATCGCCCGCGCTCTTCCGGCCCTCGCGCCCTCGACGAACACGCTCGCGACAACCTGCGTTTCATTCGCGAGACCATGGAGCGAGCCGGGTCGTTCACCGCTGTCCCCGGTTGGGGAGGTGTGGCCATGGGCATCACTGCGCTCGGCGCTGCGGCGATTGCATCATCGCAAACGTCGCCGATGGCCTGGCTGCTCACGTGGATTACTGAAGCAGTTTTGGCTATCGCAATCGCCGCGTGGACGACGTATTCAAAAGCCCGCGCGGCGGGCACATCCCTGTTCTCCGGACCTGGCCGGCGATTTGTTTATAGTTTTGCGCCTCCTCTGCTGGTGGGAGTGCTGCTCACTGCGTTGCAATTGCGCACAGGCGTGGTGGGCGCGATTCCGGGGGAATGGCTCCTGCTCTATGGAACGGGAGTGGTGACGGGCGGCGCGTTTTCAATTCGCGTCGTGCCGCTGATGGGTTTGTGTTTCATGGTACTCGGTGCGGTGGCGCTGTTCTGTCCCTGGAACTGGGGGAATATTTTTCTGGCCGCCGGCTTCGGGGCGCTTCACATTATTTTCGGCGCAGTGATCGCGAGGAACTATGGCGGCTAAATCAGGAGCATATCGCGCGGAACGCGAAGAATCGTCGAAGAGGGGACCGACTCGCACGCGATCCACGGAGACGTCCGCTTCGGATCTCGACCGGCTGATCCACGAGCGCACGCGCCTCGCGATTGTGAGTGCGCTGGCCGTGAATACTTCTCTGGCTTTCAATGAGCTGAAGCAGCTTGTGCGCGCGACAGACGGCAACCTGAGCGTTCACGCGCGAAAATTAGAGGACGCCGGCTACATCACCTGCACGAAATCCTTCGCCGGGCGTCTTCCCAAGACGGAATACCGACTTTCGGCCGCGGGCCGGCGCGCCTTGGAAAAATATCTGAATCACATGGAAGCTCTGATTCAAGCGACGCGAGAAGGCTAGAACCCTATTTCTTGGATGCGTACTTATATGAATAAAAGAACCTTGAAAATTGCCGATCATTCAAGACTTCACGTCGCGATTCTGCTGGACGGAAACGGCCGCTGGGCCGCCTCGCGAGGCCTTGCGCGTTCGGAAGGCCATCGCGCCGGCGTGGACGCGGTTCGCCGAGTCGTACGGGCGGCTCCAGCACACGGCATCGGCACGTTAACACTCTACGCATTCTCGTCCGACAATTGGCAGCGCCCCAGCACCGAAGTAAATTCGCTGCTCGCACTGCTCGAATCGTTCTTTCGCAGTGACGCTTCCAAGTGCGCCGCGGATGGCATCCGGCTGCGCGTTATCGGCCGACGCGATCGGATTCCACAATCGCTGTCGCAGGCCATCGAAGCTGCCGAGCGAATCACGGCTTCCGGGCGAACACTCGAATTGCGCATCGCCGTGGATTACTCCGCCCGCGATTCAATCCTTCGCGCCTCGTGCTGGATGCTTTCCAGCCTGGAAATATCGGAGCGCGAGTTCGCGAAGAGGCTTGGCGAGGTTACACATAGCACCGGCCCGGCTCTGGATGTTGATCTGTTGATTCGCACCGGCGGCGATCGGCGCTTGAGCGATTTCATGCTGTGGGAGTGCGCTTACGCGGAGTTGTTTTTCACGCCGCGAATGTGGCCGGAATTCGAAGCCGCGGATTTGACGGAAGCAATCCAGGATTTTCTGAAGCGCGAGCGCCGCTACGGAAAACTTCCTGAAGCCGCCGCAAGCTAACAACCGTTATTGCCCGATACTAAGTCCCTCGACGTGAGCGCACCATCTCAAAAGCTCTTTCGATCACACGCGTTGCTGTCGGAGTCAGCGAAAATCTAGCCAGCTCCTCTTCAAACGCCCAAGCCACGTCGACGACATCGCTTCCCGCGCGCGCGACGCCGCTCACCGCTTCGCATAAATAATCCAAAATTACAAAGTGAAAGCGCCATTTGCCGTCCGCATCCGGCATGATGCGGTCGAACGCTTCGATCAAATCGTGGACGCGCACTTCGAGACCTGTTTCCTCTTGAAGTTCGCGCCGGACTCCATCACGCAACGCCTCCCCCACCTCCAGCATGCCGCCGGGAATGGACCATTCACCTTCCAGCGGTGGACCACCGCGGCGAATCAGCAGCACGCGGTTTTCCGCGATCACCACTCCGCCAACTCCCACCAGCGGACGCTCGGGATATTCGCGACTAGTCACTTTTAGAGGCTCCATGAGGCAAAAGCTTGACACCGGCGTTATATAATACGCTTCCCGGTGGTAGCCGGCCTTAGGAAGGAGAGAAATCAGTGACCAGATGTCCCGAATGCGACGCCGAAATTGATTTGGACGAAGACGAAGTGGAAGAAGGTGAGATTCTGAGCTGCCATGAGTGCGATGCCGAGCTTGAAGTGACGCAGACTCATCCCGTTCATCTCATCGCGATTGCTGATGACGAAGACGAGGAAGAAGACGAAGAAGAGGATTCCGACGAAGAGGACGCGGTCGAGGAAGAAGAAGAGGAAGAAGAAGAGGCGGAATAGTTTTCGTTCAGTCTCTTTGCCGCTTTCCTTTTAAGTCGGTTGGAACGTATCGCTCGGATGGCAGAGGCTCGATGATTTCAGACTATTCCCGAAGACTTTGTGTTTGCGGTTCATTGAACGCGTGCGTGCCTGCCGGTAGTAACGATAGTTGCGCGAGAGGACCAAAGCTCGCGACAATTTGCCGCACCCCTCGCAGGGCACTTTTTATTCTGCTGGTGTTTTTCACCGCTTTCCCAGCCGCTGCGCAACAAACCAAGGACCAAAAAAAGGCTGAAGCTCAGCTCCGCACGGTTCACGGACTGGTTGAAGACAAAGACGAAGATCCGGTCCCGGCCAGCGTGGTCTACCTTCTAAATGTTAAAACGCAAGCAGTGAGAACTTCTTTTGCCGATGAAAAAGGCCTTTACCGCTTCAGCGGACTGGATCCAAATGTGGACTATGAAATCCACGCGGAACATGAAGAACTTACGTCTTCCACTCGCACCATTTCGAGCTTCGATTCACGCCGCGATATCGAAGTGAACCTGAAAGTCACCCGCAAGAAAAAACCGTAGACAGTACTATTTCGATTTTCGGGTTCCCGGCTCACGCGCGCAGTTTCGGCGTCATCACGCGCACCGCGCCCGGTAGCACTTCTAACTCCACCGGCGATTCACCCAGTAGCTCGCCGTCACCATGCACTTTGGCTGGGCGCTCTGCGTGCAACGCGATCCGCTTGCAGCGAACTCGGCGTAGTTCGGGAAAGCCGTGCAGATTCCCCGAGGTCAAAACGATGGGAATCGCCTCCAGCAAACGCGGCCAACGAATCTCGTTCACGAATACAACATCCAGCCAGCCATCATCCATTCTTGCTTCCGGCGCAATGCGGATGCCGGAGCCATACCGCGTGGAATTAGCCACCGCAACAAAAAGTGCGCGCTCGTTCCGCGCAACGCCGTCGATATCAACATGCACGTCCATCGAGCGTTCGTGAACGAATGTCCAAAAGAGGCCTGCGAGATATCGTGTTACGCCGGGCCAGCGTTTGAATTTCGTGTTCGCCAAATGCGCTGCTTCGGCGTCAAGGCCCATTCCTCCCGCCCCGATGTAATGCGCGACGCGGCCGTCGCTGAATCGTGCGCGGACAAGATCGACGGCGCGCGGGACTGATCTTAGGAAAGCATTGGCCGCATCCAGGGGATCGATGGGAATGCCGAGATCTGCGGCGATGTCGTTGCCATTGCCGGCGGGAAAAAATCCCGCGATTGCCTGTGTACCGTGCACGCCCTCAATCAGATGATGGAACGCACCGTCGCCGCCAAGCGCCACCACGTAGCTATATCCAACGCGCGCTGCGCGCTCGGCCTGTTCGCGCAAGTCCTCGGAACCCTTCGAATGGGAGAAATCAGCGTTATGCCCGTGCAATTTCAACAGCGCTGCGACGTTGGCTTCGGCGCGCAAGGCACGGCCTCGTCCCGCCGCAGGATTCACAATCACAAGCACTTCGGTTTTCACGCGAGATTCCTACTCAAGGCGCCACAATAGCGCGGACAGCCCACGGCCTCTTGCAATCGCAACTCTGCTGTAGAGTCTACGTTGAGTCAACTTCCTTCGACCATGCGCCATCGGATTTTTGGAGTGCGGAGATGTTGAAGATTTGCCCGAGGAGTGGGATGCTATGGCCCGTCCGACGTGCGTGTCGTGGTTTCTTTCGCGCAACAATCCAGTGGAGGAGCTCAGATGAAAATTCGCGGCGCAATTTGGGTATCCAGCTTGGCAACACTCTGCATCATCGCTTCTTTCTGCGCGATCCCAGCTTTCGCGCAAGATCATCCCACCGGCACTCCTCACTGGAGTTATTCCGGTCCGGACGGCCCGGAGCATTGGGGCGATCTCGACCCGAGTTTCGCTGCCTGCAAAACCGGACAGCGCCAGTCGCCCATCGACATCAAGGGAGCGGCACCGGCGGATCTGAAGGCAATCAAATTTGATTACAAGCTCTCGCCGATGACAATCATCAACAACGGCCATACCATCCTCGTTAAGTATCAAGCAGGAAGCAGCATTACCGTGGACGGCAAGCAATATCCGCTCGTGCAGTTTCATTTTCATCATCCGAGCGAGGAAGAAATAAATGGCCAGAAATCCGAGATGGTGCTCCATCTGGTTCACGTGCATGCCGACGGAAGCGCCGTGGCTATCGCCGTCTTGCTGAAGAGCGGAAACGAAAACCCTCTGATTCGCGACATCTGGAGCCATATCCCGAAGGAAGTCGGTAAAGAAGCCGAGTTCAAGAAAGTTATGATCAACGCTGCGGACTTGCTGCCGGCCGATCAGAATTATTTTACTTTTGACGGTTCGCTCACAATCCCGCCGTGCAGCGATGTGAAGTGGTTCGTGATGAAAACCCCCATAGAGCTTTCTCCGGCACAGATCGCAGCGTTCGCAAGACTGTATCCGGATAATGCCCGTCCGATCCAGCCCACGAATGGCCGGAAAATCGAGGAGAGCAGTTTCACGAAGTAAGAAACCGAAAAACTGCGGAAATCACACTAGGGGTGTGCATGGATTCTGCCGGCGCAACGACGAATAAAAAAATCGAGTTCTTGATCCGATTTCTTTTTCTGATAATTTTCTCCGGCTTCTGTCTTCCTCACACTGCGCCGGCCCTGGCCCAGAACGCTTCGCCCGCTTCTCCCATCTCGGCGGATTCCGACAAGCTTCTACACCGCTTGTTCGCCTCGTCTGATTTCGAAGTGAAGAATTTCGGCCCTGCTCGGTGGCTGGATGGCGGCGTTTCCTACACCACGGTTGAGCCGTCGGCGGACAACAAATACGCTCAGGACATCGTCCGCTACGAAACTGCAACCGGAAGGCGTGAAATTATCGTCCCTGCAGCGAAACTCATTCCCGCGGAGGCGAAATCTCCGTTGACGATTGAGGATTATTCCTGGTCCAAAGACAAGAACTACCTGCTGATCTATACCAACTCCACTCCTGTTTGGAGGCAGAACACGCGCGGTGATTATTGGGTTCTCAACCTGCAGTCCGGCGCTCTGCAAAAACTTGGCGGCGGCGCACCGGCCTCTTCGCTGATGTTCGCAAAATTCTCGCCTGACAGCACGAAGATTGCCTACGTCCGCGCCAATAACATTTACGTGGAGGATATTGTCTCGCGTAAGATCCTGCCGCTCACTAGCGACGGCTCAGCAACATTGATCAATGGCACGTCGGATTGGGTGTACGAGGAAGAACTCGACGTTCGCGATGGATTCCGTTGGAGTCCCGACAGCCGACATATTGCGTACTGGCAATTTGACACGCGCGGTGTGGGGGTTTTCCCTCTCATTTACAACCTGGGGGCTCCGCGCGAAATCGTGACAGGCTTTCCCTATCCGGGCCTGGGTCAGTACCCTTCGATTCTTGATATCGCATATCCGATTCCCGGCACTACAAATTCGTCGGTGCGAGTTGGCGTAGTGGATGTAGAAGGCGGTGAAACGCGCTGGATGGCAGTTCCAGGCGACCCGCGCGACAACTATATTGCGCGGATGGATTGGGCGGGCAATTCCAACGAGCTTGCAATCGAGCATTTGAATCGTTTGCAGAATACGAATGATGTTCTGATCGCCGACCGCGCCAGCGGTGCAGTCCACTCGATTTTTCAGGATAAAGACGCAGCCTGGGTGGACGTGATGCCGGAAATCACCTGGCTCCACAACGGAGCTGATTTTCTCTGGCTTAGCGAACGGGACGGCTGGCGGCATGCATATCTGGTGTCTCGCGACGGCAGCCGCGTGCAACTAATCACGCACGGGAATTTCGACGTAATTAGTCTTGGCCGCGCAGACGACAAGGGCGGCTGGCTCTATTTCAGTGCGTCTCCCGAGAATGCCACGCAGCGTTATCTTTATCGCACGCGGCTTGATGGTTCCGGAAGTGCTGAGCGTGTAACTCCATCCAATTTACCTGGGACGCACTATTACGATATCTCTCCCGATTCTCGCTGGGCTTTTCATCAGTACTCCCGAGCTGACGTAACGCCCGTCACCGATCTTGTTGAACTTGCTGCTCATCGTTCCGCGCGAGTATTGGAAGATAATGCGGCTCTGCGCGCAAATGCGTCCGTACTTCTCGACACTCCGACTGAATTCTTCAAGCTTGATATCGGCGACAGCATCACGCTTGACGGCTGGATGATAAAACCGCCTCATTTTGATCCCGCGAAAAAATATCCGCTCCTCGTTTTTGTGTACGGCGAACCTGCGGCACAAACCGTGCTCGATGAATGGGCAGCGTGGAATTACTATTTCCATCGCGTAGCAGCGGCTGCAGGCTACGTGGTCGTTAGCTTCGACAATCGCGGTACGCCGGCGCCAAAAGGGCGCGCCTGGCGTAAGATTGTTTATGGCGCGATTCACCCCGTCATCGTCAAAGATCAGACAGCCGCCGTTCGGACCTTCCTGCGCGGGCACTCGTTCGCCGACTCCTCGCGGGTAGCGCTTTGGGGATGGAGCGGCGGCGCTTCCAGCACCCTGAACCTGATGTTCCGCTCTCCCGATGTTTACAAGGTGGGAATGGCCGTCGCGCCGGTGCCGGATTTGCGACTCTACGACACGATTTATCAGGAACGTTACATGGGTTTGCCGTTGCAAAACGTGGAAGGCTACCGCAATAGTTCAGCGATTAATTTTGCCGAGGGGTTGCGCGGAAACCTGCTGATCGTCCACGGTTCCGGAGATGATAATGTCCATTACTCAGGCTCGGAGCTACTGCTCAATCGACTGATCGAACTCGACAAGCCCGTGGATTTCATGGAGTATCCGAATCGCACTCACGCCATTAACGAAGGGGCCGGGACTACAGTTCATCTCTATAGCCTTTTGCTGCGCTACCTCGAAGAACACATTCCGCCCGCGCCGGTCGCACCCTAAAAGACGCCGGATAGAGCCTTGCCTACGAGTAATCTATTTTCCGCCCGCCTCATCGCTGGGAGCAGGCTCGCGTGTGCGAAATTGCGTCCAGGGCCCGGCATTCATGTCTATCATCACCGGCGCTTGCCAGGAATATTCCGGATGTTTCTCTAGAAACGGCCGCGCTTTGAAATCCGAGCCGCAAGGATGTCCGATCCGCGCCACAAACGTCATCGATTCTGCCATGTGGCTGTCCATCACTTTTCCTTCGACGGCTCCTGAAGGATTATATGGCGACTTCACAAAGCCTGGATCTCCTTCGGTAGCCACGTCGCCGTGCCCGCAAAGAGTGCGCCGGTTGGGCCCAGTCTTCTTCGTGTACGAATCGTAATGGTCTGCAAGAAATGCCTGCGCGAGCGTCGTATCGATTTTTCCCTGATTCGCGGCCATCAATTCGTCCCAGCGGATATGGCGAGCGTTCGCTGAAGCTGCCGGATTCGAAGGGTCAAACGTTGTTTCATCTTTCAGGACATCCGGATCGCTCGCAAAATTCGAGCCGGCGTAATAGCCGTCCTTGGTGCGCCAAACTTTAGAATGCAAGAGGCCCAACTCGAAACGCGCAATCTCGCCCGTCTTTCGATCCGCCAGTAGCCAGTCATTCGCGTAACCGCCGTTGTTGCCGTCGAGCATGATTTTCACGTACTCATCAATCGAGCCGGCATATTGCATGGCTTTGCGAGCGCGAACAAATTCCGGCTTCCCATTCGGATCCCATCCGTGAAAATCCGTGATGGTGGTTTCGGTGAACATCAATCCATTCGAATTCACTCCGAAATCGTCGTCGCTGACGATTACTCCCGGAAATCCGTCCATCAACATGCTGTAGCCTTGTTGCGGTGTGATGTCGAAAATAATCTTCCAGCGCGCGCCTTGCAGATAACTCGTCCAGTTGTTGTGCGCCATCACGATCTGATGATCTTTCGTGTAACTGCCGGTGGCCACGAACGCGCTGCAATGCTCGGAGCCGGTTGACGAAAGAGCGTTGACGGCGTGCGTTTTCTCATCCAGCCACGGGACGTAATAATCTGGCAACTCCATGAACGCATTCATCGCCACGATATCGTACAGATCGAGTTTGTATTTTTGCGCCCGCATGCCGTCAACGATTCCTTGCAGCTCCGATTGGTATTCGGGGTCAATTTTCGGCCACAACATCTCGCGTGCGGCGCGACGGAAGAAATCCCAGTCGCGCTTGGAAGTGTGGGTCATCTCCTCACTCACCGCGGCGAACGCGTCCGATATTTCCGGCGCGAGAAGATAGCCATGCTGGTAACCGATATCGTGCGGCGCGCCTTCCAAATGAACGTAAATCCAGCCGCCGCGCTCGAAGCGGTACGCCTTAGCGAGAATCGCATCACTCGAGCCGCGCTGCGCAAGCAGCACGCGCTCACTTGCCCGTGCACTGGCAACCTTGGAACCTACAACAATCGGCGCGGCAATGACCGCAATCCCTAACACGAATAACGTGACGTACGAAATCCGGTTCCTGCGACAATCCATCGGCTAATCTCCTTACGCTTACGCGCTTGCATTGTAGGCGTGCGTTTCAGCGTGGTCAATGCGCGCCGAGCGCGTACTGCCGGCCGCCATCCTTTTCAACTCAACGCCACTTTTCAGTCTATCTGTGCATCTTCGTTGACAGCGTCCCATGCCACCGTATAATCAACGTCTGGCCGAGCGACTCCCCAGCAATCGCAGGGCTAATCGCTAATTAAAATGCGCCTTTCTGACACAGTATTCGGGAGATAGAAATTCGTGGCCTTGCTCTACAACTCGGCGATGTGCGCAGCCGCTTGGCTTGCTTCCAGCAATCCGCTCTCTGACTACTGGCGCCGCAACATGGACCCCGATCTCAATCCATTCCGCGGCATCTACCAACTAAATTCCTTCGATCTCGCCATCATGCTGCCGTATTTTTTCGTGATGATCATTCTCGCTGCTTATGGCATTCATCGTTACGCGCTGGTTTACAACTATTACAAAAATCGCAAACGCGTCCCTGGCCCGCCGCCTGAAATTACTTCGTGGCCCAAAGTGACCGTGCAGCTCCCGATTTACAACGAGCGCTACGTCATCGAACGCCTGGTCGAAGCCGTTGCCCAATTCGACTATCCTCGCGACCGCCTCGAAATTCAGGTCCTCGACGACTCCACCGACCAGACCACGCAAGTCGCTCGCGATTGTGTGGAACGCTACCGCGCCCTGGGCATACCTATCTGCTATATTCACCGCAACAATCGCGAAGGTTACAAAGCCGGCGCTCTGCAGGAAGGCCTCAAGTCCGCAGCCGGTGAATTCGTCGCCATCTTCGACGCGGATTTTATTCCGCCTGCGGACTTTCTGCGCCGCACCGTACCTTATTTCACGGACGAAAAACTCGCGATGGTTCAAACGCGCTGGAGCTATATCAACCGCCATTATTCCGCGCTCACCGAAGTGGAAGCCATTCTGCTCGACGGG
>Ga0209330_1000646_pt1 | contig 13139 bp, 12 predicted proteins | sample JacPinW_OM2H0_O3_FD_187969 | JGI IMG/M metagenome (GOLD analysis project Ga0209330, IMG submission 187969) | Forest soil microbial communities from Algoma, Ontario, Canada - Jack Pine, Ontario site 1_JW_OM2H0_O3 (SPAdes) (version 2) | ecosystem: Environmental > Terrestrial > Soil > Boreal...
AATATTCGTCAACGCCGGCGGCACACGTCCGCATTCGATCTGGCTCGATCAGTTGGCAGTCGGGGGACGGCTGCTTATTCCACTCACCGTTACGATCCCCACGATGCCCGGCATTGGCGCCGGCTCAATGCTGCTGGTGACCAGAGTCGCGACCGGGTACAACGCCAAGTTCACATCCCCAGTCGGCATCTTTCATTGCGAGGGAGCTCGATCGGCGGAGGAGGAAGCGCTGCTCGCCAAAGCCTTCGCCGAGGGAGATCGGGCATCGGTGTGTCGATTGCGACGTGATGCGCACGGACAGGGTCCGAATTGCTGGTTGCATACGAGTGACGTTTGCCTGGAATCGGATCCCGCACTTCGGCAAGGACCGCGCGAACCCGTACACGTAGACCCCGATATTCTCGCCAACTATGTCGGACGGTACGAGCTCGCGCCGAATGTCGTCCTGACCGTGACCCATCGGGATGGCGCTCTCTTCGCTCAATCACGGGGGGCATCCGAGGTTCCGATTTATCCGGAATCAGAAAAGAAATTCTTCTACAAGGCGGTGGATGCGCAAATCACTTTCGTAACGGACGGAACGGGTCGCGCAACCGGACTAGTGCTGCGGCATGATGGCCACGAAGTGACCGCGCAACGCGTCGACTAACTCAGAACGACTCCAAATCCACGATCACCTCGCGGCTCACTCTTCCCGCCTTGACCACAACCCCCTCCGCCCGCAAACGCCGCGCCTGTTCGCGGTGATTCACTGAGGTGCTTGGAAAAACGATCTTGCCGCCGGCGCCGACCACCCGGTGCCACGGCAATTTCATTTCCTTCGGCGACTCGCGCAGCGCCCGCCCCGCCATGCGTGCCCGTCCAGGCAGCCCCGCCGCACGCGCCACCGCGCCGTAAGTGGACACCGAGCCCCGCGGGATGGCTCCCACGACCGCCCAGATCTCCTGAAACGCCGGATTGTCCTCGGGAAGCGCGACGCTTCGCGTCCGCGGCTTGCTGCCGCGGGAAGGCAAAAAAAGTTCCTGGAAGGCTTTCGAACGCGCCACTGGCTGCACCGTGAGTTCAATTGCGCTGGCGGGTTTATCGCCTAGGCCTAGTCCGCCGGACGCCTTTTGAACATCTGATCAATCTTGGCGTTGAGCGCCTCGATGGCGGCGGTATTCGACTCGGCGATCGACAAAGACTTGTTCGCGGCGCCGGCAGCGGCCGACGCAGACGCGGCAGTCGCCTTGTTGGCGGCGCTCGCGGTGCTCGACGATTTCGCGAGGTCAGCCTGCAGTTTATTGACCTGTTCCTGCAGATCCGCAATTTGCGCTTCCATGGGTTTGAGGTCGGTACAAGCCGCAGCCATCACCAGGAAAGCAAAGATGAAAACCTTTGCCATTGTTTTTTGCCTCATTGATGCGCACCAAAGGAGAGCGGACCCTACACCGGGTTGACGGTGGTAATAGTGTAGTGGCGCACCCTGCGTTGAGGCTAGCCCCCTGGCCGCGCCCTATGCCAAGTTCCTCCGCCTCCCCAGCGCGCCGCACAATCCCATAACCGCCCTCTCTTCGGCTGCCGCCCAGTCCTCGCGGCATGCGACAATTCCCGCAAAGCCGAACCTCAGGCTTAGGGAGACCCATGCGGCTAAGCGCCCCCCAAGTCGCACTGATGAGCCGCCTGCTCGACGAGGCGCTGCCCTTGGATGACGCTGGGCGGCGTCGCTGGCTCGAGAGGCTTCCGGCGGAGTACCAGGACCTCTTTTCTCCTCTGTGCCAGGCTCTGCTGCCGGAGTTCTACCTGTCAACCGATGGAAGGAACTTCGCCACCTTTCTTCAAAGCGCCGACGAGCATGCCGGCCGCGTCGAGCCCACCGGACTTCAGCCCGGTGATCGCGTCGGCCCGTACGAGTTGATGCGCCTCTTAGGCGCCGGCGGCATGGCCGAAGTGTGGCTGGCGAAGCGCGCTGACGGCGCGTTCAACCGCGAAGTGGCCTTGAAACTGCCGTCGCTGACGCGCGTGCGCCGCGATCTCGAACAACGCTTTATCCGCGAGCGCGACATTCTCGCGAGCTTGGAGCATCCCCATATTGCGCGCCTATACGACGCCGGCATCGAACCCTTAGGCTTGCCCTACCTGTCGATGGAGTACGTGCAGGGCGAACTGCTCACCGACTGGTGCGACGCGCAGCGGCTCGACATCCGCGCGCGACTGCGGCTGTTCCTCCAAGTGCTCGAGGCCGTGCAGTACGCGCACGAGCGTCAAGTCATCCACCGCGATCTTAAGCCCTCGAATATTCTCGTCACCAAGGCCGGTCAGGTGCGTCTTCTCGACTTCGGCGTCGCGACGCTGCTCGATGACGGCGAAGTCGCGGGCAAGACACCGCTCACCACGGTTTACGGCCACGCGCTTACGCCGATTTACTCCAGCCCCGAACTGATCCGCGGCGATCCGGTCACGGCCAAAAGCGACATTTATTCCTTGGGTGTGGTGCTGTTCGAACTACTCACCGGAGATCGACCCTATCGCTTGAACGCCGGCGCGTCGCGCGCCATTCTCGAGCACGCCATCGCCGCGGCCGAGGTGCGCAAGCCCAGCACCCAGATCGTGCAAGAGGCGTGGGGCGTGCGCGGTGTCACGCACGAGCAACTGACGCGGCAGCTGCGCGGTGATGTCGACCGCATTGTACTTAAATCCCTCGAGAAGGAACCTCAACTCCGCTATGCATCGGCCGCCGCGATGGCAGATGACGTGCAGCGATATCTCGATGGCAAGCCGATCACGGCGCAGCCGCCGCGCTTGGGCTATCGGCTCGGAAAATTCTTGCGCCGCAATCGCATGGTCGTTTCGATCGGCGCGGGCGCCGCCGTTCTGGTGCTCGCCATGGCGGCCTACGAGGTCGAACGGCGCATCGATCAGGCGATCGACGACTCTAAATCGGTCTATGTCACGCGGCCGATCAACGAGAAATCCATCGCGGTATTGCCGTTCCTGGACATGAGCGAGAAAAAGGATCAAGGCTATTTCTCCGACGGACTGTCCGAGGAACTCATCACGCTGCTGGCGCAAATTCAGGATTTGCAGGTCATCGCGAGGACTTCTTCGTTTCATTTCAGGAACCAGGACGTTTCGCTGAAGGAAATTGCCCGCGCCCTGGGCGTCGCGCACGTGCTCGAGGGCAGCGTGCGCCGTGCCGGCAACACGGTTCGCGTGACCGCGCAGCTGATCCGCACCGACAACGGCGTGCATCTCTGGTCGCAGTCTTACGATCGCGACGTGAAGGACATCTTTCAAGTGCAGGACGAGATCGCCGCCGCGGTAGTCGGATCGTTGAAGCTCAAACTGCTGGCAATGGGCTCGGATCCGCATCGCAGCGATAGCCCGGAAGCCTACAACCTATTCTTGCGCGCCCGGGAATTCCGCCGCCGCGGCAATTTGGAGGACATCGAACGCGCCGTCGCCGCCTACCGCCAGGCCATCGCGCTCGATCCGAACTATGCCGCCGCCTACGCCGGCCTTTCCTTCGCCGAGACCGCCATCGCCAACTCCACCCAGGACGCCGCACGCTTCGCGCTCGCCCGCGATGCCGCCGAAAAAGCCCTTCAGCTGGCGCCGCAGTTCGTCGACGCCTACCGCGCACGGGCCCAGTTGCGGCTCGAGACCCTGGATTTCGCCGGCGCTCGCGCCGACAGTGAAATGGCGCTCACGCTCGCGCCCGGCGAAAGCGCTGTGCAAAGCCTGTACGGCGCGCAGATCGCCGCCTTCGGCAAAATTCCTCAAGCCATCAGTGCCATGAAAAAGGCCATCGACTTGGATCCCTTGAGCGGCTACGCCTGGGCCAACGTCGGCTTGTTCCAGACCGCGACCGACGACTATCCCGCCGCGCGCCAGTCCATCGAGCGCGCGCTCGCCATCAGCCCCACCGCCGACTCGTTGCACTTCGCCCTGGGTCAGCTGGACCTGCTGCAGGGCCGCCTGGTCGAGGCGCAGACCGAGTTCCAAAAGCAAAGCACCGAAGCGAATCGCCGCATGGGTGTTGCCATGGTTGAATACGCCAACGGTCACGACAAGCAATCGCAGTCCGCGCTCAAGGATCTGATCGCCAAGAATGCCGGCGACATGGCCTACCAAGTCGCCGAAATCTACGCCTGGCGCGGCGAAAAAGACAAGGCGTTCGAGTGGCTGGAACGCGCCTACCAACAGCGCGACAGCGGCCTAAACGGCATCGCCTGGGATCCGCTGCTCAGCAGTTTGAAAGGCGACCCCCGTTACGGCGCGTTGCTCACGAAGCTGGATCTGTCCGACGGCGCCGCGAATTAAGCGCTCTTGCCGATATGCGGATCGCTGACACTGTCGAAGCCGTTTTCCACGTGACCCGCATAGTGGCGCACGAAGCTCGCATCGGTGCTGTCGGTGATCACCAGATCGTACCAGCGGAAGCTGGTTTCGATCAGCACCGGCACGCTGACGCGGCCGTGAGGCGCCAAAGGGAAATGCTCCACGCGGTTAGTGTATTGATTGGCGATGCTAACCGTCGTCGGCCACGTCGCGAGGTTCTGGATGATCAGGACCAAGGCGCCGCCGGCCAGTTCCGCGAGCGACTGAACCGCAAGATTGGCGGAGGTACGGGTCAACCCGCCGGCAACGCGGCGGAAGAAGCCATTCGGGCCGTAGACCGATAAGTCGTAACCCGTACCGGCGGTCGGGGACCATCGATCGGACAGCACGCGCCTGGCCGGATCGACGGTGTAACCCCAGGGACCCGTCCCCTTGCCGCCATTTTCCGCGCCTTGGGCGCTGCGCACATGAAAGAACGCGCCCACGGTTCCAGTGTTCTCGAAAGCAATCGATACCGTCTGCGCTGCGATGTCGACGCTGGCATCGGCCTGCAGGCGATACGGCAACGCGCGCGCCAAGCGCTGTCCCGGCTCCTGCGTCGGCATCGTCTGCACCGCCGGCACGGCAATCGGGATATTCGGCGCCGGCTGTTTGCCGGCCTCGATCATCGCCTGGGTCACCGGCGTCAGCGCGCCTTCCGACACGAAACTGACGAAACTAGCCGTGTTCGGAAGTTCAGGCGGTCTCGGATCGGCCACCTTGAAATTGAGCGCCGCGGTCAGATCGCCGCTAATCGCGCGCCGCCAAGGAGTGATATGCGTCTCGGTCACGCCGAAGCGCTTCTCGATGAATTGGATGACGGAAGTATGATCGAACGCCTGTGAGCAGACCCAACCGCCTCGGCTCCAGGGCGAGACCACGAAGCACGGTACGCGCGCACCCATGCCGTAGGGACCGGGCGCGAAGCTGGCGACGCCCTCGACCCCCGGATAAAGCTCGTTCACCGTGTCGACCGTCGATGCACCGGTTGCCGCGCTGGTGGGCGGCGTCGGTGCGATCAGGTGGTCGAAGAAGCCATCGTTCTCGTCAAAGTTCACGATCAGCACGGTTGAGGCCCACACTTCCGGATTCGCCGTCAGCGCATCGAGCACGTTCGATATGTACCAGGCGCCCCAGTTCGGCGGGAATGTCGGGTGCTCACAATAGGCCTGCGGCGCCACGACCCACGACACTTCCGGCAGCGTGTTATTCAAGACGTCGCTTTGCAATTGCTGGAACAGAGAACCGCCGTTGAATGCGCCACCGTTGAAGAGGTCGGTGCCAGTTCTCGCCTTTTCGAACAGCGCGCTGCCCGGCTGCGCGTTCTGATATTGCAAAAAATACAGCGGCGAGGTGTCGCCGAAATTGCCGATGAATGGGTTATCGGTAAAGCCTTCGAATTGTGCCGGCGTGAGACCCAAGCCCACGTCCTGATAAAACTTCCACGAGACGCCTGCGGCTTCGAGCCGTTCCGGATAGGTCAACCAGTTATAACCTTGCTCATCATTGTTGACCACCGGTCCGCCCGGCAGTACGCCGTTGCCCGTGCTGGGACCCGCCACGAGCGTAAACGTCCCGGGCGTGGCGCCGGAGAAGGGTTGCTGGATGGTGTCGGTCTGCGTACCGTTCTGGCCGACCCATCCGGTCCACATATAGTAGCGATTCGGGTCGGTCGGACCCATGATCGAGCAATGGTAGTTGTCGCACACGGTGAAGGCATCTGCCAGCGCATAGTGGAACGGGATGTCGCCGCGTTCGACGAAGGTCATCGTCTCGATGCTGCCTTTGGCTTTAACCCAGTTGTCATTGTTGCCGACGTTCCAGGCCCCGTGCGCATCCGACCAGTTATGCGGCAAGTCGCCGACGAACTGGTATCCAAGAAAGGGCTGTGGCGGACGGAACGGCAGCAGCGTGTCAGCGCCGTTCGGCTGCTGGAATACCGAGTTACCCGATGGCAGAGTCACCGCCCGCGGATCATCGAAGCCGCGCACCCCGCGCAGCGATCCCAGATAATGATCGAACGAGCGATTCTCCTGCATCAGCACCACGATGTGCTTCACGTCCTTGATCGTACCGGTGACGATTTTCGGTTCAATGCTCAAGGCGCGCAGAATCGATTCCGGAAATGCGGCGCCGAACGCCGCTGCTCCCATGGCTCGAAGGATTGTGCGTCGATCTGTTTTTTCCATTTGCTTAGTTCCCGAATCGTCCAAGGATGGGAGCAAGCTAGTCGCGCTTCGTTACGCTTTTGTGTTGGAGGCGTTAAAAATCGAGCGCCGAGTGACGCGGATCCGCGACACCACAGCCGCTACAGCCACGCATTGGTTGTCACGGGTGATTTTCAGTCCGAGCCGACTACAAGACTACTTTGTCTCCACGGAAAATTTCGTCACGAGACGCTCGCCAACTCCGGCGGCTCCGGCGTCGAGCAGCGCGCCGCTTTGCGAACGAACCACCGCGCTGGAATCCATATTGAGTACCACCTGATATTGTCCCGGCGGCAGCGTTGATCCGGGTGTCACCAGCAGAGCGCGTGCATTGTGACTCGGGATGGCGACGCTCACCGGAATGACCAGCGTCCCGCTCTGTCCATCGTCCGCTTCAGTGATTCGCTCCAGGCGCACGGCTGCTGGATTCAAGCTGCCGATGTCCAACTCTTGCGTAAATCCAATGACGATGCGTGGAGGCGAGGCATGCAGCGTATCGCCGGGATTAGGCTGCACCGCGGCCACGTCGAATTCGCTGCTCATCGTCATGGCCGAGCTGCCGGGCAGCGCGCCATCCTGAATCCATTGGATGACAAACGGGATGTCGCTGGCCGGTGCGCCGTCCCCTTCTTTCTGCAGGTGGATTACCAAGTAGCTGTTCGTGGGGTCACCGGGCTTGACGCGATCGAGCGTGGGTTCCTCGGTGCTGGGCACATTGATCAAATCGTTGTAGCTATGCTCCGCGTCGAGATTCAGATTCTCCGCAGGATTGGCGCCGCCGTGACAACCGGCGCATATCGGGGTAAAAATATTGGCCTGAATCGAATCAAAATCCGCGGTCAGCATCATCGATGGAGGGCTGCTGGCTGCTGGGGGGCTGCTGGCCATGGAGTCCGTATTCATGCCGTCGTTACCGCCGGAGCAACCGGCCAAGGCCACGAGTAAAGCGCCGCCCGATAAGCGCAGACGCCATCCCCCAGGATGCTTTATGAACATGGAATCGCCTCCCGCAATCCGCACGGCGGACACGCTCCGAAACTTGAGCGTTCATGAAGGTAAGTACCGTTTGATTCGATGAAGGATGCTGAATCGAGGAATAAGCAGATGAGCAATCCACTTTTCGATCTTTCCGGCCAGGTCGCCCTCATCACGGGTTCTTCGCGCGGTATCGGCAGGTCAATCGCCGAAGAGATGTCCGCGGCCGGCGCCAGGGTGGTCATTTCATCGCGCAAGCTGGAAGCCTGCGACCTGGTACGCGATGCAATCCGAGCGCGCGGCGGCGAAGCCATCTCCTTGGCGTGCAATATCGGCCGCAAGGAAGAAGTCGAAGGATTGGTCAAAGCCGCCTTGGAGCAACTCGGGCGGATCGATATCTTGGTATGCAATGCCGCCGTCAATCCATTTTACGGCTCGCTCACCAAGCTGGACGATGATGCCTGGGACAAGATCATGATCAGCAATGTGAAGAGCGGCTGGTGGCTGGTCAAACTCGTGGCGCCGCATATGGTGGAGCGCGGATCAGGCAATATCATGCTCATCTCCAGTATTGGTGCGTTCCGGGCCACCTCCGTGCTCGGCGCCTACGGAATTTCCAAGGCCGCAGAGGCGCAGCTGGCGCGAAACCTCGCGCTGGAGTTGGGTCCCAAGGGCATTCGCGTCAATGCCATTGCGCCGGGTCTGATCAAAACAGACTTCGCCAAAGCGCTGTGGTCGAATCCGGCCATTCTGAAAAATGTGGAAGAGCGAGCGCCGCTGCGGCGAATCGGCCAGCCGGTCGACATCGCGGGTGTCGCGGTGTTTCTTGCTTCGCGTGCGGCAAGCTTTGTCACCGGCCAGCTCATCGTCGCGGATGGCGGCTCGACGCTGGGTGACTCGTAGTCGGCGTTCCGCCCTCACCCTTGGACGGACCCGGGCGGGCTTACCTCGTCGTTACCCGCACGATTAGTCCAAAAACACCGTGACTACCTGGAGCCCGACCCCTTTGTCGCCGCTAGGCGTCCATCCGGCAGCGTCTCCGTTGCGCTCGTAGGTGATGACGTTGCTCCCGGCCGAAAGTGTCACGCACATAAGCGCCTGCTCGGCGCCGTTGTCGTAGCCATGCACGCTGGCCTCCTGAAAGGGAAGCGTTGCGGGTACCAGGAAATCCGGCAACGGGCTTGCGGTAAAGCTCGTCGCGTTGCTCGCGCCCTTCAGCGACGGAAGGAAGATCAACGCGTAGTGATCGCACGGGAAGAACTTGTATTGCGCCATGCCGACTGTGTCGGCTGAGAAGCCGGTCGCGACGAGCTGGAACGAACCGGTCTGAGTGGTGCAATTTGATGTTGCGGCTGTCGGCGCCGGCGAGGCCGCGCCGGCGGAACCGCAGCCCGAAAGGGAGGCGCATAGCGCCAGGCAGGACATGGCGGCGAGGAGGCTGGTCGCCAGCCTGGCCAGAATGTTGCGCATGGTCTTAACATCCCTGTTATTGAGTGCCCGAATCGTAGGCGACCGGCGACGTGTGAAGACTTACTTGACACTGCTTGTCCGCGCTGTGATCGCACTGATTTTTCCCGCGCAACATTTTTTCTCGGAAGTGAGAGCAAATCGCTTGATTTGGAGTGCCGCTAACCGTCGCCAGAGATCAGTCCGCTCGCGTCTCCTTGACGATGCGGCCATTCAGCGGCTGCAGCGGCCGCACATCGTGTGGATACAGCTTGGCGAACGCTTCGATCTGCTGCGTGGAAATCTCCACAGGCGTTTTCAGCACGAACCAGGTGACGCCTTCGTTGCAGGGCGGAGCGGTTTGCGAGCCCAGGTAGGTGTAATAGCCCCGCTTGAGGGGAACCAAGTCCAGCGGATTGACTTCGAGGCCATCGACTTTCACTTCGCCCTCGGCCGCCGGCATGTGCGCCCAGAGCTTGGCGATGGTCGCGTTGGTCCGGCCCGCCTTCAAGAGCACCGCCACCCCAACGACTTTGCCGTCGCTCGACTGATGCATCAAGTGCAGCACCATGTCGTAGGCCTTGCCTCGGATGCGCTCCTCGCTCGGGCGGTGAAAATGGAACTGCACCAGCTGATAGCGCGTATCACCGATGATGAGAAAATCCCCACTGCCCGGCGCCTCGTAGTTCACCCGGATGGTCGCGCCGTTGTTGGTGACATACGGGATCAGCGCCGGTCTATAGTCGAAACGCAACTCGGGCAGATCGGCCTTCTGCGTATCCTGAATATCGATGGGCGATTGCTCTTTGCCGCTGCACGCCGCGTATTGGGAATCCAATTCCGCCCAATGATCGCTCCCCCTCGGCCCTTCGTAGGTCCAGGGTGTTCGCCACGGCGAGACGTACTGGTGCGCGGCGTTGGCGTCGGGTGTGCCCAGCGCCAAGACGTGAGTCGCAGGCAATGAGATGGCGATCACCATCGGCAGTGCAAACATCAACGCAGCGTTTGGCATCGGTCGGCGCCTTTCTGACTTCAGGGCCCCGAGCATACCGATCGGCCTGCGCCAACATTTCGTTTCTCATCAAAGCATGGCGGACTACGGACTCAGGGATGAGTCGCCGCATTTCCCGGCGCAGGCGCTCCTTCTCCCTGGCAGGAACGCGGCACGTACGGCGCGCCGACATCCAAGGACGCAATAACCTTTTCCAGGCGCTTCACATTTGCAAAATTGTCGACCAAGAGCAGTTGATTGGTACACGGCATCGCGCTCAGATGCCCGTAGGTCGGGATTAACGGCCGTAAGATAGGCACCAGGCCTGGGGCCATGGTGTTCTTGACGGTGATGACCATCGTCACGAATTGTGCATCCGGGTAGCTCTCCTTACCCGTGACCAGCGGCATTGGCGTCACCCGCATGTCATTCACCGGTACGACACTGATGTAGTTACTGCCTTCAAGGGCCGTATATCCGTTCAACAGCAGGATGGAGAGCAGGTCGCTGTAGGTGACCGCGGCGATGTCCTGGCCCAGAATCTCAGCATTGCCATGCACTCGGGGATCGATGAGATATTTTTTGCCGGTTTTCTTAGCCACCGCGGCAATGACCTGTTCAATCGGCACGCCCTCGCTTCGCCCCGCGGATTCCGCCGCGCTATCCGCGCCCACGCGCGGGTTGGCATTGCGCTCCTGCGCACTCGCTGCACCGCATGCGCCCACGAGACTCAGCATCAAAAAAATGACATAGGCCTGTCGCATCGTCGTCTCCTTTGCTCAAAATTTCATATCTTGCAGCGGCGCCACATATTTGCGCGCGCCTGCTTGGCGCCGCGGGGCAACGAGCGTCGTGATTGACCAGGGTTCGTCCAAAGAGCCCCTGAATCCATCGAGAAACGAGAACACGGCGCCGCTCACCTTCGCGGTATTCACGTACAAGAACATGGCGCGCGAGCCCGCATAGGTCTCCGCGACGATCGTATCCATGCCCGGTTCAACCCCGTCGACGGACGCCGCCACGAACGCATCCGGCTTCGCTGCCACTTCTCGGAAATCGAGCAGCGCGAGGGCATTGGGATATGTTTCGAGCTGCTCCTGCAGCCTCCCGCCCCGATCACGATAGACGCCATCGTCGCGCAGCGTTCGACATACCTTCTCGTAGCGCGGAGAATCCGTTTGCTTGAGCGCCGCAAGCCAGGGAAAGGTCGCGCAGCCGGCCTCCATGAGGGTTTGCCGGAATGCCGCCGCGGTAGCCGAGGACAAGGGCGGCCCAAGCACTTCGATTCTTTCTTCCAGCAGCGCACCGTCGACGGCACTCCACGTGCGATACGGATTCTTGATCAGGGCTTGCGGCCGGTTGGGATCCGGGACTTGAGCGGCCAGCGCCAGAAAAATGTCGCGCGCCGAGAGCTTCGGCGCGCCATACAGGCGGCTGCGCGCCAGTACCACGGTCTCGTAGCCGGTTTGCAGTTCCGCCACACGGGTAACGCCGTTTGACTTGCACGTCTCGAGTTCCGACGGAAGGATGCGGCGGCTCGCACCCGCGATGTCGGCAAAGCCCGCCGCGGCGGCCGTGCCCAGATGTGCATGGCAGAGCATCGCCAGTGCTTCGGCGCTCGAGGTCAAGTTGAATTCCGGCTGATTCTTCGACCCCGGCGGCAGCCAGCGCCGCACGTTTTCTTGGGCATAGAGAATGATCGCGGTCGGGCCCGCGACCACAAAGGCGCCGCGGAATTGTTCCGCGGCAGCGTCCGGCGGCGCCGCGGCCACGCCGGACACTACCGATGCCGGCGGCACGCCGCCCTGCGCGGGCGAAACGATGGACTTCGGCGCGCCGCCGCCGCTTCGCTCCGCGGCAATTTTCGAGGCGGCGGACTGCGCCGGGCCGATGTCTACCATCCGCACAAAGGTTCTGGCTGCCGGCGAGCCTCTCAAGACCACGAACGCAACCGCAACGGCCGAGCCGCCGATCAATGCCGCCAATATCGCGGTCCGAAACAGCGTGCGCCGCGCCTTCGCCTGACTGATCGTCTGTCGATCCAGGTTGGCCTTCAGCGTCGACAGGAATTTCCTGCTCGGTTCAGCGCGCAGACGCTGCAGAAAGTCATCGTCCGGCTCGTTTTTCATGGGGCTCACCATTGGTCCCGCAGCGTCTGAACCACTCTATGCAAGATGGTGCCGACGTTGGATTCGCTTAAGCCCGTAAGCTCGGCGATCGCGCGGTTGTTGATCACCGCGCCGTACTTGAGCGCAATCAACTCGCGCTCGCGCTCCGGCAGCGCCGCGCACAGGAGCGCCAGCCTCGCAAGATTGGAACGTTGTTCGGCGTCCCGCTCGGGCGTGCCTTCCGTCGTCACTTCGAGGGCCGCATCGAGCGGCAGATGCTCACGCCGCGCACGCAAATGGTCCGTTCCAATATTTTGCGCAATCTTGAATAGCCAGGTTGCGAACCCCGCCAGATCGCGCCGGTAGCGCGACCGCGAGCGCCACGCGCGTTCGAATGTTCGGGCGGTCAGTTCCTCAACGTCGCTGTCCCTGCCCAATCGAAACCGAAAATAGTTGTAGATGCGCGGAGCCTCGTGAGCGTACACGGCATCCCAGTTCAGCTCGTTGGTCTCCATGAACTCCGTTAACCGACCTGACGCCGCATGCTCAAGGGTCATACAGCTATATACGGCCGAATGTACCGAGTGTCACAAAAATTGTGTTGCGCAAGTGCCGGGCCGCGCCGCCTTCGGTAAAATGAAAGCCAGGCAGCCATGACTACCGCGACGCAAGCCCTAACCCGCCAGATGCTCGAATGGATCGCTGCACGGCCACGCGATTACAGCGAGATTATGGAAACCTGGCGCACTTCCTGTCCGCGGCTGTCGATTTGGGAGGACGCCTGTATCGATGGGTTGATCGACCATGAGCCGGGAACCGGCAAAGTCATCCTCAGCGTCGCCGGCCGGGAATTCCTCAGTCGCCTTAACTTACGTTAGCGACCTCAACTTTAGGCCACAGCGCTGTGTGCGCTAACGTACAGAGAGCTCGCGCTTTGCCCCTTTTCTAGTGTCCCATCTCAGTTTTTCCATAAGCCTCTCAGTAAGCTGCAGTGCATCAGAGGCCTTGGGAGTCACATATTAATCCCGTGCGATTGCGCGCGTTCTCGCTGAA
>Ga0209330_1000647_pt1 | contig 13119 bp, 13 predicted proteins | sample JacPinW_OM2H0_O3_FD_187969 | JGI IMG/M metagenome (GOLD analysis project Ga0209330, IMG submission 187969) | Forest soil microbial communities from Algoma, Ontario, Canada - Jack Pine, Ontario site 1_JW_OM2H0_O3 (SPAdes) (version 2) | ecosystem: Environmental > Terrestrial > Soil > Boreal...
CGCCGTTCATAAGGCCGGACCAATTCGTAGAACAATTCATGCTGCCCTTGCTGCACGCTCAAAATAAGATCCTGCTCGCGCGTGCCACCCGCCTGCCTCGGATTGTTCACGACGTCGCTCAGAACCATGCTTCGCTTCCGATGTGTCTAAGTGCGGTCTGCCTTCACGGCTTAGCCTTCTGCCGTCAGTATTCGGGATCTTTTTTCCAGCCCGTCAGCATGGAAACGAAGTTGTTCCACCCATGCAGAATCACCATCACCAGATGTCCCAGAACAAAAAATAAAATCGCCCACATCACCGCGAAGTGCCAGATGCGCGCATAGTGAAATCCTCCCATCATCCAAGCCAGCCAGGAGAATTGAATCGGCTTCCACACCACCAGGCCGGTGAGCACCGATAAAACCCCCAGCACGATCACCGTGGTGTAGGCGTGCTTCTGCAGCGGGTTGTAGGCTTCCCGAACCGGCGGCTTCTCCCCGAAGAAAAAATAATGCTTCACCATCGGCCACACCCCCGGAATATCACGCGGCGTGAACAAGATCTGGCGGAAGTTTCCGCTGAAAAGCTGGTAACCGATATACAAAACTCCTGTCGCCATGTAGATCCACATGAACGTGAGATGCCATTGCAGTGCTCCGCCCAGCCAGCCGCCGATGGCAAACGCCTTCGGCCAATGCAGCAAGTCTTTTTGCGGAATCTTCGCGCCGAAACTGGGGAAAGCGCGGAAAATCTGAAGACCGCTGCCCACCATCACAAACAGCGCGACGGTATTCACCCAGTGACAGAGCCGCACAATAAATGGATGCTCGTAAGCTGCGCGCGCGACCACGATGGGCTCGACGTCTTTCCCTTTTGCCTGAATGATTTCGATCACACTGCCGCTCATGCTGGATCCTCCCGACGTCAGATACTTCCGGGGCTAAAGCCGCTTCTCGGCGGCCTGGTCGGCGCGGCTGAAGCCGTGCCCTTTCAAATCACCTGTAAAAAGCATGCGCGAGTCACATCCCATAAAACCACGAATAGCCCTGGTCTTCCCAGTAGCCAACTTTGTCGAGCACGTACGTCACTTTCAACTCGGTCAAATACTTTGCCTGCTTGTAGCCAATCTTCGTCGGAATCTGCAGCCGCAGCGGCGCGCCATGCTCGCGCGTCAGCGGCTGCTCGTACATCTCGTAACAAAGTAAGGTCTGCGGATGCAGTGCCGTCGCCATGTCCAGCGACTCGTAATAGTCGTCGGCGCAGTTCACTGTAATGAAGCGCGCCGTCGGGTCCGCACCTACGATCTGAAGAAAATCGGAGAGCCGCATGCCGCCGAAGCGTCCAATCACATCCCAGCCTTCCACGCAAACGTGGCGCGTGTTCTGCCGGACGGGCGGCAGCGCCTGAAACTGCGCCAATTTGTATTCGCCCGGCTTCTGCACCGCGCCGCCGACGGTGAGCGTCCAGTTCTCGAGATCGACGCCAGGATCGTCCACGTCGTATCCATTGATAGGAAATTTGGGAGGCGGCGTCAGCTCCGCATTATCGAAGGTCGTCGCAAGATGGCCGGTGCGGAACATCCGCGCCGAGGCCCAGTCGCTCAAGCCCAGCCCCTTCTTGAGCAAGCTTTTCTGCCACTTGGGAATGGCGAACGCGCCTAAAGCCAGCACGGGCGCCAGCTTGAGCAACTCCCGCCGGCTCACTTGCCGGAATTTCCTTTCATCTGTCTTCCCGATGATTTTTGGCCTCATTATGCCTCGTCACTAAGATCGGCTTTCTTCATGATCGGCCTTTAAGTCTTCCCGTAGGTCCACACCCCATGGGATTCGCCAGCCTAGCCGAAAGTTTCGCGTCCAGCCGGGGTTCGAGAATATAGCTCCGGAATCCTGCCACACCGCAACTTTTACTAGCCTTTGGAACGTTTTCGAGGCATACTAGCTGGGCAGTTGGCCCCCCCGGGAGCGGGCCTGGTTCAGTAGTTCGAATCACCGCCCCGAAACAACGCACCAGGATCCTGATGTCAGACCTTAGTACAATTGTGCCAGAACCCGAACGCACATTAGCGGCGCAGCGGCGCGGAGGTTTGAGCCGGGCGAGCGCCGACCGCCGCCAGCGCAGCTTGATGGTGGGGTCGCTCTGTTTGCTCTTGCTGGCGCTCGGCATCGTGTTGTGGCATGACCGCGATTTCTGGTTCCCGGATTCTCCAGATGAGGCAGATGACGCTCAGCCCGTCGACGGCTCGCCGATCGCCAGCTCACCCCCAGAATTAGCGCCAGTCGCGAAACCGGCAACCACAAAACCAAATCACAAAGCTCTCCACGCTCCGTCGAAAACGGAGAGTGCGAGTACAACAGGCGCTGCCGCCTCTACCCCAGCCCCCGACGCAGCAACCACCAGCCGCACCGTTCTGCCCCCGCTGGAAGTCGAGGTGGTTGCGGGTGATACGCATCGCGTAATCCGGCCGGGAAGCAGTTCGGTGCGTGTGGATTTGCAGCCCGGCTCACCTCCCCGTCCCACGTCGGAAGCGCCCACCACACGCGATGTCGATAGCGCCGCGAATGTCACCAGCAATGCCGCTGAGCATGTGCAGATGTCCCCCGATGCCTCGGCCCTCGTCACCATCCCGGTCAAGCCCAACTATCCGCTCCTCGCGCGACAGATGAAAGTGCAAGGCTCGGTGATCCTGCAGGCCCTGATCGGTAAGGATGGAATCATTCAGAATCTGCGCGTCGTAAGCGGGCCTCACATTTTGGCGTCCGCGGCCCAGGACGCAGTCCGGCAATGGCACTTCAAGCCCCACCTTCAGGGCAGCGAGGCAGTTGAAACTCAGGCCAAGATCACGGTCAACTTCACGATCTCGACCAACTGATTTGAGGTGATCCTTCTCAGGTCTTGGCTCCTGGGGTTAGGCGAACCTGTTCTAACGAATCTGACAAGCTGCTGAATAACTCATCTCTATGACCGATCTATGACCGAATGCCACCTTGGCGGCTGAAAGCCGCTGTTGATCTTTGGGTGCTTACAGCGCGGCTAGACGCCGCGCCCTTTCAAAACCCGGGAAGTGGTTCGAGTTTTTCGGCGGCCATGCCAGCCCTTGAGACCGCGTTTCGCCCCAAATGACGAGCGCCCTGACCTCTTGCGAGATCAGGGCGCCCGGGCAGCCCTCCCCCAGAACTGCTCGCCCATGAATGTAAACGTCCCCTGATTTGTTGCAAATGGCTCTCTCGTGCTATTTTGCCTGCCCCGAAGTGCCACGCGGCTAAACCGTTCAAACTCCAGCCTTAGGCCAGTATGACCCCGCAGGGTCGGGTCCTTATTCGTTAAGCCGGTCCCTTAAGCCGCGACATCCTCGATGGCCTGCAAATCGGGGCCAGTGTGCTCGATCTGCAGAGAAAATCGTCTTCCGGAGCGACGGCGCGGAAAAAATAACCGGCCATGCGCGAATCGATGTCCCTCTGCCATTCTTGCGCTGCAAAAATTCTTCTGCACGGCAATCAGACGCGTTGTGAAACGTGCGCGGGAAAGCGTCCCGCGTTTCCCTCATCGTGCAATACACGCCAAGAAACACTGACGACGAAAATGCAAAGCCTCCGGCTAGGGGCCAGGAGAAACCTCCGTGGATAAGAGTTCCACATCAGCTTCAGAGAACTCGCCGAAGAAGCAATGAAACATAAGAGCATGTCTACTGAGCATCTCCACTTGCCCAGCTTGAAGTAACTTTACAAATTCCCCTGCGCCACCCCTCTTATCCGCCCTGTATAATCGCCCGTTTGATCTTTCCCTCAGGAGCTTCTTCATGAAGAAATTCGTACCGCTGGTGTGCCTGCTGTTTGTAGTCTCACCGGTTGCGAACTTGTGGTCCCAGGAAAAAGTAGATCTTGAAACCATGGGCCGCATCCGCTACGAAGGATTCCACGACTCCAAAGTGATGGACTACGCCACGGGATTGATGGATACCATTGGCGAGCGTCTCACTGGATCCCCCAACATGAAGCGCGCAAACGAGTGGACGCGCGACCAGCTCACTGCCATGGGACTCTCCAACGCGCACCTTGAATCTTGGGGACCGTTCGGCCGCGGCTGGGCCAGCCAGTACGTCAACGTCCGCATGACCTCGCCCGACGTGGTTACGTTGCTCGCCTATCCCAAGGCGTGGACTCCAGGTACCAACGGCGTCGTGCAGGGCAAATGCATTCGCGCCACCATCGACGACAGGAAAGATTTCGACAAATACAAAGGAAAGCTCGCGGGGATGATCGTGATCTTGGGCGCTGACGCCGAAGTGAAACCCATCACCGAGCCTCCCTACAAGCGCCTGAGCGACGACGAGCTCGCGAAGCTCGCAGATTATCAAATACCCGCGGATCGTCCCGGCTTTCGCTTTGCCGATTTCATAAAGCGCCAGCAATTCATCAAGGACTTAAATCAGTTTTTCGCCGATGAAAAAGTTCTCGCCGTAATCGACCACAGCCGCGGCACGGCTGGCGGCGGCACGGTATTTGTGCAGTCCGGAGGGTCTTACAAACCCGGCGAGACCACCACGGTCCCCCAGCTGACTATGGCTTCGGAGCACTGGACCCGCATCGCGCGGCTCCTGCAACAGAAAAAAGATGTGTCCCTCGAACTCAACGTCTCCAGCACGTTCTACGACGACGATGCAATGCAATACGACACCATCGCCGAAATACCGGGTACTGACAAGAAAGATGAACTCGTGATGCTGGGCGCGCATCTCGATTCCTGGCACGCAGGTACGGGCGCCACCGATAACGGCGCCGGAACAATCGTCATGATGGAAGCGGTTCGCATCCTGAAAGCGCTTGACCTCAAACCCCGGCGTACGATCCGCATCGGCTTGTGGAGCGGTGAAGAGGAAGGCCTGCTGGGCTCGCAAGGTTACGTACAAAATCACTTCGGCGCTCGTCCGCCCATGGACGATCCCGGGATGAAGGGCATGCCCACTCTCCTGCGACGCGAAGCTGGAGACGTTACGGTGAAACCGGAACAGGCAAAGGTCTCCGCTTATTTCAACGTGGACAACGGCAGCGGCAAGATCCGCGGCGTGCACCTGCAGGAAAACGCAGCCGTCGCTCCAATCTTTGAAGCCTGGATGAAGCCCTTCAAGGACCTCGGCATGACCACACTCACCATGCGCAACACCGGCGGTACCGACCATCTATCCTTCGACGCCGTCGGTATTCCTGGATTCCAGTTCATCCAGGATCCCATCGAGTACGAGACCCGCACGCATCATTCAAATATGGACGTCTACGATCGCCTGCAGCCGGATGATCTCAAGCAGATTGCTGTAATCGTCGCTGGCTTTGTTTACGACGCCGCCATGCGAGACCAAATGCTCCCCCGCAAGCCCATCGAAAAGGCGCTGCCCAGAGAACCGGAAAAGAAAGACGAATAGTAAAGTCGGCTCCTTGACACAAAAGTGCGGGCAAGTGGCGCGGACCATAGGCAGGAATTATGCAGCAGCGCGCACCTCTTGCGCTTCTGTTGGCTATGTCAGCTGCATCGAGCATGCTCATAGAAATCGGACATGTGGAGGCGATCTTGCGATCTTCCGGTATCCCGTGAATTCCATGGGCGGCGAAGGTCTCGAGCAAGCCAACCTGGGCTGGTACGGCCTCGAGGGTGACAGACGCATGGCATTCCGCCAGGTGGGTGACCGCGGCGGAATGCCGCAGCTGACAGCAAGCAAGCTTCCCGACCTCGAACGTGGTTTCGTCGCTAAGACGGGAGATGTTGAGAAGTTGAGGAAACTCTTGGGGCACGCTCCGCGCCGCTACGAGGATTTTGCCGCGGAGACCGCTGCGCTTTGGAAGTAATGAATCGCGTCGATGACTCAAAACAAGACCAAGTCCGGCGCCAGAAGGCATCCTCTCGTTGGCCGAAAGACATGCCTGGCAAGGATACAATCCGGCTCATCATGATTCTGTGAGCAGCACCTGACTTGACTCAAACTCCCATTCCATCGACAGAATTCGCAGACGCTTGGATTTGAATACAGATGGATAAGATACAGATCGACCGGACGCCTTCCGCAAAATGTTGGCCATCGGCTTCCCCCGAAACTCGATGACCAACACAGGGGCAGAGATTATTGCAGCCGAACGTAATGCGTTGGCAAAGTTTTGTCTGTCTGATATCCGACAGAGCACGATGAATTTTTTAGGCCTTGCTGACGAATAACACGGGTGTAAAGTAGAAGCATCTCTTAAGGGTCCCGGTCTCTGCAAGGACGTGCCCTCCCCCAATCGTGCTGCCTGGCTGAGTTCCGTTGAATATCCTGAGGGAGAGGGGCGCGCAAGACGTGCGCCCCTTTTTGAATCGCGGCGGTCGCTCCTCTAGACAACTCGATGAGCATTCTTCTTTTGCTGCAGCACGACGTTCAGAACTCGGCAGGCCCCTCTAATGCATTCTCAGATTGGCATGGGCCTGCAATTGTAGCCCCGCTTTCCCTACGCGCCAACCTGTACAGCGTCGAAAAGGCCAACTCGGCGCGACACACTGAGTACGGCGTCAAATTCCATTGCAAGGATTTCGGTTTCTGTCGGGTTCGACATATCCCTGTTGCTCCACTCAGGCTGCGGATACGGAAAAGATCGTGGTGGGGACTGAGAAAGCCCCGGCATTCTTGCAGTCTAACGCCGGGACTTTTTCGGGGAGGGCATCCTTGTTGTTAAGCTGCGTACCGCTTCCCTGAGTTGCGCGTCCGCCTCGTCCGCGATGACAATCACGTCTAGAAGCAACCGTCTCTGGTCGAGTTCGCCGAGATGGAGATGCAATGTTCGGAAAGTGACAACCTGAAATATTCGTGATTCTTCAATGAGCATTGCAGCAGAGTAGCCCTGCTCTCGCCGCCGTTGGCCGTGCGCGGCAGCGCTGACGGAGACGGGCCGATCGGCATCATTAGGGAGGCGAAGGCGGTAGATCAAATCGGAGAACAGCTTAGTTAGATGGCCAGAGCGGTCTGCATCGCTGAGTGGAATGTCGGTCAGTTCTGAAATCAGATTCACCCGCCTCAGCCATTCCCTAACCGTGGGTTCGAGTTCCCGCTCAAGTATCGCCGCCACACTTCCCGACTCCGACTTCTCGTTCATTTCGGTCATGCAAAGCTGTAACCACAGCATTGCACACTTGACGATTCAACCTGTGTTCAAAACAGTACACCGATGGGGCTCGGAAAGCAGTGGCGCTGGGCACGCTTGCTCACGGCTCCGTCTGCTTCAATTGGCGGGATGATCCGGCCAAGCCCTCCCCGAGTCTCTCCGGTGGCTCGTTCAAAGCGGGCGGGTTTCAGAGACCGAATCAGTAATCATGTGGATCGAGTCGGAAGTTGAGAGATCGACCCGCGTTCCTTTGCCGCCGGTCATTAGGTCGCAACCCTGTTCTGATCGCCTAGCGACACTCGTGCGGCCACGCGTCTTGCTGGGTCCCATCTATCGGCGCACTACGCTGATGTTGTGGACGGCATAGTTTGCGGAGTGCGGAGTGCTTTACACCTTTCAGACTTTCGTGCCGACAAGCCTTTCAGCGGAAGGCCATTCAATTGTTAAGTCGTTTCGCCATTTGCTAGTGATCTATGGAGCAGTCATCCCCGGCTACATCCCCGGCTACATACTCGGCGGCCATATCGTGGAATGGCTGGACCGGAAATATGCAAATTCTGTTCTGGTTTATTGCGATCGGATTGTGTGGAACTCTGTTGGGCCTAGCGAGGGCACTTCGTGAAATTATGTTGTTTGGGGGATTGACTGTCTCTTTCTTGTTTCTTGCTTCTTTCTTGTTTCTTGCCTTGGCTTCGACGGCCATCTACACGTACACGCCAGAGCCTTATCCGACGGAAATTCGTGCGACCGGGCCGCCGACGGCAGCTCGAAGACACCTCACCGGAAACAAGGGTTGAACCCTGTGGAGGAAACTGAATATTGGCGGGGACGACGGGGCGCGAGCCGCAGCCCCTGCCGTGCCAGGTACGCACGTTCTAACCGGCTGCATCCAAGGGCCCGCGTCTGAAACCCCTCTGACTCGGGGGCTGCCCATAGTCCAGCAGTAAAGCCCCGATCCTACGCAGCCCTACGCTCATCACAGAGCTGTTGGTAATAATCGCGCCCCCGCTCATACCCGTGGCGAAACGGTTCGGCCACCTTTACTCCGGGATACTGCCGCTCGAGGTCTTCGATCTGCGCCGTCATCTCCCCCATCACCTGATCGTATTCTTTGCAGCGCGAGCGCGCGTGCAGAGCGCTCTCGAATCCCATGCGGTAGAACTTCTCATCGTCCCCAAAGGGTTTACCGTCAGGCGAATAATGTTCTTGTTCTGCGCCGCGCAAACCAATCCACCACTGTTCGCGCGCCGCATCGATCTCCTCGGCACCTTCCGCTTTTAACAATTTGCGAAAACGGGAGGCCTCGGCTTCGTCCTCGGCCGATACAATCACCACACTGCGGCCCTTGCGCAATGCGTCCTCGTAAACAAATAGCTCATCTTCCGGCAAACCATCGGTCATCGCATTTTCCGCTCTTCCCCCAGCAGCAGCGCCGATGCCTGCGCCCGCCGCACCCGCAAATGCTCCCGCGAGTAGCCCGATCGCCGTGATCGGCCCCACTCCAGGTATCAACGCAGCCACCATCAGCGGACCTGCGGATAGTCCCGCCGCCCCTCCCAGCAGAGCGCCAATCGCTTTGCCCATCCCCGGTTGCTCCGTCGTAACATTGGGAACTGATTGCACCTTCCCCTCCGAGCTTCCGGGAGTCAAGACTGTAATTCGATCTTCAGGAAGACCGGTCGAGCACATCTGGCGCACAGCCCGTTCCGCATCCGCTGACGAACGAAATACTCCAGTAACGGCCTTCATTTGTGACCACCTTTCTGTTGGGAAGAACTTACCGATTTCATGATATTTGGACTCAGATAAACTATCCCAAGGAGAGGTGTCGCTCATCCATGCGTCAGGATCTGAACCCTACGACAAAGCATAGTTCGAGAGGACATGGGAAGTCCACTTCACTCAGATTTTTTGCTGCACGCCTGCTGGAACGCGCATCCAAAGGTGGAGCGAAGCCGATCCTGTGATACCCGGAAAACTTGTCCTCCCACAAAAATCTCGCCGGGAATCCAAGTCTATTCCTTTCGCATTGCACGGGAGCTTGCTGGACACGGCTTACGATCATGTGACGGCCTGGTCGACCGCTCTGGCCAGCGCAGCCAGCGTCGTCCCTAACTGGAAAAATCCATCGCCGTATCGGTATGAGTCGGAAATCCCTGGTCCGCCAATTGCTTCGCGAAGTGGACAACTTCGCAAACAGCCCGATGTATCAACCTTGATAGTCCCCGTAATATAGATTTCTTATGCCGGCAGAGAAACTCCGATCTGAGTTCGAAAAGCGTTTCGGGGGCAAGTGCAGAGTCTTCCGAGCTCCCGGTCGCGTCAACCTCATCGGCGAACATACTGATTACAACGACGGATATGCCATGCCCATGGCGATTGACTTCGACACCTACGCAGCGTGCGCGGAAACAAACAGCGGGAAGTTATCGATTCAGTCAATGCAGGAACCGGAAGCTGCCGAGTTTACCACGAATGAATCGACGCCTATTTCTGTGCACAACTGGACCGATTACGTTCGCGGAGTGTCGATTGAACTCGAGCGCGAAGGCCGCCCGCTGCGCGGTGCGAACCTATTAATTGATGGACACGTCCCCATCGGTGCGGGTCTGAGTTCCTCTGCCGCTCTGGAAGTTGCTACCGCTTTGGCGCTACTTGGATTTTCAATACCGCCGATGGACCACACCACGATCGCAAGACTCTGTCAGCGAGCGGAGAATGAATTTGTCGGCTCCCGCTGTGGCATCATGGATCAATTAGCCTCATTGAAGGGCGGCACAGGAAACGCGATGCTGTTGGACTGCCGTTCGCTGGACGTCGGTTTCCTCCCGCTCCCGCAAGACGTGAGCATGATTATCTGCAACACTATGGTTAAGCATTCAATCGCACATGGGGAGTACAACGTCCGCCGAGCCGAATGTGAAGCAGGTGTTCGCCATTTCGCTCATCATGGCGAAGGAATCAAAGCCTTGCGGGACGTTACCGAGGATGACTTGCGGCAGCGGGGTAGCGGGCTTTCGGATGTCTTACTCCGTCGTTGCCGACACGTCGTCACCGAGAATGCGCGAGTCCTCGCCGCCGCATGTGCTCTTGAATCGGGGGACCTTAAACAATTTGGTCAACTGATGTATCAGTCTCATCGCAGCCTTAAGGATGATTTCGAAGTGAGTTGTTCCGAATTGGACCTCATGGTCGAAATGGCTGAGAGTATCCCTGGAACCTACGGGGCTCGCATGACCGGCGGCGGATTCGGGGGGTGTACGATCAATTTGGTTGAGCGTAAAGAAGCTCAAAGGTTCAGCGAGCGAATCGTTGAGAGCTATCAGCGCGCGACTCAAATTCGTCCAGAGGTTTATATCACTGGAGCTGCGCAAGGGGCTGGTCCGGTTTTTTGAGAGGGACGAGGCAGCGATTTTATAGAAGAACCAGGTCGGTATAGCTCGGGTCGGAATTAAGGTCTAAAATCGTTGCCGAACAATGCCGCCCCTTAGCGACTCTTCTCATCGCCGCCTGAATGTGCTGACAGGCGAGTGGGTTCTGGTTTCGCCGCATCGCGCGGAGCGCCCCTGGCAGGGCCAAATCGAAACTCCGCCGGAAAGCCACGAGCCTGCTTACGATCCTTCTTGTTATCTTTGTCCGGGCAACGTTCGGGCTGGCGGTGAGCGCAATCCCGCTTATTCCTCGACCTTCGTTTTCGACAACGATTATCCCGCGATACGGCCGGAGCCCGTTCAGGAAGGAATATCCCAGAGCGATTTACTAGTCTCTCAAGCAGAACGCGGAATCTGTCGTGTAGGATGTTTTTCGCCGCGGCATGATCTGACGATTCCCGGAATGACGCAGACGGAAATCGTTGCTGTCATTGAGATGTGGCGGCAGCAATTCGCCGATCTGGGAAAACACGATTTCATCAGCTACGTACAAATTTTCGAGAATCGTGGCGCGATGATGGGCGCGAGCAATCCTCATCCCCACTGCCAGATCTGGGGAACCAACTCCCTGCCGAACGAACCCGCTAAGGAGCAAAACTCGCAGCGCAATTACATGCAATCGCATCATCAATGTTTGCTCTGTCAATATCTGCAAATCGAGAAGTCGTCCGGCGACCGGACGATATTCGAGAACGAAAGCTTCCTTGTCCTCGTTCCTTTCTGGGCGATTTGGCCCTTCGAAACTTTGATTCTTCCTTCTCAACACGCAGCAGATCTTTCAGAACTGACTACGGTTCAAAGCCAACAACTGGCTGAAGTGCTGCAAAGACTCGCCTCTTGTTACGACCGCCTGTTCCATACGCCTTTCCCCTATTCAATGGGCTTTCACCAACAGCCAACCGACGGGAAGGCGCATCCCGAATGGCATCTCCACGCACATTTTTTTCCACCTTTATTGCGATCGGCAGCCATTCGAAAGTTCATGGTCGGCTTTGAACTCCTAGGTACGCCGCAACGCGATATCACTCCGGAGATAGCCGCCGAGCGACTTCGTAAGCTGTGCGAAAAGAGTTGAGAGCGCCGATCATCTCCCACCCCTCCGCATCTCTCGGCGTTGAGTCGTCTTCGATACTCGCTTTGTTCTTCCGAGAATAAGGATCTTTAAGTGCGGTGTCGTACGGACAAGGTCTTTTTCCGCTCTGTAACATAAAACTAAGGATTGCGTGATTGCGTTTCTCGTCGAATCAAGAAGGCCTCGATGTACACTCCCTCTCTACATTCTTCCGGCGATGCGTGGCACCGGCTGTATGAGCTCCATGCTGGAACTGGATGACACCAAAATGCTCTCCCGCATTGCCGAAGCCCGAACGGCGATCCTTGATCGCGCCGAAGATATCCACACCAATTCTTCCAGTCAGGAACGGCGCGCCATCAATGAGGCCTTGCAAGCTTTGCGCGTGCTTGAGGCAGCTGCCCGGAAGAGATCCGCAGCTTAGGAACATCGTGTTCTCTCAGGCCGTCTGAATTTTCCTCCAACTTTACGCTTGCCTTCGCGCTCGGCGAATGGAATACCAGCGGGCTCGCACTTGAGGATCACCTACCGCTTTGTACGCGATCAATTCGGCAATTGGACGAACGAACGGCGTCGATTTTTGATTCCGCCACCGGGCAGATGGTGGATGTGCGCCTCGATAAAAGGGATCTCGGCTACGATAGCGTCCGCCGCGCCAGCGGCTTCGTCCAAATCGCGATAACACTCACTGGCCGGGGTTCGGAGTGCCAACGCCTTGGTTTCATCAACCGTCGGGTAGAATCTTGGTGACGCGGTGCACGAAGGGCTGAGAGCAGCGCTATCCTGCCTGCGATTGCGCGTCTGAGCGGCGTTACCGGGAGAGATCCACCATGAAAAAACATCATGCATGCGGCCTTTGCGCGGGTTTTATGCTGATCCTCGCCTTGGGAATTGTGCCAACCATGATGGCGGCGGACCCGTCGCCGGTGGTTGGAAATTGGGAAGGGACTCTTGATCCGGGCGCTCAGCCTAAAAAGCGAGTTGTCGTTCACATTGCCGCAGCCCAGGATGGAAGTCTAAGTGGAACGATCGACTATCCTGACGAGAGCGCGTCGGGGGCGCTGATCACTGCCATAACTTACAAAGAACCCGCCCTCCACTTCGAAAACACTTCCGGTCAGGTTTCATACGACGGCACAATGAACAAAGAGAATTCAGAGATCGCGGGCACCTGGAAACAAGGCGCCGCGGCGCTCAGTCTCACGCTCAACAAGACCCCCTAGCTACCACGACAGGGTTCATCGCCAGCATCTTTCCATCTCGAAACCTCGTCTTTCCGAAAGAGGCGCTCGAAGGGCCTGAGCCGTATGACGAAAAACTGTCACCTCCGGTTCTGAGCGGGCTGGCCCCCAGCAATGGGGGCTGGCTACTCGGTGATGCCTGGTTACAACAGTTATCGGCAAAACAGCGAGCGACGGAGTCGGAATCTTCCGCGCAACTGCTGGCGTTTGCGGCGGACGCGGAGGGCTATATAAATATTATGGTATGGGGATGCAATAGCCGTTTCGCCATCTCA
>Ga0209330_1000648_pt1 | contig 13081 bp, 13 predicted proteins | sample JacPinW_OM2H0_O3_FD_187969 | JGI IMG/M metagenome (GOLD analysis project Ga0209330, IMG submission 187969) | Forest soil microbial communities from Algoma, Ontario, Canada - Jack Pine, Ontario site 1_JW_OM2H0_O3 (SPAdes) (version 2) | ecosystem: Environmental > Terrestrial > Soil > Boreal...
GTCAGGAGAATCCCCAACAAACCAAGGGGCCACCGACATCAGGAGAGTATATCAACAATTTCGATTCCGTCAAGTACAACTGAATTATTTCTCAGGTATCTTCTGTAGCCTGCCCTGTGAATTTCTCTCCCCTCTGTGGAAATCGACGCGGAACTTCCTCGTAGACCCGCACAAAGAGAGCACGCGCGAAAACCGTACGTTACGCGGTTCGTGCTGTCGGGCCATCTTTGCAGATTGCTGCCACTATCAAACCGAGGATGACGAGTTGAATTCCTCCAGCGACCATCCACTTCACCGCCAGCATGTGCGGGATGAGATACACCACGTACTCGCTCAAGGAATACGGGATGACGGTCATGAAAGTCATCACCATTCCGTAGCGAAGTCCTTGCGGCATCCACGGCTTGTTCTCGCGTCCGCGCGCGTAAATGTAAGCAAACATCGCCGCGAAAAAGAGCTGGCCCAGCGCCATGGCCCAGAATCGATGCATGATCTGTTCGGCAGGTCGATGGCTCCACGGAATGGCGTCGTAATCCGGCATCAGCCAAACGCTATGGATCAGATAATTCGTGGCCATTAGAAAAACGAAAGCTACAACGATCGCGATGACGAGTTTCTTCATGACTGTTGTTCCCTCCAAAGCTCAGATTTGGCCGACGGAACGATCGGTGAGAAAAGGCTTCGAGGGTTTCGATATCGACGTCCCGTTGAGCGGAGCCTAGCACCGCTCCGCTTCCAGGAGTAGAAGATTTTGCGTCGAACCACGGCGGAACAGAAAATGCACTCTTCGGTTAGCGGCCCGTTTTGTGGTCGACACCAATTATGGATTCGTGACCTGCTCCGAAATGCTGGTCTCGCGGAGCATTGTATATTTCTGCTCCCAAGCTTGGTGGACGGGACTTTCGGCATAAGCGTCCGCAGCGGCTCGGTTTTGAAACTCGAGGGCGAAAGCGGCGCTGAAGTCGCGAGGCTGTAGACGCTCCGCTTTTATCCAGATGTTCTTAACGCCGGGGACTTTTCCCGCCATCTCCTTGACCCCTTCCAGCGCGCCCTGCTTATCTGCGTCCGAAACGCCTGGATTCCATTTGAGGACCACCATATGAATGATCGTTTTCGGCTGGCCGAATTTGTTTTGGCCTGCGACATAACCGCTTGCAAACAGCGCGAGTGCTGCCAGAGCGGCGCCAAGAATTCCCGTGGTCCTCGAAGTACTAATTCGCATGAAGTCTCCTTTGCCCCGAATACCGTGCACGAGTGTAAGCAATCGCCCGGCGCCGACGCAATCATTTGCATGTTGACCCGTAGGTTTCGGGTTCAGTACGATGCGCAGCAGTGCAGCAGTCTAACTGCTATCTGTTTCGGATTGCGGTTTTGAGGAGTCGCTATGTACTGTTCAAAATGCGGTGCAAATGTGGCGGAAGGAGCGGCGTTCTGCAGCGCATGTGGGCAGCCCGTAGCGACGATGTCCGCCGTCCCGCCCCCCGGTGCAACCCCAATTTCAACCGCTGCGCCGGCGTATGCTCCGCCTGTTCAAACGAGCTGGCAAGCTCCAATCGCGCGGCCAGTGGCTTATGCCGGGTTCTGGCTTCGCTTCGTGGCCTGGTTCATAGACCGAATAGTTTTGCAATTTGCAGGTTCAATCATCACTTTACCGTTCGCCACATCCATGGGGATTCGTGAGTTCATGCGGACTCACCCGTCATCACCGGAGGATTTCATTCCGCTATTCGAAAACATGCGGAAATTCTTCCTGATAATTCTCGTGCTCGAATGGCTTTACTACGCACTTCTGGAGAGCTCGGCGTGGCAGGCAACTCTTGGGAAGAAAGCACTCGGGCTTGAAGTCACTGACTTGGCAGGAGCCCGTATCACTTTCGGTCGCGCGACAGGCAGGTACTTCGCTCGCTACATTTCCTTTTTTACGATAGGCATTGGGTACATCATGGCAGGCTTCACGGCGAAGAAACAGGCGCTGCACGATATGATTGCCGGAACGCTCGTGATCCGCAAGCTATAGAACTGCTCGCGCAAAGCGAACCTGAGGAGCGAAATGTACTGCTCAAAATGTGGCACTGCAATCCCGCAAGGCGCGGCATTTTGCTCCGCTTGTGGACAGCCCGTGAATCCGCCATTCGCCGCCGCGCCCAATTCACCGATTTCTGGTCCGTTGACGCAGCCTTTCCCGCGGCCCTACGTCCCTCCTCCTCTGTTTCCAGAGTCGGCTTACGCAGGATTCTGGCTACGGGTCGTGGCGCATTTAATTGACGGGCTTCTCGCCGGAATCGCATTCTGTTTCGTGTTTCTCGCGGGAATTGCCGCCATCGGCATCGGGTATTTCCGGGATTTGATCCACCAAACGAATAATCCGGAGGACATTTTTACGCCGGGACTCATCGCGATTATTTTCCTATTTTCCAGCATTTCCATAGTGATGATGTGGATTTATTATGCGTGGATGGAGAGCTCCTCCTACCAGGGAACACTCGGTAAGATGGCGCTTGGTTTGTATGTGACCGATCTCGAGGGCCGGCGAATCAGTTTTGCCCGCGCAAGCGGACGCTACTTCGCCAAGCTTATTACCAGCCTGATTCCGCTCGGAATCGGCTACGCAATGGCAGGTTTCACGGAGAAGAAACAAGCATTGCACGACATGATCGCGAGTTGCCTGGTGTTGAGGAAAGTTTAAGAATTTCTGCTGCTCGAATGTGGGCGGAAGTTTTGCTATCCGCGAAGAAAATGCGATCCGGGGCCCCGCGTGGTTAGCGCGCCGCTACCGCAAAGCGCCGACGGTGACCGGCGCGGCGTTCACATCGCTAAACGAGAATTTCTTGTTCACCGATGTAAACGGTTTGCCGTCCACTTCCACGTAGGGATAAACAAAGAAATTCAGCTTAGGTCCCACCTGGGGCGGCGCCAGGGTCAGATCGCGGCCGACGCTGAACTGCACGCGGTTTGCATCGTGCGCGCCGAAAAAATATTCCCTCTTCGCCGGATCCTTCCATGCTTCCGAAGCGTCGATTGGCACCCAACCGTAACCGTTCAAGTAAAATTCCGCCCAGCAGTGATAGCCGCCGATCTCGCCGCTCGTGGCGCCGGCCGGCAGTGGAAATCCGATTTCGAATTTTGCTGGAATGCCAGCCGAGCGAGCCAAACCAATAAAAAGAGAATGGAAATCGGTGCAATTTCCCCGCTTGGCGTCGCAGGCCCAATAAATATCTCCGTTGCCCCAGCCAGTGCCGCTCTTGTCGTACTTCATGTTTGCGAGCACGTAGTCATAAATCGCCCGGGCTTTGGCGAGGTCGGTGGTCTTGCCGGCCGTCACCTCGGCTGAAAGCTCGCGAATACGCTGATCGAGCGGAACCAAGTGATCCGGCTGCAGCCAACGAGCGAGATCCACAGGCGCGTTTTCCGCGGTGCTGGACACTTCCGTGAAAGAGTTGTGCACGTGTTCGGTGCGTTCGATGGTGAACTCCATGGTCACCGCAATACTCGCGGCGGAGAGGTTTTTCACGTCAACATGCACCATCTGATTTCCGTTTTCAGGAGCAGTGAAGATCTGCGAAGGGTAGGGCGAAGTCACTTTGGCTTTCAGGACTTTTTGGTAGTCATCGCTGCGGGGATACGGCAACCAGATTTGTACGTCCTTCGAACCCGAAGGAATGTCGTGAACCTCGGCCGTGTACGTAAATTGAAAGGTTCGCTCCTGCATCGACGAAGTCGCCGGCGCTGAACTGACCAGAAAGAATCCGGCCGTCGCCGCCAGGATGGTTTGTGTGATGGAACGATGTCGAGTGGTCATAAGGGGTGCATTTTACTCCCCCGAGCCGTCTTGTGACAAAGCCGAAGTTTCAATACCGATGACGTCCGCCGACTCTGCAGTAAGCGAAATCCACTTGGGGCTCTCCCGGCCGATCTTCCGAGGACGCTAGTGTTTCGCGGCGAGTTCGTCGAGCGCGGCGGACACGCGCGAAAGTCCTTCCACGAGATCTTCCGTTTTCCCGCCGGCGCCTACGCGGAAATGTTCAGGGGTGTCGAAGAAGCGCCCGGGAACGACGCTGGTGTCGTATTTTTCATGCAAGAGCTGGCAAAAAGCGTCGGCGTGGCCACTTGCGAGATGAGGGAACGTGATCGTCCCGGCCTCGGGCCAAATGGTCAGGAGATCTTTTCGAGAGTCGAGCAGGTTTTTCACAAGCGCGCGATTTGTGCCGAGCAGCTTCTTCGCGCGCGCGGCGATCAGCGGCAGATGATCCAGCGCTATCACGCTGAGCATTTCGGCGGGATGCGCCCCGGTAACGCCGAACAAATCGTTCAGGCGCCACATTCGCTCCGCAAGCGGTTTGGCGGCGAAAATCCAACCACAGCGCAATCCCGAAAGGCCGTACGCTTTCGTCAAGCTGCTGGTGGCCACGAAATTTTGGCCCAAGAGAAACGACGTCTGCCACGGCGAGTCGAAGCAAGCTTCCAAGTAGACTTCGTCCACGAGAACGTGGGCACCGAGACTGCGCGCGATGTCGCCGACGATTCGCATGGCCGCGTCCGGCGTGCGCACACCGGTGGGATTGTGCAGGTTTGTGATCACGATCAGACGCGTTCGCGGCGTAATGCTGCGTTCCACTTCGCGCGGGTCCATTTGAAAGCCGGACTCGAATTTCCGGGGAAAGCGTCGGACTTTTGCACCCAGATATTCCGCAGTGGAAACGATAGCCTCGTAGGAAGGATCTTCGATCAGAACTTCGTCGCCGGGTTCGATCAGAGCAGCCATGGCCAGATGATTCGCCATCGAAGTTCCCTGCGCGTGAACGATATTTTCCACCGGAATATTTGCTTTGGCGGAGAGGCGTTCAAGCAGCGGCTGGTAGCCATAACCGCTGGAGCCGGAGATTTCCAAATCTTCGATGCGCACGGGAAGCTCGCTCAGCGGAAAATGAAGGACGTCGCTGGCGGCCAGATTGTAGCGCGCACTGGAACGCAGCTTAGCCCATTCGATGTACGCCGATCGAATCTCTCGCCGTTGAGGGCTCATGGACGAAACTCACCGAGTATCAGCGGTGCGCTTTGCGCGCCCGCGCAACAAATAATAGATTGGGACCCCGGCCAGCAGAATACACACGGCGACACCGGCATTGCGAGGATATTTGTAAATTGTGTTTAGAACTATCAACCAGGCCGCCAGGACGAAAAGACCGGTAGTCCATGGATGTCCCGGAACGCGAAAGCCCGGTACCGGGTCCGGCAGGTTTTGTTCACGTGCGTGGCGGCGCCGAAAAATAAAAACGCAGCTCGCGGTGAGTCCGAAAAACAGCCAGTCCATTACCACTACGTAGCTTAGGAGTTGCTCGAACGTTCCGAGCATCACCGCCGCGCTGGTGATCGCACCTTGCAGAAGAATGGCGGCCACAGGGACTCGGCTGCGCGATCCCAACCGCGCAAACGCTCGAGGCAGCACACCATCTTCCGCCATGGCGAAAGCAACGCGCGGATAAGTCAGCGTGGCCTGGCTCAGGAATCCGAGAGTGGATATCGCAATTGTAATCGCTACCAGGATTGCTCCGAAGTCTCCCAGCGCGGCACGCATTACGGCTGACGCCGGTGTGCTGGTGGCCGCTAAGCCACCCGGAGACAGAGCTTGCACGTAAACAAGGTTCACGGAAACGTATAGTGCGATGACGCCGATGACTCCAAGTAAAAGAGCTTTTGGAAGATTTGTGCGGGGCTCGCGAATTTCGCTCGCGATGTAATTCGATGTCTGCCAGCCACCGTAGGCAAAAATGACAGGTATCAGGGCTGCTCCGAAAACGGTCAAAAGGTCGAACGACGCGGGACGATCGAGCAGGGGATGCCAGGCTGGATGAGGCGCCTCGGGGGACCGAAGAAGAAACCACGCGCCGCAGCCAACAATCATCACGATCGCGAGAATGCGCAAAACCATGAAGAAGCTTTGCACGGCGCTCCCTGCGCGCACGCCAATGCAGTTGATGGCGGTAAGCGCGATGACCACGGAAACTGCCGCGACATTTTCCGGCACGGCGCTGTGAGAAAACTCGCGGAAATATTTCCCGAAGGTAACGGCAACGGCAGCCGTGCCACCGGCATTAATCACCAGAATGCTTACCCAGCCGTAGAGGAAACCCAGCAGCGGATCGTAAGCCTCGCGGATGTATGCATATTGCCCTCCGACCTTGGGCATGCGATTGGCCAACTCGGCGTAGATAAACGCGCCAACCAGCGCGAGGAGTCCGCCCGCTACCCAAGCGCCAAGAATCATTGCGGGCGTGTGCACGAGTTTCGCGACAACGTAGGAATTGATGAATATGCCGGAGCCGACGATGCCGCCCATCACAACCATGGTCGCGTCGAATATTCCCAGGCGAGGGGCAAGACCCGAAACCGCCACCGAGTCCGGTTGGCTGGAAGCTACATCGCGGGCTGGAGCGCTTTCTTGCATGCGAACGAGTTGCCTGCACTAACAAATCGTGGCGCGAGCAAAGCGAAGCAGGCAGCGCGAATCTATCATTGCGAGTGCCGGCCGCCAAGCGCTCCGCGAATTCCACGCCGGTCATCGGTGGATTCGCGAAATACTTTGTCACGTCGAGCGCGTGTTTAAATCTAAATGCGTGTTGCAGCACCAACGTGCCGTTCGGCGTTGCAAGATCGGAAGGTTGAAGGCAGGATATATTGTCACTGTTCGGGATTCGATAAGCACGCCTAGAAGGTTGCGGTTGGAATCATAGATTCGAAAGGGACCAGAATGAACTTGGGGATTAGTCTTAGAGACGAAAACTCGAACCTGCCGCCGCGGCTGCCCAATTTGCCGGATAGGATTCGGGGGCTCGAGCGCCTTTCTTTGAATTTGTGGTGGAGCTGGCATCCGAAGGCGCGGGATATGTTTCTGGCTCTCGACCTGCAGGCCTGGCGGGAGAGCGATCACAACCCGCTGCGCATGCTGGCGCAGTTGCCCCAGGAAATTCTTCTGAATGCGGCGAGCGATCCGGAATTTCTCAAGCGTTACGACGCAGTGATGGAAGAGTTTGAAGCAAACATCGCTTCGCAGACAGGCTGGTTCACCGCGGAGTTCGGGGACCCCCACGCGCCCATTGCCTACTTTTCAGCGGAGTACGCATTCCATCATTCCCTGCGGCTCTATGCCGGAGGCTTGGGAGTGCTGGCGGGGGATTACATCAAAGAATGCAGCGACCTGGCGATTCCCGTGGCTGCGGTCGGACTTATTTATTCCCGCGGATATCTCTCGCAGAAATTGCGAGACGACGGCTGGCAGGAAGACGACGAGAAAATACTGGATCGCACTTACGATCCGGTAAGGCAGATGCTCGACAAAGACAATCATCCTCTTTTGGTGCAAGTGCCGCTGTTCGACCCCCCGGTTCACGTGCAAGTGTGGCGCGCGGATATCGGCAGAGTTCCGGTTTATTTGCTGGATACCGATGTGGAAAGCAATCAGCCCTGGGACCGTACCATCACTCAGCGTCTTTATACTAACGACCCCGAGCAGCGCCTGCGGCAAGAAATCGTTTTGGGCATTGGCGGCATGCGCGTGCTGGAGGCCTTGGGCATTCACCCAGCGGCCGTTCATATTAACGAGGGCCATCCGGCGCTGGCTCTGCTGGAGCGGTCGCGCATGCTGGTCGAAGGCGGAAAAAGCTTCGAGCAGGCCATTTCGCAAGTTCGAGACACGTCCATTTTCACTACCCACACGCCGCTTTCCGCCGGCACCGACGTTTTCCCTTTCCCACTGTTCGAGAAATATTTCAGCCATTTGTACGACAAATTGGGAACCAATCGCGACGGGCTTCTGCAACTGGGAGTTTCGCCGGCGGACCCGAATGCGGGCTTCAACATGACGGTGTTTTCGCTGCGCATGGCGAAGTTTTGCAATGCGGTGAGCAAGAAACACGGGGAAGTTGCGCGGCAAATGTGGGCAGCGGTGTGGCCGGGTAAGAAAGTGGAAGAAATTCCGATAACCGCGGTGACCAATGGAGTCCACGTTCGGACTTGGATGGATCCGTTGTGGCTGCAACCGATGCTCGATAAATATATTGGTCCGAACTGGGTTCGCGACATGGATCGAGCCAAGACCTGGCAAGCGGTTGACAATATCCCGGATAAGGATCTCTGGTGGCTCCGCAGCCGTTTGAAAGGTTTGTTGATAGCAGACATCAACGAGCGCGCCCGCGAAGAGTGGAAAGGCAAACGTGTTCGCGCAGAGAGCGCGATTGCGTTCGGCGCACTGCTCGATCCCCGGATTCTGACGATCGGTTTTGCGCGGCGCTTTACCGGCTACAAGCGCCCGGACCTGATTCTCCACGATCTCGGGCGCTTGAAACGCCTGCTCACGAATCCGCTGCAGCCGGTACAAATTATTTTCGCAGGCAAGGCTCATCCGTCTGACGTGGGCGGCGCGCAGTTGATTCAAAGAGTGTTTCAGCTCGCGCGAGATCCCGAGTTCGCCGCTCGTATAGCTTTCGTGGAAGACTACGACCAGCATCTGGCGCAGCGAATGGTTCGCGGAGTGGATGTGTGGCTGAATAATCCGTTGCCTCCGCTGGAAGCGAGCGGAACGAGCGGAATGAAGGCGGGGGTGAATGGCGTCCCAAGCCTTTCCATTCTCGACGGCTGGTGGATCGAAGGATACAACGGGAAAAACGGCTGGGCTTTCGGGGGTGATCCGGTGGAGGGTGATAGAACGAACGCCGACTCTGAGGCGCTTTACCGTTTGCTGGAGGAACAAATAATTCCGCTTTATTACAGGCGCTCGGACGACGAGATCCCTCACGAATACGTCCAAGTGATGAAGGAAGCGATCAAGAGTGCGACACCACAATTCTGCACTACACGCATGGTGAAAGAATACGTCAACCGCTTCTATATCGACGCACTGGGACTGAAGGAATCGCTGATTTCCAGCAGCAAATAAAATTCTGCGCGTCCGTTCGATTATCTTCTTTGGGATGTTTCCTTTAGGCAAGGGCTCTCAGCCGCTCTCCTGGAATTGATGTAGGGCTTTCCCCGTCGGGGCTTACCAGCGTCTACGGATGAGATTACAGGAACCTCTGAATAGGAAGGTCTTGCCACCGCTCCGATACTGGACCGGCAGTGCAGCAAAACATACAAGGAGAAAAGCCATGGCCGACAATCAAAAGCAGGATTCGAAGAAGGGTTCTCAGTCCGGACGTGAGTCGGGACGCGAGGGCAACCAGAAGGGAAATCAGGGCGGTCATCAAGGCGGTTCGAGCAACCGATAAGCTGGTGGCGGACCGCGTTCTGACTGATCAAAGGCGGAGGCTCATGGCGTTGAAGAAAGGCTACGGGCTTCCGCTTTTGTATTGTTATAGGGACATGTAGAGGGGCTATTGATACGATGTGTGTGACGAGGGGAATGAAGGTCTTGACGGGTTTGCGGGGCTTTCGTATAGTGAAGGCTCGGTTGTGGGAGTTGGAGCAATCGAAAGGGAATTGGAAACGCGCGATGCGATGGGTTTATTACAGTTTCGCCGGTGCTTACCGCCTCACCTATACGGGAAGCGGACCGGTGAGACGCGCGCGGATGAACTGAGAAGCTAGCACAGAAAACCCGCAGCAAGTCTTAAGACGCCGGCCGCGACTCTCACCGAGAGGACGCGGCCTTTTTTGTTTTTAGGGGAGTTTTTGAGCCGCGGAGATCGATGGATTCGTCTTCGGGGTTTGCTTTGGCGGAATTTGAATTTATAGGCTGCAGGATTCCAGGAGGCAGGATGAGAGGCATGAAGATCGGGGATTGGCGAACGAAAATTGATGCGATTGACACGACTCTGCTGCATCTGCTGAACGTGCGGGCGGCGTTTGCGCTGGAAGTGGGAAGGCTGAAGGGAGAGACCGGGGCGCCGCTTCGCGTTCCAGAACGCGAGCGGGAAATACGCGCGCGTATGAAGAAAGTGAATCCTGGACCGCTGGACAGCGAAGCGGTGGAGAAGATTTACCAGTTGATTCTGAACGAATCGATTCGCGTGCAGGAAAGCTACGGCTACGGAAAGGCAACGCGCGCGGCAAACAAAACGCTAACGCCGCGCCGAAATCGAGGAGAGCAATCATGATCGTCAACATGGCGACGAATGCAACGGAAGAGCAGATCAATCATGTGGTGGAGCGCATCAAGGAGTGCGGGTGCCAGGCGCATTTGAGCCGCGGCGAAGAAAGGGCGGTGATCGGAGTGGTGGGGAAAATCGAGCAGCATCAAAGCGAGCTTGAGGCTCTGGTTGCGTCGCCGGGCGTGGAGGAAATCATACGCATCACGCATCCGTTCAAGCTGGCCTCGCGGAATTTTCGGCCGGACGGCTCGATTATTGAATTGGGAAGAGGCGTGTCGGTTGGCGGCGCGGAGGTGATCGTGGCGGCGGGGCCGTGCGCGGTGGAGTCCGCCGAGCAAATCGGCGAAATCGCCGAGCGCGCGGCACGAGCGGGAGCGAAATTACTGCGCGGGGGCGCGTTCAAACCGCGAAGTTCGCCGTATTCCTTTCAAGGACTGGGTGAGCAAGGGTTGAAGCTGTTGCGCGACGCCGCAGACAGAAACGGGCTGCTGGTAGTGAGCGAGGTGATGGACCCTTCACAGATTGAGATGATGTTGCCGTATGTGGACGTGATGCAGGTGGGCGCGCGCAACATGCAGAATTATTATTTGCTGCGGGCGCTGGGAGAAAACAGCATTCCCGTACTGTTGAAGCGCGGGATGTCCGCGACGATTGAAGAGCTGCTGCTGAGCGCGGAGTACATCATGTCCGGAGGAAACTATAACGTGATGCTGTGCGAGCGCGGCATTCGCACGTTTGACACGTACATGCGCAACACGATGGACATTGCGGCAATTCCGGTGATTAAGCAGCTTTCACACTTGCCGGTGATTGCGGACCCTTCACACGGAACGGGGCGGCGCGACAAGGTGGCGTCGATGGCGCGGGCGGCAGTGGCGGCGGGAGCGGACGGTTTGCTGATCGAAGTGCATCAAGATCCGGAGCACGCGCTATCGGATGGGGCGCAGTCGCTCTATCCGAAGCAGTTCGCGCAACTGATGGACGAAGTGCGCATGATCGCGCCAGCGGTTGGACGCAGGATCGCAAAAGCAGAGCCAGGTAATCCAGCGGCTTCCGCGGGAACGTAACCACGCGAGGCCAGGCGCATATCTTCAGCGCAGGATCCCGGGACCACGTCCTGACCCGAATTCCGTTTCTTACTTTTGCGGCGACGTATGCAGAAAGAGCGAGCGCATAGAGGCGGCGACTGCCGGACTCACGTGCTTGCTGATCGATGCAGCCGGAACCGCGTTCGCGAAGATCAGCGGATCGGTGCTGGCTACTTGATTGATGTTGACGAGCGGAATGTTGGTTCCGCGCTGCTGGTTGAGAGTGGTGATGAATTGGTTGGCGATCACGGCGTAGCCGGTGTTCGTGGGATGGACTCCGTCGAGCGAAAATGCGCCGCCAAGAAACGCGTTGGTCAAGTGGTGACCGTCGGCTTCGATACCCTGCGAGCGGATTTTATCGGCGAGAGTGTGTATGTCCACGAGCACGGCTCCGTGTTCGAAAGCCTCGATAGCGATAATCAGGTTGTAGGCATCGATGATCGCGCGAGTCTCAAGGACCTGGGGCGCGCGGAGGACGTCGCTGGAAGGCAGCGGACCCTTTATGGAACCCGTCAAGATGCCCGGAATCATCGCCACGCCGTCGGGCAGAACGTAATCGCCGGGCCCGATTCCGAGAATTGGGCCGATGACGAATAAAGGATGGCCGGCTTCCTCCGCGATGGTCGCGGCCGGCGTGAAAAAGGGGACCACGGTTACATCGGGGATATTCGCGACCACAAGCGTGGCGCCCGTCTGGGACAATTGGTCCAGCAATTTATTGTAGTTTGAAGCGAAACTGCTGAGCGGGGTGGCTGCGGACGGATCCGCGACGGATGCGGCCCCCAGAATGTCGTTACTTCCAATCCACAAAAAGATTGTCGTGGGCTGAAGGGTCTGCGCCCATTCGACTTGAGTTTTCGAAATTCCGTCGAAAAGGCCGGGAAAACCGAGGACCAGATCCGTAAGACTGTCGATGGGAAACGACGGCGCGGTTGTGAGCACATCCTGAAGTTCGGCGCCGGGAACGGCGAGGTCGGTGGCCTGAACAAAAGGATCGTCGCGCCCCATGGATGCCGGAGCTGGATCCGGCTCGATGATCGGCGGCGGGCCGATGCTGAGCAATTCGAGGACGTTGGGAACACCCGGCGGCGCAATCAGAGGCAGGACGAGCGGCGTGTGCGCCTGCGCGGCTAGCACTGCGGCCCAGCCGTGGGGCTGCGCGGTGTCGAGCAGGGAATCGCTCTGAAAACCGGCGGAGAGCGAATCACCGACGACGACTACCCTTGAAAGATTGGCCTTGTGAGGGCTGAAAAAGAAGTCCGGGCGCGCTTCTTGGGCGCGAGCGGGTGAGGAAAATGCACCGAGGCCTGCGAGGACCAATGCAGTGATGACAAGACTCTTTGCGGAAACAGAATAGCCGATATTACTCCGGAGAATTTTCGAGGTGTGCGCCATGGGACACTCCTAGACCGACAATTTCTACTAATAGCGTGGGCATAACCATATGCCAGAGGCGGTGTCGTGTCAATCTTGGCTTGATTTAAGATGACTAGGTTGGGGTCAGCGCTCTTTCAGAGATCAGGGAAGGCTGCCAACGTCTCGCGAGCCTTGTGTTTGTCACCGCGCGAAACGTAGTCCGAGGCGACAGTATAGCGGGCCACCAACCAACGCTGCTGCGGTAAGCGCGGGTAGGGGTGACAGGGTTCCGACTTGCGGCCTCCAATCGGGCATTGATCTGGGATTTTTCGTGCAACGAGTGTGTCGCAGCCGAAGACAAAGCGATCAGAACTCTACTCCTCGCGGAGGGCCTTCAGCGGATCGATCTGAGCGGACCTGCGCGCGGGCACGTAACAGGCGAGCATCGCCACCGCAGCCAGCAGCAAAGGTGCGCCGAGGAGCAAGAGCGGGTCGCCGGTACCGACCCTGAGCGCGTCGACAAACAAGTTCGCCAGCGCCGAAAGTATTTTTGCC
>Ga0209330_1000651_pt1 | contig 13055 bp, 12 predicted proteins | sample JacPinW_OM2H0_O3_FD_187969 | JGI IMG/M metagenome (GOLD analysis project Ga0209330, IMG submission 187969) | Forest soil microbial communities from Algoma, Ontario, Canada - Jack Pine, Ontario site 1_JW_OM2H0_O3 (SPAdes) (version 2) | ecosystem: Environmental > Terrestrial > Soil > Boreal...
GGCTCCGGTGAACTTGCCGTACTGAGGGTCGTAGGGATTTGAAATCACTTCCACCGATGCCACCACATCAATCGGAAGGTTGATGGCTGGACTGCCGGTTACGGGGTCGGTAACGTTCGCGCTGTTTACCAGCGCGCCGCTTTGCGTGCTGCGTGTGCCTTTGAGATTGACGCGTCCATCCGGCCCGCGAACAACTCCGGGAACGAGTGGAAGGGAGTTTTCAAACCGTTCGTTTACATTGGGAGCATCGCGGAGTGTTTGTTCGGAAATGGTTGTGGAAGGAGCAGCGTCTTTGCTTTCAGCTTCGTCAGATTTCACGACCACCGAGCTGGTGACTTCAATGGGCTTGAGTTCGAGAGGAACGCGGACTTCACTGGACTCGACCCGAACCGTCTGAACAACCTTTAGTCCCGGCGATGCAGCCTCGAGCGTGTAAGTCCCGGCCGGAATGGCCACAAATGAATATTTACCGTCCTTATCTGATTCGGTTTGCATTGAAACTGGACCACTCAACTTAACTTTAGCTCCGGGTACGAAGGACTGCTCCCCGGAAGGATTGACCACATATACGCTGCCAACGATCGTTGCCCTGCCAGTGGACGTCTGTTGTGCTGATGCCGACAGAACGGCCATCACCGCCGCAAGAAGTACGATCACTGATCTTTGCATTTCGGTTCTCAGTACCAGGGGAAAATGCAAAGCGCGCACGATAACTTCTCGCTCCGGTTCTAGCCAATGGTTTTAGATGCTCGTTCCCGGCGTAGGTGGCAACCGTGGCCTTCTTTCGAGGCTTCTCAGCCACGACGTTACGGCCAAAATAATCGCGGATCTTTGCATTTCCTGGTTCTCTGCAATCGGCGGAACGTAGGGAGAAAAGCAAGAGGCTTGCCAAAGGAACCGGCCGGTTCATCAGGGTTTAAGTCCCTATAAATGATAGTGTTAGAGGCCACAATTAGGAAGATGTAGACCACTCGCGGCTAAGTCGACCGTCAATATCCTGACAAACGACGGGTTTCCTAACACATTGTGGACGTGAGAGATCGGATGCCGGGGGTTCAACTGCTTCCTTCGTGGGAATTGGGGCAATCGCTTGTGGGGACCCAAGATACATAACTGCAGACAGGGAGTGCTATTTCTTTTCGCGGCAGGGAACCTTCCAACGAGTCTCAAAGAATATCGCAGCTAAAACGGGATTTTCCGGACTAAACGCCACGGAGTGTTTTGGCGGAAGAAACTGGTTTTGGAGATCAATGGGAACAGGGAACAACCAGGGAAGCAACAGGGATGGGAATTCGCTACTACGCCACGGCGACGGCATGTCGGAGGTCCACATGCCCGGTTTGGGCGTTAATCACGACTTAGGCATCCGACCGATGTCCCAGAACCCGGTTTATGGATAGCTTCCGTCTAGGCGACAATCCGGGAGCTTCGCTGGGCGACTCCAGTCGAAACCAAACGCAATCACGTTATCCACGTCGGAATCATCCCCCATTCTTGACTGCTGGTACTTCGAAATTGACGCTTGACAATAGTTCGATGATTAGCTAAATATAGACTGGTGAACAGCGTGTTCAAAGCTCTTTCCGATCCCACGCGCCGCCGCGTGCTGCAACTGCTGCGCATACGGCCGATGTCGGCCGGTGAGTTGTCCGACCATTTTGCCGTCTCCAAGCCGACCATGTCCGCCCATTTTTCCGTGCTCCAGAATGCGGGTCTGATCGAAGCCGAAAAAAATGGCAGGACAATCGTCTACCGGCTCAAGATGTCCGTCCTTGAGGAGGCGCTGCTCGGCTTCGCGCAAACGGTGGGTTGGGACATGAAGGCACAGCGAGGTGCGCGCCGGGCCACGTTAAAGAGCGGGACAAGATTGCGTCCACTGAAGCAGGAGGTCTAACGATGGTAGCCAAACCGATCTGGAACTACATTCCGCCGGCGTTGATCGCACTCAACACTCTGCTCCTCGCCGAGAACTGGTACCTGCGGCCCCAGAGCGCGGGGAGTTGGTTCGTGGTCCTGCTTGTTCTCGTCGGGATGACGCTGGCTCTTGTCCTCGTTTCTCGCAAGCCTAAGGAAGAAGCAACGCGCCGTGAGGCCAGGGGTTCCGTCCGAAGGGGGATCGTGACAGCCGGTCTGATTCTCGTGATTTCGCTTGGCGCGAAACTTGCCGTGGGGCTCGGCGCGGTCCACTACGGCGATATCGCACTACGCGCGACGATGGCGATCGTGGGCGCTTTCCTGGCCGTGACCGGGAACGCCATACCGAAAACCCTCACACCGTTGGCGGCGCTGCATTGCGACCCAGCAAAGGTTCAGGCCGTTCAACGTCTCGCCGGCTGGACCTGGGCGCTGGCGGGTCTCGCGGTTGCGATTGCATGGCTCACGCTGCCGATCAATCTGGCAGAGGCGATGTCCTACCTCTTGCTGCCGAGCGCCATCCTCGTTACGGTCGGGCAAGCGGTCTGGCTGCGACGGGCAAAGCCGAACGCACTCTGAAGCACCGCGGAGATTAAAGAGCAACCATGTTCGCCCGATTGATGGGCCTCAATGTCCTCTCGCCCGGCAAGCTGCAGCAATTGATGCAGAAGCAGCCCGTGAGCGTCCTCGATGTGAACTCACGGCAGAGCTGGCTCACGGCGCGTGTGCCGGGTGCGCGGCCTCTCGACCCGATGGGCTACGACGAAAGCGATCTCCCACCAGACAGAGATTCCACGCTGGTGTTCTATTGCTCGAATTTCATGTGTAGGAAGGCGCCGAACGCGGCCCGCCGCGCGCAGGACATGGGATACAGAAACGTCTACGTAATGTCCGCGGGAATCAGCGGCTGGGTCGGCGCTTCCCTGCCGACGGAATCCGGCGAGAAGCGCGACACTTAGATTTTCAAAACGCTCATCGCGAGATCCCTCGGCGTTGCTTGGGACAAGTTTGGCGTTCCCAGGAATTACTCCTGCTTTGAACAGCCAGCTTTATGGTCTCGGGGACTTCGCGGTGTAATTTCAATCGGACAAGGGGAATCCCGCTGGCTTTCCAGAAGTCCGCTTCTGGGAAGTGCTGGCGTACTAACCCCTGGTAAGTGGCGTAACCGGAAAAGCCAAATCGTCTGAAATCCACATGGACGGTAAGCGCGTTAGGCAGGAGTCGGACTTATAAGCCTCAAGTAATGAACGAGACTCCAAAAAATGAAGCAGTAAATCTCCTCAACAAGTTGGGCGTTTATTGCATCGGCTGTCCCGACGCCAGCACTCCTTTGCCTGTACCCCATGGATGAATTTCAGTCTTGAGCAGACCAGTCCTGATAATCGGATCGTCTTGCGTCAACTTGGTGGTCTGCTCGGCCCCCACTCGGAAGATGGCGACCCCCCGCAGCTCGCCCTGATCGCTGAACGGGAACGGGCCTGCAATGGCTAGGTTTCCCTGCTCCGTCATTCGTTTGACAAATGCATAATGCTGCTTCATCACATCGATAAACTCGGGCGCGCTCGGGTCCCAATGTTCGCCGCGCTTCATCAGAACAAGCGTGTACTGCTCGAATCCGGGAGGCTCGGCTGGATTGTGAATGGTGCTCGGGTCAATGAGCCACGGCCCATGCACCTCGGCGGATAGACGGCCCGCCTTGACTGCCGGATCGCTATCGGCCCACTCCTGCACTTGTGCCGCCGAGTCCGCCTGGAATACAAAGATGCCACGCAGTACGGTGTCGTCCATAAATGGCCCGGCAATCAAGAGTTTGTGTTCGGCAGTCATCTTGCGGATGTTAGCCATGTGGTCTGCCTGAAGCTTTTCACCCGCCTCGTTGCTTAGCTGCGGAGCATTGGCAGGACGATTCAACAATACGAAAAAGTACTGTGCGGGCTTGGCATTCGGCTGGTTCTGGGTTTGCGCGAGAGCCGAACCTGCCACTGGGAGGGCTTTGGCTTGTGCAGCTCGAATCTGGGGAATCAAAATGTCGCGAACGTAGTGCCAGTATGGAACCAGTTTGAGAGCAGCCTCTACATACTGCTCTGCGGCGTTCAAATCAGGCGTGGTTCGGTTCAGATTCGACCAGGCAAGACTCATCAACAGCTCGGGCTCTCCCCATGAGGGCTCCAGCGGATCAACCACATCGCGCTTATGGTCGCGAACTGCTTCCAATCCTTTGTTGTAAATTTCAATAGCCTTGTCTTGGCCCCCTCCCCGTTCTGGCGGCGATGACCAACGAACGGGGCCGAGCACCCAGAGCAGGCGAGGATTGTCTGGGGCTGTCGCCATGGCTTCTTTCAAAAGCGCACTCGACTGTTTGGCCAGTTCCTGAATTCGGATTGGGTCTTTCTTGTTCATGTACATCAGGTAGCCCAGAGAAGAGGCTGCTCCAATCTTAGGCTCCACGAATGCAGGGTCCCGGGCAATCGCGTCGTTGAAATCGGTGACCGCCTGCGTGAGGTCCGCTTCGAGATCAGTTGGAGTCGGGGATTCGTTGAAGCCGTTAATCGCGCTGCGCCACAACGCAAATCCACGCCAGTAGAGCACCCGCGATGCCAGCTTGTTGTCCTCAGGGATGGGCGCGAGTTCGTCATGGAGGCGTTTCAGAGCTGGACGGTCGCCTTCATAGTCCGCCCTTTGAATCTGGGTGACGATGCGGATGATGGAATCGCGTGAAAGCTCAAAGCCGATCTTATCGGCGGGGTGAAGCTCAGTCGCGGCGGACAAGAAGAATGTGGTCAACATCAACAAGAAGGCTCTGCTATTTCGAGCACTCATGCACTTCTCCTTGCCATGCCCCAGGTCGATCCTGCCGCGAGCCAAGAAGTTGTCAGACTGCGGCCTTGCCGCAGGGCGACGTTAGGGCAGATTCTACACCAAGAGCTTCGCGGGATTGCGCCCGGGCGACGGGGCGGAAGTGATTCCACTTCCCTCGCAGCCGGATTACCAGAAAGTTGAAAATCCACAGGGGCGGTAAGCGCGTTAATTAGGCACTAGCGGGCCGAAAAGAGCTTTGTCGGTGGCGTAAAAGCTCTCGTCTATTGCAGAGTTCGTCGCGGTGTCGGAGTTAACGATGTCCGGAATCACGTCCGACCCGACCCGAAAATCTACCAGCAAGACCACGCAAATACTTGGGTTTCAACAGTGCTTCCGATCCGCCCATCACATTCTTCTTAGAATTTATACCCAGCCCAGAGCGCCCAATAATTCAGGTTTCGCCCCGGTTGGGTCTCCTTCAAAAATCGGCCGGCATAAAAAATCCCATAGTCAACCTGAAACCACATGTGCGGAGTCGCCTGCCAGCGAATCTGCGTGCCAGGCCGGTTCCCTACGAATCTTGCCTGACTGCCCTCCGCAGCCCTGATCAGGAATCCGGGCACCGCGTACACTCCATCCTGCAAGCTCTCTCGCCACTGACAGATCCAGTCGAACGACGCGGTCACATCGTGAGGAAAGGTCCCCTCGACACGCGGGTGAATATCGATGAAGTTAATCGGACCGGGACCGGTAGTCGCCAGGACTCCAAAGTAGTCCCCCTTGGGAAAGAGCGGATTGAATGTTCCAAGCGATTTCGAGTTTGGGTTGTCACCGCTTGAGATATCCGCCTTGGTGCTGAAGCGCGGTTTCAGTGGCAACGTCGGAAGCCGGTAGCCTGTTTCGGATGCAACCGTCCACGCCCGGATGTTATCCGAGCCAAACGTCCCGAACTGCCACAAGGCTTCGTAATCGAAATCCCACGTTGGCCGGTCTGTTGCGATCGCGCGAGAAAATCTTGCTCCGAGCGTGTGACGCATCTCCTGGGCCGTGCCCCGTTCGAAAGTCGCCTGCTTGCGATCGAGACCCAGGTAGTACATCTCTAGAGAACTCTTACGAGGCAGCGATTTGGTGGCGTATACCCCCCAGAATCCAACGGCGTGATTGGGAGCGTTATCAAAGAACCCGAAATTGTCCAAGTCCGGGCGCATCGCGAATCCATCGATTTGCCAGGAATTGATTTTGCTCTTAACCATGAAACCGTCGAAGCTGAGCCGCACGTTCGGACCCTCGCGAACATCAATAAGGCGGCCGGAGCCGTACTCGAGTTCCTGCCTTCCGACGCGAAGCTCTATGGACTTATCCGCCGTGGACGTTCCGAGTTCCAAGAATCCGGCCTGAAAGTCGAGCTTTTTTTCGTCGATCGGACGCGGACCGCCAATCCGATAGGAATTCAACCCGCTCTTCAGCTCGAAAAAGGTACGAACGTGCTTGCCATAATGCACATCGAAATAGAGCATGTACCGCTCATTGAAATATCCGTTCATGAACGGCTGCTGTCCCCAGTTATCGTTTCCAATCTGCTCCCAAACTTCCCGGGCTTCGCCTCCGATGGTGAGATACCAGTCGTCGGTGTCGCGGCGAAGCGGAATGTACTTGATCGGATCCCAGAAATCTTGACGGAGAGACCGGTCGCGCAGGAAACTCCAGTCCTCGTCTTCCCTCAGTAACATGTAGCTGCGACTCGGCGGCTCAGGGCCCGTAGCCTCGTCCGACTGGGCATGCGCCGGCTGCCAGGCGAGGAGAAACACTGTTACCAGAATTGCAGAGATTCGGATTGAACTCACTCTCTCACGTACTTCCTTCCGCCGAGCCCCGCTCTCGCTGCCGCAATGACGCTGGAGCGATGCTCGAAGGAGGCAACCTAACACTATTTGCTTGCGGGTGAGTGGATCTCGGCAATATAGCCGCCGGGGAATTGCACGAGGGCCGCATCCCGCTGATCGGCGGTGTAGGCAGCAACCAGAATCTGTACGCCGGATGCTTTGGCTTTGGCGAGGGTATTCGAGAGCTTCGCGACCTCATAGCCGGTCGTCTCCCACCCGTAGGGATAGGGAAGGTGACCGTCGGTAACCAGTGCGGTCAGCTTGCCGAACTTAGATTCGATCCTCACTCGCCGATAGGTTTCTGCTGGCCGTCCGATTTCAATGCCCGGTGCGTGCGGTTCGTCAGAGACGACACTCCCGTGGGAAAACGCGACAAAGCTTCGCACAAATGCATCCGCTCGGTCGGGTGAGACATAGACCCGATTCTCGGGAATAGTTTGAAGCGGAGCATAGGATGGCGCGGTGGTGTGCCAGTAGAGTTGCGTGTTCACGCCACCCGGCCATTGAATGATCGTGTCTCGACCGATGGGATCGTTGAACACACCGACTAAGACGTCTGCCCCCGTTCTTTTGGCAGCGCCGATCGCCTCATCCATATCAGTGACCAGATAACCTGTGCGCTCCAACCCGAATGGATACGGGACCGGCGTCTTGAATCCGAACACTGACACGGTTCCCACCGGCGTCAAGACCAACTGCGACATCGTTTTGCTCGGAGTCGGAGTCACCGTGAAGACTCCCTGCTTCGTCGTTGTACCGCCAAATGTTGCAACGAGGCTCGCAACAAAGCGGTCAAAATCCTCAGGAACGACATACACGTGCGTCGTGTCGTATTGCGGTCCGACCGCTACGTTCGCAGTTCCAGCTGTTCGCCCGTTCTGCGCGAGGGCGCTGGTAACCAGAAATCGATTAACGACTCCGAAAGAAAGAAGAGCCGCAAGGGCCGTTGCGGCGAGGATTTTATTCAAACGCATCACATCTCCTTCGTTGCCAACTCTCCGATCAGTCGAAGTGATGATTGCGCTTCTCGACTCTAACGCACTTGCGTCTGCTGCTGCCGATCATAGCGCTCACCGACAAGGCACACCGAGGCAACGTGTGAAACGTTGAGCTTCTTTGCGTGGATCCATATCCCGAGCTGTTCGCCAAACACCATTCCTAAGAGGCCGACAAGCGCTATGATAGGCGGCGCTGGGCTCTTTACTCGGATGAGCCCGTAGATGACGCCAACACCAAGACCGACAGCGAAAGATATGAGCGACGCCTTCATCTCGATCCTCCCGGCGCGACGCAATCAAAACGCGAAGCAATCGCAACCCAACTCCCATAACCCAAACTCACCCAGCACCGGCAGGTGCCAGGTCTTTTCGCCCCGTGACTCACCGGTTGCATGTGAACACGCAGCAGAATGGGAGGCGCCGATAGATCGCTTTGAACCCTTCGCATACCCGCCATAACTTTTGACAGGGGACCAGTCAGGACTTACCGGAAGTGCCGGCGGCGCGAGCCTTGAGAATTCTGCGGCCGCGTAAACGATTTTCCCACCAACGATCGTGAGCACCGATTCGAGCTGCTTGATTTCTTCCTCTGGAATGTAAAAATAATCCGCGGACAGTAGAGCCAAATCGGCTAGTTGTCCGGGGGCGAGAGCTCCTTTTTTTCGATCTTCCGTTGAAAACCAACTGCTGCCCATCGTGTAGAGCTTGAGCGCTTCCGCTCGATCGAATCGATTCTCTTCAGGATAGAGACTAAGACCGCCGATGGTCTTGCCGGTGATTAGCCAGTAGAGAGAGAGGTAAGGATTGTAGCTCGAAACGCGGGTTGCGTCCGTGCCGGCTCCCACTGGAACACCCATCTCCAGCATGCGGCGGATCGGTGGCGTGCGCTTCGCCTGCTGCGCGCCATACCGCTCGACGAAATATTCTCCCTGAAAGCCCATGCGATTCTGCACTGCGATCCCGCCGCCGAGCGCTTTAACGCGCTCGATGTTGCTGTCGGTGATCGTCTCGCAGTGGTCGAAGAACCAATGCAGGCCGTCAAATGGAATTTCCCGGTTCACCTCTTCATAGACACTCAGTGCCCGCTCGATTGTCTCGTTGTACGTAGCGTGCAAGCGAAACGGCCACCGATTCTCCACGAGATGGCGAATCACCGCTTTCAGCTCGCTTTCCATAATGGGGAGCATATTCGGCCTAGGGACAAGGAAGTCTTCGAAGTCCGCAGCGGAGAAAACCAGCATTTCTCCTGCCCCGTTGACACGATAGAAATCGTCCCCATCGCCGCGCTTTGTCATTTTGGTCCAGTTCTGGAAGTCGGCCAGTTCGTGTTTCGGATTCTGCGTAAAGAGGTTGTATGCGAGGCGAATTGACAACTCACCGTTGCGGTGCAGTTCGTTCACCACGCCGTAGTCGTCGGGATAGTTCTGAAATCCGCCGCCAGCGTCGATGGCACTCGTGATTCCAAAGCGATTCAGTTCCCGGAAGAACAGCCGGGAAGAATTAAGTTGATCTTCGCGAGAGAGCTTTGGTCCCTTGGCGAGCGTAGAGTAAAGAATACTTGCGTTCGGCTTAGCGATGAGAAGACCCGTAGGATTTCCGTGACGGTCACGCTGAACTTCACCCGCCGGAAAATCCGGAGCGTTCTTGTCATAGCCCACCGCACGCAACGCCGCTGCGTTCAATAATGCGCGATCGTACAAATGCATCACAAAGACGGGTGTGTCTGGGGCAACTGCGTTGATCTCATCGAGGGTCGGCATCCGGCGTTCGGCGAATTGGAATTCGGTCCAGCCTCCGATCACCCGTACCCACTGAGGCGCAGGAGTTCGTGCAGCTTGTTCTTTCAGCATCCGTAATGCATCGGCAAGCGAGGGGACGCCATCCCAGCGCAACTCCAAGTTGTAGTTGAGCCCGCCGCGGATCGGATGCATGTGCGAATCGTTGAGACCAGGGATGACGGTTCGTTTGCCCCCATCAATTACGCGCGTTTGCGGGCCGCGAAGGGGCAGAATCTCTTCATCTTTGCCGATAGCGGTTATCTTTCCGGCCGTTATGGCGATTGCTTCGACGAACGAGGGCACCGCGTTTGTAACGATCTTAGCGTTGTGAAGAATTGTCTCGACAGCCATAAAAACCTCCTTCAAAAACGAGCATTCTTTTCGAGGGGCAGGGTTCGGCCATGCCCCTCGAACCCGCGATCGCCACTGAAAATGAGTTCGCAGCAGTGTCGCCGTTGCGGCTCAGGCCTCACGCCTTCGCCGTTGCTACTTTTTCTCGGACCACTTCCTGCGCCTTTTGGTAGCTCTCCGCGACCGCAGTGTAGTTCGGCGCCACGATTCCGTACAACTTAGCGAAATCCGCTGCGTCGGAACGGTTCCAAGTCCGTTGAAGCTCGCACAGAACGGCATTCGCGCTCGTGGGAACGATGCCCGCTTGCGCGAAACGCGCGACCGTTGTTCTGGAGGCCATCTCGCTTGGATCGCCGGAGGCATCGATCACCGCATACACGTTGTAACCCGCTGCTTTCGCATCCAACGCCGGGAACATGACGCAGACACTTGTCCACACACCGGCCATGATCAGCGTTTTTCGTCCTGTTTCCCGTACGGTTTTCACGTAAAGTGCATTGTCCCAGGCGTTGACCTCGCCCCTACGCGGCACGTGAACGGCATGTGGCGCGGCTTCGTGAATCTCCGGCATGAGTGGGCCATTGGGTCCTTCAGGCACGGAGGCCGTGGTTATGACCGGGAGCTTCAGCAATGTGGCGAGCTTCGCGAGCATCGTGGTGTTGGCCCGCAACTGTGCCACTTCGATGTCTTTGACAACTTGAAACAGCCCGGCCTGGTGGTCCAGCAAGAGCAGAACGGTATCTGCAGGATTGATCAGTGCCGCTCCGCCGGTGGGCTCGTGTTCTATCCCGTCACGTATTGAATTACCTTTTGGTTCTAACTTGCTCATAGTTCCTCCTCCTTGTGAAATGAGTTTACTTTCTCTCTGCCAAGCCAGTGCCAACTGTCGGCACAGATTTTCATGTTCGCGCCTTTTATGCTCGTCACATCCTCGGTGAAGCGCTCCTAACTCCGCACAGATCACGGAGGTTCGGTCGAGCAGCGACCCTCTTGTTTGTTTAAAGAAGGATCGGGTGACCAGCCGTACCGTCCCTGGCCTATCCTTCAATGCACCTGTTCAGCCAAAAACCCTCTAGCCTTTGATTGCTAAAAAGAGGAGCGTTACCTTCCCGAGCAGGTTTCGAAGTGAAGAATCGCTGTCAACTCATTTACAATTGCTAACATTTTGACGGACCTGCAGAAAGTCAGATTCAACTGTGTCGCGCGCGACCACCCGTCGCATGCTTGTACTGCAATCGGGTTCGAGATACGTCTCGAGCGGGTATTGGCAAGTCCCAGCAACCTGAAAACGTGAGCAACGGTTAGCTCGTCGTCCACGGGCGCATTTTTCTGCCGATGGTTGAATGGCGCAGCCTGCGGGAGTAACTTATGTACTCTCGCGCGATTTGAGCAGGCCTCAGGCCAGCGCTCAAGGGTCTTGGCGGCAATTTTGTTACCCATGGAGAGTTGAGGGGTAAATGAACACAGTCGCTCAGCTGCGTGCCAACCTTTCTACCGTCGATGTGTCACACGAGGAGCGCATTGAGTTGGTGGCTGACGGCGCGAGCGAAAGCTTCCAACCTGAAGCGATAGACGATTCCTGGCGAAGGTGTCTGCGCGATTTTCACGTCGACCCAAAGTGCAGCGCAGTACCTCACTTGCTCACAGAGCGTGAACTCAGGATCTCTCGCGAGCCCCTGCATAGCTTTCTACTCCAAGCCCAAGAAGAGATAGACCGCCTTTATGCCATTGTTCGCCCGCAGTCTTACGTAGTTCTCTTGTGCAACAGCGACGGAATCGCCATCCACCATCGTGGCGACGAGAGCAAGGACCAGGAGTTCAAGCAGTGGGGTATATGGCTGGGCGGCGTGTGGTCGGAGCGGGTCGAAGGCACAAACGGTATCGGCACCTGCATCACGGATCGAAGGCCGGTCCTCGTGCATTGTGCCGAGCATTTTCGCGGCCGTCACACCCGGTTGAGTTGCGCGGGCGCGCCGATCTTCGATCCTCTGGGAGGTTTGCTCGCGGTGCTGGATGTTTCCAAAGTGCACCAGCAGTCTGATGATCAGCCATTTCCCCTGCTGCTGCAAACGGTGGTCGTCTCCGCGCGAGCCATTGAGGAACGGATTTTTCGTGAGCATTTTCAGTATTGCTGGATCCTGGCGGCTGCCCCATCAGACGATTTTGGATCGTCCCTGCTCCTTGCCATCGACGATCAGCTGTCTATTATTGGCGGCGACCAAGCCGCTCGGAGGTTGTTCGCTCTGAGCGACAAAAGCCTTGTGGACGGAATTCCCTTGTCCGCCGCCTTCGCGTATGACCGTTCACTCTTCCGCCGCACAGCCGACCGCGACATTCCGGCACGCCTGATGAGTGCCCGTGGTGACGGAGGCTGGTGGTCGGCGTTGCTTACACCGCCACTGCGCAGGTCTAAGGTCGCGCGCAGCTGGGCGGAAGCTGTGGTTCACTCGCGGCCAAGAGTTAGTACTTTAGGGGATGTGATGGTGCCTCCGGCGCCGGAACCCAGCCGTGGCGGGTTGTCGCCAGCCGTGACACGCCGCGTCTGCGACTATATTGAAGGGCATCTCGATGAAAAGATGCGCCTCGATGGACTGGCCGCTCTGGCAGCGCTCTCTACCGACCATTTTGCCCGGGCATTCCACCAGTCGGTGGGGGTGCCGCCGCACACGTATCTGTTGCGGCGGCGCTTGGAACAAGCTGAACAGATGCTGCGGGAAACAGATGCCCGGTTGTCGGAAATAGCCCTGGCGACTGGTTTTTCTGACCAAAGCCATCTCGCGCGGCACTTCCGGCGGTGGGCTGGAATGTCCCCGCGCCAGGTCCGCTGGTCGGAAGGCAAACGCCTCCGCACAGCGTAAACACATGCAAAAGCAGTAGCTTAGCAACGTAAGTCGCCGGCCGAGACAGAAACTTATCTCCGGACAGTCTCCCGGCCCCGGCACGCGTAAGACGCAGCCATTGTGATCCGAATCACGCGATTCAAAGTCGTCCAGATCACGGAAACATTCCAAACACGCCAAGTTTGTTCAAGACGACAGGATTCCGTCAGCGCCACAATCGGCCCACATCACCGAAAGGAGGCAAACCAATGCAGAACGCCGAGGCCATTAACGTTCAGTCAAACTCACGCACAACAATGGGGCCGACAAACTGCGCAGAAAGGAGCGAGACAATGGGCTTAAATAGTCTTATCTATCCGTTGCACTACGAAGACGCGAGGCCAAGAACCGGTGTGGAGAGAACGCTTGATATCGACCTAACCGAGGAGACGTTGAACTCGGGAACCGGTTTCCAGGGCATCATTGGAAAGAGTTCGGTTCTCCGACGTTTGC
>Ga0209330_1000652_pt1 | contig 13049 bp, 8 predicted proteins | sample JacPinW_OM2H0_O3_FD_187969 | JGI IMG/M metagenome (GOLD analysis project Ga0209330, IMG submission 187969) | Forest soil microbial communities from Algoma, Ontario, Canada - Jack Pine, Ontario site 1_JW_OM2H0_O3 (SPAdes) (version 2) | ecosystem: Environmental > Terrestrial > Soil > Boreal...
ATCTGGGCTGGTGCGAGGGCGCATTTCGCGAACACTACGTCGACGCGGCGCAACTTGTGATTACGAAACGGGGCGCGAACGAATCGACGCCAGCGGAGTTAGTGCAGCCCAGGGCTGCCGTCGTCCGCGCTTGAGATAACTACGTTTCACGGATTCCCCGCAGATTTGGCGTGACTTATTTCGTTGGGGCTACGGCGCTGGTGTGATCGTGGATGATGCGCCAGCCTTCGGGAAATTTTCTGAAATCGAGGGAGAAGACGCCGGAGGGTTGGTCGGATTCGCGAGCGAGATGGAATTTTCCTACTACGTAGGCGGCATCGGCGCAAGTGAGATGAACTTCCAGATCGGAGAAGGTGAGTGTACCCATGGTTTTGCGATCGGGATAGGAGTGGTGGTAGCGGTCGAGGACTGCTTGCCAGCCGCGAGCTACGCCGTTTGCGCCGAGGAATTCAGTTTGCTCGGAGTTCCAGTAGCCGGTCATGAAGGTGTCAATATCGCCGCGATTCCAGGCGGCGGTTTGCATGTCGAGGACGGCGCGGATTTTGGATTCGTCGGAGGGATCGGCGGGGGATGCGGTGGAGGGGCGCGAGAGTACGGCGAGGCAGGTTATTAGGGCTGCTACGACTAGCAGGGCGATGCGGGATTTCGAGGACATTTTGGGTTCCTCCTCGGTTGGACGAATGTGGATGTGTCGGTGCAAAGAGCCCGCGAGGCGCCCTTCGAACCTGCCGCTGGCAGGTGCTCGGGACCTTCGGCCGCAGCAGCGAAATTCTTGCGGGGACAGCCTATCAACGAATGTGGCGCGGGACAACATGGGACCTTGGGTTCGAGCGCACGGCGGCGGGCTAGCGTGTGGGGGGCGCCTTTGTTGGTACTGACGGCCTATTGTGACGGACGGGGCGGAACGGCAGAATGGACGAGGTCGAACATGTTTATATCAGCGTTCATTCTCGTGATCTGCTCGGCAGCGATGATTCAGTTCGCCGTGTTTAGTTGGCGGGCTGGGTTGTTGCGGACGATTGCCACTGAGCCTGCCGGAGACCAGGCGGAGCTGACAGCGGAGATCTGCCATAATCTACTGAATGGAAAGGACTTCGCTGATGTGTCAAGCTTGCAGGGGCTTTGCCCGGATTTGAAGAATGGGCGGGTGAGCCTGCGGACGGTGCGGGTCTATTACAGCTTCTTGAAGGGCATGAGCCAGTTGGGGGATTTGATTGTGGCGCCGGGCGCGAATGGGTTTGGTGGCTGGACGAGCCGCGAGATGGCCTTGTGCACGCAATATACCGCTGCGGTGTTGTCGCAGCGTTTGCGGAGCAATCAAGAGTTGACTGCTGAAGTACGGTCTTACTAGTCCTCGCACGATTACCTCGGCATAGATTTCGGTTTAACGCTTCGGCGAAGTCCAGCTTTTCTGTCTCTTCTGCCCTTCCAGCCAGTTACCTGATACGCCATTCGGGGCGGGTATTTCCCATCGGCGGTGCGGGTTTTCATGCCTAAATAATGTGGGTGAATCCAACAGCCGTTAGGTGTGTGCCGACCGAAGGAGGCGCCATGAAGAGCCGCGCCAGATTTGCTAGTTTGCTTGCATTCATAATTTTGGCCCTCGTGCAGTTCTCCGCCTGCTCCGGCACACCATCCACGTTCAACAAGGTGACTATCTCTCCAAGCGGGACGATGTTCCTGGGGCAAGGCGGGACGATTCCGTTGATCAGCGCGACGGTATTGAATGATACGAAGCTGAACGGCGGAGTGACGTTTACGCTGCTGCCGGCGGGAGTGGGATCGGGAACGCTGACGCAGCTGAGTTCGACGACGGCGAGCTTTGCGGCACCGGGAGTGGTGACGGCCGAGACGATTGTGACGATCACTGCGCAGTCGGTGGATTTTCCGAAACAGTTTGCGGTGCTGACGGTGAAGATCGAGCCGCCGCCGATGATCACGACGACGACGGTGCCGGATGCGACTTTGGGCGCGGCTTATACCGCGCCGATCACGGCGACGGGCGGAGTGCCGCCGCTGGCTTGGAGTTTGTCGTCAGGGACGCTGCCGAAGGGATTGGCGCTGGGTTCGAGCACGACTGGTACGGTGAATATCACGGGCAAAGCAACGGTCGCGGGAGCGTTCGCGTTCACTGTGACGGTGACGGATGCTACTGGAGCTTCCAACACTTCGGGGACGCTGCAGATTGTGGTGAGCAGTCTGGCGTTTACGACGACATCGCCGCTGCCATCGGGTACGGTGGGTTTGGCTTATGCCGGCGTGCAATTCGCGGCGACGGGCGGGACACCGCCGTACGCATTTTCAGTCGCGACAGGATCGAATTTGCCGCCCGGGCTGCAGCTTACTGCTGGAGATCTGACGGGAACGCCCACGACGGAGGGCAACTTCAGCTTCGGCATCAGCGTGACGGACAGCGAAAGTCCGGCGGCGGTGATCACGAACACATTCACGCTGGTGGTGAATCCGGTGCAGGATTTGACACTGCTTACGGGATCGTTCGCGTTCAATTTCAGCGGGAATAATGCGTCAGGATTCGTCGCGGCCGCGGGGACATTTACCACGGACGGCAATGGAAATATCACGACGGGCGAGGCGGACATCACGAATTTGCAGGGGAACACGCTGTTCAAGAGCATCACCGGGACATACACGGCGGGACAGGATGGGCGCGGGACGATTACGTTCACGAGCGTGGCCGGGACGCCGACTTTCGCGTTTGCGATTGATACAGGCGGCTCGGGGCATGGACGGCTGATCGAGTTCGACGCTGTTCCGGTGGTGACGCGTGGATCGGGGCGGCTGGAGGCGCAGAGCGTTACGACTTGCGTGGTTTCCGGGACGGGGACGAACACTTATTCAGGGACGTTCGCGTATGGCGGATCGGGTTTTGCGAGCACATTTGCGCCGGGTGGCGCGGGACCGATCGCGTTTGCTGGAACGTTCACGGCTACACCGCCGGTTTCACCTTCGACCCAGGGAACCTTGGCAAGCGCGGAAATGGATTCAAACGCGCCGGACAATGTGCTGTCGGATCCGTCCGTTTCGGGAACTTATCAATCCGGACCGGACGCGACGCATTGCACGATTGCGCTTTCGTCCGCGGGGTTGGCGAATCCGAATTACGATGTGTATCCGATTTCGTCGAGCGATGCATTCCTGATCGAGACGGATTCGGTGAGCGCGGCTACGCCGCCGAATATCACCCTGGCGGAAATGAAGCAGCAATTTGGCCAGCCGTTCTTCACGGGCGCGATGAGCGGGACGATCGCCGGCGGAGTGAGCGGGACAGTATTGAACGGAAGCATCTTCGAGCCGTACGTCTCGGTGATACAAGTGGCGCCGACGACGGGATTGGGGAGCTTCAACTATTCACTCGCGGACAACACCGCGGGGACGGTCACGAACACCAACGGTACTCCGTTTGCGGTGACCTATACTTCGGATCAGTTTGGCCGCATCGATACTTCGGGATTTGTGGTTAACGGTGTGTTTGAGCCGGTTTTCTACCTGGTCAGCTCGCAGGAGGCTTTCGTCGTAGGGATGCTGAACGGTGGGCCGATCGCGGGACACCTGGATCCGCAGACGCCCAGCTCGTTCACTGCGGCGACCATCAATGGAACGCTGGTGGAGGGAACATCGGGGCCTGCGGTTAGCGCGGACCGCGATTTTTCGGGGTTCCTGACGTTTAATGGGTCGGTGTCGCCCGCGACGATTGCCGGCGTGCAGGATGAAAGCACTTCATCGGCGAACACATCCGCGGAAACGGTGACGGGGACGTATGTGCTTTCAGCGACTGGAGCTACGGACGGCAGCGGGACGGTTACGTTGACGTCGCCGAGGGCGTTTACGGGAGCATTTTATATTGTGTCCCCGACGAAGATGGTGATGATCACGACGACTGCTGGGGATACAAATCCGGTCTTGGTGATTATTGGGCATTAGTTGCGGGCGGTGGAGGTAGGGGAAAGGCGGAGTCGGCAGTTGAAAGTTGACAGTTAAGAGTTAAAAGCGAGTGGCGCGTAGAAATTTTCGCCGCAAAGTGCGCAGAGAAAGGCAACGATAGAACCGACGGCAACGGCTGCCCGGTTCGATGAAACTGAACCGGCCGCTACCGGGTCAATAGCGACGTCATAGTCAAAGACAAAGACGCCCGCCTAAAAGGCAAAAGCAGGCGGCCGCTACAAAGTCAGAGGCAAAGGCTAAGTCCACGACGCCCATCCCGCAAAGGCGGGATGGCCGCTACAAAGTCAAAAGGCTATCCCGTACGATTGATGCGATTCGTTCTGGCGCATCGTTTACTGACTAATTTAATAGGCCCAACGCATTAGGACTGCGCCGGTGGTGTAGCCGGCGCCTACGGCGATTAGGAGGACGAGGTCGCCTTTGCGTAGGCGTTTTTGTTCTACGGCGTCCATCATGCCGAGCGGGATGGTGCCGGCGGTGGTGTTGCCGAAGCGGTCGATGTTCACTAGGACTTTCGAATCGTCCACGCCGAGACGTTCCTGCATGCCGCGAATGATGCGCAGATTGGCCTGGTGCGGGACGACGAGGGCGAGATCTTTGCTTGTCAGACCGTTGCGTTCGAGGATTTCGACTGCGAGTTCGCTCATACGGCGCACGGCGTATTTGAAGACTTGCGCGCCTTCCTGATGGACGAAGTGCATGCGATTGTCTATGGTTTGCTGCGATGCTGGATGCAGGGAGCCGCCACCGGGCATATAGAGATTGCAGCCGCCGGAACCGTCCACGTCGTGAATGAAATCCAGGATGCCTTCGGAATCGGAGGCGGCGGGCTCGATGAGGACGGCGCCGGCGCCATCTCCGAATAGGACGCAGGTAGCGCGGTCAGTGTAATCGAGGATGGAAGTCATCACGTCGCTGCCGATCACCAGAACTTTTTTGTGGGCGCCACTGGCAACGAATTGCGCGCCGACGGTGAGGGCGTAGAGGAATCCAGAGCACGCGGCGGAGAGATCGAATCCCCAGGCATTTTTCGCGCCGATGCGGTCCTGGATGAGGCAGGCGGTGGCGGGGAAAAGCATGTCCGGAGTAACGGTGGCGACGACGATGAGGCCGATATCGTCGGGACTGACGCCACGGGCGGCGAGAAGTTTGCTGGCCGCTTCAGCGCCGAGATGGGAAGAGGCGACGCCGGGGTCAGCGTAATGCCGCTCGCGAATTCCGGTGCGGGTGCGAATCCATTCGTCGCTGGTGTCGACTCGTTTTTCGAGATCGAGATTGGTGACCACGCGCGGCGGAACGTATCCGGCGACTCCGGTAATCTTTGCGGCGATGCGTCGGCCCATTCATTTCCCCCAGGAAGAAAGAAAAGATTGAATCGAAATGAGTAGCTGGTGATTGTATGCAATCGGACGCAGGTGTGACAAGGGATTGTCGCGGTTGGTGATGGGCAGCCTTTGCCAAGGCGCATCCCAAGTTTTAGCGGGTGTGCTGCGAGACGCGAGCGACCAATTGGTCCAATCTGGAAAGTAGCAGCTTCAAGATGGGGGAGTCGTTGGACTTTTTGTAGCCGAGGAGCAACTCGACACTGGGCGCGTCGCCTTTGAGAGGACGGGTGGAGAGCGACGCGGGGAGGAAGTTCTTGGCGTAAGCGGGTAACAGGCCGACGCCATGGGTTGAGGCGATTAAGGACAATCCCATGGTGACATGGTCGGCCTCATGCGCTGGCGTGATATCGACTCGGGAGCGCTTCAGGTAATTGTCGATTATGGCGCGGAGCACCGGAGCCGTGCGCGAGACCGTCACGAATGTTTCGCCCACTAGATCTCTCGGAGCGATCGACTTGCGCACAGCGAGGCGGTGGTTGCTGGGCAAGACCACCGTCAAAGGTTCTTTGATGAGAAGGCGGAACGCCAAGCCCGGCGTGCCTCGTTCCCGGCGAAGAAAAGCGGCATCGATCTTTCCTTGCGACAGGCCGTCGGCAAGGAGGGGCGAATATTGACTGGATATCATCACGTCAATGTTGGGCAGCTCGTCGCGCAGGATGCGCAGGGCTTCGGGCATCCAGGTCAATTCGTGTCCGGTGAGAAAGCCCAGCGAGAAGCATGGCTTGGCGGGACGAGCGGCGCGGCGAGCAGCTTCGGATGCGGCTGCAACTTGCGAGAGCACCGAGCGGGCGGGATCGAGAAAGGCTCGACCTGCAGGCGTCAGTTCGACGCCGCGGGCGCGGCGCGTCAGGAGTTGCGCACCTACCTCGTGCTCAAGATCTCGAATCTGGCGACTTAAGGACGGTTGCGAGGTGTGGAGTTCTCGCGCTGCTGCCACGGTGACGCTGCCCGCCTCGGCGACCGCGACGAAATAGCGGAGATGTCGTAGTTCCATTTTTACTCCCATGCTTGCGGAGCATCGCTCACAGCTTAACAAAGTATGCTGCAAGGGCGCTACCGAGAGCGGCTTTCCCCATCTAACGAAGCGATAGTGATCTCAGTTGCCCGGAGCTGGATTAGTGGCGTTATCAGTCATGCTCTGCCAGCATGGGTCGAGATCAATGGAGGTAGTGCCATGAGTTCACCAGTTGTTTTGATTACCGGCGCACTGACCGGCATCGGCCGCGCTGCGGCAGCAGTCTTCGCACGAGAAGGAGCACGTGTGGTTGTGTCGGGCCGTCATGAGAAAGAAGGACAAGAGTTAGTTGGGGAGTTGAAGGGGCTTGGAGCGGAGGCCATTTTTGTTCGTAGTGACGTCCGCAAGGAGGAGGACGTGCGCAACCTTGTGGATCAGGCGGTGAAGCGTTTTGGACGCCTGGATATTGCGGTGAACAATGCTGGCACGGAAGGCTTGCGCGGCTTGGTGACGGAACAGACGGCAGAGAGCTACGCGGCTACGTTTGATACGAATGTCCTCGGAGTGCTGCTAAGCATGAAGCATGAATTACGGGTGATGTTGCCGCAGGGGAGCGGAAGCATTGTGAATATTTCGTCAACTTATGGGCACGTGGGCGCTGCGGGAGCGTCCGTTTATGTGGCGAGCAAACACGCGGTGGAGGGTCTGACAAAGTCTGCTGCATTGGAAGTCGCGGGGACTGGGGTGCGGATCAACGTGATCGCTGTGGGCGCTACGGATACGGGCATGCTTACACGGTTCACGACCACAGATGAGAATAAGGCGGCGCTAGTTTCGACGGTACCGCTGAAGCGCCTAGCAACACCGGACGAGATCGCTCAGGTGATCGCTTTTGTGGGTTCCGCGAACGCTTCGTACATGACTGGATCGTCAATCCCGGTGGATGGAGGAAAGCTCGCTCACTAGTTCCAGGGGCGGTTGCCGATGGGATTGGGGTTCCGCGTACCGCGCTACGAATAACGGGCGTCGCCTTGCTGCTGCGGGCAGGCATGCCGTGCCGCTACGAAGGCTTCGGAAGGATTTCGAAGCGATAGGTGATGGTGGCGGTTTTGCGGAGCATGGCGGCTACGGAGCAGTATTTGTTCTGACTAAGTTCGATGGCGTCGCGGACGGCTTTTTCATCTAGTTGGCCGGAGAGGCGGTAGAACATTTCGATTTTGATCCAGACGGCGGGAGGGTCTTTGGCGCGTTCGCCGGAGATTTCGATTTCTAGGGTGAACAGCTTCTGGCGTTTTTTTCCCAGGATGGAGACGACATCTACTGAGGTGCAAGCTCCTAGTGCGCCCAGGAGCATTTCCATGGGGCCGGGGGCGGTATTGTGTTTGCGGTCGGCGTCAAAGGGGACGACGTGGCCGGAGGGCATGGTGGCGAGGAATTCCTCGCGGGCGATCCATTTTACGGTTGCGGTTTGCATGGCAGGACTCCCGGTGTAATTCGGTCGCGATATATACGAGCTAAACTTTAACGGGGATTGGGTGGGGCGTCCAGTGGTCGAAGCGAGCGGTTTACGCGGAGGAAATTGCGGCTAGGAGCCGAGTGCGTCTGAATCGCTGGCGCCGACTGAGGCGGCTATGTGTTGTTGGGGGGCGCGGCGCATGGCTTCCACGAAACCGCGGACGATGTCCGGGTCGAATTGGTTGGCGGCGCAGCGTTCCAGTTCGGAGAAAGCCTCTTCGGGATTGCGAGCTTTTTTGTAAGTGCGCTCGGAAGTGATGGTGTCGTAGGCGTCGGCGATGGCGATGACGCGCGCGCCAAGGGGAATCTGATCGGCGGAGAGGCGGTCGGGATAGCCGGTGCCATCGTAAAATTCGTGATGGTGGCGAACCATTTCGCGGATGCGGTTCATGGCGGCGAGGGGCTCGAGAATTTTCGCGCCGAGCTCGGTGTGGGTTTTCATGGTGGTCCACTCGGTGGCGTCGAGCGGGCCGGACTTGTTCAGGATGATTTCGGGGATGCCGACTTTGCCGATGTCGTGCAGCAAGCCGGCGAGACGGATTTCTTCGACTTCGGCCTGGTTCATGCGCAGGGCCTGCGCGATCATGACGGAGTACGCAGAAACTTTTTGTGAATGGCCCTGGGTGTAGCGGTCTTTCGCGTCAATGGCAAGCGCGAGCGAAGTGACAGTGTCCACGACCGCGGGAGGAACGGGATCGCCCGCGGCGCCATCGCCGTGTTCTATGAGCGAGCGAGTGAACTGTTCGAGGCGGCGGTAGATTTCGTCGAAGGCGTCAGGGCCGGTGGAAAACTGGCGCTTGAGGGTGACGCCGAGATAGGCTTCCAGAACGTCTTTTTTCCAGCGCTTGGTGTCTTTGGGGTCGCCTTGCTCGGCGCTGGAAACGGAATTTCCTCCCTGGTGTTTCGAGAGGTACATCGAAGAGTCCGCCACTTGAATCAGCTCTTGCGGCGTGGAGCCATGCACCGGGAAACCGGCGATACCGAAGCTGGCGGTAATATTTTTATCGCGCAGGAGCGGATCGGCCGCGACCCAGCCGCGGAGTTTGCTGGCGAGCTGGATGGCTTGTTCGACGCTGGTTTCGGGCATAAGGATGACGAATTCATCTCCGCCGTAACGGGCGACGACATCGGAGCGGCGGCAATTTTGTTCCAGGATGTGACCGACGCGCTGCAGGACGACGTCGCCTTCGAGGTGGCCGTAGAAATCGTTGACGAATTTGAAGCGGTCGAGGTCCATCAAGACGAGAGCGAAGGGGCGATTCGCGCGGGTGGAGCGTTTCCATTCCGAGGAGAGCGCTTCCATCAGGAAGCGGTGAGTCTTGACGCCGGTAAGGCCGTCGGTAATGGCCTGTTCCTGAGCTTTCTGGAACGTGACGGCATTGTGCAGAGCGCCGGCAAATAAATCGGCGAGAGTGCGGAGGAGACGAATTTCCTCGTCGGCGAATTCGCAAGGTTTCGAGGATTCGACGTAGAGCACGCCGAGCAAGCTATCCGCGTAGGTGACGGGGAGAGCGATGGCGGAGACCGTTCCGGGGAGGACCGGTGTGGGGGAATCCGGACCGACTGTGGTGACGGCGGCGATCTGGCCGGAGCGCGCCACGTGGCCTACCAGTCCTTCACCGAGGAGGATGCGGCGACCGAGTGCATCGCGGCGCGCGCCGGCTTCGGCTTGGATCTCGAGTTCTTTGGAAGTGTAATCGAGAATGGCGATGCCGATATGATCGTAGGTGAGCGCGTTTTCGATTTCGGCGGCGATCTTGGCGAGCATTTCTTCGGGATTCAGAGTGGTGATGGCGTGGCTGGAGACATTGTTGATGAGCGTCAGCTGCTTCGATTTTTTTTGCTCTGCGGAGAAGAGGCGAGCGTTTTCGATGGCGATGGCAGCTTCGCTGGCGAGGACGCGGAGCAGCTCGACGTGGCCTTCATCGAAGGCGCGTTCTTGCACGCTGTGAACGGCCATTACGGCGACGGCCTGGTCGTAGAGGATGAGAGGAACGGCGCACATCGAGCCGGTCAGCTTTTGCGGCTCAAAACCCAGGCGTGCGGTTTCTTCAGCGAATTGTTCGCGGATCAGCAACGGCTGCGCGGTGCGAATCACGTGTTCCGCGAGGTGATTGCCGGCGGGCCGCGATCGTTTGGGCTGGCGCACGCCCTCGATGACTTCGATTTCAAAGCGGAGCTGTTCCGATTTGCGGTCGTAGTAGGCGATGAAGAGGCAGTTGACGTCCAGCAGGCGCTGCATTTCGGAATAGATGCGTTCGAACAGCGCGTCGGGTTCGAGGGTGGAGCTCAAGGCGCGGCCGATTTCATTCAGGATGTGGAGCTCTTCGCTGCGGCGCGCGGTCTGTTGGATCAGATAGCTATTTTCGACGGCCATGCCGATCTGGTGGCCCAGGGCGAGGAGCAGGCGCAATTCCGGGGGAGCGAAATTGCGATTATCGGGCGTGCCGAGGAGCAACATTCCAAAGACGCGATCTTTGGCCTGCAGGCTGATTCCGACCACGGTGCGGAGGCCCTGCGCGAGCAGCATTTTGCGAATGTGGCGGAACGGTTCTTCTTTCTCGAGGGCGACCCAGTTGGCGTCGCGCGCGAGGTCGCGGAGGACGACGAGACCGCCGAGACGGGCGACGAGGCGGACGACATAATCATCGAGATTATTTTCTTGCACGGAGGCGCAGAAAGAATCGTCGAGACCGGTGACGACGACGGATGCCGGACCATTTTCATCGCCATAGTGCAGGATGAGCGCACCGGCCGGGATGCGCACGACGTTGAGGACGCGATCCAGAGCTTGCGCGAGCATTTTCTGGATTTCACCGCCGGCAAAACTGGAGGTGGCCAGATTCAGATTGGAGAGGGCCAGCATGTTGCGTTCGACGCGGCGGCGCTCTTCGTCGTACACAGCCATCAGCATGAGGACGCCGCCGATAATTTCGGCGAGCAGAGCGAAGGGCAGCAGATCGGCATGGGCGAGTGGTCCGAGGCGCGCCTGGTAATGGAAGAGCAGAAGCAAAGCGCCGGTTACGACGAAAGTGCAGGCCAGTAGCTTATCGGCGCGTGATTCCTGTTTGCGGCCTTCCTGCCAGAATACTTGCGCGGTGAGGAAGAAAGCGACAGCGACTCCGAAGGCGAGCGGAACCGCGATCCAATCGCGGGGGTAGGCGAAGGACCAAACCGCCGCGCCGGCGGCCGCTAACGCGACGCGGCGCGCGGAGAGCGTGAAGCGCGCGTACAAGCGGGAGGAACAATAGAATGCGAGGGCGGCGAGCGCCAGGACCCAGTCGTTGATAACGGCAAACCATCCAGAAAGAGCCACCGGACCTGCGAAAGCGGAGCGCACGAAATAGAGCGAGAGCAGGAACCAGGCGGAGGCCCAAAGGAGAAGGTAGGCCTGGCGCTTCTGTTGGTACACGTACACGAAGAATGTACCGAGCAGAAACGCGCCGGCGAGGAGCACGACCGCACTCGTATTGAGATAGCTCAACAACTCAAGACTCCGTAATCAGGGCCCTGCAGATTTCCCCTGAGAATAGCAGAAAATTGACGAGCGTTCGGGCGAGTGTCCAGGCGAGTTTCGTGGCGGTCACCTGTACTACTGAGCGCGCGAGAGAGATGTAAACGCGAGCGCGGATTGGTCGAATACCGCCCAAGAACGCACATTGCGTAGCCCAGGCCGATGATAGCGCGGCCTGGAAAGAATATGTAACTCGCGAGGGACGAGGTCAACAGTACTGGCGTACCAACCCTCTTTGGCTCAGCGTTTTGCGTAGCTTTTTGGAGCGATTGCGGCGAGTTGCTATTGCGGTTTTGCAGGCGCGGTGGCGGGAGCGGAGTTGGCAGCTGGGTCGGACGGGGATTTGGGTTTGCCGATTGTGGAGAGAGTTTCTACGTTAAATTTTTTGTAATCGGAATAGCGCGTGGTGCCGTCCATTTTGATTCCTTTCACCAGCAGGACGCGGACGTCAATGTGGACCTCTTCGTACGTGGGCAGCCACACTTCGTTATTGACGTAGGTTTGTTCGAGGATGACGCGGGTGCCCTTCTGGAGGTCGGCGAGGAGGCCGCCGGCAATTTTCACGTTGCTCACGAAGAAGGCGTCGAGGCGCACGACATCGAGGGCTTTTTCGTCAATCCAGATGACGCCGCCGAGTTTTTGGATGACTTTTTCGACGAGGGTGCGGGCTTTGAATTCAGGGTTCGGCTCGAAATCGAAGACCAGGACGTCTTGGCCGCGGAAGCGTTCGCGGCGGGGATTGACGAATTGGCAGGCGCGGAGGAACGCGTCTATGGAGATGTCTTCGTCTTCTTCTTCCTTCTCTTCTTGCTTGTCTTTCTCGCCAGAGGTGGCTTTCTTGCTGGCACTTTTTTCGAGATCGTCAATTTCCTTCAGGACGCGGGCGTTTTCTTTTTTCTGGGCTTCGGGGGTGAGAGGCTGGCCGTTGATTTTCACGAGGGTGGAGACTTCGGTGCCATCGAGGTAGAAGAAAGTGGATTCGCGGACGTCCGGCTTTTTGGGTTTGCCCTTGCCTTCGTACTCGGTTTCTTCTTCGATCTTGGTGCCGGCGTAATTTTCTTTAATTTTGTCGAGGGCTTGCTGGTTGGAGTCAATTTGCTTGAAGAGGGCTTTGAGATCGGGGAGTTGCACTTGCGATTTTCTGGGGAAATCGAAGACGCGTTCGCCGACGGGTTCGTTGACGGCGGCGTGGGTGACGTCAATCGAGTAGATTGCGGTGCCGCGGTGCAGTTCGATTTTGTGGGGGAGCTGGACGCCGTTTTCGGCGCGGTAGTCGTCGTAGAGGATTTCCTGGTTTTGGCCGCCTACTGGCGCGGACTCTTTGACTATGAGGTGCAATTGGGCGTCGAAGAATACTTGCCACTTCGCGCCTGAGGGCATGGTGACCTGCAGCTGCGAAGCATCTTTGCCGCGGACCTGCGCGGCGCCTACGTAGGTGATGACTAGTTTGTTCTTCTTGGGATTGAGGAGGCGCGAATTGTAGTAACGAGCGGCGGCTTCTAGTTGCAGGCCTTCGGGGCCAACGAGGGTGGAGATTTCTCCGGCGGAATTCTGATGCCACGCGGATTTTCCGTTGAAGGATTCGATCCAACTTTGGTCGCCCATCACCATTTCGGAGTAGTAGCGGTTGGGGAGTTTTACGTCGAAGGTGTAGGCGCCGGGCTTGGCGCCGTTCTGGGCTGCGAATGTGCCTTCCAGCGTGATGGTTTGGATCTTC
>Ga0209330_1000653_pt1 | contig 13046 bp, 15 predicted proteins | sample JacPinW_OM2H0_O3_FD_187969 | JGI IMG/M metagenome (GOLD analysis project Ga0209330, IMG submission 187969) | Forest soil microbial communities from Algoma, Ontario, Canada - Jack Pine, Ontario site 1_JW_OM2H0_O3 (SPAdes) (version 2) | ecosystem: Environmental > Terrestrial > Soil > Boreal...
TGCGAGCCCAGCGTCCAAGGCTGTATAGAACGCATCGAGTTCGGCGGGCTGGGTAAATATGTGAGTGGCGATGCGGATGTGGTCGGGCCCGCCGGCGACCCGGATATTCCGCGAGGCGCATTGGTCTAGCACGGGTTTCAGGTCGAGTTTGCCTTTCGCTTGATTCGGCTCAAATGTAACGAGGCCGCCGTAAAAACGGTCGGCGCTCGCATTGGTGATGGAAAGTTGCGGATGGCGCGAAACACGGTCACGCGCTTGCGATGCGAGTTCGTGAATGCGTGCGTACACAACCTCTGGCCCGAGTTGCTGGTGGAAATCTAGCGCCGCTTTCAATCCAACCATCACCGATAGGTTTGAAGTGCCAAACCACGAAAAACGATAAGCTTTTATATCGTAGTTATTCCAGTTAGCGGTCGCGATGTTGACCCACAAATCCTTCAGGCGCTCGTCGCGAATGTAAAGCGTGCCGGTACCCTTCGGCGCCATCAACCATTTGTGCGGGCTTGTAGCGTAAAAATCGCAGCCGATATCGTGTAGATCGAGCGGAATCTGGCCGATGGCGTGTGCGCCGTCCACTTGCGATAGGACTCCGCGGCTTCGTGCCAACGCGCAGATTTCCTTTGCCGGAAGAATCACGCCGGTCACGGTTGTGATGTGGCTGAAAAACACAACGCGCGTCTTGGGTGTGAGGGCATTTTGAAAGCGTTCGACGATTTCTTCCACGCTGGCCGGAGGCTTCGGTAACACGACTGTGTTTAACTTTATGCCGAACCGCGCAGCCTTCTGTTCCCAGGGGCAACGGCCGCCGGGATGTTCCTGGTCGGTGAGCAGGACTTCATCGCCCGGCTTCAGATCGAGGCCGTTTACGACCACGTTGTTAGCTTCCGTGGCGTTGCGGACCAGCGCGAGTTCGTCGCGATTCACGTTGAGGTAGGACGCCAGGGAATCGCGCAAGGCATGCAAACGGTCATTTTCTTCGTAGCCGAACCACGGATAAGCCGGCTCACGGTATTCCTCGGCGGAAAGAATATGGTCAATCATTGCGCGAAGAACCGGAAGCGGCGAGCAGCCGACGGAACCGCAATTCAGGTCGATGTGGTCCGGAGCGAGCAACCACTGAGCGCGCAGGCCAGCCCAGTAACGCGTCGGATCACTCGAAAGGAGATCGCGCGACGGGAGAGGCACGGATTGCGTGCACAGAATTTGCTCAGCATGCTGGAACGGCATGCCCAAAAGTGTCGCTGCAACAGCCGCGCGGCGAATGAAGTCGCGTCGAGGAAGCACAAGCACCTCCGCGTGATTGCGGGGGGAATTATGCTCCCGAGCATGATGATTCCGCTAGTGACTAGAAGTGAGACGAGAAGATCGGTGGCGTCTGGCAGATCGCAGGATCAAATTGCCCGAAAGAAATCTCGGAGCCGCCGGATCATTTGTCGGTATCGCTGGTAGAGGAGTTTTTATCCTTTGACTTCTTATCTTTGGGTTTCTTGCCGACTTTCGCCCAGCGCTCGTCGAGGGATTCTTTGGTGAAGAGGGAATCGGAAAGATTCGTGTTGTACTCGCACTTATCAAAGAAAACCTGATAAACCTTAATCCCGTTGCGATCGCGAGTGATCTGAAACGGCGTCTGGATGCCCGAGAACGGGTGATAGTTCGAGAAGTATTCAATTTCTTCGGTACGCATGCGCGTATTCGCGTTACGCGTATCGATCACCATGCGAATAGGCAGATGCGAGGACTGGGCAATGGCTATCCGGATGGTTCGGTTTTCGTTGTCCACAAGCTCGACCCAATCTGACTCGTGCAGGTCCACCACATCAGGCCCGCCATAGCGGAAGACCATATCCGTCTCGTGGATTCTGTGGCGGAGAATATTGTCGATATCCGTCTTCATGTCTTCTTGATAGCGCGCGAGGTCACTTGTCCGGGCTTCGGTGACGCCGCCGCGATCGAGATCCCAGCCTTTGTCTCCGTTGTATACCTCAATGATATTGCGCTTCGGTAGGTTTTCGGTGCGATCTCTAAACGGAGGAATAGGAATGACGTAGTTAACGAAATGTAAGGGTAGGCTATTGAGTTCACCGGAATGCCCGAACTGGCTCAAGCGCCCTTCGTAAGTGACGTCACGCACATTCAAGTACGCGGCGCCCCCCAGTCCCTCGATTGCCTGTTGCAGAATTTCCTTGGCTTTAGCCGCACTTTGCGCCGGCATCATCACGTCGGACTCTTGCGCCGACGATTCGGAGGCTACAGCAAGAAAAGCGAATATCAGGACGATCGTTACCCCAAACCAGCGCATGTTTATCCGCAAAGGACGGAACCCCCATTTACGTTGATTACTTCACCGGTGATGAAGGTTGCCAGGTCCGATGCGGCAAAAAGGATGGGACCGGCAATTTCTTCCGCGGTCGCCACCCGTTTCAACGCGATCGGAGCCAGCGCTGACTTCATTGCGGCTTTTTTGTGCAGCACAGATGCGGACATGTCGGTATCTACCCACCCTGGCGCGACGCAGTTCACTAGGATGTTGTGACCGGCAAGCTCGGAAGCCAGTCCCTTCACAAAACTGATGATCGCGCCTTTGCTGGCGCCGTAGTGGGAATGAAACGCTTCGCCGCGCTGTCCGGCTGTGGAGCTGATGGCGACGATGCGGCCGCCCTTTTGCGCGATCATGTGCGGAACAGCGTAGTGAATCACGGCATAGACGCTCTTGAGATTTACGCGGATCATCTCATCCCATTCGCGCTCAGTGAGCTTTTCAATGGGAGTGTCCTGCTCATTCCAGATGCCGGCGTTTGCCACCAAGATATCCAGGCGGCCGAGCCGTTCGCGGGCAAAGTCAACCAGCTTTTTCGCATTCGCCATCTTGCCCAAATCGGCTTTAAATGATTCCACACGCGTGCTGTGCTTGCGCGCTTCCTGTTCCACCTGCTCGGCAGCTTCGCGATTGCGATGATAATTGAAGATCACGTCGGCTCCGGCTTGTGCGAAGAGCTTCACGGATGCTGCGCCGATTCCGCGCGAGCCTCCGGTTATAAGTGCGGCCTTTCCTGCCAGCGAAATCATTTATTCCCCCGAGAACATCGTCAGTAATCCAAACAACTCTTGAAAGAGTCAGTAAACAAGATTGCGTCCACAACTTTAGCCGAATTTTCCGGGGCTATGAATGCACGGGCGCTTTGCGCGCGGCTTTCACGAACTCACCAAACAGAGCTTGTGCAAGCGAATCCGCGTCAATCGTTCGCTCGGGATGCCATTGAACGCCGGTGGCCCAATTCGAATCCCCCGTCCACTCGACAGCTTCAATCACCCCATCGGGGGCGCGCGCGGTGACGCGAAGACCACGACCGACCTCAAGCACCGACTGATGATGCGAGCTGTTTATGCGTGCTTCATTTTTCGCGGCCAGCTGGGCGAGACGCGACCCTGGCTCAATTCGGATGGAGTGAAACGGCTCGGGCGCGCCTCTCGTCCATACGTGCTGGATCTCGCTTCGGAGCTCGCTCGGGATATCCTGAATCAACGAACCTTCCAGGAAAACGTTCAAGCTCTGAACGCCAAAACAAATGGCGAGAACTGGTTTGTGTTCGGCGAAAGCATGCTTGAGAAGCGTGAAATCGGTCTCCTCGCGTTTGGGATCGGGATCTCCACATTCTAGACGGCGCGCAGAGTGATAGCGCGATGGCTCAACATCCGCGGGACTTCCCGGCAACAGAATGGCGTCGAGCGATTGCGTGGTTTCTTTCAGTTCATCAGACGAGAGTCCGAGAGATATCTCCACTGGCTCGCCACCGGCGAGGCGCACGCCATCGCAATATCTCTCGTACTTATCGCGTTGCCCCGTAAGTTCTTCTTTTCGTGTGCGATAGGGGATACCAACTCGCGGCACTTGGCTGGATTCGGATACCATGGAACGCTCATCCTACCATTGAGAGTCGGCGCCAGCAACCTCGCGAGTATCTTCTGTCGAACGTGATCGACGAAGTCCACTGGCCAATGCGCAGAAATCGGCGCGAGCACCGCCCGTGCAAGTTAGAACGAGCTGGCGCTCATGGTAACCATGGGGAGCCGGGGACTTGATCGCCGGGATGTCGAGGCGGGTTTCCGGGGAGGATGTGTCTTGAGCCAAGTGTCATAGTTCTGCTTCATCTGATCGATGTGATGCGGGATATGACGCTCCTGGATCTCCATCCAGTCGGCAAGGCTCACGCGTCCGTCGGTTGGATGACTCACGGTCTGGTCCCAAACGGATTCGGGCAAGGCGACGAGCAATTGATAAGTCGCTTTGCGCAAGCGACGAATAATTTCGAGCGCCTCGCGCGTGCTTTGGTGAAAATAACCCAGCGTGCCGGCCCAGCGTGCCGGATCAAAATTAAGGATAGGGCTTTCTGGCTCAGCGATAAAACGGCGGCAGCGGATGTAGGCACTGGCTTCGCTGTCAGCAAGGTGCAGGATAATCTCGTGAATACTCCAGCGGTCAGGCGCAGGCTTATGAAGCCACATCTTCTTAGGAAACTGGCGTAGCGCAGCCGAAAGCAGAGCAGGCGCGCGGCCGAATGATTCCAATTGTTGCCGTCTCACTTCCCGGTTCATGGACACCTCCTACATTTCTTTACTTAGACGCTTAAGTTGCACTTTGGCTGCCAGCGCCTACGTGAATAAACGAAGAAATGCTGTTGATTGTTCCAACACAATCTAAAGTGCTTGAAACGTAACCTGAGGACCGTCCGACTTAGGGAAAACCGTGTTCGGGGATGGGACAAATATCATATTTCAAGTTCAGATAACATTCAAAATTGCGGTTTTGGGTGCAATTTCACATAGACATCCGCAAACCCGGAAACGGTTCCTGGGAAATGTGGGAGCGAATTCCTAGTATATGGAAGGCTCGGCTATTGACTATCGGAAGACGGTCTTCTCGCGCCGCGCGTGCGCCAGAAAGCACGAACGTCTCCGACCAGATAGAGCGAACCCGTGACAAACACTCCATCCTCCGGGTCTGCCATTTTAATTGCGCGCTCAAGTGCTTCAGCCGGATCGGGAACAACAAATGAACGCGCGGCAAAGTGGCCGGCAACTTCCGAAAGTATCGAAGCAGAGACCGCGCGCGGCTGGCGCGGCATAGTAAAAATCACGGCTTCGGTGCGCGGAAATAGCAAGCTCGCGATTTCGTCGACGGCTTTGTCACGCATCGCGCCGTAAACCAGAAATATGCGGCGGCCGAGGAAATTTTCTTCCCAGAAGCCTAGAAGCTCCCGGGCGCCAGCGGGATTGTGCGTGCCGTCAAGATATACATCGGGCCGCTCAGAAATGCGTTCGAGACGTCCGGGCCAACGCGCCGCCGCGATCCCGCTCTCGATTGCTTCGTCGCCGATTGGAAATCCTCGTTCGGCGAGAACGCGAGCTGCAGTAGCAGCGGTCAGGGCATTTTGAACTTGGAAACGACCTGGAAGGGCTGGTGCGACCTCTAGTTTTTTAGTTGTGTGGGCGAATGTCGCCGCTGCGCGATAGAAGCCGCCTGACACTGTCAAATCCTCGATGCGCCACGATTCCTCGACTTCCACCAGTCTGGCGACCATTTCCGCCGACCGACGGACAATTACTGCGCGGGCTTCGGGGCGTTGTGCCGCACTCACCACCCAGGCGTTAGCTTTAATGATTCCAGCTTTTTCCGAGGCGATCTCATCGATGGAATGTCCCAGGTAATTTTCGTGATCGAAATCAATCGGTGTGATTGCGGCTACTTCAGGCGTAACGATGTTGGTCGCATCGTAGCGTCCCCCCATACCGACTTCGTAAATCGCAAAATCAACGTGCTGTGCGGCAAAAGCTAGAAAGGCCATTGCTGTCACGCATTCGAAGAAGGTTGGATGGGCTGCGAGCTTACCCGTAGCCATCAGCGCTTCAATGGAGTCGTGGACGTTAGTCCAGGCGGCGGCGAAATCCTGATCAGAAATATTCTCGCCGTTGATACGGATGCGTTCATTGATGCGCTCAAGGTGTGGCGAGGTGTAAAGCCCGGTTCGAAGATCCGCTGACCGGAGAATCGACTCGAGCATCGCCGCGGTGGAACCCTTGCCGTTTGTCCCGGCAAGGTGCGCACAGGGCATAGCGCGATGGGGCTGACCCAAGGATTCAGCAAGAATGGTGATGTTTTCAAGGCCGAATTTCTGCGCAGGGATTAATGCGGAAGGTGCAGCGGGCGGAGCGGCCGAAATTCTCACAGGTTGGCGCGGTGCCGCCAGTTCTTTTCCAAGTGAAAGAAGCGCCCGAACGGATTCTTCGTAGTTCATATTCGCGGCAGGATCTTAACCGAGGAAGAAGTTGAGCGCCTGGGAGATGTAGGGCTTCAGCTCCTTGCGCGAAACGACTGCGTCAAGAAAACCGTGCTCCAGCAGAAATTCAGCAGTTTGAAAACCCTCGGGAAGCTTTTGGCGGATGGTCTGTTCAATCACGCGTGGACCCGCAAAACCAATCAACGCTCCAGGCTCGGCAATATTCAAATCGCCCAGCATCGCGTAGCTGGCGGTTACGCCGCCCGTCGTAGGATCGGTAAGAATGGAAATGAAGGGAAGCCCAGCTTCGTCCAAACGTGCGAGAGCTGCGGAAACCTTGGCCAGCTGCATCAAACTGACCACGCCCTCCATCATGCGCGCGCCGCCGGAACAGGAAACAATAATTAGCGGAATTTTCCGTGCGAGCGAACGCTCAATGGCGCGCGCCACTTTTTCGCCAACCACAGCGCCCATCGAACCGCCGATAAAGCCAAACTCCATGGAGCAGCAGATGACCGGGCGGCCGTTGAGCTTGCCTTCGGCGGTGAGGATCGCGTCTTTCATACCCAACTTATGCTGCGCGTCTTTCAGACGCTGCGCGTAAGGCTTCGTATCAGTGAAATGGAGAGGATCGCTCGATGCGAGCTCGCTGTCGAGTTCGGTCCAGGGTTCCTCATCGAGGAGGAGTTCAAGCCTTTTGCGTGCGCCCAAGCGGAAATGATGGTCGCATTTCGAGCAAACTTCCCAGTTCGCCTCCAGGTCTTTTTTCCAGATGATGGCTCGGCAGGAACCACACTTCGTCCACATGCCTTCGGTGCGCACGCGGCGTTCTTCCACGGGCGTGGGGTTCTCGATCGGTTTTTTCTCGCGCTTGAACCAGGCCATGGCTAGTAATCGATTCCCCGCTGCGCGAGGATTCCTTTCGTATACGGGTGTTTCACTTCGCGCATCTCCGTGACGAGGTCAGCGGCTTCAACAAGCTTCGGATGCGCATTGCGGCCGGTACAGATAACATGGATTCGCTCGGGACGTTTTGCCAGCGATTCCACTACCCGCTCAGGATCGAGCATTTTATAGCTTATTGCGTAATTGATCTCGTCAAGCACAACGAGGTCGTACTTTTCGCTATATATCTGCTCCCGGCCGTACTCCCATGCTTGCTCGCACAAGCGGACATCTTCGGGGTCCGTTTCCGCGCCGCCGACCTTGACGAAGCCGCGCCCCATCGGTCGGATTTCGAATTTGTCGTCACCAAGCATTTTTGCGGCGTCCAGTTCACCATAATGCCACGAGCCCTTGATGAACTGCACCATCAGCACACGCAGGCCTTGTCCGACCGCGCGGAAGGCGGTGCCCAGGGCACAAGTAGTCTTACCTTTACCTGGCCCAGTGTAAACAATCAGTAGTCCTTTACCTTCCGGCATTAGTCCGCGTCTCGCAACAATGATTAACAATACTGGCCGCCCACCGGTGAAACGTCAAGCGGCCAGCCTGCCGGCTAGTGTCCAAGCCGACGGAGGGTTGCAAGAAGCCAAACCACATCATAATGGGATATACTCCGAGCGAAATACCAGTTCGTGACGCAGGGTAAAGAAGTGGCGTTTGTGCGTTTTTCGTCCGCTACGCGTCCAACCAAATCAATTGTCCTCGATGGGAGATAATATGATGAAACGCTCTGCGTTTTTTGTGGTGATGTTGCTTGGCGCCTCTATTCTTGCTATTTCGAGCTATGCGCAGGACAAGAGCCAACGTCCCAGCCCGGCAGCTACGGCAAATTGTTCCTTCGCCGACGGCAAGACCGTAGCCGTGGCCTATTCGAGCCCGCGCGCCAAGGGCCGCAAGATCTTCGGCGCTTCTAACTCTGATCCGAAACCACTGGTTCCCTATGGTGAGGTGTGGCGTGCAGGAGCGAACGAAGCCACTACGCTTACGGTCGATACGGACGTCACAATCGGAGGCAAGACCGTGCCGGCAGGTACCTACACTCTTTTCACGATTCCGAACCAGGATAAATGGACGCTGATCATCAACAAGACGACGAAAAACGCAAAGGGCGGGCCGTTGTGGGGTGTGCCTTATCCGGGCGAAGAGGGCGACTTCGCGCGAGTGGACATGAAGGCTTCCAAGTTGGGTGCGCCGGTCGAGAACTTCACGATTTCGGTCGATAAGTCCGCTTCCGGATGCCTGATGAATCTGGATTGGGAAACAACGCGAGCTTCGATCGAGATTACGGAGAAAAAATAAAGGCGCCATTCCGAAGACTCTCGGTCGAAGGCTAAGCAAGATGCAGATGTTTGACTAAGCTTATAGCGATCTTACTAACGCGCGGACGAGCCGCGTCCGACATCGGCTTGTTGCCGGCGGCATCGCGTTCGCGCAATACGAGCCAAACGCCAGGCCGGTGGACGTTTTTGTCGTGGCAAATTGCACCCGTAAGCTGCGCGATTTCCAATTCGCTTCCCGCCGTCTCCACGCTGAAAAAAGATCGCACTTCGTCGAGTAAGTCCTGGAATCCTTGCGATGCAAGCATCGGATCTACATCCCGGGGAATCGCAGCCTCTACCTCCAGTAAATCGTAATCCGCTAATGGCTCGGTGATAATAATCTCCAGCGACGCGGTGGGTGCGCCGCTGTCATATGAAATTCTCACGGGCATCGTGATCTCATTGTTGCAGAAGACGGGCTACTTCGGGTAGGGGTGGCCTGCCAGAATCGCAAAGGCGCGGTAGATTTGTTCGGCCAGAATGACGCGTGCGAACTCGTGCGGCATCGTGAGGGTCGAGAGCGAGATTTTATGTTTCGCTTTAGCGCGCATTTCATCAGGAAAACCCGCCGCATCGCCACAAAGAAAAACCAGCTCACGCGTTCCACGATCGCGCAAATCGCCCAACCATCGGGCGAACTGTTGGGATGTGTATTGTTTGCCTGCGGCATCCAGCAACATGATCGTGGCTGCAGGATCAATCTTTAATTTCCTGAGCGCAGGAGGACCGCCATCACGCAACTCGCTGATTTCGATGCCAGCGTAATGCCGAATGCGGGCTGCATAGTCCTCAAGGAGCACCCGAGCTTCCTCGCGCCGAGTTTTCCCGAGCATGACCAAGCGAATTTTCACGATGTCGTCGCTTCGGAAAATGCAGGCTCAGATGAGCCGGTATTTTTTGCGCTTCTCGAGCAGAGTCTTGCGGCTGATGCCCAGAATCTCCGCGGCCTCTCCGATTTTGTAGTGCGTCCCGTCCAGGGTCAGCTCGATGGCCTCGCGTTCAAGATCTTCCAGCGAGCGCAGCATTCCGGTAAGTCCGCGCTCGTTCCCAGCAGCACGCATAATCTCAGGGAAATCGTCCGATGAAAATAGCAGCTGCTTGGCAAACACCAACGCGTGTTCGACCGCGTTTTTCAGCTCGCGGACATTTCCAGGCCACGCATAGGCCTGTAGCATTTCCAGCGCTCTGGGATCAAAGGATGCTTCCAGCCGGCCATGAACCGGCGCCAGCCGCGCGAGAAAGTGCGAAGCGAGCGGAGCGATATCAGCGCGGCGTTCGCGCAGCGGTGGAACATGAATCGCCAAAACATTCAGCCGGAAGAAAAGGTCCTCGCGGAACCGGCCGGTCTCCACGGCCTTTCCCATGTCCGTATTTGTCAGCGCCATCAATCGCGCTTCCATTCGCAGAGTCTCCGTGCCGCCGAGTCGCTCGAACGTGCGTTCTTCAAGGACGCGGAGCAATTTTGACTGTATCGCAGGGGAGAGGGCGGCAATTTCGTCGAGGACAATTGTTCCGGTTTGCGCTAATTCGAGCCGTCCGAGCTTGCGGGCAACCGCCCCCGTGAATGCTCCGCGCTCGTGCCCGAAGAGTTCGGATTCGACTAACTCCGCCGGCAGGCTGGCGCAATCAATTTTCAGCAGGGGAGCATCGCGACGTGGGCCGCGTTCATGAATCCATCGCGCGAGCTGATCTTTTCCCGTTCCGCTTTCACCCGTGATCAGAAGGGTGGTGGAAGTGCCTGCAAGCTTTTCCGCAATTTCAAGCAGGTGCCGCGATGCAGAATCTTCTGCTACCCACGCAATGGACGGCGCGGTCATTGCTGCGTTGCGTCACCTTCGGCATTGGTTTGGGATGAGGGAAGCGATGCAGGCGCGGGAAAAGTCATCCGCTCAGCGGAGCGCCAAAGCCTTTCGAGGTCGTAATACTGCCGCGCACGCTCGCTGAAAATGTGCACTACGAAATCGCCATAGTCGAGCAAAACCCATTCCGCGCTGGACTTTCCTTCCCGGTGCGCCACGCGGCGTCCCTGGCGATGGAGTTTCTCTTCGATCGCTTCGCCGATGGCCTGGATTTGCGGCTGGCTCTGTCCGGAGCAGAGGAGGAAATACTCCGCGAACGCGCCCGCACCAGAAAGATTAAGGACCGTGATGTCCACGGCCTGTTTGTCCTGGGCCGCTTCCACGGCCGATTGAATCTCGGGGCGAAGGTTGTTGAGTGTCACCGGTACAGAGCCTGTTCCTGAATGTATTCCTCTACGCGTTGCGGCACAAGTCCATGGATCGTTTGCCGGCGTTCGAGGCGGTGGCGAATTTCGGTTGAGGAAATATGGCTCGCCACGGTGGTGAGCAGATGAATCACGGATTTGCGCAGCACGATTTTATTCGGATCGTTCGATGCCGTGCGGCCCAGCCTTTCGGGAGGAATCACCAGGCGCAACGCATCTAACCGAAATCCCGGCCGGCTCGCGATGATGAAATCACAACTGTCGAGCAGCGCTTCGTAATTCTTCCACGTAGGGATTTCGAGAAACTGATCCGCACCCAAAACGAAAAACAAATGATCGTCGGGATGTTCGCGATGGAACCGCCGCACCGTGTCAACCGTGTAGAAAACATGCGTGCCGGCGCCATCCGGCGGCGCTTCGGCGGTGGAAGTATGAAACCCCGCGTGATCGGCGCAAGCGAGTGCGACCATCGCGTAGCGATGTAAAAAAGGGGTCAGCGCACGCTTGGCTTTGTGCGGCGGGCGCGAAGATGGGACGAAATAGATCGCGTCGAGGTGAAAGCGCTTCTGCGCTGCTTGCGCCACAGCGATGTGACCCGAGTGAATGGGATCGAACGTGCCTCCAAAAAGCGCGACCGACCTGCGATGCGCGGGCCCGTGCGCCCTATGGATCGAGTGCGGGCTCAACGCTTCTCCGGCGGCGGCAAGGTTGGATCGTTATTATCGATGCCTGCTGCAGCGGCGCGAGCTTCTTCATCATCGCGCTCGCGGGACGCCACGGGTTGAGTTTCTGATTCGACCGGCATGCAAGGTTTCGGAATTCGATCGAGCGCATCGGCCATCGCGCGAACAAACTCGACAATGCCTTCACCGCTCGCAGACGACACCGCGTGGAATTCCAGTCCGCGCTTTTTGGCGAATGCGCGCAGTTCGTCCAGATGCTCGCGATTCGTGGTGGCGTCAAGCTTGGTGGCGACGACGATCATCGGTTTTTCAATCAACGCCGGGCTGAACGAGGCCAACTCGTGCTCGATAATCTCGAAATCGCGGATGGGATCGCGGTCGTTTGCGTCGCTCGTATCCACAAGATGCGCGATCAATCGCGTGCGCTCGATATGTTTCAAGAATCGCGTGCCCAGACCAACACCTTCGTGCGCGCCCTCGATCAATCCCGGCAAATCCGCGACAACGAACGCGCGGCCCTGGCCGGGCGCAGCGTCCGGATCGGCTGAAACCACGCCGAGGTGCGGCTCAAGCGTTGTAAACGGATAAGCCGCAATTTTCGGACGTGCCGCGGAAATGCGCGAAATCAAAGTGGATTTGCCCGCGTTCGGGAAACCAACAAGTCCGACATCAGCGAGCAATTTTAGTTCGAGCCGCAGGTGACGCTCTTCGCCCGGCTGGCCGTCTTCGTGTTCGCGCGGGGCCTGATGCCACGGACGCACAAAGTGCGGATTGCCATTACCCCGTCCGCCGCGCCCGCCTTTGGCTGCACGGTATCGCTGCCCGGCTTCGACGAAATCAAAAACTTGTTCGCCTGAGTCAGCGTCGAAAATCACAGTCCCGACGGGGACTTTCAGCACCATCTCTTCGCCCGAGGCGCCGTGGCAATTTGAACCTTCGCCATGACCTCCGCGCTGGGCCTTAAATTCTCGATTGTAGCGATAACGAAGAAGAGTGTTGTCGTGCGGATTCGCCTCGATGTAGATGTCGCCGCCGTGCCCGCCATCGCCGCCGGAAGGTCCGCCGCGCGGGACGTACTTCTCCCTGCGAAACGCGACGCAGCCATTGCCGCCATCGCCGGCCTTTATCGAAATTTTGGCTTCGTCTGCAAACACGAATCACCTGCTAGGAAGAGATGCCGAGAAACCATACGCCGATGCTGGGCGCACAAACAAAAATACGCGCCCCGGTGCGTTGGAGCGCGTAAGGAGTCGTGCAGGGCTAGTTGGCGGTTGCCGCAGCGGCTTCCTTCTCCGACTGTCGCGCGCCCGCCTCTTCCACGGTGAGTACGCTGATGTAGCGGCCGTGTCCGCCCTTATCTTCGAACAGGACGATTCCGTCGATCAACGCGAAGAGGCTGTCGTCTTTCGCCAGCCCAACGTTCTTCCCGGGCTTATAGTGCGTGCCGCGCTGGCGAATCAAAATGCTGCCGCCGGTTACGAGCTGGCCGCCAAACCGCTTGATTCCAAGTCGCTGACCGTGCGAGTCGCGTCCATTAGTGGATGAGCCGCCGCCTTTTTTGTGTGCCATGAAGATCCCCTACGGAATTTGGATGTCGCTG
>Ga0209330_1000654_pt1 | contig 13030 bp, 10 predicted proteins | sample JacPinW_OM2H0_O3_FD_187969 | JGI IMG/M metagenome (GOLD analysis project Ga0209330, IMG submission 187969) | Forest soil microbial communities from Algoma, Ontario, Canada - Jack Pine, Ontario site 1_JW_OM2H0_O3 (SPAdes) (version 2) | ecosystem: Environmental > Terrestrial > Soil > Boreal...
CGACTCTCTTTAAATTTCAGCGAACGTTGAAATTATGCCAGAGACTCCGCCTTGTCAAGAAACCTCTGACTGTCGAACATGACAAAATCTGCCTGCGAGCGCGCGGCCGCCGCCCGACTTGCCGTGAAATATCAGCAGGCTTTTACGGCAATTGCCGGGTGATCTGTATGAGTGCGCGTGGTGCAGGGCCAAGAACGACCCCGGCATGTTCGTTCTTCGCAATCGGCCAAAGAAGCAATTTATTCAGCGAATGTTAAATTTAGTACCTTAAAAAGGAATTCAATCCGCGATGGCAGTGCCACAATAGGCCCGCGAAGCGCAGCTATGCCGACAACGAGTGCTCGCCGGATGATGTGTCGAACAACTAAAAGCAGAGGGAGTAGTGACCAAACTCGACCCTAAAGCGCCTGCGAAAGGCCGCAAGAAATCCGGGCGCGGCCGTCCGAAACAATCTGACGATGGGGTAAAAGCCCGCGGCCGCCTACTCGATGCTGCCGAATCGTTGTTTGCCGAGCGGGGTTTCTACGGAGTGACGACCCGGCAGGTTGCGGACGCCGCCAGTGTCGATGTCGCACTGATCTATTATCACTTCAAGAGCAAATCCAGTTTATTCGATGGTGTGTTCGAGCGTCGCGCGCGGCCGCTGGTCTCGGCGCGTCGCGACTCGCTGCGCGCCTATGTGGTCAATAGCGCTGCGATCACGGTGGAGGGTGCCATCGCTGCGTTCATCAACCCGATGATCAACCTGTCCTTGCACGGCGAAGCCGGCTGGAAGAGCTATTTCGCGCTGGTCGCACAAATCGACAATACGCCCTGGGGCGGCGAAATTATTCATCGCTACTTCGATGACAACGTGCTCGAGTTGATCGATATTTTGCAGACCGCGCTTCCGGGCAGCCCGAAGAAGGAACTCTACTGGGCCTACAATTTCCTCGCCGGATCCATGATGTTGGCGCTTTCCGGCACAGAGCGGGTCGACCGGTTATCGAAAGGCCTTTGTCGGGCGAAAGACTTGGAGGCGGTGCGTCTGAGGTTGCTCAATTATTGCGCGGGCGGATTCTTAGCGATGATCACTGCCGAGCGTTTGAGTGGCCGCGCCTGAGCCGCGCGATGCGGTGAGTTGCGCACGTTTCCCGCCCGCCATCGGCGCGGCATTCCCGAACGGCATTTGTTCCAAAATGCGACTTCCTTGGCAGTTGCCGATCGTATTCCGTGGTCGACTGCGGTTCTAAAGGATTAGAGCACTATGCAGCGCAGCGCCTCCAGTTCGGATTCTTTGACCAAGCGGGCGTTGCGAGGCGTACTGCGTCTGGTGTTTCGCCTCTCCATCACGGGGGACCCGGCGTCATTTCACAATGAACGCACGTTGATCGTGGCGAATCATGAGTCGTTTCTAGACGGCCTGCTGCTCGCTCTCTTTCTACCGGTGCGCGCGACGTTTGTGGTGCACACAGAGGTGGTTAAGAATTCGCTATTTCGGCGCTTGCTCACTCTGATTCCGCATGTAGTCGTGGATTCCACAAGTCCGCTGGCGATCAAGGTGATTTGCAAATTGGTGGAAAGCGGCGAGCCTGTCGCGATCTTTCCGGAAGGTCGCCTGACGGTAACCGGCTCGCTCATGAAGGTTTACGACGGGGCCGGCTTCGTCGCAGCAAGGACGGGCGCGACGATCGTGCCGGTGCGAATCGAAGGTGCGGGCCAAAGCTACTTTGGACGTCTCGCGGGAATCTATCCGCTGAAATTATTCCCGAAAATCAGCATCTTCATTCAGCCCAGGCGAAGTATCCCAATGCCGCAGCTGGCGTCAGCCAAGCTGCGCCGACGGCGCGCGGGCGAGCTCATGCGCCGGATCCTGCTTGACATGATCGTCGCGACTCGGCCGCAACGCACTTTGTTTGAAGCATTCCTGGACGCGAAACGGACCTTCGGCTCCCACTATCGCCTGGTCGAGGACATTCGGATGCAGGAGGAGTCGTACGGCTCCATTCTTAAGATGTCGCTCGCGCTGGCACGCATTCTGCGGCCGATGACGCAGGAAAATGAAATCATCGGCGTGATGACCCCCAACGCCGCGCCGACTCTGGGCCTGATTCTCGGCCTGTCGGCCATCAGGCGGGTACCGGCGATGCTCAACTACACGGCGGGCGTCGACGGAATTCAAGCGGCGTGCACCGCGGCCAAAATCACCAAGGTCGTTACCTCGCGCGCCTTCGTCGAGAAGGCACGCTTGCAGGCCGTCATCGATCGGCTATCCGAGATCGAGGTGTACTACCTGGAGGACTTGAAGAGCCGATTCACCTGGACCGATCGGCTCTGGGTGATGTGGAAGTACGCGCTTCCGCGATCCGCGCTCGCGCCGCAAGGATCCTTCGATCCCGCCATCGTTCTGTTTACGTCGGGCTCCGAAGGCAAACCGAAGGGTGTGGTGCATTCGCACGCCTCGCTCCTCTCCAATGTCGCCCAGGTACGCTCGGTCGCGGATTTCTCGCCGCTCGACAAATTCATGATTGCATTGCCTTTGTTCCATTCGTTTGGTCTTACCTGCGGCGCGATCATGCCGTTGGTGTCCGGCTGCAAAGTCTTCTTGTATCCAAGTCCGCTTCACTACCGCATCATTCCCGAGCTGGTGTACGACCGCAATTGTACGGTTCTGTTCGGCACCTCGACCTTCCTGGGCAATTACGGCAAGTTTGCGCATCCCTACGATTTCGGGCGATTGCGCTACGTGGTGTCGGGTGCGGAAAAGCTTTCGGATGATGTGCGTACTTTATGGATCGAGAAGTTCGGTATTCGCGTGCTCGAGGGCTATGGCGTCACTGAGTGCGCCCCAGTCGTGGCCGTCAACACTCCGATGTCGTGCCGTTTGCGCACAGTCGGTCAGCTAGTCCCTGGAATGGAATTCCAATTGGAGCCCGTGCCCGGAATCGACACCGGCGGAGTGCTCCACGTCAAGGGTCCCAACATCATGAAAGGCTATTTGACCTACGATCGTCCCGGCGTCCTTCAGCCGCCGAATTCCCTCGGGTTTGGGTGGCATAGCACAGGCGACATCGTTTATCTCGATGAGGATGACTTCGTCCACATCCGCGGCCGCGTCAAGCGCTTCGCCAAAATTGCCGGCGAAATGGTGTCGCTCGAGGTTGTCGAAAGCCTCGCCACGCAGGCGATGCCGGGTTTTAGTCATGCGGCTTCGACGCGGCCGGACGCTGCCAAAGGCGAAGCCATAGTGCTCTTTACAACGGCGAGCGAGCTGACGCGCGAGAAATTGAATGCGACCGCAAAAATCTTGGGGCTTCCCGAGCTTGCGGTGGCTCGCGTCATTATGACTTTGAAGGAGATCCCGGCGTTGGGTTCCGGCAAGACGGACTATGTGAGGTTAAAGAGCTTGGCCGAGGCCGGCGCGAACCCGGCGATGACGGTTCCGGCTGCCGTGCCGTGAGCTCTGGGCCACAAGTGCAATCGGAGGCGCTGTGGACTCGCGGCATGGCAGCCGTCCTGGCGTCGCAGTTTCTGTCGGCACTGGCCGATAATGCTTTGCTGTTCGTCGCGCTCGCGCTGCTCAAGATCAATCACTATGCGGAATGGACTCAGCCAGTGCTACAGGAGTTCTTTGTCGCCGCCTACATTGTGCTCGCGCCGTTCGCGGGACCCCTGGCGGACTGCCTGCCGAAGGGCCGGGCCATGCTGATCGCCAATGGCTTGAAGTTCGTCGGCGCCGTCGGGATTTGCATTGGCTTGAATCCCTTTCTTGCCTACGGTTTCGTCGGCATCGGTGCGGCCGCGTATTCGCCGGCAAAATACGGAATACTCTCGGAGCTCACAACAACCGCGCAATTGGTCAAAGCCAACAGCCTCATCGAGTCCTCCACCATCGCCGCCATTTTGGTGGGGGCCATTGCCGGAGGCACGCTCGCAGACTGGAACGTGCAAGGCGCATTGTGGCTCGTCGCAGTCTGCTATGCCCTCGCGGCCGCGACCAATCTTGCGGTCCCCAAACTGACCCCCGTGCACCCATTGGAGCGGCTGTCGATCCCGGCAGTTCTGCGCGACTTCGCGCGGGCGTGCCGATCATTGATGGCGGTGCGTGACGCGCGATTCTCGATCGCGGGGACCTGTCTGTTTTGGGGCATCGGCTCGACCATGCGATTCCTGTTGATCGCCTGGGTGCCGTTTGCGCTGGGTATCCTCAACAATCGTACACCGGCATACCTTAATGCCATGACGGCGGTAGGCATCGTGCTGGGTGCCGCGCTCGCCGGCAAATTCGTCACGGTATCGAGCGCGCAGCGGGCGCTGCCGAGCGGTGTGCTGATCGGCGTGGCCGTGTGCGTGATGTCGGTGGTCCACTCGTTGCCGGTCGCGTTCGGTGTATTGGCGCTGATCGGCGCCGCGGGTGGCTTCTTTGTGGTTCCGTTGAATGCATTGCTGCAGGAGCGCGGCCACAATACCGTTGGCACCGGGCACGCGATCGCCATCCAAAATTTGGGCGAGAACGCGACCATGCTCATCATGATCGGTGTGTACGCGTTGCTCGTTCGGGCGGGTGTGCGCATCGATCTGATCGCGCTGGTGTTCGGCGTCGCATTTTCTCTCGCCATTGCGGGGTTGTGGGTCTATCGAAGGTCGTACATGAACGTGGCAGCCGCCGCGATCTAAGTCGGGGCAGGCGCTAAATATGGGACTTATCCCCGGTTCACGCCGGTGAGGGGCACGTCAGCCCCTCTTCACTACCAAAAATCAATTGCGCTTCCCGCGAACTCGTTTCCCTGCCGCCTTGTCCAGCAGCGCCCGTCCCTCCGTTATCCGCCCTCGACCGCGCGCGGCACGCAATTGGAAGCGAGTTTCGGCGTCGAAGTCCGCCAACAGAATCGTGGCCATCTCCTCAATGAGCTTGGTCACGCTCACCTTTCGTGATTTCGCAACCAACTTAAGGCGCGTCCGCTTTTCCTCTGGAAGTCGTATGATCAAAGCGCTCATGTTTGCTCCTTCAACAGTTGTGTCGGCGTAACCACAGAAATGTACGGAAATCTCAGCTCCCCACCACGCAGATCGCGCACGTTACGCGTCACGAGATAGTCGGCCTGCCCCGCGACCGCCAGCTCCACGAGATGATTGTCAGCCTCATCGCCGAGATTGGGCCTCCAGGCGTAGTAAATTCGTGTCCACTGGCAGACCGACAGAAATATGTCCAAGAAGGCATCGCGTTCCGCAGCCGTTAGTTTTGCCTGGCGCCAAATCGATTCGCGGCCCAATAGATCCTCATATTCTGCAAGGAGCGCCGCTCCCCATAAGCGGCCTAAAACGTCCTTCAAGACAATGTCGCAGCACACTATTTGCATGGCCTGAGCCGCAAACGCCAGCTAACCCACACATCCGTATCGACCATTGCACATATGCAATCAAGCAGCAAGGTATGCCGTCTGGACTCGAGATTGATCTTATTCTCGAATATCCACGGGCCTGGTTAGCGGATTCTGTCTAAAAGCGCATGCTCACGGTAGCTCCGCCGCCAGGCGTACTCGAAACGTCGACCGTTGCAGCATGAGCCGTGGCTATCTGGCGAACGAGTGTCAGGCCGACGCCGCTACCTTGGCGCTTGGTCGTGAAAAAGGGCACGAATATCTTCTCCCGCTGATCCGGGGCAATGCCGGGACCATTGTCCGCGACCACGATGGCCACGCGACCGTCCGGATCACGGTGCGCGGACAAGCCGATGCGGCCGTCCGGCGTATCGCGCAGCGCCTCGATCGCGTTGCGGACCAGATTGATGAGGGCCTGATCGAGCAATTCGATGTCTGCAGCGATTTCGAGTGTTTCCGGCTCGACGGCCGTCGTCAAATGAATGTCGCGGGCCGCCAGGTCGCCGGCGAGCAGGCGCTGCAGTCGCGCGAAGATGCGCTGCACCGGGGCAATCTCGATTTGTGTCACCAGGTGTTTGGTTAGGCGACGGTGATTTTGCACGAAATGCAATAGTCCTTGGCTGCGCCGGGTGACTGTTTCCAGGGCTTCCGCAGCGTCTGTCAGGGCGGCTGCGCGTGGATCATCCGCCGGCAGCTGCTTGATCACGCCGGTTACCAGATCGTGAGCCGTGGCCGCGAGCGATGACACAGGAGTAAGAGAATTCATGACCTCATGGGCCATGACGCGAATGACGGTCTGCCACGCGACCATCTCCTGAGCGCTCATTTCACTCTCAATATTCTGCAGCGAAATGAGTCGATAGCGGATGCCGCCAAGCGCCAATTCAGTCACCGCCACCTTGAGCTGCAGAGTGCCCGTTGGGCGCTCCATCCGCAGGATTGCGGCGGTTCCCGGTCGGATCGAATCCATGCCGACAGAGAACGCCTCACCGTGACGTGCGAACTGCGTCGTTTCCGTGAGCGCGGTTCCAAACAACCGCCGCGCGGCCATGTTGAGCAGTTTGACCCCGCCGCGTTCGTCAGTAGAGATCAATGCGACCGGGACATGCGCGATGAGGGTCTGAAAATAGCGGGCCTGCTCTTCGCGCTCTGATCTGACCAGCCGAAGCTGCGTCAACACGCGCGTCATTGCCGACCCCAGTTCACTGTGGGCACTATCGGCAAGCAGTCCCGAAAAACTTTGCGATGTATCATCGAAGGAGATGGCTTCGAGAAATCTCGCCACCTCCCGACTTGATCGCGTCGCCAATCGTACGAGCGCGACCAGCTGAGCCAGCGCAGTCGCCAGGACTAGCGAAATGGTCACATACCAACGGGTCTGCGCGATCATCCACGCGGCACCCACGATCGTGAGCGCCAGTGCCGCGGTGCGCAGAGCGACGCTCGCGCGAAAGCGGCTATAGGCCATATTTCATTTTCCGCCGGTACAGTGAGGCGCGCGTGAGCCCCAGGCTTGCCGCCGCACGACTGATGTTCCCCTTGTTCTCGGCAAGTGCGCGCGCCACGGCGCCTCTTTCAATGTCGTCGAGCCTAGACGTGTCGTGGGAGCCAGTCGTGGAAGAATTTGTCCGGTCTGTCGCGAGCGAAAAGTCGTCGGCCTCCAATATGGCGCCCTCGCTCAAAATTACGGCACGCTCTACCGCATGACGCAGCGCACGCACATTGCCAGGCCAAGCGTGGGCCATCAGTTCGTCCAGCGCAGTGGCGCTCAGACGCTTGACGGGGAAATTGTATTTTTGCGCATAAAACGCGATGAAGTGTTCCAGCAACAATGGAATATCCTCACGCCGCTCTCGCAACGGCGGCAAACTAATCTCCACGGTATTGATGCGATAAAACAGATCCTGTCGAAACCTATCTGCATCGGCAAGGTGCTCCGGGGTGAGATTGGTGGCCGAGATGAGCCTCACGTCGATAGGCTCCGGTTTGTCGGCGCCTACCGGCACGACTTCGCGGCGCTCCAGTGCTGTGAGCAATTTGCTTTGCAGATGCAGCGGCACGTTGCCGATCTCGTCGAGAAACAGGGTGCCGCCGGCAGCTGCGCGGAACAGGCCAACGCGATCTTCGCGAGCGTCAGTGAAAGCGCCGCGTCGATGGCCGAATAGCTCGCTTTCGAAAAGCTGTGGCGACAGTGCCCCCAGATCGACTCGCAAGAACACCTCGCCCGCGCGGCGTGAGTGGCGATGGATCTCGCGAGCGACCAACTCCTTGCCCGTCCCGTTCTCACCCAGGATGAGTACATTCGCATCCGTCGGGGCTGTCCGGCGGATCGTGTCGAGCACCCGCAGCGCAGCCGAGGATGTCCCGATCATTTCCACTTCAGTATTCGTGGCGGCGGCGAGCCCGCGATTGCGGTTGCGCAGTTGCACGGTCTCCATGCGCGAGCGGCGTAGATTGACGGCGGCCAATAGCGTCCCAAGCAATCTTTCGTTTTCCCAAGGTTTTGTGACGAAGTCCGCCGCGCCCTGCTTCATGGCTTGCACTGCCAACTCCACACCGCTGTGGGCTGTGACCAGCACGACAACCGCCTGCGGGTCGAGCAGCAGCACTTCCGAAAGCCGCTTCAACCCCTCCGCGCCATCATCGGCACCCGCGGTGAAATTCATGTCGAGCAGGAGGACGTCAAAGGCACTTTTTCGCACTAGATCCGGCAACAGGGAAGGGTCACGCAAAGTTTGAACGTAGGCGAAATGGCGCTTCAGCAAGAGTCGGGCTGCGAGCAGGATGTCCTCCTCATCATCGACAATCAGAATGCGTGCGGAGTTAAGTTCCGAGGCCATGTGTTCGAAAACGGACAGGTGTCCGGTCACTTGTACGCCACCGGTCACTCGAATGCCAGGGGCGACCCCTAACTCATTGAAATCACAGGGCCAGGCCTTTTGGCCCGGTAATTGCTATTTCACTATATGGCTTACACAGACCACATTTTCGCGCAGCGAGCCCGCATCACTCGTCTCTTTCGAAGAGTTCAGGACCGGCGCCCGTCCGTGCTTGCAGCTCAATCGCCGGGTGGTGGCATGGACACCCCGCTTGTCCGCGCACCCGCTTGGCGGCGCTTTGTCCCCTACGGGATCGGCGCGCTTCTGCTTCTGGGTGTCATCATCTGGCTGCTCGCGGGCGCGAATCGTCATGTTTATCGCGTGCCGATCGACCGACTCACTTTCGGAGAAGTGACACAAGGCCCGTTCGAGGACTTCATCGCCGTGCGTAGCACGGCCGCGCCTTTCACAACTCATTATTTGACCGCTGATCAGGGCGGCACCGTAAAAGAAGTTCTGGCCGAGGACGGTACAACGGTAAAAGCCGGACAGCCACTCATCATACTGGTCAACACGGCGTTGCAGCTGCAGGTCGCTTCGCGCGAGGCGGACACGGCCAGCCAGATCAACTCGCTGGAAAACACCAAATTGCAATTGGAGGAAACTCGCTTTAAATACCAACACGATCTGCTCGACATCGAACATCAGATCAGCAAACTGACTGGGGATCTCGCGCGCGATAAAATTCTGCTCGACGGCAACGCCATCGCCCCCGCGCTCTACAAGCAGGAAGAGGAAGAATATTCCTATGAGCTAAAGCTCCGAGCCGCAACCACAGCCTCACGCGATGCCGAGCAAAAAGTGCGCTCCAGCCAGCTTACTCAGCTTCAGGAAACCCTCGCGCGCTTAAATGACAGCATCGCGACCGCCAAGGCAAGCCTCGATGCGCTCACGGTCCGCGCCCCGACGGACGGGCATTTGACTGCGCTCAATGCCGAAGTAGGCCAATCCAAAGCGCCGGGCACCGTGCTGGGACAGGTCGACTCGCTCGACCGCTTTAAACTCACCGCTCAGGTGGATGAATTTTATCTCGGACGCATTGTGCTCGGACAGGTCGCCCTTTTCACCAGCGATGGGCGCGACTACAAAGCCAGCATTGCCAAAATCTACCCACAGGTCGCCAACGGCACCTTCCGGATCGATCTCAACTTTGATAACCCGAGTCCTCAGGGTATTCACACCGGCCAAGCGTTCGATATCCGGGTGGAATTAGGACGGGCAGCCACGGCAAAAATGCTTCCCAATGGGCCCTTCTATCAGGAGACCGGTGGCAACTGGGTGTTTGTGGTGGCGCCGGACGGACGCTACGCGACCCGCCGAAACGTTCGCCTAGGCCGACGTAATCCCGAGCATGTCGAAGTCCTCGACGGTCTGCAGACCGGCGAAAAGGTCATTGTTTCCGGTTATGAGGCGTTCCAGAAGATCGAGCGCGTCGAATTCGAAAAGCCCGAGCACGGCAGTCACTGATCACAGCGGAGAAACCATTGATAACGCTCAAGCAACTCACCAAGATCTATCGGACCACCGAGGTTGAAACCGCAGCGCTGCGCGACATTAATCTTAAGGTCACGGTCGGCGAGTTCATCGCGGTGATGGGACCGTCCGGTTGCGGCAAGTCCACTTTTCTTAACATCGTCGGCATGCTCGACAGTCCGACCGGCGGTGAATATTGGTTCGGTGATCAAAACATCGCGGGGCGTTCAGAGACACAGCTGTCGGAACTGCGAAAGAATTCAATTGGGTTTGTTTTTCAGAGCTTCAATCTGATCGACGAGCTAAACGTCTCCGAGAATGTTGAGTTGGCGCTGCTCTACCATCGGGATATCTCTCGTAGTGAGCGTAAGACCCGCGTACACGACGCCTTGGCGCGCGTGAAAATCGGGCATCGAGCCCGGCACATGCCACAACAACTGTCCGGCGGCCAGCAGCAGCGCGTCGCCATCGCCCGCGCCGTGGTCTCGCGGCCCAAATTGATCCTGGCCGACGAGCCCACCGGCAATCTCGACTCGGCCAACGGAGAAGAGGTGATGCAGCTGCTGACCGAGATGAACGGCGAGGGCACCACCGTTGTCATGGTCACCCATTCTCATTCGCACGCGGAGTACGCCCATCGCATTGTGAATCTGCTGGACGGCGCCTTGGTGACCGAAAGCATTAGACAGGTCCTCTAAGGAGGCTTTCGATGTTCCGCCATTACCTCACGACGGCCTTTCGCAATTTCGCCAAACACCGGCTCTACAGCTTCATCAACATCGCCGGTTTAGCGGTCGGGCTCGCCTGTGCGATCTTCATCGTTCTCTTCTTGCGCGACGAACTTTCGTACGACCGATGGATTCCCGATAGCGAAAACCTTTATCGAGTCGAGGTCAATAACGTAGTTCCCGGCCGCGAATTGATGAAAGCGGCGGTAGCGCCATTTCCCATGCCCCGCTCGATGCAGGATCATATTCCAGAAGTCAAAGCGATGACGCGATTGGCGCGCGAGCCGATGGATGTGAGAGCGGGCGATCGTCAGTTCTCTGAAACGGTCGATGTCGTAGACCCCAACTTCTTTCAGGTGTTCAAACTACCGCTCCTACGCGGTGATCCGGCGGCCGTGCTCGCGCATCCCGAGTCGATTGTTTTGTCGCAAAGTGAGGCGCGGAAGTACTTTGGCGATGCCGACCCCATCGGAAAGACACTCGATGTGACCGAAGGATTTGGATTTGGCGGGACTAACGCGACGGTGCATCCACTCACTGTCACGGGGATACTGCGCGATTTACCGCATAACACGCATCTTCTCGCCGACTTCATCATGCCCAATTCCTCGCAAGCGGATGGCATGCCGCAGTCGGCGAAGGAGTCCTGGGAAGCCGAGCAGAGCTATGGCTATGTCTTGGTCGAACCGAATGCCGATCCACAGGCGGTTCTCGCAAAGTTCAATCCCATAGTCGATCAAAACGTCGATTCCACGAAGGATGGCTCGCCCAAGATGCGCGGCAGCGAGCACGAACAAGTTCACTTGACGCAAATCTGGAATATTCACCTAACGAGTGACAATAACATTGGAGCGGTCAAACCGGCGGGTAACTGGGCCACGGTGTACGGCTTCGCCGTCATCGCAATGCTCATCCTTCTGGTCGCTTGCTTCAACTTCACCAATTTGGCAACGGCCCGCGCGATGCTGCGGGCACGCGAGATCTCATTGCGCAAGGCCGTCGGTGCAACACGGCGGCAGTTGATCACCCAATTCCTGGGTGAGGCGGTTATTACGGCGCTGATCGCGCTGGTTGTTGCCCTCGCTTTGGTCGAAGTGCTGCTACCGACCTATGATCAGTTTCTAAACCAACCTATCACTTTCGACTATCTTGCCGATTGGCAATTGTTCTTAGGCCTGATTGTTACGGCCATTGCAGCGGGACTCGTCAGCGGCGCTTATCCCGCGCTCGTCCTTTCACGTTTCCAGCCTGCAGCGGTCTTGAAATCGAATGCTTCCGGCCAAACAGGCTCCGGCTTTGCTCGCATGGTGCTCGTCGTCCTGCAGTTTTCGGTGTCGATCGGCCTCGGCATTGCGGTCATCGTCGTGTTTCGGCAAATCGATTTTGCACGGCATGCCGATCTCGGATTCAACCGGGACGGGCTTGTCATCCTCTTCGTAGGAAACAACCTGCCTCCCGCGGGTCAAGAAAGCTTTGCTCACGCGCTCGCCGATAGCCCGGCGATTGCGGGAGTGGCTGAGTCGACGACTGTGCCCTTCATGTCTGCCTACTACGACGCGAAGGTTCAGGTACCGGGCAACTCACAGATCTCGCCCTTCCGCATGATGAACCTGAGCCCGGAGTTCCCTCAGCTCTACGAGATGCAACTCCTGGCGGGCCGTTACCTCTCCAGGGCCCACGGAGAGGATACGCTTCCAGCCTATCTATTCACGGGGGGCGCGCAAAAACCGCAAGAAACAACCGATAACCGCAATGTCTTGATCAACGCGCAGGGGGCCCGCCGGCTCGGCTGGACCGCCAACGAGGCCATCGGCAAGGTCGTTACTTTGGTGGATGCGCGTGTGGTCATCGTGGGCGTGTTGGCAGACCCCAAAATGGATGGCGTTAAAACATCGGCGGTGCCCATGGTCTACGGCTACAGTCCGGAAGCCAATTACTACTTCTCCATTCGGATTCATGGCGCGGCGCTCTCCGAGGCCATGTCTCATATCGACAAAACGTGGAGGTCGTTTGTTCCTGGATCCCCCCTTCAGAGCTTCTTCCTAAGCGACTCCTTCGAAGGCCAATTCAAGTCGGACGAGCGACAGGGTCAGATGTTTAGCTTCTTCGTTGGGATTGCCATCTTCATCGCGTGCCTTGGGTTGTTTGGTCTCGCCGCATTCACCGCGCAACGGCGCACGAAGGAAATCGGCCTTCGCAAAGTATTCGGTGCGCGCACGCGCGACATCGTGCGGCTGTTGCTATGGCAATTCTCCATCCCGGTGCTGATTGCCAATGTGATCGCATGGCCCGTGGCCTACTATTATTTGCACCGTTGGCTCGAAAGCTACGCCTATCGGATTTCGCTCAGTCCCCTGTATTTCTTGGCCGCCGGCGTCACAGCTTTGACGATTGCCTGGCTGACGATCATTGCTCACGCGGTTCGAATTGCCCGCGCGAGTCCCATCCTGTCGCTGCGTTATGAATAGGCGGGTTGTATGAGCGCCGCCAGCCTGCTCGGTCACTACCTCGTCACGGCCTCGCGGAATCTGGTTAAGCACAAGCTTTACAGCTGCATCAATATCGTAGGACTTTCCGTGGGCCTGGCTTG
>Ga0209330_1000655_pt1 | contig 12986 bp, 10 predicted proteins | sample JacPinW_OM2H0_O3_FD_187969 | JGI IMG/M metagenome (GOLD analysis project Ga0209330, IMG submission 187969) | Forest soil microbial communities from Algoma, Ontario, Canada - Jack Pine, Ontario site 1_JW_OM2H0_O3 (SPAdes) (version 2) | ecosystem: Environmental > Terrestrial > Soil > Boreal...
CGTGAACCGCGTGTGGGCGCCGATTGGGGCGGATCGTTTTTATAATCTGGTGAAGGCCGGATACTACGACGACGCGAGTTTTTTTCGCGTGATACCCGGATTTGTAGTCCAATTCGGCCTTGGCGCCGATCCGACTGTCAACAAAGCATGGAGGGATGCGAAGATCAACGACGATCCCGTCACGCAAAGCAATCGGCCGGGCTATCTCACGTTTGCCACTGCCGGGAAAAACACGCGCACGACCCAGCTCTTCATCAACCTCGGAAATAACGGGCAGCTCGATTCCATGGGCTTCTCTCCATTCGGCCAGGTGACCAGCGGCATGGACGTGGTTCAGAAAATTCACAGCGGGTACGGTGAATCTCCGGACCAGGGTCAAATCACCAGCCAGGGCAAAGCGTACCTGGATAAGAATTTTCCGAAGCTCGACAGCATCAAGTCCGCGACAATTTCGACCCCCTCCTAAATTCATGGCGAGCCGCGGACTGCATTAAGCAGATGACCCCACTGGAACGCGCTGGCTCCGCAATCGACCGCGGTATGGCGCGTAAATCTGCGCGCGCTAGCGTCGCTTTACTGTCATTCCTCGCCCTTGCCAAGCTGCTGGTTCAATTCGCGGGAATCAATCATTACGGCTTTTTTCGCGACGAACTTTACTACATGGCTTGCGGAGAGCATCTGGCCTGGGGCTACATTGACCAGCCGCCGCTTATCGCATTGATCGCGTGGTTCGCACGCCACGCGTTCGGAAACTCGATGTTTGCTCTTCGTCTTCTCCCTGTGCTCGCCGGCGCTGCTGTGGTTTTTCTTACAGGTTGGATTGCGCGCGAATTCGGCGGCGGTCTCTTCGCGCAGTTTCTCGCCGCTCTCGCAATTCTGTTTGCTCCCGCTTATCTCGCATTCGATAGCTTTCTTTCGATGAATGCGTTCGAGCCCTTGTTTTGGAGTCTGTGCGCGTGGATCGCGATTCGCATCGTGAAGGGAGCGTCGCAGAAATTGTGGATTGCGTTCGGCGCGATCGCAGGACTTGGCTTGGAAAACAAGCACACCATGCTGGTCTTCGGTTTTGCGCTGGTAGCCGGCCTGCTGATTTCCGGCCAAGGACATCTTTTCCGTTCGAAATGGATTTGGATTGGCGGCGCTGTCGCCTTCGCGATGTTTCTTCCAAATCTCCTTTGGGAGGCACTCAATAGCTGGCCGCAAATTCTAGTTGTGCGCAACGGACAAGAGTTTAAGAATGTCCAGATAGGCCCGCTGCGATTTCTCGCCGACCAGATGTTTTTTCTGCAGCCGATTGAACTGCCGGTGTGGTTCGCCGGACTTCTGTGGTTCTTTGCCGCGCCGGAAGAGAAGCGGTTTCGTTTTCTCGGCTGGGCTTATTTCGTCGTGATGATCGTTTTCGTTGTCCTGCATGGAAAATCCTATTACGCGCTGCCGGTCTACCCTATCTTGATGGCGGCCGGAAGCGTCGCGCTTGAACAATTCTTTTTCGCAACCCAACGGCGTCGGTGGCTGGTCTCGGCATATTGCGCGCTGATCGTGGTCGCGGGATTGATCACGCTGCCATTCGGCGTTCCGCTCTTGCCTGTAGATACCTTTATCGGCTACTCCGAGATGTTGCCGTACGCTCACGGAGTGAAGACGGAGCGCGACCCCACTGTAGCGTTGCCGCAGCTTTATGCAGATATGTTCGGGTGGGAAAGCATGGCTTCTACCGTCGCTGGCGTTTATCACGGGCTACCACCGCAGGAACAACCGGGCTGCGCCATCCTGGCTGGGAATTACGGGGAGGCGGGGGCGATTGATTACTATGGGCCGGCACTTGGGCTGCCTAAAGCTATCAGCGGGCACAACAATTATTTTCTGTGGGGTCCGCGGGATTATTCCGGCGAGTGCGTAATCGTTTTTGGGGAAAATGCGGATCGTTACGCGCGTTTGTTTGGGGGGTCCGAACTCGTCGGGACGATTACCGACGAGCACGCTATGCCGTCCGAGCAAGGAGTGCACGTTTACATCTGCCGCAAGCCGAGCGCGCGGCTGGCGGTTCTTTGGCCCAACTTCAAAATGATTATTTGATAGCGTGCAACCGGCTTGCGGGCCGTTTTTGAAACCGATGATCCGATCGTTTTCCTTTGTCGAAGAGTAAAGCTAGTGGCGTGGAGCGTGTTTGGGGTTTCGCGCGGATTGTTCCAGGCTCGCGACATTCAATCCCGTGGCGACGAGGCGATGGCCAATTTCTGAATCTTTTGTTTTTGCGATGGCCAGGAGGACGCATTCGCAGGTTAGGATTGGAACCGCTCGTCCTTCGACCATATCTCGCCCGGGCGCGAGCAGTTCCGCATGTTGCAAGACGGCTTGCAATTCGGCCGACTTGGAGAGCGGCGATTCACTAGACGGCTGCGCTTGGGCTTTCGCGCCCGTCAGCAATTGCCAAACCTTGCGCGGCTCTTCTTCGCGGCGCTGCTGATCGTAATGTTCAATCCAGTGGTGCCAACGCTGCGGGCTGATGCGGCAAATCTGCTGAAGGAAAGTCTCGATCTCGTCATTGCCATCCCAGAATTGTGAAAGGCGCTCCCAGTCGTAGATGTACATTCCCGCGAGCAGGTCGGCCACTTCCACGACAAGTGCAGCGCGGCTGTGCGCTAGCATGGCCGCAAGGGTCTCTGCGCGTTCGAGGTCCTTGGTGATGCGATGGGCGAGCGGTGCGCCGCCGCTATGCGCAGTCACTCGCGTACCGTCCGTTGCGGACGGTCGGCCATTCTTTCGATCTTTTCGTCCGAATAATTTCATCGCTCTTCGAAAGATTACTAGAGGCCGAGCACCGTCACGAGTTCGCGCACCGATGCAGAAGACTTATCCAGAGCGGCCTTTTCGTCGGGCTCCAGCTTGATCTCGATGATCTGTTCAATTCCTTTTTCGCCGAGTTTCACCGGGACGCCGACAAACAAGCCCGTCACTCCGTACTCGCCTTCGAGGTAGGCGGCGCAGGGCAGGATTTTCTTTTTATCCTTCAAGATCGCTTCCACCATTTCGAACACGGCGGCGGAAGGCGCGTAATAAGCGGAGCCGGTTTTCAGCAGGTTTACGATTTCGGCGCCGCCTTTTCGCGTTCTGGTGACAATCGCTTCGATCTTTTCTTTGGACAAGAGTGCGGGGAGGGGAATTCCAGCGACGGTGGAGTAACGGGGGAGCGGCACCATGTCGTCTCCGTGGCCGCCAAGTACGAAGGAATGAACGTTTTCCACCGAGACGCCCAGTTCCGCAGCGACGAAAGTGCTCATGCGCGCGGAATCCAAGACGCCGGCCATTCCGATCACGCGGGTTTTGGGGAACTTACTGAGCTTAAGAGCGGCGTGTGCCATGGCATCGAGGGGATTCGTGACGATTATCAAAATCGCATTCGGCGAGAGTTTTACAACCGCTTCGACCACGCCTTTTATTACGTCGTGATTCGCTTTCAGCAAATCGTCGCGGCTCATCCCTGGCTTGCGCGGAAATCCAGCGGTAATCACGATGATGTCGCTGTTTGCGGTTTCTTTGTAATCGCCTCCGGCGGTGGAGATGCCGGCAGCGTGGACGTCGGTACCGAGGATGGGCGCGGATTCCGCCATGTCGAGCGCTTTTCCGGCGGGGACCCCGTCTAGAATGTCTGTGAGCACAACGTCCGCGAGTCCTGCGTCATGAATCCGCTGCGCGGTGGTGGACCCGACAAATCCTCCGCCGACAACCGTTACCTTCTTACGCATTCCCAAGTCTCCTTATGCGTTTTGGTTAAACCCGCTGCGCTGCCGATGCGCTGCTTGTAGTCTGCATATTCTCAATGATTGCTGAGGCGTACTCGGAAGTTTTAAGTTTTTTCGCTCCGGGCATGAGCCGCTCCAGATCGTAGGTGACACGTTTTTGTTGGATGGTGCGGGCAATTCCGTCCTCGATGAGGGTCGCAGGTTCGCGCCAGCCCATAAAATTGAACATCATGGCGCCGGACAACATGACGGAACTGGGATTGATTACGTCTTTGTCCGCATATTTTGGCGCAGTGCCGTGAGTGGCTTCGAACACGCCGCAGCCGTCGCCAATATTGGCGCCCGGAGCCATGCCGAGGCCGCCTACCTGCGCGGCGCACGCGTCGGAGAGGTAGTCGCCGTTCAGATTGGGGGTGGCGAATACTTGGTATTCATCGGCGCGCGTGAGCACCTGCTGAAAAACAGAATCAGCGATGCGGTCATTGATCAATATCATTTTTTTCCACTGGCCATTGCCGTGGGAGCCGGAGATGGTTTGTAGCGTGCGTTCGACTTCAGCGGTGACGCGCTTCCGGAAGTCTTCATTGGCCTGGTCGAGGCCCGGTTCTATCATTTCCGCGATTTGTTCGGCTGAGAGATTGGCGTCGCGGTCTTTATTGTCAAGAATCCAGCTCTCGCGCTCGGTGACGATGACGGAGCGAAATTCCTGAGTGGCAAGCTCGTATCCCCAATCGCGAAACGCGCCTTCGGTGAACTTCATGATGTTGCCCTTGTGAACGAGAGTTACGACGCGTCGGTTTTCTTCCAACGCATGCTGGATGGCGCGGCGCACCAAGCGTTTTGTGGCACTGGGTGACATGGGCTTGATGCCGATGCCAGATTCCGCACGGATTTCCTTGGTGGTTCCTTTCAGCATTTCGATATTCAGAAAATCGATCAAACGATTCGCGTCCGGGGAACCGGATCGCCATTCAATCCCGGCATAGACATCCTCGGTATTTTCGCGAAAGATCACTACGTTCATGCGCTCCGGATTTTTTACGGGCGATGGTACGCCTTCGAAATACCGGACAGGGCGAACACAGGCGTACAGGTCGAGGACTTGACGAAGCGTGACGTTGAGCGAGCGTATGCCGCCACCGACGGGGGTTGTGAGTGGGCCTTTGATGGCTACGCGGAAATCGCGGATAGCTTCGACGGTGTCGTCAGGCAGCCAGTTATTAAATTTTTTGAAGGCTTTTTCGCCGGCGAAAACTTCCAGCCATTCGACTTTGCGTTTCCCGCCATAGGACTTGCTGACAGCTGCGTCGAAGACTTGACGCGAAGCTTTCCAGATGTCGCGGCCGGTGCCGTCACCTTCGATGAAGGGAATTACGGGATGGTCAGGGACGTTGAATGCGCCGTCTGACGCATATTCAATTGGTTTTCCGTTGGTTGGGACGGCTACGCCGTTGTAGGCGGATTTCATTCACAGCTCCGTTTGGGTGATCCAGCGCGCTTGCGAGGTCTGCTCGATCTGGAACATTTCGACCCTACACATTAACATAAGCGCGCGGAGTGTTGAAGGCTGGTGAGGCAGGAGGATGGCAGAAAAGTGCAGGATTCGTAAAGTGCAAATGTGCAATTCTAGTGCCGGGTAGAAACACCGCGGTCGTTTGTTTTGAGTAAGTTACATCGAATTCTACTCATGAGCCTGTTCCGGGTAGAAATGCAAGAAAATGGCAGCGAGTTGCCATCGGAACTCGGTCTAAACAGCTGAGGGCCGGCAGTGGAGTTGAAGCGAAAAAGAGGGCTCCGGAGCGAACGTCCCTTGGTCGCTTTCGGCCCACCGCCGCCGTACATGCCGCCTCCTCGTCGTACCTAACTAACTACCCCGGGCGATGTTATCACAATAGTAAACATAAGTCAACAGGAAATCGCGCTCGCAAGTGTTTCATTTTCAGCATGGCGAGAAACTGCTCGGTTGTGGTGTCGGGTGAAAGGGAGTAGGCCGAGAACAACTCCCGTGTACGACGAACGTAGTAATAGAGATGTCGCGGCGTTACTAGGGCGAAGCGGCGGGGATGGGAGAGCTTGACTGGCGAGGAGGCGGGGGTTAGCGTCGGATGCACGTATTTCGCGAGGTTTGAAGCACAACCAAATGAGTCCTCCAATTGCGCCGATCACGGGCCAAGCTCCCGACTACGGTGCGGCCGAAATCCAATCGAACTTGCGCAAGCTGGAGCGGCGGGACCTGTGGACGTCGGGCAACGTAGCGATCATCATCCTGGGTTTGACGGCGCTGGTCGTGTCATTGTCCGTTTCCCTCTACTTAAAATCCCCAAAGACAGTTTTCGGGTGGGATCTGAGCCTGGCGGTTTGGGCGCTGGTGGGGCTGGTGCTGTTCTTTACGGGACACATGATTTTTCAGCAGTTGAGGCTTCGAACGGTTCAAAGAGAATTGTCGGAGCAGCAGATTCAAGCGGAGGTGTTCAGGCGACTGGCATTGTTTGACCCGTTAACCGGGTTGTACAACCGGCGGTTCGCGGAGGAGCGGTTGAGGGCCGAGATTGGGCGAGCGGAACGAAAAGGGCTCACGATGATCGTCGTGCTATTGGACTTGAACGATTTTAAGAAAATTAATGATAAACGCGGGCATCCGGCAGGCGATCAGGTACTGAAAGGGTTTGCCAAGTGTTTGAGCAGTTCGACGCGCGGATCAGATCTTGCGGTGCGCTGGGGCGGCGACGAATTCATGTTGCTGCTGCTGGATTGTGAAATCGATCAATTATCCGTGGTTCTGGCGCGGCTCGTCGGTCTCACCGTGGAAGTGAGCGGAGAGGCGTTGGAAGTGTCATTCTCAGTTGGCTGGAAGGCGTACGAGCCGGGAGATGGGTACGAGGGCTTGATCGAAGCGGCGGATCGAAACTTGTACGTTAACAAGGCAGCATCCAAGGTGTCGAAAGAACGATTAACAGCGCCAGTTAGAGGCTGATCGAAAGCTTGAGAACGACGGGCGCAATGGTGGCTTGATTTTCTCCCACCCAACGCAACGCTCGCAGTGCATGTGACTTCCTCCCCAGATCAAATATCAACCTGCAGCTACACCAAGAGCAGTAAACCCAAGTCAGCCGAAAATTGCATACTCGACGCCAAACTTGTTGTTTCCGCGGCAAGGGAAGCATAGGATGTGCGCGCCGGAAGTACTCGTGACAATTTCGGTTGAGGATTCAGGAAAATGAGGCGCGGGCATGACGAAATCCGATGAGAGTTTTGAAACCAAGACCTACCATAAGGTTGACGTCCGGTTACTTCCGTTTCTTTTCCTCTGCTACATACTTGCGTATCTCGATCGGGTGAACGTAGGTTTTGCGAAGCTGCAGATGCTCAAAGATCTGTCTATGAGCGATGCGGCATTCGGCGCCGGCGCGGGGATTTTCTTTATCGGTTATTTCTTCTTCGAAGTTCCCAGCAACGTGCTGCTGAAGAAATTCGGTGCGCGGATGTGGATCGCCAGGATCATGATTTCGTGGGGAGTGATATCGGGGTGCATGATTTTCGTAAAAGGGGAATGGTCATTCTACGCGATGCGCTTTCTGCTGGGACTGGCGGAAGCGGGTTTCTTTCCGGGAGTGATTTTCTATCTGACCTTGTGGTATCCCTCAAGGCTTCGATCCTCGCGAACGGCTTGGTTCGTTGCGGCGATTGCAGTTTCCGGCGTGATCGGCAATCCCGTTTCCGGCTGGATCATGGACAGGTTAAGCGGCGCGATGAACCTGGCGGGGTGGCAATGGCTGTTCCTTTCTGAAGGCATACCTTCCGTGCTCGTGGGCATTTGGGTGATTTTTTACTTGAACAGCAGCATTGAGGAAGCGAAATGGCTCACGTCTGACGAAAAAGCCTTGCTTGCAAATAACTTAGTCGCCGAAGACAAACAAAAAACCGAACACAAACTTTCGGACGCTTTCGCCAGCGGAAAAGTTTGGTTGTTATGCGCGATTTATTTCACTTTGATGATCGGCTTGTACGGAATTACTTTCTGGCTGCCGACGATTGTGAAGGCGTTTGGTCTAAAGGATTTTTTCAGAGTCGGACTGATCACTGCAATACCTTATGGAGCAGCGGTCATCGGGATGATTTTGCTGAGCCTGCATTCGGACAAAACGGGAGAGCGGCGGCTGCACTATGTGTTCAACGTTACTGCGGGAGCGATCGGTTTGATCTTGAGCGGCGTTTTTGCGTCGAATCCTGTGCTGGCTATAATTTTCCTGTCCTTCGGTACTCTGGGAGTGATCGGCTCCATGCCGTTGTTTTGGCCGCTACCGTCCGCATTTTTGGCGGGGACGGCGGCCGCGGCCGGAATCGGCATCGTGAACTCTGTGGGTAATTTGGGTGGCTATTTCGGACCCAACATCCCGATATGGGCGAAACGTGTTTCGTCCGATCCCTCCGCTGCTTTGTATATCATTGCGGGGATTTTGATGACCGGCGCGTTGTTGGCCTATTTCTTCGTGCCGAAGAATCTGCGCGTCAGTGTCCTGTGACTTCTTTCCTGGGCCTTAGACGAGAGCGGCGGGGGTGCGTGTTGAAAATGCGAGAGCTGAATAATGTTGTGAGCTGTAAGGCCGGATTCGTTGCTGCGATGTGCTGGTTATTATTCTGTTTTGGGTTGGCGGCGCAAGAAGGGCAGCAGAAGGCAGCGGGGCCGGTGCTGAAGTTGAGCAGCAGTTCGTTTGAGGCGGATGGAGACATCCCCGCGAAATACAGTTGCGACGGCGGGAATGTTTCGCCTGCGCTTGCCTGGACAGATCCGCCGGCGGCGACGCAGAGTTTTGCGGTGATCATGGATGATCCGGACGTGCCGGCGAAGACAGTGGTGCACTGGCTGATTTACGACATTCCCGGGGGGACACGGTCGTTGCCGGAGGGCGTGCCTACGAAGAAAAAACTGGCGGACGGATCGGAGCAAGGGCAGAACATTCGAAAGAAGACGGGTTATACGGGGCCTTGTCCTGAGAAGGGCGGGCCGGCGCACCATTATTTTTTCAAGTTGTATGCGTTGGATGCGAAGACCGGCCTGAAACCCAACGCGAAGAAAGAGGAGTTGGAGGCGGCGATGAAGGGGCACATTTTGGCGCAGGCGCAAGTGATTGGGAGATTCAAGCATTAATTGTGGATTTGGCGTTTGTTCGGGCGCCATTTTGCGCGGTTTTTGCGAGGGACCCCGTCGCTGCGCGCTCGGTAATGCGTTGAACGAATTCCAGCCAAGCATCTATGCCGTGCACAGCATGCTGTGCCCCTACGGAATTGATTTGGGGCTCGCCAGAACCGAGGCGAATGGAGAATACGGCGATAGACAAAGATTTTCTGATTGAGGCGATAAGGAATTTTTTTCGCGGAGAATGATTTTAGATTTGACGCTAGGAATTGCTACGCGATACCCTAGCGCCTTGATGTTTTATCCCAAAACAATCTATCGATACGGGAGAGGTGTTTTCCACCTCAAGGAGATTCATGCCTAGCGAGCTGCGAAATTTTTTAGCGATTCCGTACGACGAGCTGGAAGTTATGAATTTGGAAGCGAAAGAAGCGCGGCGGAATCGCGCGCCGGCCCACAAGATACAAGAAGCACGACTGAAATATCTTACAGACGAGAAACGCATCAAGGCGGTGACGGTCCTGTTCAGCGACCTGGAAGGCCGCCTGCACATGCTGGACTACGACAAAAAGTTTCTGATCAAGAGCTGGGACAATCTGACATTCGACGGCTCGTCGATTCGGGGATTCACGGCGCAGCGCGAAAGCGATTTGCGGCTGACGATGGACTGGAGCGCGTTCTACTGGGCGCCCGCGGACGTGTTCGGGTCCGGCAAGGTGTTGGTGTTCGGACAGGTGATCGATAAGGATGGCACTCCTTACAGCGCGGACATTCGGGGCGCGTTGAAAGGATTTGCCGATGGACTAAACAAGAGCGAGGGTTACACGCTGAACGCGGCGAACGAGATCGAAGGTTTCCTCTTCAACGGTGCGGACGCGGAGCGTGCCTACTACGAAACGCGGAAATTCGATTACGTGAACACGGGCGGCTACTACCACTCGCTTCCGGGTGACCCGCTGCGGACGTTTATCGATACAACGGCGGAAGTGCAGCGCGCGATGGGTTTTCAGAATGAGAAGGATCACCCCGAAGTAGCGCCCTCGCAATTTGAGATCAATTACGGATACGGGGAAGTGGTTGCCGCGGCGGACCAAATTCAACTCTACAAGCTGATCTGCAGGCAGGTGGCCACGAAGATGGGTTTTTCGGCGAGCTTTTTGCCGAAGCCGGTGGTGGGAGTGAACGGCAGCGGGATGCACACGAACGTTTCCGTCAGCAAAGGCGGGAAGAATCTTTTCTGGGATCCGAAGGGCGAAGAAAAATTGAGCAAATTCGGATGGGCGTTTGTGGACCGTATACTTACGCATGCCAACGATATTTGTTTGCTGCTTAACGCAAGCGTCAACGCATATCGGCGGCTCGATCCGCACTTTGAGGCTCCGAACCAGATCAAGGCGTCGGCGGTGGACCGTGGCTCCATGATTCGCATACCGATCGGCAATGAAAAGAGCATGCGGGTGGAAGTTCGCTCGGTGTCGCCGGACGCGAATCCTTATATGGTGCTCCTGTCGGTGTTCAAAACTGGGTTGGAAGGAGACACGTCTAAGATCAAGAACTTGCGGCAAGCCGAACGATATTTGCCCGACAATATTTATACGGCGATCGAAGATTTCAGGAAGTCGGCGTGGACTACGAAACTTTTGGGCGAGGATGTGAAGAATCGTTACGCGGATTTGAAGCAGGCGTCCGCAGATCGGTGTCCGCGGCAGTTGGGCACTTTTGTGAAGGCGCCCGAAGTGCAGTTCCATCATGAGGTGTACAACCAGTTTCTTTGGAATTTGTTTTAGATGTTCTGAATACCCGAACCGGAAAATGCAAGCGCCCCGGCCACAAAACCGGGGCGTTTGTTTTTCTGTTCAGCGGCGTTCAGTAGCGCCAGCTTTTTAGGTCGGCGCCGGGCGGGGCGGTTTTTGCGATGCGGTCGAGGATTTTGGGCAAGTACATCGTGTTGTAGTGCAGGCGCGAAAGATAATTCGGAAGGGTGGGATCTCCGTTCCAGCAGTGCTCCGCGCGGTCTCCGTATTTCACTTCGCCGTCGTAGGGAGGGTTCGTGGTTGTTTTGAGAAAGTCTTCCATCAGATAGACGGCGTCATTTAGGAAATAAGTGTCGGCGCTGCCGCAGTAGATGTGCAGCTTGCCCTGGAGTTTGGGGCCGAGCGTCGGCCAATTCTTTTCCAGGATGTAGCGAAGATCGTAGTGCTCTTTCCAGTAGGCGGCGACTTCAGGATAAATCTCGCCGGTTTCTTTATCGAAGATGGGGTCAGGATAGCCGTCTTTGCCCACAGGTGAGTAAACTGCCTGCCAGATATCGAATTGTTCGCCGGAACGAGTCTTGGTGCCGAGCGCGAGCTCGTAGTGGTTTATGTCCTGGGTGGTGGCCATGGTGTGGCCGAGATAGTCGCGCGTGGCAGGCTGAAGAACTTTTTTGTGGGGGCCTTCGATGTAGAAAGCATTTTTGTCTTTGTACAGATCCATGGTGGTGAAGGCGCGGAAGTCGATCGGGTCAGGACAGGCGATGAACGCGCCGTTGTAGTGGTCGGGGTAGAACATTTGCACGGCGAGAGATTCCCAGCCGCCGGTTGAGCCGCCGTACAGAAAACGGGCCCAGCCCTGGCCGATTCCGCGAAATTTCTGTTCGATGTACGGGATCAGTTCGGATTCGATTGCGTCCCCGTAAGGGCCGAGGTTGGCGGAATTCACGGCGTAGGAATCGTCATAATACGGATTTGCGTGCTGGAGTTCGACGACCAGAATTCTGGGGAAATCCGGAGCGATCCACTGCTTATAGAATTTGTATGCTTCTTCTTGTTCAATGCGGTTGTAACCGGCAATGTGGAACCGCTCGCTGTAATCGGGTTTTAGGTTCGGGTCGGGCGGCTCGGTACGGAAGCCGTCGAAGTCGGCTGGGAAGTGGCCTTGGTTTACGGCCATCGGATAGTGCGCTTCGGTGTGCTGGTCGAAACCTTCCGGCACCAAAATGTTCGCGCCCAGATACATCGGACGGCCCCAGAATTTAGTGAGCAAGTCACTCTGAATTTTCACATGGCGGATGTACTTAGTGTCGGCAGGCGGCGGGATGGGCGGAATTTCCTGATCAAGAACGATTGAGAGCGAAGTATCCGGTCCGAGCGTGATTTTTTGCGGCTTGCTGTACAAATTCCCTGGTGCGATATTCCAGTGTTGGCCCTCGCCGCGATCCATGGGGAGCTTTAGCGTGTGGCCATCGCTGCGATGAAAGGTCTCGTAGCGATGCAAGACGGCTTGCACGTAGTATTCACCGGGTTTTACCTCGCGGAGGCTGCGGATCGGATAGCCGAACGCATTTTCATCGACCACAGCCGTTTTGTCCGGAGCCAGCCCGTCGACGTCGATACCGAAGACCATTTGAGTGTTCGGGGAAATGTTGATTTGCATGCGAAGCTCTTCGGAGGGATCAGTGGAAAGCAAAAGTAGCAAGCGGCCATCGAGGGGTTGGGCGCTACGGTCGCGCGGGAAGGTAATCTCGAATTTGGGGCCGTTGCCGGCGGTCGGGGAAGAACTGGCAGGTTGAGCAATCATCATTAGGAGCACCAGGAAAAAAGCTACGTTCAGACTGTTGCGACGCGCAATGTGCAATTTAATCTCCCTTCTGAGAACAAGGCAAATTCAAGATGCCCTTCGGCTACGCGACCATGCCAAGAACTCGCGGCGGGCGCAGCGTGCTGCGCCCCTACAAAGTCTCCTAGTACGCGGGTTAGTCGTAGTATTCGGCGCCGAGGTGGGTGATTAGGTCTTCGCCCATCATCCAGCGCAGGGTATTTTTCAGCTTCATGGACTGGATGAAAAGATCGTGCTCGGGATACAGCTCTTTCGCGCACATCGGCGACTTGAAATAAAAACTCAGCCACTCCTGAATTCCGTGCATACCTGCGCGCTTGGCGAGATCGAAGAAAAGGGCCAAGTCGAGAACGATGGGCGCGGCAAGGATTGAATCGCGGCAGAGGAAATCGACTTTGATCTGCATGGGGTAGCCGAGCCAGCCGAAGATGTCGATGTTGTCCCAGCCTTCTTTGTTGTCACCGCGCGGCGGATAGTAATTGATGCGGACTTTATGATGGATGGTGCCG
>Ga0209330_1000656_pt1 | contig 12943 bp, 11 predicted proteins | sample JacPinW_OM2H0_O3_FD_187969 | JGI IMG/M metagenome (GOLD analysis project Ga0209330, IMG submission 187969) | Forest soil microbial communities from Algoma, Ontario, Canada - Jack Pine, Ontario site 1_JW_OM2H0_O3 (SPAdes) (version 2) | ecosystem: Environmental > Terrestrial > Soil > Boreal...
TGAGCCGCCGAAGAGCGGCCGAGGGCGAGTCGCATGAGCGCAGCAGTCATTCCTGAGCCGATCGCGCAGTTCCAGCTCCAACTGGATGAGATTCGTAGCACCCAACCACGGGGAAAGAGACTGCCGGATTCGGTGTGGCAGGCTGCAGTTGAACTGGCCCGAGAACACGGCGTGTATTCCGTCGCGCGTCATCTGCGGCTGGACTATACAGGACTGAAGAAACGGCTCGGCGGAGTTTCCCATCGCCGACGAAAAGTACACAAGCCAACATTCGTCGAACTGATCGCGCCAACTTCAGCGATGCTGGGAGAGTGCTTGATCGAGTTCGAGTCATTGCGCGGAAGCAAGGTGCGCATTCAGTGGAAAGCTGCCACATCGCCCGATTGGATGAGCCTGCTGCGGGCCTGGCGGGAAACCGAGAGATGATTCAGATCACGCCGCAGATGCGCGTGCTGGTCGCCATCGAGAGAGTCGATGGACGAAAAGGGATTGATTCTCTAGTGCGACTTTGTCAGGAGAAACTGGCAGAGGATCCTTTTTCCGGCTGTGTGTTCGTGTTTCGGAGCTGCAGCGGCACAACGATCCGGCTACTCAGCTATGACGGACAGGGATACTGGTTGGCGCAAAAACGTCTTTCCCGAGGAAAATTCGTGTGGTGGCCGGAAGGAAGCGGAGCAGCCAAGCCCCTGGAAGCCTATGAGGCGCAGTTGCTGATGGCGGCGGGCGATGTGTCGCGCGTACGAGCGGCGCCGATGTGGCGGCGAGTGAACGTGCTGAAGTAATCAACTCTCTCACGACAAAAAACACGGCGTTACCCCTTGCGTTCCAAGAAAAACCAGTTCATACTGCTGGTCGATGATGGTCGAGTTCAGATATCGGGGCCGAAAGATCAGCCAGGAAGACATCTTTTATATATGCGCACTGATCGAGCAGCACCCGCAGGAAAGCCGCCGCACACTATCGACCAAACTCTGTGAAGCCTGGCAGTGGCGCCAGGCGAATGGAGCGTTGCGCGACATGGTGTGCCGCGGTCTGTTGCTCATGCTGGACCGTGCCGGCCAGATCAAGTTGCCGCCGGTGAGTTACGTGCGGCATAACCCGCTGGCCAATCGAGCCAGACCGGAGCCGGTACGGATCGATGCCACACCGATCGAAGGCCCTCTGCGCAACCTCCAGCCGCTGGAGTTTGAGCTGATTCGTCGCACCGAGAAAGAGCCGTTGTGGAACAGTCTGCTGGAGCAGCATCATTATTTGCGCTACGAGCAGCCGGTGGGAGAAAACTTAAAGTACTTGGTGTTGGGGCAAGGGCGGCCAGTGGCCTGTCTGGCTTGGTCCTCGGCCCCGCGTCATCTGGGTAGTCGCGACCGCTACATTGGCTGGAGCGCCGAAGCACGTCGTCGTAATGTCCGCTTCCTCGCCTACAACACACGATTTTTAATCTTGCCATGGGTCAAGGTGGAACACCTGGCGTCGCATATTCTCGGCCGCATGGCGTTGCAGATCTCCGCCGACTGGCAGCGGATCTACGGACATCCGATCTATTTTCTGGAGACGTTTGTGGATCCGGAACGATTCCGCGGAACTTGTTATCGTGCGGCCAACTGGGTGGTGCTGGGCAAGACGACGGGACGTGGTAAACAATCGAATAGCTACGTGCCAAACCGGTCGATCAAAGAGGTTCTGGGATATCCATTGACGAAGCAGTTTCGCGAACTGCTCATGGAGCGAGGATGAGAACCCCGAGACCACGACTCGATGTAAATCTGGACGAACTGGACCGGGTGTTGGACGGAGCGCGGCAAGCGCCGTTGAGCGAGGACGATTACGAGAAGCTCAAGGAGGCATTGCATGCGCTGGCGGCGATGCTGGTGCGGCCGCGCAGCACGGAGAAGACCAGCGCGGTGCTGGGAAAATCGGAAGGCGCGGAAACTGACGCCGGGACTGACCCGAAGACCAATGCTTCCCCAGTGCCCGGACATGGACGCAATGGTGCAGAGGCGTTTGTCAGTTCGCGGAAGATTGCGATTGCGCACCCGCAGCTGAAGCACGGGGATGGTTGCCCGGAGTGCGAAAGAGGCAACGTATATAGGCAGAAAGAGCCGAAAGTGCTGGTACGGATTGTTGGGCAGGCGCCGCTGGCGGCCACCGTTTTCTCGCTCGAACGGCTGCGCTGCGGTGCCTGCGGACAAGTATTTACCGCACAAGAACCGGAAGGAGTAGGTCCGGAAAAATACGACGAGACCGCGGCGGCGATGATCGCGCAACTCAAGTATGGCAGCGGGACGCCGTTCTATCGGTTGGAACAACTCCAAGGTCAGCTGGGGATTCCGTTACCGGCGGCGACGCAATGGGAAGTGGTCGAAGAAGCAGCCGAGTTACTCAAACCGGCGCGCAACGAGTTAATCCGGCAGGCGGCGCAGGGTGAGGTGGTACACAACGACGACACCAGCATGCGAGTGTTACGTCTCACGCGCGAGCCGTCGGACGAGCGCACGGGCGTATTCACCAGCGGCATCGTGTCCACCAGCCAGGGTTGGAAGATTGCGCTGTACTTCACCGGACGCCAGCATGCCGGCGAGAACCTTGCCGAGGTTTTGAAGCAGCGTGCCCAGCACTTGGGCCCGCCTATTCAGATGTGTGACGCACTCTCGCGCAATGCTCCGAAGTTGGCTGCGGGGGTGGAGATTCTGCTGGCAAATTGCTTGGCCCATGGAAGAAGAAAAATCGTAGAAGTAACGGAGAACTTTCCCGATCAATGTCGCTATGTACTGGAGATGCTGGGCGAGGTCTATGGTCACGATGCCGAGGCGCGGGAGCGTGGTCTGAAGCCGGAAGAGCGCCTGCAGTTTCATCAAGAACGCAGCGGCCCGGTGATGGCGAAACTCCATGGGTGGCTGGAAGCGCAGTTCGCCGAGCGCAAGACGGAGCCGAACTCGGGGCTGGGCGAGGCGATCACGTACTTATTGCGACACTGGCGGCCTTTGACATTGTTTCTCCGGCAAGCCGGAGCGCCGTTAGATAACAACATTTGCGAAAGGGCGCTGAAGCGGGCCATCCTTCACCGGAAGAATGCCTTGTTTTATCGGACGCTGAACGGAGCGGAGGTGGGTGATCTGTTCATGACCTTGATTCACACCTGTCAGTTGTGCGACGCCAACTCCTTCGACTACCTGACCGAGTTGCAGCGCCATGCTCAGGAAGTGGAGACTAAGCCCGCGGAATGGATGCCGTGGAACTACCGCGAAACCTTGGAACGGACCGTTCCCCTCTCCGATTCCGCGTAGATTGAGGATGATCACTCACCCGCCGAAAACACAATTTTGCAATTACGCAGCTTTGCCGAAAGGACACCTTTTATCAGGCGTCTTGCGCCTCCAACCCCAATATGGGCTCGATCGGACCCGGCCGCAATTACGTCTAAAGTGTCTAAAGTAATGAAGATTGCAAGAGAGGGAGGTTGGCGTGCAATCAGCAATAGTCTGCACCCTTGGCGGATCAATTCGTAGAAATGCCCAGGTGACCGTAAACTTCCGGTCTGCGGCAAAACCGGAAATCATCCAGAACGGCCTTATGGGACATCGAAGTCCCTGAATGGATTGGTAGCGATAGTCTACACAGGCACGCGCAGGTTTGCCGAGTCAGGTCGTGAACAATAAAGGACGTTATCATTCCCTAATCGCCACTGCCCTGCCACTAGGGAGCGAGGATGTTCGACACTTTCCCGAAGCCGACCCAGGTCAAAAACCGCTCAGCCTTCACTCGGGCGAGTGACGCCCTAGTGACTTTATGAATTGATCAATCCGAATGCGCGCCCCGGTCTCCAGAGGCGACCTCTCATAGCTGACCGTTTCAGTTCCATGAAGATCGGAGGGGATCACAGCTTCTCCACGCACCAGTAGGAGAATGCGATCACGCCCGGCGCGCCCCCAAAACCAGCCTACTTCAAGCCAAACATTCTGTCTGGCACGCTTCTCGAGCCTTTCCTGAGATTCTTCCTCGGGAGAGAGGACAAGGGCTCCTACGTCGTCGGGAGTCACCACGGCAATTGCTCCATCAATGTTATCTGCCACCATCTCCCATTTCTCCGGCAAGGTCTTGCCATACCCGAATTTCTCCCGCATCAGAACGGGCTCTGGAAGATGAAGTTCATCTTGGAGGTACGTCTTGACCTCGTCACGATCGGGGCTGCGCCCATGGATGATTAGAAGCCTCCGCCCCCGGCCCAATTGAGCGGCTATCCGATCGCAGACATAGTCTGACCAAGCATCCCCCAAAATGCCAAGTAGGTCTTTCGGCGGAAGCCGTTTCCAACTATCGTAGTGAACGGAAAGTAACCTATGAATTCTCTTTGCCGCGCCGCCAAAGTGTCCGACCGGTAAGACCGGCTTGCCGCAAACAGCCGCGGCCAGCGCCGCCTGATAAGCTTTATCCGCTCCGCCAATCGGGATCACACAATCGACTTCCTTGACCTGAAGGAGTTTGGCTATATCTGGGCTGGGATCGGCGGCGTACTCATGAACTACGAGCTCGTCGTATGTGTTAAGCCATGGCGCAAACGAACTTCGCTCCCCGTACACAATAATAGCGGGGACGGAAACAATTTGAGTCTTCAAGAATTCCAGTGCTCCTGCCACTGCATGGAAATCGGCCGTATGTTCTCTATCGCTCGCGACTACCAATGTATGCCCCTGGGCGACGATCAACGCTCCCAACTTGTTGCAGGCTGCGCGAAAGCCGGACTCGTCCTTTAGCTCCCAAGTCTTTGAGTCAACGTCTTGCCAACTGCCGACAATAGCGACCCGCATGCCTCGTCTCCGTGGCTGATCCTACCACTAGCCCTTACTTAATTGGCAGCGCTGCGTTCGTCACCGCCGTCCGCGCGGCCAAACAAACCCGAAGTCGCCTTCGGGGAAGTGTCGCACATCCTCGCCCCTCTAGTGACAAGGTGGTGATGAGGGCATGCCATCGGCTGCTGCGGATTCTTTCTCTCTCCTTCGATTTTAGGGAATGATAACGTCCTTTATCATTCGCTATTTGAGTCGGCAAGCCGACAACGAGTTTTGAATGCTTTGGTCCGATAGACGGGTTTTAACCCACGTGAAGCGGTCGGTTTACCACGCATGAAGGATCGTCCGCACTCAGGGCACAAGAAGGACTCGTCAAGTAGGCCACGGCGGGCCTCCGATCAGGTCGGCGGTCGTCATCCGCATTGGTTAAAGACGTTGCCCAGATGCTTCCTGAGGAGAAACTTGGCGCACCGCCTCGCGAAGCCACGTGTGCCGCACGTCGGTAGTGAGCCTCGGGTGCCAGACCATCAAGAAATGAAATGGGCGCAACTCTTGAGGCGCTTTCACGAGCCGCAAGGTGGAATTCCTTTCCACCATTTGCCTCATGCCATTCGTTAGAGTGAGCACGAGGTCCGTGCCAGGAAGGCAACTAAGGGCCGCGCCAAAATAGGACATGCAGACACAGGACCGGCGCTTTGCGCCTAACGCGGCAAGCTGCTTGTCCGGGATGCTCTGCACGCTGGGAAGAGTTCTGACAGTAAGGTGCTCCGCAGCCAGGTACTGCCGCAGTGTCAGGCGATCGCCAAACTTGCTCTGGCGGGCAACGGCGCAGATCCAGTCTTCACGGTAAAGTCTCTCCGAACTGAAGTGAGAGGGCAGCAAGCCGTCGTCAATGTGGAGAATGAGGTCAAGCTTTCCGCGCTCCAGCATATCCACAGCATCAGCCTGCCACGGTTGGAAATCAAAGTTCACCTTATAACGTTCGGTCGCGTAACGGCGGCACAAGTGCGGTAGCAGCGCCATGCAAACATTGTCTGGGCCAGAAATGCGGAAACTGCTCCGCTCCTTTTTTGGATCGAAAACGCTTGGCACAACCAGCCCTTCTATCTTGGGAAGGACCTGTTCAAGTTCTTGCAGAATCTTGCGTCCTCGCAACGTGAGCTCAAACCCTGAAGGCGAGCGAACCACCAGCTCGTCCTGAAACATGGAACGCGCACGCTGAAGGGCGCGGCTGACCGCCGGTTGACTGAGCAACAGTCGGGCGGACGCTTTGGTGACGCTTTGTTCCTCGGCGATCACCGCAAAGATGATCAACAGGTTCAAATCGACTTGGCGCAGTTTCTCTAGACGCATGGGGACCATAACTATTATGCATGAGCCGTATGCTCAATGAAACCATCTACTGGAGTGTGGCAGCGATTGTGGGGCACAGAAAAAGCAGGACGATGACACAAAAGCAACAAATTGAGAACCGCGGGGGGCTTTCCGAGAAACCAATTGTGGTGCTCGGCGGGTCGTCCGGGATCGGGTTATCAGTGGCACAGCAGGCTGTGGCTCAAGGGGTAACGGCAATCATTGCGTCTAGCGATGCACATCGGGTTAAACAAGCGTTCGCAACGCTCGATGGAAAAGCGGAAGGGCACACGCTCGATCTTTCGAAGGAGCGCGACATTCGAAACTTCTTTCAGGAGATCGGTGAAGTTGACCATTTGGTCTTCACCGCCGGGGACACGCTGCAATTGAATATGCTTGAAGCGACGGACCTTACCAAAGCCCGGCACGCTTTTGAGTTGCGCTATTGGGCTGCTCTGGCTGCACCAGTCGCTTTATTTACGACATCCCGCAGTTTATCGATCCGATTGTCGCTCAACTTTATCTGAACGCCAGACCAAAAAGGAGATACCAATGGTCGAGCTCATCGTTCTCTACAAGACACCCAACGATCCCCAGCATTTCGAGAAGTACTACCGCGAAGTCCACGGGCCGATGACCACCAAACTGGCCGGAGTTAAAAGCTACAGCTATGGCCCCGTGCGAGCTGTGGACGGCGGCGCCGGTGAATTCTTCTGGTACTGGCTCGGCAACAAACTTGTCTGCTTTTGCCATTGAAACTTGCAACACTACTTAGATTTCGGCGCGTCACTCATTTCAACACGGAGCTTTTTAGCATAGGTCTGGACGCACAGCTCGAGGAATTCGTCGTTCTGGTTCCTCACGGCGGTGAGGAATTCGATTATTGCACCTTGCACTTCTGTTCGTTTCTCCGGACTAACCTTCTCGAAGGTCCCCGGCAACCGGCTGTGCATTTTATCTTTGGCAGTATAGTAATCACTATAGAAGCGTTCAACGCGGGCTTTCTGCTGGTCTCCAAACGCGTGCACCATCGCATCCAAGTTGTTCGCCCCAAGTTCCACCGCCTCATTTTCTATCCACTCCATATTGTATTCGAGTTGTTTGCACGCATCCAGAAACTCGGCGTCCGAGCGCCTACTGCCAAATTGCTCGAGCGTTTCGTTCCATCTTTCGAAAAAGGTGAAACGCCAGCGCGACGCGAGCGTGAGCGCGGTCAGGAGCAGCGACGTGTCTGGATCACCGACAAATCTGCGGTCGAAGGTTTCAACCAGTAGAACGTAAAACCGGCGTTTGCCATTCTTGTAGAGCTTGTACCGTGTTAATACCGCACGGTATATGCGGCGATCCTGGCCGCTACCCCTAAACGTGACGTCATCCGGCTGCGGTTTCTTGCCCGCAGTCGCCAAGCGAATGTTGGTTTCCAGTCGGTCTATCCACGGGATATTGGCGCGTCCGCGCGTAGACAGTGATTGACGTAGCTCTTCCCAGGTGATGCGTGGTGCCTCGCTGCCGCCAACGGAGTACGGCACAGTCAGGCCTAGAATGTCGAACGCCCCGCTAGATCCAAGCAGGGTAGACAGGGGTGGAACGCGCTCGCCATCCTTGCCCTCAAAGGGAGGAGCTACAATAAGCTCCAATCCCGCTTGGAGAGGCGTCTCCGACTGTTCGTCCTCTTTGCGGGCAATTTCGAAAGACTCTGTGATCTTGCTGGCAGCTTGAGCAATATCGATCTGGTACTGCACTGGGTTATTTTTGCGATGTTGCGGAGTATACAAGTTCTTGGTAGCACAAATTGCCCTAAGGAGCTTGCCCACCGGACTGTTCCACCAAAGGTCGGCATTTGGTATGAACACATTGGGAGGGTCGGGAAGGTAGGGAGCAATCCGACTGATCAGTGTAGTGTTATAGCCCTCGACCACTGCCGGCAATTTCTTCAGATCGACGTCATGAAGGCACGCCACCGGCTTCTCATCGATCGATTTATCCGGCTGCGGTTTGATGATGCTATACATGCCGATCTCATAACCGCAGTATACGCTCTGATACCCCGTAAACACGACGATCAGCCAATCAGCCTGGACTAGTGCGGCTCTGATAACGGGCTCGTATTTAACGCCCGGTTGAATGCTGTCTGTGTCGAGAAAGCAGTTCAGTGAGGGTCCGCCCTTGCCGCTTTGTGCGAGGAGTGTGAGTTGATCCTTGATCGCGCTCGCGATTATCGTGTCTTCATGCGCATAGCTGATGAAGACATTAATATTCTCGTCCATTTGACACCTTCTTCCACATGCAATCTCGGCGGCTATGGCGCAGATCTATATCTGAAAACGAGCCCGTGCCGAGTCAGGTTGTGGCCATCTAACCTGTCCGCTTTTTTGTCGGTTAACCAGCTCCAAGACCGGCGACACGAGCCTAGCACAGCACATCGGTTGCGTAACGCTTCGTTAGGGTTAGTCGGCTGGAGCTGTGGGGTGTGGGGGACGGGAATCCCCCCTGTTAACCCGAAGGTTGTAGATTCGAGTCCTTCCTGAGGATCCATTCTTTTCAGCGGCTTGACTCACTCTGCTGGATCCTTCGTTTTACGCCAAAAGCTCTGGCAGGGTAGTAAGGTTTCGTAAGCTCGTTCGGGATTTGCCGATTCGCTGCTCCCTATTATTTTGCCGGTACGGTATCCTCGCGTCATGAACTGGGAATGGAAAACTACCGCCATTTGTTGGCTATTTGCCGCCATTTGTCGACGGCGGTATCTTAGCCTTGAGGAATTCCACGTTTAAAGGACTGGTCTCCGGGCCGTGGCCAGACCACAGCTCAACTCTCGCAGGAACTGATCCACCTGGACGAGAAGTCGGCATCTCGGACAGGTGACGAAGAAACCTGTTAGGGCCTGTCCACCCAACTAGGGAACGATAAAGGACGTTCTCATTCGCCAATCGCCATCGCCCTGCCACCGAGAGCGAGGATGTTCGACAACCTCCCCGAAGCCGAGTTCTGGCCCGCAACGACTTCCGGGTTGCCCGTGATCTCGGAGTTGTCGAGCGGATGCTTCGAAAGTCAAGTCCGTGCCGCAATTTTCACGGCGGGTTACTCACACCTAGATGCACAGAAGATACAGGCACTGTTAGGAAACGTGTCCAAGGAGTGCTTCATTGTTACTGTTACTATGTGACCCCTCAATAGATGAGCTTCAGCGAAAACTGAATTTGCCGCGAAGTTCCAGCGGTCTTGCTGATCATGCCAAACCCCGTGCCCGCCATGACGTTCGCGGGTAGCCCCATGTTGACGATATTAAACAGATTAAATAACTCTCCGCGGAATTGCAGGTCCGCTATCTCCGAACCGCCTTCGCGGTGGCCAATCGGAGTCGTCTTGATGAGCGCAAAATCGAAATCGTAATATGCCGGTCCGCGAAATGTATTACGGCCGAGCGTTCCAAAGCGCCCGGAGTTTGGTCCAGTCCCGCCTGCGATCCCGATGGGAATGGAAAAGAAGCTTGCGTTGTTCGCTCCCCGCCCAAAATAATCATCGCGTGGTCGCATTGAACCGCCGGCGCTCGAGAGGTCCGGCGTTCCGATCTGATCCGGCCGGTCCGCGCCGATCGTCCCTGCCCCCGTCTGCTGGAGCCCGGAGTACACCGTAAACGGGGAACCACTGGTAATCGTCGAGATGCTCAGCAACTCCCAGCCCTTCGTCAACAATTTGGTTCGATCCGCCTGAAGTCTCAAATGCTCGAAATGCAAATCCTGTGCCGCGCTCAACGTGAACGCGTGCGTCACATCAAAGCTCGATGGCCCCCGCTCGGCCGGTGTATCGAAAGGATCTTGTGGGCTGAACAATGTCACGGCGCCGGTGGATCCGGTTCCTCCGAGGATGCCGCTGACATCATCCAGCGATTTGCTCCAGGTGTAGCCTGCTTGCAATGACGGACCGCCGTGCCCAACATTTCCCGATAATGACGTCTGCAGTGCGTTGTACGACGAGTGTGACGTCGCTGTCATCACGGATTCGAATCCGAAACCTCCCGTCACCGCTCCGCTGCCGTCGAAGTTTGTAAACCGCGAAAATTCCGTATCCGCTCCGGGATACGCGTTTGGATATGACATTCTGGGAAGTCGAAATGCCGATGTTCCCACATACGTGACAGCGGCCGTAAGACCGCCGAAAGCCCGTTCCAGCCCCAGTGTCCAAGCCTGCAAATACGCATTGCCGAAGCGCCGGTCGATCCCCGACAGACTCAGCAGCGAGAGCTGATGACTTGGCGCCAGCGCTGCCAAATCCTGTTGGTATCTATTCACGTCCATCACCGTGTTCGCCGGCACTTTTCTCGGATCGCCGCTGGCCAACACGTTCATGCCCCCTGTGTTGTAAACCGCTGGCAACTCGTCCGGTGTGATTTGGAATCCGTAGGAAATCTCCCCGTTTTGCGCTGCATTGACGCGCGGATAAACCACGTAAGGCGTTGACCCTGTCAGAAGATTGTCCTGCCAGATATTGGGCGGAATCACCGTGATCGCTCCGCCCATGTGCACATGCACCGCCCGGGGCGCGTTCCAGTCAACCTGAACGCGCGGCCCCCAACCGTTCCAATCGGTTTGATAAGTAGGCTGCGGATTGATCAAGTATTCCTGGCCAACGCCCGCGGGTGGGAACGTATTCAGAAAACTCGACGTTCGGTGCGCCCGCTCCGAAATCGGCGTGTAGAGCTCATATCGCAGCCCACATTCGAGCGTCCATTGCGGATTGATTTTCCACGTGTCCTCGATGTAGGCGTTCACGTCATTCCGGTTGATCGCCGCGGGCCCAATGTGCGCGCCATTCGATGCGTAGGGCGGCGCGACTGCGATCGTGTATCCATACGGATACCCGAGTAACAGACTGCTCATGGTGTCTGGCAGAGGTTGACCCGGCTGCACATCATGCTGTCCACTCGCAGAAGGAATGAACACGGGCGAATAAACTGTTCCACCACCAAAATCGTACTCGCCATTGGGACTTATACCGAAGTATGTCGTGTCCCGGTTCAGGCGTGCCTCCGCACCCCACTTCACCGCGTGCCGCGGGCTCGTCCATGCAAAATTCAATTGTCCCTGGAACAAATTCCCGAACGCCGACATCACCGAGCCCGCCGCTCCATTGAACGCCTCATAGAGGCCATCGATGAACTTCAAAGCCGGATCGGTATGGTTCGGCGTCACAAACGAAGGCGTCGTTCGCGTGAAACTCACCGACGTCGACCAGAGAAAGTGCGGAGATACGGTGCGCGTGTAAGTGATGACCCCGTTCCGCTGCCGATCCACATACTGCACGCCGAAGCTCGGATCAATCAGTGTCTGATCCGGATTTGTTGTCGGTCCTCTCAGATTGTCGTAATTGAATCGACCGAACAATTGTCCTTTTGCGGCAACTTTCTGATCGATGCGGATGGAAAACTGGTCCGCATCCGTGTTTACGTTTGAAGCTGCAGCATAGGTTCGCGCACCATACGCGCCGGTAGGGTTGTTGGGGAGTGGATAGCGGGCCAGCACTGTCTCAATTGCCGGATTCACCGGTACGTGCAGCGTGTCCGTGCCGCCGTCCGGGTACGTCACCACGTCCTGGCCTAGCCTCTCTGCGGCTGTAGGTACAGCCAGCACCTGGGTCGTTCCCAGCACCTGCCTGAATCCCTGATACTGCACAAAATAGAACGTCCGGTCGCGTCCGTCATACAGGTTCGGCAACACAATTGGCCCGCCGTTCGTAAATCCGAACTCGTTTCGCCGGAACGGAGGGATGCGGCCCGGGTCCGCAACCGACGGGTGATCGAAATAATTCCGCGCATCGAGGGCAGAGTTCCTCAAAAACTCGAAGAATGACCCGTGAAAACCGCTTCTCCCGGACCGGGTCACGATGTTGGTGAAACCTGCCGCGCCGCGCCCGATGTCCGCCGGCATCCAGCCTGAGCTTGACCGCAACTCCTGAATCGCATCTACGTTGAAGTTGGTGAACGTGCTCCCGCCCATTTCCGGATCGCTGACATCTGCATCGTCCATCGCGAACACAGCCTCGACGCCGCGCTGTCCGTTGATGGCGAACTGCTGGGTGAAATTCGTTTGCCCGTTCACGTCGGTCATCGTGCCCGCTGCTAACAACAGCAGCGCGCTGAAGTCGCGTCCATTCAACGGCAATTCACTAACCTTTTGGCTGGAGAGTTTCTCCCCGCTGGTTCCGCTGGCTGGGTTCGAAGTTGTGCTCGGGTTCCCATCCGAGACTCCTGCAGAAGTTTGCGGATTGGCTGCAATCGACAGCACGTTTTGAGCGGATACCGTCAGCACAATTGTTACGCCAGTAATATTCACTACCACTTGCCCTGTCGGACCTCGCCCGGGCATTTGCACGCTCACGCGATTTGGCCCGAGTCGAAGGTGGGAAATCGCGAACCTTCCGTCGGTTCCTGTAACTGCGGTTGGGTTCTTTTTGGCGCCGGGTGGGAAGACCGTTACCTTCGCTCCGGCTACAGGTTCGCCGGCAGCCGTGCGTACGACGCCAGCCCAGGCCGGCGCAGATGGCGAACTTTGTTGTGCTTTGAGCGCGATCGCCACCATCAGTCCCAAGAGCAAATGTTTCCCTATCAGTCGGAAAGCCTTATGAAAGGCTCGAGCGATTCCCTGTTCCTTTGCGTAGTGGAATTCATGCATGAAAAATTTCCTCGCGTGAAGACGGAATGCCATCGGCGGGCATGAAGGACTTCAACGAAAGAAGACTGCCTGCTAGGGCGTGTCGTCCGAAGATGCCATTTTCAGGCCTTTGATCGCGCAGCATAGACCCTTGTC
>Ga0209330_1000659_pt1 | contig 12908 bp, 10 predicted proteins | sample JacPinW_OM2H0_O3_FD_187969 | JGI IMG/M metagenome (GOLD analysis project Ga0209330, IMG submission 187969) | Forest soil microbial communities from Algoma, Ontario, Canada - Jack Pine, Ontario site 1_JW_OM2H0_O3 (SPAdes) (version 2) | ecosystem: Environmental > Terrestrial > Soil > Boreal...
CTACGCGGCCGAAATACGTATGGCGGTACGAATTCCTTCAATATTCTTCTTTTTTGGCTTTCAGCTACTAAAACTTCGCCGCCAGAAACTTGATCATATCGCGGCAACGAGACGAGTATCCCCATTCATTGTCGTACCACGCGAGAACCTGAATACAGTTTGTACCCACGACGCGCGTGTACGGCGCGTCCACGATAGAGGAATGTGGATTGCCCCGAAAATCGACCGACACGAGTTCCTCTTCGGCAAATTCCAAAATGCCTTTCATCGGTCCGCTCGCAGCAGCCTTCAATGCGGCGTTCACGGTCGCGACCGTCGCTGGCTTATCGGTGAATACCGTCAGGTCCACCACGCTCACGTTGGGCGTGGGCACCCGCATCGCGTACCCATCGAGCTTCCCTTTCAGTTCCGGGATCACCAATTGCAACGCTTTAGCTGCGCCGGTAGACGTCGGAATCATCGAAAGCGCAGCTGCTCTTGCGCGGCGCAGGTCCTTGTGCGGCAGATCGAGCAGTTTCTGGTCATTCGTGTAGGAATGGATGGTCGTCATCGTTCCGACATTAATGCCAAACGTGTCGTGCAGAACCTTAGCAACCGGGGCCAGACAATTCGTGGTGCAAGATGCATTCGAAATCACATCGTGCTTCGCGGGATCGTAAGTTTTTTCATTAACGCCCAACACGATCGTATGGTCGGGATCCGTCGCGGGGGCCGAAATGATTACCTTCTTGACCGTGCCGCGAATGTGTTTGCGAGCATCGGCCCCTTTGGTGAAAAGACCCGTTGATTCGATGACGATTGAAGCGCCGACGGACGACCAGTCAATTTCCCCAGGATCTTTTACTCGAAAGACCTTTACCGATTTTCCATCCACGGAAATTGTGTCATCGGTGTGCGTCACGATGTGCGGCAGATTCCCCAAAATCGAATCGTACTTCAGTAGATAAGCGAGCGTCTTCGAGTCGGTGATGTCGTTCACAGCCACGATTTCGATCGTCGGGTCGCCTAGCGCCGCTCGAAAGATGTTGCGTCCGATGCGTCCGAAGCCGTTGATGCCTACCTTGATTGCCATGAATCCTCCGCAAATGATGGTGCGGCGCGAGCCACACGGACGAAATAAAACTATTTTCCGAAACGGTGATGCTAGGATGTGCGCGGCAAAAAGTCAACGAGCAACGGGGACGAATTGCGAAGCCTGCGGAGACATTTCTGCGATCCCGTCAGTCAAATTCCTTTACACGAATAACCTTGTCGCCGGTGAACGTCACGAAGGTCGTGCGCGCCGGTGGAGTCCCGTAAATCCAGTCCTCGGTTTCCGTTCCGTCGGGATCGCGCTCGCGCACTTTGTGCTCCGGACGTCCCAGCGCCGCCAGCACCATTTCGTGATTCATCCCCACCAGCGCCTCGTGATCCATGATGGCCTGCTTGAATTGGGGCGGCAGCGTGTCAATCCAGTTGATGGCGCCGGAATGTTCCTTGGAAAAATCCAGAAAGGCCTGCAGGTCGGTCATCACGTCGTCCGCGCTCATATCCGGCACGTCGCGGCCATAGTCTAGAATCAACGTTCCGCCCAGGTTCTGAGGCTGCGCGACGTCATTGGACATCGGCGCGCCCGATCCACCCATGCCAATCTGGACGTGGTCGCGAAGATTGAAATGGCCTTTTCCTCCACCGTTAATTTCGATCACGATTTCTTTGGCGTGAAATTCGATCGAGGTGACTTGGACCGTATCGCCTACGTTCGCCGCCGGCGTATGCCCATGCAGCGCGTTTCGCAAGTCCTTGTCGTCAATCTTCTTGCCTACTTCAATCTTGAAACCCTTTTTCCCGGAAGGGATGGGCTTTAACGCTTTGGCAAATTCCCCTGAAACATATCGCACGATTTCCATGCGTGACTGTGGCTGTAGTGGAGATTGCTTGCTGGAGGCCTGTTGCTGCACGGAGACGAACACATCCGCGCCCGGGCTCGGCACCGACGAGAAATCGGGTTGGCCAGGCAGCAGGTGCGACCTGTAGCGATTTACGTCAGCTGTATCTGCACCCAGAGCCAGGACGGCGGCGAGCGCGATTGTGGCGCGGGTATACATGAAAGTTGATAGCCCTATTCTAGTGCGATTCGACTCCTAACTGGTATGGATTCTAAACCAGGGCAAGGGGTTGCAGGAATCTTCCTTGCGCTTAACCCCGTGATGGCCGTTTCGCGGAAGTGGTCCGAAATCTATACACTTCCCTAGCGAGATGCAGCCTGGGCTTTTGGCAAGGCGACAATCTTTTCCTGTTCGATTTTCTCATGCGCCAGGTGCGGTTCGAAGCAGCGGCGGCAACGCGCTTCGTACATGTTGCCGGCTCCCACGACGATTAATTCTTCCGACGCAACGAGGCGCTGCGTGTGAACGGCGGGGTTTCCACAGCGCATGCAAATCGCCAGAAACTTAACGATTTCTTCGGCGACCGCCAGCAAACGCGGCATCGGTTCAAATGGCCGCCCCATGAAGTCAGTATCCAGGCCCGCGACGATCACTCTCTTACCCATGTCCGCAAGTTTCACGCAGCTTTCAACCACCGACTCACCCAGAAATTGTGCTTCGTCAATTCCAACCACCTCGGTGCGCGGCGCGACTTTAGTGAGAATGTCTTCGCCATCCTTCACCAGTTCCGAATCTAGTTCCAAGCCGGAATGGGAAACGATTCCGCTTTTCGCGTAGCGCTGGTCAATCACGGGCTTGAATATTTGTACGCGTTGTCGCGCAATCTCCGCGCGACGCAGCCTGCGGATCAGCTCTTCGCTCTTGCCGGAAAACATCGGCCCGACGACGACTTCGATCCAGCCCATATTGCCTTTCACGATGTCCACGCGCCCTCTCCTGTAACAACCGTTATATCGTATTGCTAAATTCGGATTTTGCCGCATGTGGAACAAGAACGCCCATCAGCGTGACACCAACCGCGAGACACTGGAGTAAACGTCACGATTGAAAAAGGGCGCGAATGCATTGATAACCGCGACGCGAAACGCCTCCTGTCGGTTGATTAGGCCTTGCGTCAGGATCCCCCAGGCACCCTCACGATCGCGAATATTATGCATGCCTGCAAACTCATCAATCGCTTCGGAAAGTTCGACGCCATCATCAACCACCGTTTTCGCCAGCGAATCAGGCAACAAAATCGCGCCAGATTGTCCGAACGCGCCAAGTGAAGTTCCGTCGGTAACGTACGCCCAATTCTCCAGAAACACCCAGCGTTTACCGGCCTCGTTGACAATATCAATGTCGGGGATCACGTCCAGATTCGGCATCACGTCCGAGCCGGGAATCACGTCAATTCCGCCTTCGAGTCCCACGAAGTATTTCCATGGTTTATTTTCGGTCCGCGCAATCCGCACCAGAGCTTCGGCACGCTGGCGTGCGCCGGTCATCAAATCTTCGCGCGATAGAGGAGTATGGCGGACGCCGCTGGGAACTTCGATGCCCAGAATTTCAAAATCAATTTCACGGGCGAGCGTGTTGCGAATCGAGGCGAGGGCCTCGGTGACGGCGTTGACCTTCGGACCACGCTTGCTGCCGACGGCGACGATGATTTTTTCCATGCCAGGGCAATTCTATCAATCTTTCCAGAGTTGATTTTGTTTTTCTCGCGAATACCGGGCGGTGAGAAATTCCTTCAACTCCTCGACGCTGGTGAAAACCTGATCGGAACATCCCAACATCCAGCCGCTAATTTCCACCGGCGGCAATGCAGTGACCAGATAAACGGGAATGCCTTTGCGGTACGCGACGGTCATTTCGGCTGACGTTCCGCCGCTCTTCGCCAGCGCGTCCCAACAGCAAACCAGATAGTCGGCTTTGTTTTCGATGAGGTCCAGATCGAATGCGATGATCTTGCGGACCACGCGACGAAATCGTTCCAGGTCCGCGGTCTTCCACTCACGGAAGTGTTTCACTTCTTGCTCGGTGAGGTTTTTCTGCTCGTCTTCGGCCGGATCGTAAACGCGATGCCCCAGATTCTCGCGCAGAAACGGCCCGAGTTTGCGTCGCCAAAGGCGACCGTTATCTTCTGCAAATTCGATGGGACCGCAAAGGTAAGCAAGCATCCGATTTTCGCGGGTCAGAATCTACCACGACGGGTTACGGCTGCCTACTCGTGATTCAATTCATCGTAACGAAAGAGATCTTCACTATGGGTTTTTTCTAATTAGCCGACGGAAGGAGTGCCACTAAGCTGGAGCGGGATAAGGGAATCGAACCCTCGCCTCGACCTTGGCAAGGTCGCGTACTACCACTATACGAATCCCGCGCTCGGCAAGATGTGTGACGTGTTTATTTATAGCATGGGGACTACGCGCGGACAAGGCCCCGCCTCACGCGTGTTCGAGCAATCTCACCGGAGTCGGAGGCCTGGACGCAGCGGATGCGTCGCCAGTTGCAGCTCGGCTGCTGGTTAGTCGACTTCCATAATACGCGTGGATTTCACGACCGGAGATTTTTTCTGGCGTTCCGCGAATTTCTGCGCGCGATCACGGTCTATATAGACACGGGCGAACTTTTCGCCGTCCGCGTAATACACGGTGACCTGCCAGTGGTGGTGCTTCCGCCGGCGATCGCGCTTCATGCGGCTTGTCTTTTTCGGCGTCTTCTTTTTCAAGTTGGGCGGCCCCTTGGACGATGAGAGACTATGGCAACTTTAAAACCGCCGCGCAAGTAACAACTTAGGGGTTAACGCCGCGATACCGGGTGTCCCAATCTTGCGCTAACCAGCCCTATTGCCATCCGTCGAAATAAGAGTCTGAAGGCCAAAATCTGGGGACGACTGGAACTTTTCATCATGGTTGAGCGTAATAGTCTGTGGAAGACAAAAGCAGGGCTGGGGGACGTTATGATGATGCGCTGGGAAAACGGCCTGCACGTTGAGGACATACGAAACCATCCACAGGAGCTGGTCCGAGGGCTGGAAAGCTTGCTGTTGCGCGGGGCGAGTCTGACGCCCGACCCGAAACATCCTGGTTTCTTCGAGATTCATAACGACGCACAGGTCTACTATGTTCACGTTGTACCGAATAGCGACAAAGTATTGCTCCTGGCGACGTGGATGAAACAGGAAGAGTTAGCTGCGGTCTGTGGGCTGTCGTAGATTTTCGAGAATCCGAATCCTAGAATGCCAAATCGGCAGGCTTGATGTTGAGACTGTCCAGAACCTGCTTCTTTAATTTGTAAACTGCGGCGCCTGCGCTGTTTCGAGCGTACACAAAATCGCCTGCCTGTTTTGAAATAACAATCGTCAATTTCTTGCCGTCTTTCGCCGTTAGAGCTGTTTCGAAAGCTGGCTTTGTAAACCGCGAATTGATGTCCGGAGTAGGATGGTCAATTATCTGCTCCGCGCGAGCTTGATCCAGCGCGCTGAACAATTTTTCGAGCGAGGCTGATTTTTCCTTTTGGTCGGCGGGTTCCTCAAATGTCCACTCTTGGTCACTTTTCCGGGTGCAGATAATTGTTCCATCGGCGTCGTGAATCTCGACGCGTGTGATCGACGCCGGATCAAACCGTGCGATCTTCTTATCTCGAAGTTCCGGATAGGTCGACGATAGTTTTTTGTACAGATCCTGATTGATCCTGAAGATTGTGGGGCGCGAAGTGTCGCGCGCGAAATATTCGTCGCCGTCTTTCTTGCCGATTTGAAGGGTTGAGTTTTTGCCAGCGGCTTCGACTTCGGTGAAAGTAATCGCGGGACTCGCCAGGCCATAACGCGCGAGGTTCCCGGCTGCTTCGCTTTCAACGCTGACGAATTTCGCTGTAGCAATCGCGGCGATGATCGAATTCACCGCATCCGTGTCGGCAGCACCGGCAGCGGGCTTCGAAAAACGCCAGCTCGTCTCATCTTTCTCCGCGGCAATCTCCCCCGGGGCATTTTTCAAATCGAAAGAACGCACCTCGCCGCTATTGACGTGCAAGACATTTTGATCGCGCAAGACCTGTAGCGGCTTGTCGGAACTGATCAAAAGCGATTCAGGCAGCAATGCGACATCTTTGCCGTGATCCACGACCGCGTACACCGACGAGCCCAGGAAATCCTTCTTTCCCAGCTGCACGGAATGTTTCGCGCCGCTCTTGAGCTGGAAATCGATTCCCACGGCGGGCGGGTCGAGCCCAAACACTTTCAGCCGGTCAGGCGCGCCCGGTTCAGTTTGGGCCACACGTGCGGCGGCAATGCCCTGAACGATTCCTTCCACCGACGTTTGGTCAGCGCCGGTTTGCAGCGGCTGCGTAATTTGCCAAATTCCACCACGCTTTTCGAAGATTATGGCCTGGGATTTCGGATCAGCAGGATAGGAAATAATGAGGGATTGGATTTCGTCGGGCTGAATGGTGAAGGCGAGCTTCGTCGCATCTTCGGGTGTCTTCGCGGCTTCCTTTTCACCGCGCTTCCAGTCGAAATAGTACGCAGCAGCGCCAATGAGAATCGCCGCGACCAGGATAAATAGGGTTGATTTCTTCATGATTCGCTCTTAACGACGCTTCCACCAAATCATGATTCCAGCGAGAATCACGAGTCCGGGCAGGAAAACCAGATCGAGCCATTTCAAAGCGCTGGCCTGGCCTTCAGTGAGGTTGACCTGACGGTTGGTGGCGGCCTTAGGCCGAATCGAGATTAGATTTTCATCCGCGGCGAGCCAGTCCATCGCGTTGTAAAAAAGATCGCCGTTGCGCAACTGGCTAATGTAGGGATTCATCGCAAATTGCGAATTTCCGATGACCACGACCCGCGCGTTTTTCTCCCCTACCTTGCGGCTCCCTGACACGCCGAGAGACAGTGGCCCTCTCGTATCGGTTTTTGGATCGAACGAGATTTTATTTCCCTTTGGCAAATTCGGAATCGTGAAGCTCCGGTCGGAAGTTTTCAGCAGTTCGACCATTTCCGGAATTGATTTGCCTTTATCGGCGATAGACGCGGTGCGCGCCATCGGAAAGAAAGTTGCGGACCGTGTAAAACCCTTGGTAATCGGGCTGTCGCCGAAATCCGCTACGATCGGGATGGTTGGCCCAGCACCGATCACTTGTCCCATGCCGCTAGCGTCAATCACAATGTTATTTCCCACCGCGACATTCCACGACTGAAACAAATCATCGAGTTTTGGTTCGGTGCTGGGGTCAACCATGATCAGCGCGTCGCCAGCAGCATCCAGATATTTTCCGAGCCATGCCGTTTCCTGTGGATAGTAGGACTGTTTTGGCCCCGCGATGACCAGTACGGCGCAATCGGCTGGCACGCCACTTTCGGTGATCAGATTAACGGTCTTGGTCAGGTAATTTTCTTTCTTCAGACCTGCATCCGCGTTGCTATAGCCTTCCTGCGAGCTATCGGTGAGAGACTTTTCGCCGTGCCCGGTGACGAAGCAGATGGTTTTGACCTTGTCGCTGGTGATTTTGAGAATTGCTCCGGTTACATCCTGTTCCGCAACCTCACCCTGCGGGCCGGATTCGATACGCGATTTGCGGTCGCCGACACCGATGAACACTTCGCCCATACGCGTGGCGCCATAATCCTGAGCAATTTCGAGCTTTTGTTGCGGGTCGACCGTCTGATATTTGAAACGCGGGCTGAGAGTTTTATATTCAGCCATCAGGTCGTCAAACGTCACGTCCGGGGTTTTGGCGAAACGAACGACGTTTACGTCTTTCTGCAGCCCCGAAACGATCTGGCGACTCTGATCGGAAAGCGTGTAGAGCTTTTCAGTGGTCAGGTCAAAACGCTTGTGATGACGGTAGCCCACCAAATTCGCGACCGCAAGAATCGCGATCACGGCGATGGCAAGGACCGAAGTGTTGGCTCCCTGCTGGGCGGAACGCTTGGAGAAGAACGTCAGAATTCCCTGGAAACCAATAACGGTGGACGCCAGGATGCAAACGCCGCCAGCGATAAGCAGTCCTTTGCTAAACGGCAGGAATTCCCCTTGGATCGAGTAGCGAAGATACCCGGCGATCAGCATCGCCACGGCGACCGTTCCAATAAATCTGGCTATTTCGTTACGATCCCATTTCATCCTGCGAATTCCTCCCAAGCCTGCTGATGAATGCCGAAGTTTCGTTGGTGCGAATTATCTACGCGCGGCGCCAACGCATCGAATCAATCGAGCGAACGGTCAGAAAAATAAAAAGCGCGATGAAACTGAAATAATAAATCAGCGCGGACGTGTCAATGATGCCGCGAGTGAAATCGTCATAGTGGCGGATCACCGAGAGGTACTGAACGACCGCTCCAATTCCGCCGCTGGCATTGCTGCCCAGATCCAGCACCCACACAAATAGAAACGCGGCGAAGGTCAGCACCGCCGCAATGAGCTGGTTTTCGGTGAGGGATGAAATAAAGGTACCCAGCGCCAGCAGCGAACCGCCGAGAAGCAGCACTCCCGCGTAACCGGCAAGCAACATTCGCCAGGGCGGCATGGGATCGCTGCGAAGGCACATGAAAACAAGGTAGCTGGCCGTCGGCAAAAGCATCAGGGCAAAGAGCGTGAGGGACGCGAGAAATTTGCCAAGCACGATTTGCGTTTCGGTGACCGGCGAGGTCATCAGCAGTTCCATGGTTCCGCGCTTACGCTCTTCGGCGTACACGCCCATGGTCAGGATCGGAGTGAAAAACAGGATGAGTGTGGAAAGCAGGCCAAAGAAGGCGCGCATCACCTGCCCCGGCACGTCAACCTCAGGAGGCGCGCCAAAGCGCATGCCTTGCATGGCCATCATGGACGCCTGCTGAATGACGGCGGAGAGGAAGTAGTTGAAGAAATACGCGCTAAGGAAAAGAAACAGGCCGATGAAGATATAGGCGATCGGCGACACGAAGTAGTGCCCCATTTCCTTGCGATAGACGGCGTAAAAGCTTTGCATCGTTCCGCTGCTCCTTAACAAAATGCCGGAATAGTTGTCGTTTCTGAAAATTCAGTTCAGCGATGGCTGCGCGTGACTCGCATCGTCCGTGGTTAGTTCCAGGAAAATGTCTTCGAGGCTCAGGCTCACGCCCCGAAGTTCGTAGAGCGGCCAGCCACTCGCGATAATTTTCGCCGCGATATCGCTCCGAATGTCCGCGCCCCGCGCCGTTTCGACGGTCACAATCGAATGCGCGCTGGAGGGGAGTTGTTCCACTTGAACGCGCGAAACGCCCGGCACCTGGGCGAGCGCACCTTTCACAGCGTCAGGTGGCGCCTGCACTTCCAAACGAATTTTCTGGCCGCTCTTGAGTTGCGACGTGAGATTCTGCGGCGTATCCACTGCCGCGATTTTTCCTTTGTTGATGATGACCACACGGTCGCAGGTCATGCTGACTTCCGGAAGAATGTGGGTGGAAAGAATAATCGTGTGGTTGCCGGCGAGACCCTTGATCAGATTACGAACTTCGATGATTTGTTTTGGGTCGAGGCCAACCGTAGGCTCGTCGAGAATAATCACGTCCGGATCGTGTACCAGGGCTTGCGCGATTCCCACACGTTGCTTGTAACCGCGTGAAAGACGTTTGATCAATTCAGTGCGGCGGTCTTCGAGATTGGTCTTGCGCATCGCGTCGGTAACGTTGGCGGCGCGATGCGCAGACGGGACGTTCTTAATGCGGGCCACGAAATCGAGATACGACTCGATGGTCATATCGGGATATACCGGCGGGGTCTCGGGGAGATAGCCAATGTGGCGGCGGACGTCCATCGAGTCGGTGGCGACGTCAAAGCCTGCGATACGAGCCGTGCCGCTGGTGGCAGGCATAAACCCGGTGAGGATACGCATGGTGGTGGTCTTACCAGCACCATTGGGGCCGAGGAAACCGAGGATTTCGCCTTTATTCACAGCGAAGGAAATGTGATCGACCGCGGTGGCCTCACCATAGGTCTTGGTTAGATTTTCGACTTCAATCAATGCGTTCCTCCGCGTGCTTATGAATACAACCGCTTAGTAGGTGATTCCCAAACTAATGTTTATACTAAATATCCGAGCAAATGAAAACCCGCCTACAAATCGACGACTCAGCGGAACAAACCCGCATGGCTGTGACGAGCAGTGAATTATGCATTTCGACTTGTAGTTAGAACGTCAAGCGCGCGCCAACCTGAGCGGCGAAGGGAATACCTACGGTGGTGCCCGGGCCAAAGAAATCGCCGAGGGCGCCCGCGGGAACTCGCAATTGATTCGGGCTGGTGACCGGAATCGGTTTGGCACAAGCGGGATCGGGGCACAAAGCGGTGACGTTGTTGACATCGTTGACCGGCAGCGCGCCGACGTTGGTTACGTAATTTGCGCCGGGATTATTACGGTTGAAGAGGTTGAAAAATTCGATAAAAGGCGTGGCGGTGAAGCGCTCGCCAATTTTAATCGGGCGGCTGACCCGCAGGTCCACCTGGATATACGGGGTGCCCCGCAAACCGTCGAGTGGAGTTTTAACTCCATCCACAACTACGCGGTCCGTGCCATCTACGTTGGTGATGGTAAAGGGGCGAGCGCTTTCTGCCTGGGTCAGTGTAGTGATCTCGAATCCGCCGGGAAGACGAAATAATCCCGCAAGGACAAAACGGTGACGAGCGTCTTCTCCCGAAGGACCATAGTCGCCCGGACCGAACGGATTGGAGGGATCGCAGACGCCGTTGACGTAATCGAACAGCTCGCCGAGAACGCAGCCCCACGTTTGAGCTTTCGACAGAGTATAATTGGCGATCAAATTGAAGTGCCGCGAAACATTTCCCTGCAGATGGATCGAGAGACCGTTGTAGCTGGAGCGATTGTCGCTGCGAAAAACAGAAACATCCGGAACAAAAGGCTGGAGCGCCGGGTCAGGTGCGATTAAGGGCGCGGTTCCCGCGGAATAATCATAGCGACGATAGCCGTGATTTCCCTGCTCGTGGGTATAGTCCGCGCTGACCAGCCATTTTTCGTTGAAGGCATGCTCGAATCCGGCAGTAGCGTGAATCGCATAGGGAGTGCGATAACGCGAATCAATAACGGAACCGGATGTGACGCATCCACTGTTGGTGGGATCGGGTGGATTTTGCGGATCAATGCACGGACCGGGCAAAGTGTTGACGGCTTGCAGGGCTTCGACCCAGCCGTTCTGGGCGAGATCGTTGTAATACAAACCAAAACCGGCCCGAAACACAGTGTTCGAATTTTGCCCGGGAGCGTAGGCGATGCCCAGACGGGGCGCGACGGCCTTGTGGTAGTCGTGAGGAGCGCCCTGCGCGAAGGGCGCCGTGGATATATCGAAAGCCTGGAGGGTTTGAAATACCGGATTGACAAGCTGATTACGACCGGAGGCGTTGAAAAGGCCGAACGTGGTGTCGTAGCGCAGACCGTAATTGACGGTCAATCGCGGTGTGACGCGCCAGGAATCTTCTGCGTAGAGACCCAGGCGTTGCACATTTTGGACGAAACTGCCGTTGGACGCAGGAGTGGCCGTGCATGAGACTCCCACCGGCTGCGGAGTCGCGCAGGACCGGTCGGAATAGAACTGGGCTGGATTCGCCACGTAGAAGGACGGATTGTTTGGAAATTGGATCAGAGTTTCGGCCGTGCCGGAAAGCGCGCCGCTCAAGACGGGCTCGTGAATGAAATTCACGCCAAAGCGCGGCGCGTGGCGGCCCATGGTATGGCTGACGTCATAACGAAACTGATATTTTTCCTGATTGCGCAGGACCGGAAACGCGGTGATGGGCGTGACAAACTGGTTGTCGCCGAAGGTTTCAAAACCGGAAATGGTGCTGGCCGTGGAGCTGAATGGAAACGCCAGCGCGAATCCAAGATCCGTGTTGCGTGTTTCGGTGTGATGCAATCCACTGGCCTCCAGCGTGAGCGACCCAAGCCAGGTAGGACTGAAAGTGAAATGCTGGTTAAGAAGCAGGTTCAGGTAGTTGGCGCGCGAGGTTGCGCCGGTGGAAGGTAGGGTGGCCTGCTGAACGAGATCGTTGTCCGTGGTATAGCGATCGACGGCGGCGCGAAGAAACCATTGCGAGCTCTGCGACTGCGCCCAATCAAAACGCGTGGTGGCGAGATAATCATCGAACGGCACCGGAGCGTTGTTAGGGACGCTGATGGCATTCACCTCCGGAATCAGCCCCTCCGTCGCGAGTTGAGCTAGGGATTGAAATTCGGCGATGCTGCCCGGACTGTAGGCAATGCTGGCGTCCTCGTGAACGTATTCGAGCGACGAGAAAAACCAAATCTTGTCGCGGCGAATCGGGCCGCCGAAGGTCCCGATATAATTCTGGCGGGAAAATGGCTGCTTGGGCTCTGGAGGCGGATTGTCTATGGGCAGACGCGCATTCAATGCTGCGGCACGTTCGTAGAACGCGGCGTCACCGTGCCAATCATTGGTGCCACGTTTAGTGTCAATTACGACCGAGCCGCCGGTGGTGCGCCCGGTGTCAGCATCTTCCTGAGCGGTGCGCACTACAAATTCCTGGATTGCATCGGGCGAGTAATTCTGGAGGAATCCGCCGATGTAGTCATCGGAATTGTCGCCGCCGTCAACGGAGAGCTCGACGTTGAGACCGGAGCTGCCGCCAAACGAAACCGCCGTGATGCGTGCCTTGGTGGGATCGGAAGGCTCGACCGGCTCGGTGCCCGGAACCAAATAGGCGATATTGGCAAAGCTGCGATGCGCGAGCGGGAGAGTTTCAAGGTCCTGCGAGGAAATCGCGCCTTGATGGACCGCGCTGGCCAAATCAATCACTTCGGTGGTGATCGAGGAAGATTGGGCGGAGACGTTGACCTGCTGGGTGAGATGTTCCGGTTGCAAAACAACTTCGAGATCACGAACCTCGCTAACCACGACGGTTACGTCGGAATTGGCCTGGGCGAAGCCCGGGGCGTTGACGATCAGGCGGTAATTGCCGGGAGGAAGATCTTCGACCCGAAACTCGCCGCGCGAGTCGCTAACGGCGG
>Ga0209330_1000660_pt1 | contig 12898 bp, 7 predicted proteins | sample JacPinW_OM2H0_O3_FD_187969 | JGI IMG/M metagenome (GOLD analysis project Ga0209330, IMG submission 187969) | Forest soil microbial communities from Algoma, Ontario, Canada - Jack Pine, Ontario site 1_JW_OM2H0_O3 (SPAdes) (version 2) | ecosystem: Environmental > Terrestrial > Soil > Boreal...
CCTGAAAACCTGCGGGACGTCGCGAGCCGCACCAACGGTGACGCGGGATTGAAGTCCCTGGTTCTCGAAAATCTGGCCGAAGAATTGGACGAAACCGCCAGCCATCCGCAGCTCTGGCGTCAGTTCGCCGCGTCGCTCGGCGTCAGCGATGTCTCGCTCGACCGCGTGCAGCCGCTCCCCGGGATTTCCGCGCTGCTCGATAGTTACGACGAGGTTTCCACTCAAGGGACTCTGGCCCAGGCCGTAGCTGCATTTTACGTTTACGAAGCGCAGGTCCCCGAAATCGCTACTGAAAAAATTTCGGGCCTTCGAAAATTCTACGGAATTACCGACTCGCGCTCGCTTTCCTATTTCGCGGTGCACGAAGAGGCGGATGTGCGTCATCGCGCGGCTTGGCGTTCGTGGCTGGAAAATCAGAAAAGCGCGGACACCGTTGCGGTGCTCTGTGCGGCCGAACGCAGCTTGAAAGCGCTGTGGGGCGCGCTCGATGCGGTCTATCCCGAAGGCTGCGCCTCGAAAAATTAATTCGGCTTCGACGGGCTAGCTTTGCCTCTTGAGGATTTTCGCTCCGCCAGGGCTGGCGACCACGGCCTCGGTCGCGAACTTCAAAAACAATCCGTGTTCGACTAGTCCGACGACGTGATCCAGGTGATGCGCGATTTCCTTTGGATCGGCCATCGCGCCGAACGCGCAATCCAAAATGTAATGTCCCCCGTCCGTGACAAAAGGCTGGCCATCGGCGCCGAGCCGCAAACTCGGTCTGGCGTTTAGTTTTTCGAGTTTTTTCTGCGTCGCTTCCCATCCGAATGGAACGATCTCCGTAGGCACCGAGGTCAATTCGCCGAGAGTTTTGACAATTTTGGTTTCGTCCGCAACCACCACCATTCGCGTGCTCGACGCCGCCACAATTTTCTCGCGCAGCAACGCTCCTCCATGACCCTTGATCAGATACAACGGCCCGGGAAGAACTTCGTCCGCTCCGTCTATCGTCAAATCAATCCGGTTGTGTTTCGCAAACGTGGTCAGCGGGATGCGCAATTTTTCAGCCTGCGCCGCAGTGCCCTCGGACGTCGGAATTCCGACAATGCGCAATCCTTCGCGGGCGATTCGATTTCCGATCGCTTCAAGCGCGCAAGCCGCGGTGGAACCGGTGCCCAGGCCAACCACCATGCCATCTTCAATCATCTTGGCCGCGATTTCGCCGGCTTCTTTCTTGAGTTGATCTTGTTGAGATTTTTCCAAGTTGTAGACTCTTGTCGCAGTAGCGATGCAGCACATCATAGACGCCTGCGCGCAGCTTGCCAACTCCAGGGAGTTCGACATTTCGAATTTCTGTCTGCAAATGCATGGACGTGGCTGGAGATGTTAAGATTTGCGTTCGACGCTGAACCTAAAGAATGTTTAGGAAAATATTAATCGCAAACCGCGGCGAGATCGCCGTCCGAATTATCCGCGCTTGTCGCGAACTGGGTATCACATCCGTCGCCGTGTATAGCAGCGTGGATCGAGCATCGCTTCACGTCCGTCTCGCGGACGAGGCGTACCCGATTGGGGAAGCGCCCTCGCGCGAAAGCTATCTCGTTATCGAGAAAATCATAGGAGCAGCCCGCTACGCGGGATGCGACGCAATTCATCCAGGCTATGGTTTTCTTGCAGAAAATCCAGCGCTCGCCCGCGCGTGTGCTGAAGCCGGCCTAAAATTTATTGGACCGTCCGCGGAAGCTATGGAGCGGCTCGGTTCTAAGACGGCGGCGCGGCATCTGGCCCAAAAAGCCGGAATACCCACGGTTCCCGGAACACTTGAGCCGATCGAAAGCAATGAAGAGTTGATCGAAGTGGCGCGTCGCACCGGATTCCCGGTTGTGCTGAAAGCGGTGGCGGGCGGCGGTGGGAAAGGAATGCGCATGATCGCCCAGGAAAGCGAACTCGCTGCAGGCTGGCGTGACGCTTCTTCCGAAGCAAAAAACGCATTCGGCGACGGGCGCATGTATCTCGAAAAATATCTCGAACGGCCGCGACATATTGAAATTCAAGTTCTGGGCGATCAGCACGGCAACGTCGTTTATCTTGGCGAGCGCGAGTGTTCGGTGCAGCGGCGCCATCAGAAAGTTGTGGAAGAAGCGCCCTCAACCTTTGTAACTCCGGAATTGCGCGCAGCAATGGGTGATGCGGCGGTGAAACTGGCCCGAGCGGGAAAATATGAGAACGCCGGGACCGTGGAATTTCTGGTGGATGCAAAACGCAATTTCTATTTCCTTGAAATGAACACGCGCTTGCAAGTCGAACATCCCGTAACCGAAATGGTAACTGCATTGGACATCGTGAAACTGCAAATTCGCGTTACTGACGGCGATGTTCTGCCGTTTGCTCAAAAAGACGTCGAGTCACGCGGGCACGCCATCGAATGCCGGATCTACGCCGAAGACCCGGACAACAATTTCTTTCCGTCGCCAGGGAAGATCGTCAATTATTCCGTCCCCTCTGGCCCCGGGATCCGGCTCGATGATGGAATCTATGCCGGATGGATTGTTCCCAACGAATACGATCCGATGCTTGGCAAATTGATCACGTGGGGCAGAGATCGGGCCGAAGCAATTGCCAGAATGAAAAGAGCGCTACGCGAATATTACGCCGGTGGGATAAAAACGAACGTCGCGCTGTTTCGGCGCATTCTCCAGAGCCGTGATTTTGAAAATGGCGCGATTTACACGCGATGGCTGGATGATTTTCTCTTGAAGAAAGAAACGTCAGAACTCAACGCGATCGAGGGCGAGGCCGGAGAAGCTGTTGAGGAGAACGCCGCAGCGATTGCACTGGCGCTGTGGCATAGTCGCGCGGAGAAGGCAAAAAATGCAGACGACAACCATCAGTCGCCGGAATCACCGTCTCGCTGGAAAGCAGATGGCAGAGTTGAGCAAATGAACGGCAAACTTGGTTCGTGACGCGCGGCGCAAGCAAATCATAAGATAATTCATGAAAATCAAAGTTACGATCCAAGGTACTCGACGCAGTGTTGAGCTTACCCATCCCGGCGATGGGCCGCGCTGGGAGATTGACGGTAAAAGCCTGGACGCGGACGCCATCGAAGTTTCGCCAGGGATTTATTCCGTCCTGGTTGACGGGAAATCGGTAGAAGTAAGGATCGAACGAATCGGCGCGCAATTGCGCGTAGTGGCAAACGGTAAGGAATCTCCTGCGGCGATCGAAAATCCCCGGGAACTGAGAAAAAATCGCGCCGGAGCGACGCAAATCGAAGGACGCCAGGACGTGATGGCGCCAATGGCGGGTAAGGTCATTCGAACGCTGGTGAAGACAGGAGACGAAGTGCAAAGTGGTCAGGGCCTACTGATCGTCGAGGCCATGAAAATGCAGAACGAAATTCGTTCGCCGAAAGCCGGCAGGATTGAGCAAGTGACGGTTGTGGAAGGTCAGACGGTCAATCCCGGCGACATTGTGGTAGTCGTCGCCTGAGGGAAATTCCTAGCGGTAACTGTTAACCTTTAGGCCCTTCATCTCTTCGTAGCTCTTTCTGCGCCTCCCGTTTAGGTTGACAATTGAACCAGAACACAAGGCGCTTCGGCAGAAGCCGCCGGTCTTTCTTGGGAGCTAATATGCTTTTACACCCGCACTTTGCGACGGCCGCCCTGTGGCTGTCTGCGGCAATTGCTGGTCAGTTGTGGATCATGATCTGTGCCGTCACTGCGAATAAAATGAACCGGGAAGGCGTTGCGTTTTGGAAGGCTTTTCTTACCTGCGTCCTGCTAACTCCGCTCGTGGGAATTGTAGTCATGGGTGCAGTGAAACTGATGCGGTCGAACCGGCCGCTCGTTCAAACCGCGACGCGCAGCTGATTGCCAAATCAAAACACGTCTGGCCCATCTCCTGGTTTTTTTCCTCGTAATTTCGTCACTCGTTTAATTCGGAAGTTTGCCTGCGGATTCCAATATTTGCCGCGCGAGATAATTTGTCACGTGCGAATCGTCGCGGGCATCAATCATGTACGCGGAACGCAGCAATTGTTCTTTGCGGTTACGGAGCATGTCACGGATGGACTGCTGCACCTGGGGATCGGAAAGTTCACGCTGGCCGGCCGGTTCTTTCGCAATCAGCTTGAGGATGCGATATCCGTTTTTGTCGCCGATAGGCTGCGTAACATCGCCGGCCTTCATGGAAAGAACGGTCTTTTTCAAGACGGGATCGGAGCGGTTGAGTGCTGATTCCGGCACGAATCCAAGGTCGCCGCCGGTGGCCGCCGTGGAATCTTCGGAATAATCCATCGCCAGCTGACCGAAATCCGCGCCGCCGCCAAGCTTTTGTTCGATCAGTGCAATCTTACGTTTGGCTTCGGGATCAGTGGTCGCCTTATCGTTTTTGCGATTGTGAACCGCGGGATCTGGGTGGGAGGTCACCACGATTTGGGCGATGTGATATTGCGGCTCGGCGACGTTAAACTGAGCGCGATTCTTGTTGTAAAAATCGAGCACATCCTGATCGGTGATCGAGATTTTCGCGACGACTTCGCGATTCAAAAGTTTCTGAACCGAGAGCTGCCTTCGGAGATCACCCTTCAAATCTTCGACGGTCAGCCCCGTATCTTTCAGTTTTTTCTGAAATTCTTCCTCGGTGTAGGGACTTTTCGATTCGGTGAATTTATCTTCGACTTCAGCGTCGCTCGCCACCAGATTGGCTTTCTTGGCGCGTTCGAGAAGAATTTCGTTATTCACCAATTCGTCGAGGATGTTGAGCTTTAACGAAAGCGCTTCTTCCTGAGAAGGGGTGGGACCTTCAGCGTTTACTCGCGTGCGGAAATATTTCTCAACCTGATCGCGCGTAATGTCGTTTCCATTTACCGTGGCCCAAACACCCGGAGACGGGGGAGCTTCCTTCTTGCAACCAGCCAAGAGCGCACACGCGATGGCGGTGACAACCAGGGCCTGCCGATTCAAAGGGAGCTCCTTCCGGGAAGGGTGAACTTCACGCTGCCTTGGTTACCCGGCCGGAACGAATGCAGGAGGTGCAAACACGAAGGTGCACGTTCGCGCCTTTCACCACCGCGCGGACTCGCCGCAGATTCGGATTCCAGCGACGGCGCGTGACGTTGTGCGCGTGACTGATCGTGTTGCCGTATTGAGGTTTCTTGCTGCAAATCTCACATGCGAATGCCATTGATGCGCGACTCCAGTACAGAAATTTGGTCTATGACCGAACCTTTATGGTAGCAGAGTATCCGGGAAGCGAGAAGCGTTTTGGGAGCAAAACAATCGGTTATGGCTTATAACTGCGCGACCATTATAATGACGGCGCAACTTTTAGTTTCGGCAACATCAAGCCGCGGTTACGACGATCTAAGCGCAAAGGCTACTCGCCAAATAAGGTCGGTCAGGAGCAAGTCGAAAATGTCCGCGAAAAACAATATCGGTATTCTCACCGGCGGGGGAGATGTCCCGGGTTTGAACTCGGTAATCAAGTCCGTGGTCTACGGGGCCGGCGCCCTGGGGCGAAATGTGATCGGCATCCGCAAAGGGTGGAAGGGACTGACTAACCTCGATCCGGCCGAGACGGGCGAAAGCATCTATCATCGAGCACTTACACGCGCGAATACGCGAACGATCGACCGAACGGGCGGCACAATTCTTCATACTTCACGCACCAATCCGAGCCGTGTTGCGACCTCGAAAGTCCCCCAGCATATTTCCGCCGACCGGTTGAAAAGTCTGCCGTTCGACGGCAAGAATTATGATTTTACGTCCATCGTGATCGAAAATCTCGAGCGGTTGGGAATTGGCTGCCTGGTGGCGATTGGCGGTGACGATACGTTGGGCTTCGCGGCCACGCTTTCGAGGAACGGGTTTCCCGTTATCGGTGTGCCTAAGACCATGGACAACGATGTGACGGGGACGGAGTATTGCATCGGATTTTCCACCGCCATCACCCGCGCACGAGATGCGATAACGCGGCAGCGGACCACCATAGGTTCACACGAACGCATCGGAATCTTTCGTATTTTTGGTCGAGACGCAGGATTCACCGCTTTATATACCGCTTACGTGACCGGAGCCCGCTGTTTGATACCCGAATGTCCATTTGATATCGACCGCGTGATTGAACTTCTGCTGGAGGATAAGAAAAATAATGACAGCAATTATTCGCTGGTAATTGTCTCGGAAGGCGCCGTCCAAAAGCAGGGAAAGATCGAAGAGGTTGGCGAAATGGACGCGTTCGGTCACCGAAAAAAGGTGGACGTCGGCCAGGCACTGGCCAAGGAAGTGGAGAAACGAACCGGCGAAGAAACAATGACGAGCGATCTGACCTACGATTTGCGCGGCGGTGAACCGGATGCTTTGGATCAGCTCGTCGCCACCACTTACGCAAATATTGCCGTCGATTTAATTCGCGATGGCGTTACCGGGCGGATGGTCGGTCTTCAAAATGGCTGTTACGCGCACGCACCGCTGCCGCACGTTTCCGTAGGGCCACGAAAAGTCGATCTCACCACGCAATACAACACCGAGCGCTACCGGCCAAACTACAGTTCGAAACTGGGCGCCCCAATATTTTTTAACCGCGCCTGAGGTCTACGAGCAAATTTTGCTTTGGAGTAGAATTCACGGACACATGAGAAGCAGATTGTTCATCGCCATCGGGATTGCAGTCGCGTGGTGGGCGCTCTCTCCATGGACACCGGGAATCGCGCGCGCCGGTTCCGACTATATGGTACTGACCACGACCGACTACGAGGCCGGGATTTCCTATCGCGCCGTACAATCCCACGCGCCCATTGGACTAATCACCAACCCGTGTTCCTATGCGGATAATTTCGTCGCGACCATAGATTGGAATGATGGGACGGGAGAACACAAGCCGGACACCAACGCCGAAACGAAATTGTTCTACACGAAAGTTCCAGTGGTGCAGAACGGCGTCTATTTGTTCTGGGATGACAGTCACATTGCGGTCGAGCCCGGAGCACAAACCGTGATCACCAAGCTCACCGTTCATTGTCTGGGTGATCCGCCCGGGGACCGTGCATACGTCACCAGAAATTTGGTCAATGTCTACGCGCGAATTCCGGTGAATGAGGCGGAGTTTGCGAAGAATGGCCGAAGCGTGGATACGGTAAAAGGACACGACACCGTGGATCTGACGCTCACGCTGAATGCCCCGGCGCCCGCGTCCGGCACATGGGTAAAACTAGAGACGACACCGCCAGGAGTTTTGAACAGTTTGCCTCAATATTTTCGGATACCGGCACGGCAAACGCAGGCGGTGATCGCGGAGATGGAAGTGCGTAAGTCAGAGTCAAATGCCACATTGGTGGTGACCGCCTCAACGGTAGGGCGGCCGCAACGGACACAGCCGTTGACAATTCTGCCCTAAATCTCCCCGAAAAGCCGACGTCGAACCGTGGGGTGGCCCAGTACTCCTCTAACGCTTGACACCCTGCAGGCTTAGGGCTACCAGTACTTCACTCCGTTCACAAGTTGACTTTGTTAACAGGAATTTCACTGAATTTCTCGTTCTGACGTGCTATCGTGTCGGTCCCCGCAGCGAGAAATTACAGCGATCGGCTTTAGAAACCCATCGAGTGAGGCAACTAGAATGCGGACTTGTCGGCGCACCGGGCTATGTCTCCCAATCTACAATTCGACTTTTACCGGACGCCACCCAGGTTATTGGGGAACTCGAATATCCGGGATCGCGATTTTTCTCTTTGCTTTGTCACTGACGGCTTCGGCGCAAACCAGAGTGACCACCCAACATTACGACAATGCCCGCACGGGGCAGAACACCGCGGAAACCACGCTGACACCGACAAACGTGAATTCCACCTTGTTCGGGAAACTATTCGCCTTGAGCGTGGATGGACAAGTATACGCACAACCCCTCTACATGCAGGGAATAACGATCCCAGGAAAGGGAACGCACAACGTCGTTTATGTGGCGACCGAGCACGACAGCGTTTACGCCTTCGACGGGGACATCGGCGGCAATCCCTTTTGGAAAGTAACTCTGCTGACCAATGGCGGCACAACAGTCCCCAACACGCAAGTGGGAGCAGCCGACATTAATCCGGAAATAGGCGTAACCGGAACTCCGGTGATTGATCCGACGACCAACACATTGTACGTGGTGGCGAAATCGATGGAGGGCACGAACTTCGTACAGCGACTCCACGCGCTAGACATTACGACCGGTGCGGAAAAATTCGGCGGCCCGATTGTAATACAGGCCTCTGTGCCGGGTACAGGGAGCGGGAGCACCACCGGAACTCTTCCGTTTAACCCTCAGTGGCAGAATCAGCGCCCCGGACTGCTTTTGATGAATGGATTCGTGTACATCGGTTTCGCGGCGCATGGTGACAACGGCCCGTGGCACGGTTGGATACTGAGTTACAAAGCTTCGACGCTGCAGCAGGTCGGGGCCTGGTGCACTTCACCGAATGGAAAAGGCAGCGGGCTGTGGAGTGCTGGCGCGGGGCTTTCCGCGGATGCACAAGGGAGAATTTTTGTTGCGACCGGCAACGGAGATTACCCTGTGGTTGGCAACGTCGTGCCGAGTCCACCGCCCGCGCCTTCTACCAGCGTCGATTTTGGCGATAGCATCGTACAACTCAGCATCAGCAATGGTTTGATTACGCCCACCGATTATTTTACTCCGTTCAACACCGCGTCTCTCGACACGGCGGATACAGACCTGGGATCGGGAGGCGTGCTGATTCCACCGGACCAGGCCGGCCCGAACCCGCACATTTTGGTGCAGGTTGGAAAGCAAGGACGGATTTACGTCGTCAACCGCGACAAAATGACTTCAGACGGCAGCCATTTTTGTACGAATTGCACAACCGACCCGGAAATTATTGGAACGGTGAACGGAAACGGCGGCCTGTGGGCCATCCCGGCGTATTGGAATGGCACGGTGTACTTTGGAGGCACTGCCGATTTCCTAAAGGCGTATTCGCTCTCGAGTGGAATGCTTTCGGCAAGCCCAACGTCTCAGGCAGCGACCAGCACGAACTATCCAGGTTCCACGCCGGCGATTTCGGCCAATGGCACGAGCAACGGAATCGTGTGGGTGGTGGATTCGTCGGGCTACTCGACACAAATTCCAGCGGTTCTGCGGGCGTACGACGCGACCGATGTCGCGAATCTTTTGTACGATTCTAACCTGACGGGCGGCCGAGATACTTTAGGAGCGTCTATAAAATTCGTGGCGCCGGTGGTCGCGAACGGAAAAGTGTACGTGGGCACCAGGACCGAAGTGGATGTGTTTGGCCTGCTGAGCGATTTGCCGATGGCGGCGGCGCCGACATTTTCCGTCCCGGCGGGATCGTATGCGACGAGTGTTGATGTGGTTCTGAGCAGCACTACACCGGGCGCGACAATTTATTACACAACGGACGGAACGATACCCACGCATAGTTCAAAGATGTACACCGCGGCGATTCCTGTTTCCACGACCACCACAATCAACGCCATTGGTTCGGCAGCGGGGTTGGGCGATAGCGCAGTAAGTACGGGAACCTACACCATCAGCACCGGTGGCACAACGTCGATCAATTTCGGTGGGGGCTTCAGCACTCCAACGGGATTGCAGTTCAACGGCAGCACGGATTTGGACGACAGCAGGCTGCAACTGACCAACGGTGTCAGCAACGAAGCGGGCAGCGCGTTTTTCACCACGCCGATGGACATACGGAATTTCACGACCGATTTTACGTTCCAACTTTCGAACGCGGTGGCCGATGGAATGACCTTCACGATTCAAAATTCGAGCGCAGGGGCTAAGGCGTTGGGAGGAGTGGGAGGAAGTCTGGGCTACGGCGGCACGGGAAAGATACTGAACAGCGTAGCCGTGAAGTTCGACATTTATAGCAACAGCGGAGAAGGCGACGATTCGACGGGTTTGTACACCAATGGCGCAAATCCGACGATACCGGCAATCGATATTTCGTCGTCCGGAATTGAGCTGGACGAAGGGGACACGATTGCAGCGCATTTCACCTATAACGGCACGACCTTGACGATGACGTTGACCGATGCGGTGATCAACAAGACATACACAACAAGCTGGACCATCAACATTCCTGCCACCGTGGGGTCGAACACCGCATTTATAGGCTTCACCGGCGGCACGGGTGGAGGGACATCGAGCCAGAAGGTTGAAACGTGGACCTGGGTTTCGACGCCTCCGCAAGGAACCGTCCCGACACCGAGCATAACCCCCGTGGCCGGAACGTACACGACTCCGGTGAACGTCACGATTACGGATAGCGGGGCGCAAATTTACTATACGACCGACGGAAGCACTCCGGTACCGGGCGCGGGAACAACCAAACTGTACAGCGCAGGATTTACGCTGACGACATCAGCCACGGTCAAGGCTGTTGCCACCGAGGCCGGTCTTAGTCAGAGCGCGATCTCCAGCGCGACGTACACGATTTCAATTGCAGCGCAAACACTAGCGCCGACGTTCACACCTGCTCCGGGTACCTACGCGTTAGCGCAATCGGTTCAACTTGTAGATGCGGGCGCGACCATTTACTACACGACGAACGGAACGACCCCGACGCATAGCTCCGCCGTATATTCGACACCCATCGCGATTTCCACGACAACCACGATCAAGGCGATTGCCTCGGCGACTGGAATGACCGACAGCGGAGTGGTTACGGGGATTTATACGATCAGCACGGGAAGCGCAACTTCCATCAATTTTGGCTCGGGCTTCGCAAGTCCGGCAGGCCTGCAACTGAATGGAAGCACTGGGCTGGATGACAGCCGTTTGCAGCTGACCAACGGCGGGACCAACGAAGCCGGCAGTGCATTCTGCACCACGCCGATTGACATACGAAATTTCACGACCGACTTCACGTTTCAGTTGTCGAGCGCCAAGGCCGACGGCATGACTTTTACCATTCAAAATTCCGGTGTCGGAACGGCGGCACTGGGAGGAGTGGGAGGAAGCCTGGGTTATGGCGGCACGGGAAAGATATTGAACAGCATCGCGGTCAAGTTTGATATTTACAGCAATAGCGGTGAGGGAACCGATTCGACCGGCCTATATATTAACGGGGCCAACCCGACTATACCGGCGACAGATATAACGTCATCGGGAATCGTTTTGGCGAACGGTGATCCGATCGCGGCACATTTCACCTATAACGGTACGACGCTGACGATGACCTTGACCGATGCGGTGATCAACAAGACGTACACAACAAGCTGGACGATCAATATTCCCGCAACGGTGGGAGCGAATACGGCGTATGTAGGATTTACGGGGGGCTCCGGCGGACTCGGCGCTAATCAAGAAGTCGAAACTTGGACGCTGGTCTCCACACCGCCGCAGCAGCCCGGCATTGTGAATTTCAGTGGTGGATTCACTTCCACCACGGGTTTGCAGCTGAACGGTTCGACCACATGGAATCAAGGCGCCGCTCGATTGACACTAACCAACGGTGGGGCAAGCGAGGCAGGGAGCACGTTCTACACAACCCCCGTAAACGTTCAGGCGTTCACCAACGATTTCTCATTCCAATTGAGCAGCGCGGTCGCCGACGGATTTACATTTACGATTCAAAGTGCGAGTCCAACGGCGCTCGGACCCGACGGCGGAAATCTAGGTTACGGCACGGTGATGGGACCGAGCGTCGCGGTGAAATTCGATCTGTTCAGCAATTCGGGCGAGGGAGCAGATTCCACGGGCGAATATAGCGCGGGCGCCAAACCGACGACTCCCGCCTTGGACCTGACCACCTCGGGCGTGGACCTGCACAGCGGCGACGTGATGAATGTGCATATGACCTACGATGGAACGACGCTGGCGATGACCATCACTGACCCCACAGCAGGAAAGAGTTTCTCAGCCAGCTGGCCGTTGAATATTCCGACGCTGGTTGGATCTTCGACGGCGTACGTGGGCTTTACCGCCGGCACCGGAGGGTCTTCGGCCACGCAGGAAATTCTGACGTGGAACTACGCCGTGGGGACTTCAACGAAAGCTCCGATTCAATTCGAGACCGAAAATCTATTGAGTTCGAGCGTGAGTTCCGGGCCTTCGTATTTCGCCTTTGCCTGGACCGGCTTCGCCAATGGAAATGGAACAGAACTCAACAGCACGGCGGTGGGAAATAACGTAGCGATCACGCTCAATGTGCCCACGGCTGGGATTTACGACGTGAAGTATGCCGTAAAGATGTTTAACACCCGCGGCGCCGGACAGCTTTCGATTAACGGGACGAACCTGGGCCCGGCCGAAGATCAGTATGCCAAAACGAATCTCTGGCAGGAGTTTGACCTCGGAACGGTTTCTCTTGCGGCCGGAAACCAAGTCTTCAAGTTTACGGTGACCGGAAAGAACGCTTCCAGCACCGGATACACGCTTTCATGGGATTACATCAAGTTAACGCCACAGTAACAGAACGGTTGTAGGCTCGAAGATGTAATGATTTGCTGTTGCTCCGCGCGAATCCCTCAGCCACCGCGGTAATGGTCAGGTACTAAGCGAGATCGAATAGGGCACGGAGTCATCTGGTTCATCCGTTTTTTCAATCGATGGATGTTGGACTTTCAATTAATACCCATACAGGAGGTCAGCTATATTCAGCCTCTGAAAAAGACCCAAAAGCCTACTCTGAAGGCGCTCCTCGTAGGAGCGTACGGTTACTACTAGGCCGACGTTAACAGCGAAGGAGCGAAAGAAAAATATTAGCTGAATTGTGGAAATCTCGATCCATCGGTTAGAGAAGCCTCGACGGTGCCGTTTGGTCGAAAGGATTTACCTGTATTAAGAGTGGCCCGCCAGTTGCGGAACCGGCGGTACCCCGCGTTGTTGTTTAGCTCTATGTGTGTCGCCGAGAGTACAGCTTCAAAAGCAAAGGATGGGGACAACGAAATGT
>Ga0209330_1000661_pt1 | contig 12852 bp, 10 predicted proteins | sample JacPinW_OM2H0_O3_FD_187969 | JGI IMG/M metagenome (GOLD analysis project Ga0209330, IMG submission 187969) | Forest soil microbial communities from Algoma, Ontario, Canada - Jack Pine, Ontario site 1_JW_OM2H0_O3 (SPAdes) (version 2) | ecosystem: Environmental > Terrestrial > Soil > Boreal...
GTAGTCCGCGAAATGATGGGCGACCAGGCGGCCGCAAAACTCAGCGCTTCCGCTGACTCAAACACCTTCGGCGCCCCGATCGCTGCCTATGCGGTCGACCAGGTCTTTGCGGATATCTGGACTCGTCCCGGTCTGGACAGGCGCTCCCGCAGCCTGGTTTCGATGTCCGTCATGATTGCCATGCGTCAGCCCCATGAATTCGCCATCCACATGGGGGCGGGGCTCAATAACGGCCTCACATTGAAAGAAATCGAGGAAGTTCTCATCCAGGCGCTGCCCTACGTTGGCTATCCTGCCATCGCAACAGCACTCGTTGCTGCTGCCGAGGTTATCAAGGAGCGTGGTCTGGACGTCGACAAAAACTACACTGGCCACCGCGGCCTGCTTTGACACCAAACCGCATCCCCACTGCCGGTGTTGAACGACGCCTGACTGTGCAAGCCGAAGCCATCGTCTCGTGAACCACGATAGGTACCGATAAGTCGGCTTGTAGGAAGTTACCTCCGCGCTTGAGATCGACCTCTCGATGGATTGCGGCCAACGCGCAAGTAAATCCAGATGCCTGATCGACGCCGTAACCTGAAGCTGACCCACTACCTTCCGAGCAACGCCATTGACCGCTTCGTTAAGCTTAAGTTACGCTCGATTGGCTCGAATCACGTGTTCCTTTCGGAGGGCAAATGCGGCGTTCCTGCTTTGGAATTGTGGCTCTGCTTATCGCCCTCAGCGGTTGCGGTTCCGGCGGAACCCACACCACGTTCAGCCCCTTCTTCACCGGCAAATGGACTGCGACGATCGTCTCTCCCAACCAGGGCCAGCTTGCGAATCTGGACATGAACCTCGCGCAAACCGGCGACGCAATCTCTTCAGATAGCCTCAACACAATTGACAATCTGAACTGCGACCTGAATCTTTCTACCCGCATGGACTCGACCAGCGGAACTGTGATCGGCAATCAGTTCAATCTCGTCTTCTCCGTAAACACTGAATCCATCACGCTCACCGGCACAATTGCCGCAGGCGGGAAAACAATCTTCGGAAACTTCACGTCCGGCGGCGGTCCGTGCCTCAACGGCACTGGCGGCAGCTTCACCGCGGCATTTATCCCACCGATCACCGGGACGTACACCGGCACGCTGACTTCCGTCTCTAACGTTGTCTCTAACGCGACAGCCATGCTCTCCGAAGACGCAAACTTTAACGTATCGGCATCCGTAGTCGTTACGAACAACACCTGCTTCTCTTCCCTCTCGACCACCGCGCCGAATTTCGGAATGTCCATCGGCGACCTCACCGTATTTGACGTCACCGACGGCACCACAGACGTCGACTTCATCGGACGGATCCTGCAAGTCGGCAGTTCTCTCAGTGGATATGCGGGGGCTTGGATTGCCTCAGGCAATTGCACAACTGTGGGTGCATTTCAATTAACATTCGGCACAGCAGGCGCGATGCACGTTCCCGACGCCACCGGCGCAACCAGCGCCAAATCCGAAATCGCGCCATACATGGCAGAACGCCTAAAAACCCTCCTAGCCGCCCGCCGCGAAAAATAACTTCGCCCGATGACTCTAGCTCGGTTTTCATGTAGCCCGGGTCTTCAGACCCGGGTCTTTTGACTTCCATGTGCGACCCGGGGCTTCTGAGTTCCGCGTGCAGGCCGCCATCTAAACCGAAACTCCGAAATACCTCACCCGTGAAGAACTGAGCTACATGCTCGTTTTGTGCGCTCAGGCATCTCGTCACGACGAATTTCCCGATTTGTCCCGATTTGTCCTTGATTGTCGTTTGTGTCGCAAATGGAATTACTGCATTATCATGCCCGGCAAGAGCGCGTCCCTCCTGGGTTGATCGCGATTAGGCCAAACCATTCGTCACTCATAAGGAGTTCCATGCCTCAGCAGAACCCTGTCCTTTCTCGTTCACTATCCCTTTTCGAAGGCAGTCCGATACTGAGGCCCCTCGTTGCCGGTTTCGCTCGTCCGACGGCCGCCCAGCGCAACGGTCGATCTGGTTTTTCATATCTCTCGACCGTTGCCGCCGTCGCCGTTCTTCTCCTGTCGGTCATCGTCCTTGGCGCCTGCGGTGGCAGTGGCTCATCGACAAAGTCTGTCGCGCCTGTGATCACCACGAACCCGATGAGCGTGACGGTTACCGCCGGGGCCGCAGCCACCTTTACCGCCGCAGCTTCCGGCCAGCCCGCGCCCACCGTGCAATGGCAGGTCAGCTCAAGCGGCGGCCCCTTCACGAACCTGGCCGGCGCGACTTCGCCCACGCTCGGCTTCGCCACAACCACTGCGGCGATGAACGGCAACCAGTATCTTGCTGTCTTCACGAATGCGTCGGGCAGCGCCACCACCATGACCGCCACACTCACGGTGAACACCGCGCCCGCAATCACCACTAACCCAGCGAACGTAACGGTCGCAGCCGGCGCTACTGCAACATTCACCGCCGCTGCCTCAGGCACTCCCACGCCAACCGTGCAATGGCAGGTCAGCTCAAACGGCGGAGCCTTCGCAAACGTATCCGGCGCGACATCGACCACTCTCAGCATCACCGGAACCACTGCGGCGATGAACGGCAACAAGTATCAAGCCGTTTTCACCAACGCCGCCGGCACCGCGACCACCTCCGCGGCAACTCTCACCGTAACCGGCGGAAACACCGCACCAACGATTACCACCAATCCCGCGAACGTAACGGTCGCAGCCGGCGCGACTGCAACATTCACCGCCGCTGCCTCTGGCACTCCGACGCCAACCGTGCAATGGCAGGTCAGCAGCAACGGCGGAGCCTTTTCAAACGTATCCGGCGCCACCTCAACTACGTTAAGCCTCACCGGTACGACGGTCGCCATGAGCGGCAACAAGTATCAAGCCGTGTTCACAAACGCCGCCGGCAGCGCCACGACCACTGCCGCAACATTGACAGTCACAGCAGCTTCAGCCATTTCCGGCGCCGTGAAGGGCGGCTTGGTACCGATTAGCGGCTCCACAATACAGCTTTACGCGGTCGGCACCGCCAGCGACGGCTCAGCCTCCACTCCTCTTTTGACCGGCACTCCTGTGCTCACCGACGGCTCCGGGAACTTCACTCTTCCGTCTTTCACTTGTCCCACGCCGGAATCGCTCCTTTACATCACCGCCACCGGGGGCAATCCGGGCCTCGCAGCCGGCACGGACAACACGGCAATCACTCTAATGTCCGCGCTAGGCGCATGCAGCACGGTCACGTCCGCAAAACCAATCGTCATCAATGAACTAACCACCGTCGCCAGCGTCTTCGCGCTTGAGACGTATATGACTTCGCCAACCGCCATCGGCTCCGGTGCCGCCGACGCAGCAGACTTGGCCAATGACTTCGCAAGTGTGGACAAACTGGTGGATACCACGACAGGAACAACTCCCGGCCCAGCTCTGCCCGCGAACGAAAGCGTCACCGTGCCAACTCTCAACACGCTCGCCGACATCCTGGCGGCCTGCGTTCAGACCGCCGGTGGCGTCGCAGGAGACAGCAGCGCATGTGGCGATCTCTTCGCCGCTGCAACGCCCCCTGCTCCGCCTACTCCCGCAGCGCAGCCCGCGAATTCTCGCGCGCCCCAGGCTTTCTTGACTCGAACCCGCGCCGACAAATCCGCTGCCCAACCGGCTACAGCGGCGCCCACAGCTCCAACCAACACCGCGTCGGCAACACAGAGCATGGCTGCAAATCCGTCAAACAACGTGTCGACTCTAAGCGGAATTGCTTCCCCAACCGGCCCTTATCAGCCGCAGCAATCGTCCGTACCTTCGTCTTGGAACGTAATCATCGTGCCGGGGCTCGGCGCGGGCGAAAGCGCTAACTTTCTGGCGTCTTCTCTCCCAGCCGGGGTAGGCGCTCCTGTAGGCCAGACGTCAGTGTTCTTCACAACAGTCCTCAACCTCAGCTCGGCATCGCAGACTTTGACCGGCTCGCCCACCGCGCTTGGTTTGGTGCCAGTCACCTTGCTGGCTTGCCCGACAGACCCGACGACAAATCTCTGTCTGAGCGCGCCTTCGTCATCTTTCTCAGTGACAATCCCGCCCGCCGTTTCCGTAGACGCACCCGGCACCGCAACTTTCGCTACTTTCGTCACCGCGACTGCCGCAATTCCTTACAACGCGGTTAACAATGTGGTGTATCTCACCTTCACAGACTCTCACGGAACGATTCAAGTAGTTGGCTTCGCCAACGTGAACACCGAAACGGACGTTAACTCCTTTCAGGTGCTCGCTGCCACCGGTTCGGGCGACGGTGTCTTGACGATTCCTTTCTCAACGCAGGGAGCGGGGGCAGCGGGTGCGTTTGCGGTCGAGGCCGCCAACGTGGGTAATCCAATTGGTGGAGGAGTCGTCGTATCCGCCGAAGCGGGGACGCTGCCCGTGGGCATCACAATATGCCAGACAGATCCCACCAATGGTGCGTGTCTAGCTACGCCCGGATCGCCGGTAACACTTGCCTCATTTCCAAGAGGAACAAGCGTAACTTTTTCCGTTTTCGTCATCGCCACCGCTGCAATCGCAAGCGACCCGGCAAATAATCGAATCTACGTTCAGTTCAGAGATGGCGGCGGAAACCTATTGACCTTCACCAGCGTCGCCGTAGTGACCGACTAACGCGCCCAAGCATTCGCGAGCTTTTCATGTAGCCCGGGTCTTTAGACCCGGGGCTTTTCGTCTTGAAATTGTGGCCGCGAGCGCGTTCGTCGTGCGCAATCATCCGTAGGGGCGCAGCATGCTGCGCCCGCCACAAGTACTTGGCAATGCCGCCTCTATTTGCCGCAGGCTCGCTCTTCGTACCGCCGGGCTTCAGCCCGGCATCTTGCTTTCGGTCCGCCGCACCCCTCTGCCGGGCTTTATTTTTTCATTGGACGCTATATAATTCCCCGCATGAAGGGGAACGTCGCCGCCGCAATCCTGTTGCTGATTCTTTTCCAGCACTCGTTTTCTTCCGCGTCCGCTATTCCAATTCGTGCACAAGGTTCAGCTCCCGTCCTCGACACCACCGTCTGCGATCTCACCGCTCACCCTGACCAATTTGACGGAAAGATGGTGCGCGTAAAGGTGCAGTTCGTCTCGGCTCCCAGAGGTCACGCTATAAAAGACGCCGACAAGCGGTGCTCGGACGCCCTTAGGCTTTTCTATTTTCATAAAAGAGCGGTGCCAACTTCTTCTTCGCCCCCGAGCCCCAGCACTTCACCGAAAGATATCTCTCCCCCCACCTTAATCGACGACGACCAGGTCGAGCTTCTAAATAAATATCTCGCCGGAACGATGTACCCGACAATGGGAGGCTTGTCCTGCAGGCCTTGCGACAGGTATGAAATCACCGCCACGATCACCGGTATGGTGACTTTCTACTTTAGAACGAAGATCCATGGGAGCGACGGCCCTGCTCCCAGCGATAGATTCTTTTTTGTCCAGTCCGTGACCGACGTCAAAGGTCGCGACATCGCCGCAACCTACGACCCCAAGGAATACGCGACCGATCCCGTCACCTACCCCCGCGCGTATATCACCGGAAGACTTCTCGCGCCGGACGGCAACCCCTTGCCCATAACCAATGTACAGATTTCCTCCGCCGAGAAGCTTTCCGCTTCCAAATTCAATGCCCAGCACGAGACCGACAGCTACGGAGAATTTGTTTTTGAAGTTCCTCCGGGCAGCTACATCTTGGCGATAAATCTTGACACCGGCTCGTCGGCAGATCTGCCTTACGACACCACTTACTTCCCCGGGACCACCGACAAGGCAGCCGCTACGGTTTTTGAGCTTAAGGCCGGCCAGCGCGTTGACAACGTAATGTTTTCTCTCGCCAGCGCCAAACGCCTGCCCGAGCGCAAGTTTTCCGGCACCGTCGAATGGCCCGATGGACGCCCGGCCGCGGACGCGTTCGTGCAGCTCACCGAAGTCGAAATACATAAGAACTTGATATTTCGTAACGCATCGGCCAGGTCCGACGCCAACGGACATTTCACCCTGATCGGTTTCGAAGGAAAAGATTATTTCGTGCACGCAGGAGCCGTGGTTGACGATAAGGCCGTTTGCGCCGAGGAGGTGCGAGTGAATTCCACGGCCTCATCCGCCGCCGTCGATCTAAAGCTCACAGTCCCTAGCCAAGTCTCTTGTCCAGCAATCATCTCAGCTTTAACGCATCGACAACCCGCGAATTAATACCTGAGGCAGTGGCAGTGCCTTTCCCTTTTCGCAGCCTCGCCTCAACGCACTCTCTCCGAATGATTTATCCGCGCGGTGTAACGAAATTTCCCCTTAATAATTTTCTAAACTTTTCTGCAACCTCTACGAAAATGTCGCGTCCAACTATATGAGTCGCCGCATTCACACAATCAGTTCTGCGGCGCTCACCCACTGGAAGTCGGCGGGCCCACCGGGTTTTCCGCGGGGATTCTAAATTTGTGACAGGAGGTAGGTGTATCTATGCGTCTAAAATCAATTCAATTAATAGCTGCGTTCACGCTACTTACTCTGGCCGCGCCCGTTTGGGCGCACTCTCGCACAGCCACTGCAATTTCAGACGGCACGACCACCGTCGCCGGCACGCAGCTCAAGGCCGGAGATTATCTGTTGAAGGTTGACGACAACGCCTCTCAACTTCAGGTAATACAAAATGGAAAAGTTGTCGCTACCGTTCCAGTTCAATGGATCCAGCTCCCACAGAAACCCTCCAGCACTGAAGTGCTGCTCGACGGAAACAAAATCACTCAAGTCGACTTCGGCGGAGACATCCAAGCTGTACAGATCGTTTCAAGTCAGTAGCAACAAACGCGGCCGAGGAGGGCGGTGCATTTCCCGCCCTCTTTAGCTTAGCGCGCTGTTGCTGCAGCGTTCACCTCAATTCGCGCCGCCGTTCTTTCGTTCACAATTCATCTCCTCCACAACACCGTTGCGCATCCGGACCAGCAAAGAAGTGTCAGTATCTAGGAGGGGAAAATGACAGTCACTGGCAGGGACGTGCTCTTGGTGGGACGCAGTTTTCAAACCTCTCGCGCCTTGACCGACCGACTGAGCCAATGGGGATTCCGCTGCCACTTCGCCGGCACGATGTGGGCTGCCTGGCTTTTGCTGAGCTTGACGCGGATCGATGTAGTGCTCAGCGACATGCATCTGTCCGACGGAACTGGCATCCGCATGCTCGGCGTCCTCGCCGGATTCCCGATCACTGCATTCCTCTGCTTGCCCGTAGAAAGCGGTTGCTTCTGGCTCCCCGCCATCGACGCCGGAAAAAAATGCCTCGGCTTGCCCGCTCTCCGCCCCTCCGAATTTGCAACCGAACTCGAAGAAATGTCCCGCCGCCTCCCGCTTTCCCGCGCCTAATTTTTTCACCAGTTCCCGACGCAACACTTCGCGCAGATGCCTCTCCCGCGCTTAGCCTCCCGCTCTCGCCCGCCTAATTCGTTTCACCAGCGCCGCCCGATGCCAACGCATCTCAGGCTTTCGCACCGCCGGTTTACCCCGACGAAGGAAGGGCGTCCTCGCCGGCTATTTTGAATTTCTCAATCCCTCTGCGTGGCCGTGGATTTTCTTCGTGGGGACGCTGCTTCCGCGCGTTCTCGATTTAATCTGTCATCCCGTTTACCCTGACGAGGGAAGGGAGCGAGGCCGCCTTTGCCGACGAGGGACCTACTGTTCCGGTTTTCGCTTTTGATGTAGCCCAGGCTTGCCCTGACGCAGGAACGGGTCTTTAGACCTGGGGATTTTGACGTGTGAACAACGTCGACGCCGTCTTGCCAACATGGCGATATGCCCAGGCCATCTCCGTAGGGGCGCAGCATGCTGCGCCCGCTGAGGCATCACCCAGGCCCACCGGAAAACGGCTAGGGCGATCGTTGAGCTTTGCGCCTGACTGTTTTGACTTGCGATCTTAATCTCCCGTCTCGGCGCATCTACCTCTCCCGCACGCTAACCTGTCATTCCGAGCATCGCGAGGAATCTGCTCTTGCCGTTCGCTTCCCTAACGCCGTAGGCGCGACACAAGTTAGCCCAGCCCGTAAGGGCTGGGAGAAAAGACAAAAACGATCTGCTTCCTTTCGGCGGATTTTTCGCCGAGCTTTGCGCTCCACGGTTTTGACTTGCGATCTTAAACTTTCGCACCGACGTAGATGCCCCCTCCCGCTTGACTTTCGCATTTTCCGGATTCAAAATCCTGGCCAAATTGCGACGGACGAAGATTTCCCAGCAATCCTTCGCTTCCTCGAACGCCCGTCTCAGGAGATAAAAATATGGCTACCGCACCCGCTCCGTTGGATATGAACAAGCTGAATGCCTTCATCGGACAATTCGTCGGCGATCTCGGCGCCGCTGTCCACGCTGGAATGGTTGTAATCGGTGAAAAACTCGGTCTCTACAAAGCGCTCGCGACCGGCGCAATGACTTCGGCGGAACTCGCCGCCAAAACTAAAACCGACGAGCGCTACGTGCGCGAGTGGCTCTCGTCGCAAGCCGCGGGCGGCTACGTCACATACGACGAGAAGGCAAACAAGTTCAGCCTGAACGCCGAGCAAGCCTTTTCACTCGCCAACGAAGACAGCCCCGCATATCTTCCCGGAGCTTTTGAACTCGCCCTCGCGTCTCTCGTGGCCGTGCCGCGTATCACCGACTCTTTTCGCACCGGCGCGGGAATGGGTTGGCACGAGCACGATGCCGGAGTCTTTCATGGCTGCGAAAAGTTTTTCCGCCCAGGTTATGCCGCCAATCTGGTGAGCGCGTGGATTCCCGCGCTCGACGGAGTAAAAGAAAAACTGGAAAATGGCGCGCGCGTGGCCGACGTGGGCTGCGGCAAAGGCGCTTCCACAATATTGATGGCGCAAGCATTTCCTAAATCCAAATTCATCGGCTACGATTATCACGATAAATCCATCGAAGGCGCTCGCGAGTCCGCCAAACGCGCAGGTGTCGCCGACCGCGCCACTTTCGAAGTGGTGAAAGCCAAGGAATATCCGGGAAAAGACTACGACCTCGTAACCGTTTTCGACTGCTTGCACGATATGGGCGATCCCGTCGGCGCCGCCAAGCACGTTCTCACGACTCTCGCCAAAGACGGCACATGGATGATCGTCGAGCCCTTCGCCAACGATAATTTGCAGAACAATCTGAATCCCGTCGGCCGCGTTTACTATTCTTTCTCGACGCTCCTCTGCACGCCATCGTCGCGTTCCCAGGAAGTGGGACTCTGCCTCGGCGCGCAAGCCGGCGAAGCACGCATCAAAACAGTCGTCTCCTCGGCCGGCTTCACGCGTTTCCGCCGCGCCGCCGAAACCCCTTTCAACATAGTCTACGAAGCCCGCCGCTGATCGCTCGCGGCTGGTCGCCGGTCGAATATGCCCAGCCCATTTCCGTAGGGGCGCAGCATGCTGCGCCCGCTGAAACATCCCCCAGGCCCACCGGAAAACGGCTAGCGCGATCGGCAAGCCCCACTTTGGAGTGCGGCGGCTTGCCGCCGCTTTTCAATCACGGCATTCGACTACCAACGCTAATTCGTCCCGCGAAATTTCGCCGTTACCTTCATTCCTAAACTTTCCTTTTCTGAGCCATTTTCTCCGCCACGAACAACAGGAAGTTTATGTCCGCCTCATTTATTCGACCCAGAAACACGCGGAATTTCGCCAGCATCTGCGCATCTCGACCCGAACTGCCCCATCCGCTCGCAAATGGTTTGCCCTTTGCATGACCTTTTAGACCCTCTTCGTCGTCATAAAAGAAGGCGTAAAGCGGTATGTCCATTGCGCGCGCCATTTTCTCCAGAGTTTCGATTACAGGAATGCTGTGGCCATTTTCCACGCGCGAGATGTAGCAACGCATCAGACCGCAGCGTCTCTCAATGTCGCCTTGGGACAACTTTCGGTACTGTCGGAAAGCCCTTAATCTTTCGGCAATTAACATCGCTTGCTCCATTTATCAATCCCCTTCCGCCGTAGAATCTGACCGCATACTTTCCAAACATCGGCGTCTTGCCGCACCGCGTCAACACAAGCGAGACGATCACGCCCGTCTCATAGAATCGGTTTGTGCTCTTTCGCTTTCACCACATCCAGCGTCGCTTTCAGTTCTTTCACCAGCCCTCGCACTCGTTGTTCCTCCACCGCAGGGAGCTGCACCAAAACAACCTTAATCGCGAGGTCCTTTAGCGTCTCTGACAGGTCATCTAGTGACATCGCGTTCCTCCAATCCTTTTTTCGTCAAGGGGAAGCCAAAAGTGTGAAGTAGTCGCCGCAGGACGGCACGTATCGCCGACGCCGTTCTAGCGCTAACCCGGGATTACTAAGAGTGGCGAACTGCGAAAGGAGGTGCGCGTCCCGCGTGCGACGCTATGAAGAAATTAACAGGAAATCCTGCGCTCGAAGGCGCAACGAATCCGGCCGGCGAGCGGTCATGCAGTGAATCTTTTTCATTCGAAGAAATGTTGGAGCCCGACTGTGGCGTCACGCCAAGAGCGTTCGCCGCGACGCCCGGCGCCGCAGCCCAATTCGTCTTGGATTCGCCGAATGCTCCAGGAAAAGCTGCTGGCTCGGCCCGTGAAAACGTGCCGTGACCATCATTTAGAAATATCGCTACGGGTCTCCCGTTCCCAGCCGTGGAGACGACGAGATCGATCGCATGATCTCCATTAACGTCGCGCGCCTCGATTTCAAGGCCCCCCGAAGGCGCCACAAGTCGAATAGATTCTCGCCCTGCTGTGGAAAGCTCAAGTTGAATCCGGTAGTCGGTTTTATCCTGATTGTTGGCTCCGGCTTGAACGCTGGCTAAATCTGGTTGAAGGTCCCCATCAAAATCAGCAAGCGCAAATGGCGAGTCGCTTCCGGCTGACCGTGCCGACAAACTCGCCGTCACCGGAAGCGTGGCAGACGCATTCCCAACGTCCAGCTTTGCGCTTGCGCTGCCGCCGGCTACCGCAAGAAACAGTAGTAAAGCCAGAAACCGGAAGTGGTGACGCCGTTCCGTAAAAGGCCCCTTGCAAACCCTGAGAATGTCGACCCTTGCCGCGCAGTTAACCACAACCCCCACATTTTTACAATCACGCCCTCCGTCGTCGACGCGAATATCGTCATCAACGCGCCGCTCGCTGTGGCCCGCCTGACGTCCTTGCCAGCGCCGCAAATATCGTAGTCGCCGCGCCGCTCGCCTACATGTTGCGACCTGCCCAGCCCATTTCCGTAGAGCGCGGTAGCCTGCGTGCCATTTGCGTCCCGCGTGCATTCGCGGGGCTGCGCCCGCTGAGGCGTCACCCAGGCCCACCGGAAAACGGCTAACGCGATCGCCAAGCCTCACTTTGGAGTGCGGCGGCTTGCCGCCGCTTTTTTAATTTGCGCTCGATAAATGTGGCTCACGCTTGCCCTGACGCAGGACTGGGTCTTCAGACCTGAGGCTCTTTGCGCAATATTGTCTCCATCGGAACCCAACTCACGCCGTCACCGGACTTCACTCAAGCACAATTGAAACTCGCGGGCGGCCTTTCATGTAGCCCACCTCTTTAGAGGTGGGGCTTTTGTCTTATATTGCGATATTGCGGGTATCGGTACCTCACGCCGTCACAGCCATATAAATCGCCATCCCCAGAATTACGACGATGAACACGATGAACGCAACCTTCAACTTGCGTTCCGGCAGCTTGTTCGCAACAATCGCTCCGCCCTTCGTTCCCACCACGAGTCCTAACAAAATTCCTGCGATTGCCCACCACGGAAGATGCGCCCCTTGGCGAACGTAAACCCATGCCGCAGGCAGCGTCAACGGTAGCGCCAACATCATCAAACTGAGTGACTGCGCTTGATGTTGCCCGATGCGCAGCAATATGGCCGAGAGCGCCGTAATCGCGAGGCCCCCTCCAATTCCAAGCAGCCCGGACGAGAAGCCTCCAACCGCTCCAATCACCACAAGACCTGCCCACGCAACATGTCGTCGCTCGTGTCCCGCGGCCGCTTCTTTTGCTTTTCTTCCGCGAACCGCAGACACCACTGCCAAAATCAGCAAATAGCCGACGAACATCCAGCGCAACTCATGGTTGGTAAAACGGCTGGTTAGAGCGGCGCCCGCCACTCCGCCAAGAACAAATCCGCATGAAAGAATGATTACCCAACTGATCGGCGCCGTATGCCCGCCCTTCCTGTAGTTCGATACTCCCGAAAGACTGGTAGGAGGCGCTTGCGCCACCAGCGATATAGCCTGAGCAAGATGCTGAGGAACTCCAAGCGTCAACGATGCGATCGGAACCAGAAATCCACCCGGGCTCACACCCACCAAGCCCGATGAAAACCCGGCCACAACCCCAGTCACCACCCCTTTTAAAATCTCGCCCGCCACATTCATCAATATGTCTCACCCACAATCATCAGCGTTTCAGGCGGGCCGCGCAACCTTCCACTTCACGCCGGATTTAAGTCGGGCCTCGGATCGATTTTGCGGGTGCCGCATCCCTTTGCGTTTTTCTTTCCCGCAAAGGGTGCGGGTTTAGACGCCGCGTTCCCAAACCCTTCCGCTCGACTCATGCCTAGTCGGATATCTTCAAAATCTTTCAAAGAAAGTTCTCCAGACGCTGGAACTTTTTTGTGACCCGTGGCTTATTGCACTGAAGCCGCGAAGGACAGTTGCCAACTTCGCTTCCCGAGCGCCGTAGGCGCGACACAAGTTAGCCCAGCCCGTAAGGGCTGAGAAAAAAGACAAAAACGATCTGCCTCCTTTCGGCGGATTTTTCGCCGAGCCTTGCGCCTTGCGGGTCTGACTTGCGATCTTAAGTTTCGTCTTCATGCAGACGCGTCGGGGTTCGGCTTTGCAGTGAGAAAAATCTGACACGCGCACCGGCTCCAAGTCAGACACT
>Ga0209330_1000665_pt1 | contig 12831 bp, 10 predicted proteins | sample JacPinW_OM2H0_O3_FD_187969 | JGI IMG/M metagenome (GOLD analysis project Ga0209330, IMG submission 187969) | Forest soil microbial communities from Algoma, Ontario, Canada - Jack Pine, Ontario site 1_JW_OM2H0_O3 (SPAdes) (version 2) | ecosystem: Environmental > Terrestrial > Soil > Boreal...
CAAGCACCGTCCCATCGGTTTTGTAGTAGATGTCTTGCGAGCGGTTGGCAACGTAGGCGTGCGTCTTCTTGAACCCTGGAAGGTGAGCGTCATACCAAGCGAGGGTCGCATTCACTTTGGAGTCGTAAACCGAGTAGAAATCAACCTGCATTTTGCTTGTACAGACTTCCGATTTCGGCAACTGAGTAGGCTCATTGCCCAAGTGGAGGCGGGAATCTGTAGCGGGATGGAGAGGAAGTCCTGTCAATGGGTCCGTAGTGAGCACCTTCGTTCCACCCCTGGCGGTCAACACGAAGCTCAAAATAAGCATTGCCACGAAGCCGCCCAAACGAGAAACAGTTCTCATGTACCCAAGAGCCTCCCAAACCGGCTCCATGACGTTCTGTTCTTTCGCCTGGTCGGAGGGCAGTGGGGCACACGATACGCCGATGTGCTGCGCGAGAGCCTCGCCAGTCGGCGCTGCTGTTGGTATTCCAGCTGAAGCATGGCGCGGTTGTTCTTCGGTCAACGCAGCAGGGCACGCGGCTGCGACCGTCATGATTGCAAACCGCAAGATCTTGTTCTCAATATCCACTTCCATGGCAGCCTCCGTGTTTGATTAGAGCGTCTCTCTGCGTGCAGTTTTCGTGTTAGGGAAGACACTTGATCTCGATGCGAAGATCGGGATTCGCGACCGGTGCGTCGAGAATCTCAACGGAATGCATCGGTTCCGGCTTCATCCAGTTCACGGCCCAGGTCCCGGGATGGATGGGGGCTTCCGTGCTGGGAATGTCCTTCACAGTGCCGTTCGCGCGGTGATAACGCACATGTGACGAGCGGCCGCCGGTATCCCAACTCACCAGTAAACTCGGCCAGCGGTGATGATGCATGGGCACAGTCGTGTTGGGCGAAACCGAAACTTCCAGCACGCGTACGAGCGCGTTTTCGAAGAGCACCTTGTGAGTCTTTGGCGCGGCCTGCACCGCGTCGAATCCATCGGGGAAACTGGACTTGTCTTGTCCATAGACAGTGAAATGCAAGATGAAGAGCCCTAGTAAAAGCGCGTTCGTCGCCAAAAGCACTCGTCGTGTCCGATTTTGCGCAAAGCATCTCAATTCGTTCATGACTTGTCCCTCATGGATGCTCGCCAGGGTTAAGCGTCATCGTTTTTGTACGGCCGCCGGGCGCTGGCGCGCCTAGGGACCTTAGGTTTTGTCGTTCGGTGCTGCAGCCTCACATGACCGCGAAAATCTTGTTGCAAAGGGCGCCTAGTTTCTCCGGTGTCGCGCCCGTGCTGTGGCCGGGACCGACGACCCCGATGTCGCAGAGCAGGTTGTTCTTCTCCGCGTTGATCTCCTTGAGCGTCGACTGCCACACCGCCCGTTCGCCGACACCCGATACATTGGTGACCGGCAAGGGCATCTTCCCCGCAGCCCAGGTATCCACCGTCGCTCGGCCGAGGCCCGGGCGCAGGGAGATCGTCAGCGTGGTGAAGTCCGCCGTGGTGAACACGCAGGACTGCGCATCGCCCGGGAGAGCCTTTTCCGACGCGACCGGCGCGCCCAGGATCTCGGCTGCGTCGGCCGACGTCACCAGCTTCCGGTCACAGGCGTTGCCGGCGGGCGTACGGGCGGCGTTCGTCGCGCCCTGCGAAGCAGCGGGGGCGCCTGTGTTCGACGCGGGCTTTGAACAGGCGCTGAAAACCAGAAGCAGGATAAGCGGGAGCCAGGCTGAGCGGGACATCGGTTTCTCCAGTGTTCGGAACGCGCGGACAGAATAACTAGCTTTCATGATGTTTCCTTTCCGATGAAGTGTTAACAGCCAAAGTTAAATAAACATTTCTATTCAAGGGACAGTTCCACTCGACGGTTGCGCGTCCGCCCTGCAAGTGCCATTTGAATCGATCGGGTAAAGTTCGGTGTTCACCGCCTTCCTACCATCGATCATTGGCAAACCATATCTCCTCGTGTCAAAGCAGTGATCGTTTTCTCGGAGATGCCGGGCTGGTAGCGTTCATAGGCGACGGCGTAGGCGGACGTGTTCTCGCCCTGAGCACCTCTGTCTCCCGTCACAATAACCACAATCGTTCCATCCGAGTTGTAGAAAGCGGTTTGCGAACGCTGGGATGCATATCCGCTAACCTTCTTGAAGCCGGAGAGATGCGAGGAATACCACGCAGTCGTTGCGTCCGTCATTATGTTGAAAAGAGAATAGAAATTGCCTTGGAATTTGTTCTTGCAGATTTGGCCGTCCGGCATTTGTACGGGTTTGTTGCCCAGATGCAAGGCCGAATCGGTGGCGGAAATTAGCGGAAGGCCGGTCAGCGGGTCGCTCGTTAGTAATTTTCCCTGGCCGTTTGCGTTTGTCAGACAAAGGACGATCATCGTTGCTGCTAGAAAAACGGTTTTCATTGAGATTCTCCAGTTGAAAATGTGAACTTGCAGTCAGCTTTTCTGGGCAGAGGTCTCGTGTCACGCATTTTCCCTCACGCCGCTCTACAGCGCGTCTGCGATTTCCTTGGCCAGAGGCTTCACGGTGTCCGTATTGCAAGGGCAGGCGATGAACATGATGCGGACGAAATTCTTTCCCTTGCGCATCATGATGATTCCGTCCGCCGACACAAACGCCTGATCGCCGATACCAGGCAGGCTTTCCTGGTCTCCCATGACGCCGAGCACCTGGGCGTTCAGGCGCATCTGTTCCTCGGCGGCGTTCTGATCAACTGAGAAAGAGAACACCGGGACTTCACCCGAATGGTCTTGCTCCGATGCGGGTTGTTCGCTCTGAAACATCTTGAACATGCCTCCCGCAACCTTCTGGATCGTTTGTTGCGTCTGTTTGTCAGCGCCGCGGGCTGCCGTCATTGCCGAGGCGTGTTTCGCGAGCATGTCCGCCTTATCACCTTTCGCGATGTAAGAACACGAATCGTCCCCAGGCTGGGTGCGGGCGATCTCGAGCCCTACCGCGTGGCCGACATCTTCTTTGCTCAACAGGCGGCACACATCCCGCATGCTTGCGGCCTTGGAAGCTGACCCGCTGCTATCGGAGCTACTGCTCAAATCCGAACTCGATCCGAGGATTCCGTCCGAAACTTGATGGAACTTTTGACTGACACGGTGCGCAACGTAATAAACTCCGCCGGCGGCGAGCGCGCCGCCGACGAAGATGATTGCCACTGCCGCAATGCCTAGTTTGGCCAGCGTGCTCATTCCTTGCTTCGCGGGCGCCGGTCCGATGGATACCGGAACCGCTGCTGGTTGCAGCGTTTGGGCCACCGGAGACGGCGATTGTGGTCGGGGCGGCGTGCCGACATTACTCATGTCCGCGCCGCATTTCACACAAAAACGGCCGCTGAGAGGTGCACCGCATATAACGCAGAAATTAGCCATGGTTAACGCTCCTTGTGTATGCAAACTTGAACCGGCAGCGGGCTCGGTGTCCTCAAATCGTGTTGAGCGATGTTCTTTTCCCGCTTCCCCTCCGACAACCACATCCTGTTCATCGCGAAGTGGTACTCCTCTGCTTTTGAAAATCCAGATGTGCGCGTCTTTCGCATCTTTGTGTTCGCGACGCTTGGTATACAGCATCGCAGCTTGATCATCGACCGATTATTGCGCACGAATTGGCAGGTCGCATGGCCGTGCTCCTGCTCTTGATTCCTGCTCCAGAAAAGGAGGACACTTGGCAGCCTCGAGTAACGTCTCCGAGCTAAACGTCCAAAAACGGGAGGCGCCTCTCTCTCCAGCGGTGTTTCGCGCTTGCACCTCATTTCTTCAAAGACACGGACTCGAACGACTCCCTACTTCTCACTCAGTAGTGATTTGGGGATCGCCAGGCTTGACCTTTCCGCAGTCCGATTTGACGAAGTGACCGCTGGATTTCGTGGTCGAGTCGCTCGATTTGTCCTTATTGACCATCTTCAATGTTGTTGTTCCCCGCGTGTGTTCTGAATCCACGAGTTCTAACACCTGGTGTACACTCGTCTGAACGTTCTGGTGGCTGCAGGAAATATCTACTGTCATGCCGTGGCTGGTGATGTTCTGGCTTGCCACCTTACAGCCGGGATGGGTGTTGGCCTTGGTTAACATCTCGGCGAAGTTTTTCTGGGTGACGCAGTCAAGGACGCGTATGCTGGGTGTGCCGTCATCGTTGTAGGCGGTGCTTTCCCAGAGCCCTTCCTTGATGGGTAGATTCTGGCCAAAGGCGCAGGCGGCAGCGCAAAGAAACAGGATACCGAGCAGAATATTCTTCATAAGAACCTCCGTTAAGTTACGGCTCAACTTTGTACAGCGTCACCATTCCCGCGTCCATGTGGTCGTCGATGTGGCAATGGAACATCCAAATCCCGGGATCGTCGGGAGCCATGTCCACGGTCTCCATTTGTGCCTGCATGAGGGGAACGACATCGGTACGTTTGCCGTTGTGCAAAACCACGTTGCCGTGCCAGTGGGGCGTGTGCACGCTGAACTGTTCTCCCAGTGCGACCAGATACCAGCGGACACGGTCGCCTTTCTTCATCGTCATCATCGGACCGGTGCCGTAGATGTAGCCGTTGATTGCGAATTTGGCATTGGCCACGGTAAATCCCGATCCAACCCCAGAGAAGTTGCCTTCGTTGTCGACCGGTGCGAATTCGAGTTTTTTCACGCCCTTCGGGTCCGATGTGAAGGTCTGGATGTTGTGGTCGAGATACCAGCTCACGTTCTCGTCGAATAGCAGATACAGGCAGACAAATTCACGATCCACATCCTTTGGTTTGCCATCGGCATCGGCCATGCCCTGTCGCGTAATGATCAATGCGCCAATCAGACCACTGTCTACGTCCTTCAACTCATTTGTGTGGGAGTGATAGAGCCAGACAATCGAACTGGGATCATTTGGTCCGGGCCCGGCGCGCTCAGGAACCTCCCAGGTGTAAAGGTGCGTCTTGCCAGGAGCAACCGCATCGTCCTTTTTGTCAGTTCCGGAAGTGCCATCGTCGTAAAGCGCTCCCTCCGAGTCTTTTCGGTAGAAGACACCGTGCGGATGCATGCTGTACGGGCGTGTAGCGTTGTTCTTGAAACGTATGCGGATCGTGTCACCGACCTCAGCTCGCAGGATCGGGCCAAGAATTCCCGTGTGTTCCCACTCCGGAGGTCGGGGCTTGAGCCGGGTGAAGGTGTCGTCTGTATATTCGCGGTACAGGGCTTTGCGATAAATGGTCCCAATTCGGTGCGGTCCCCGTTCGGTGAAAACCGTCGAGTAGCCCTCGAACTTCATGCCCATCATCTTGTTGACACCGCCTGGGGCGTAATCCCAGTCCACCTCGTCCGCGGCAACGTAATAGGTGCGAACTTTCGCAGTCTGCGTTTGCCCGAAACAAGCGGGAATGGCCCAGAGGATTACGACGATTAGGATTCGTTTCATCATGATCTGCCTTACCCCTCAAGTGACGTCACCAGGTGGAAGTTGGCGTCCCCCCGGATGCCACTTCCCCCTGATGACTTGTAGGCAGCCTTCCGAACTGGCGGTCGCCCGAATCGCTGCCCTGCGAGCATCAATCTGCAGGGACTTGTGCGGCGGGTCAATCAAACTGTCCTTTAAACGTGCTTTAACTGATAAGTGTCACGCCTCGATGGGCTTAGGCCATGTTCTTAACTCGGCTGTGCTACCATTTCCGACCAAAGGGATGCGCGTGTCGCCCGGGGAACCTCACAAAAAGACCGTATACGCGTTTGGTCCGTTCCAGCTCGATACCAGTAAGGCCACTCTCGCTCGCAACGGCAACCAGATGAAGTTGCAAGATCTGCCATGCCGCCTGTTGGTAATCCTTGTGGAGAGGCCAGGAGAGATCGTCTCCCGCGAAGAGGTGCGCCAACACCTTTGGCCCCAGAACACCTTCGTGGAGTTCGATAACAGCTTGGGAGTCGCGATCCGGAAGATCCGTGATGCACTCGGGGACAATGCCGAGGCCCCCTGCTATGTGGAAACGGTCCCGCGGCGAGGCTACCGGTTTTTGGCGCCCGTCACTAGGGTCGCAGAATCACAGGATCCGGTCCGCCCCGTCACAACTGAAGCGGAAAGACCGCCACTTTCTTCGCTCGGAGCGGAAAAACGCTCAGCCGTTTCACGCCGGTATATAGCAATTGCTGCATTCCTAGTGCTTGCGATCTGTGGCATTGCTTATCGATTCCGTCTTCCGCGGACTAGGACAGAAAACAAGACTTCGGCGGAGACCGACCTTCCTCCGGTACACCTTCGACGATCTGTAGCCGTGATGGGTTTTCGCAATTTGCCCGGACGTGCCGAGGACGACTGGCTCTCGCCGGCATTTGCAGAAATGCTTAGTACCGAACTCGCTGCCGATAGCGCCTTGCGCATGGTCTCGGGTGAGGATGTGGCGCGCGCAAAACGAGAACTCCCACTGAGCGACGAAGACAGCCTGGCGAAAGAGACGCTTGGACGCCTCCACACGAATCCTGGAGCAGACGTGGTTGTACTTGGCTCATATACACCGTTGCCGGGAAAGGGAGAAAGGCGGATTCGTCTGGACGTTCGGCTTCAAGACACCGAACATGGCGAGACAATTGCCGAGCGGGCTTTTGTGGGGAACGAAGAAAACCTTTTCGAACTTGTGTCCCAGGCCGGAGCGTCTCTTCGGGGGAGCTTGGGAGCCACGTCAATTTCAGAAGAAGCCTTCGCGCAGACAAGGGCTGCCTTGCCGGTGAAGCCGCTGGCGGTAAAGCTCTACACGGAAGGTCAGTCTCGTCTCTGGGCATTCGACTTTGTCCACGCACGAGATCTGCTGGTCCAGGCGATAGCGGTCGAACCGGAGTTTCCTCTAGCACATTCCGCTTTGTCCGATGCATGGCATCATCTGGGATACGACTTGAAGGCTCGCGACGAGGCTGAGCATGCGCGCTCGCTTTCTGAACATCTAAGCCCGGAAGAACGTCTCCAAATTGAAGGTCAGTACTATTCGTCGCTGCAGGATATAAACAAAGCGATTGAGGTGTACCGGAAGCTTTTTGCCCAGTTTCCGGATAACCTGAATTACGGACTTCGTTTGGGCGACGAGCAACGCCGTGTGAACTCTGAAGATGCGCTGAAAACCGTGGCCGCCCTGCGGCGCCTGCCCGGTCCAGCTGCTGAAGATCCACGGATCGACATGATTGAATCACGCGCTTGGATGAATAACGACTATGTGAAAGCGCAAGCAGCGGGGCGGCGTGCTGTTGAAAAGGGCAATGCGCAGGGTGCTCAGCTGCTCGTGGCACGCGCTTATGGAATTCTTTGCGCCACCCTGGGGAATGGCTCTTCCACCGAGCAGGCCATCCGAGACTGCCAGAATGCTCGCCAGAGCTATGCAGCGGCCGGCGATCGCAACAACGAAGCCCGCGCACTCAGTGACTTTGCCGGACTCTACTATCAACTGGGCCAGATCGATCGGGCGGAGAGCATGTATCGAGAGGCCCTAAGAATGTTCCGCGGGATCGGCGCTATCGACGGGTTAACGACGGCTTCCAGTAATCTTGGCGATGTCTTTCTGGCCCGCGGGAATCTCGCCAGCGCAGAGCATGCCCTTTCCGACGCACTTCCCGGTTACAAAGAAATGGGAGATAAGGACGGCATCGCTCTTACGCTAAGCGATCTTGGGGAAGTTGCTCGGCGTCGAGGAGAGCTTGACAAGGCCTTAACAACCCTCGAGCAAGCCAAGGCTGTGGCTCAGGAAGCTGATGACAAAACTGCTGTCGCATATGTCCTTTCTGGAAGGGGAGACGTTCTCACCGATCGCGGTGATCTGGTCGCTGCCCGGAACTCCTACGAGGAAGCACTGGCGATTCGCAAACAAACTGGCGAGAAACAGACGGCGGCAGAAACTGAACTGGCGCTTGCGCAGCTGGCAATTGAAGAAGGGCGAAGCTCAGACGCCGAAACTATGATCCGTAAATGCAAAGAACAGTTCCATCAAGATCAGCAGGCCGACGACGAATTTTCCGCCAGCATTGTGCTGATCGATGCCCTGCTGGCCGAATCCAAGCTTGCGGAAGCCGAGTCTGAAACGGGACAGGCTAAGTCACTGGCCGATAAAAGTGCGAACACACTACTCCGTTTGCAGTTTGAAATGATGTCTGGTCGCGTACAAGACTTGTCAGGTCACTTCCCAGCGGCAAGCGAACAACTACAGAAGACACTTCGAAGCGCTCATTCTCATCAGTTTTTGGAGCTTGAGTTCGAGACGCGGCTGGCCATGGCGGAGTTGAGAAACAGGGCAGGACATTCGGTCGCGGCCCGCGCAGAATGGTTGAGCTTGGAGAATGCCGCCAGAAGGAATGGGTTCGGGCTGATCGCGAGTAAAGCTCTGTCCTTGCGCAATGCTCGTGAATAAAGCTTTCCTCCTTTTCGATCTCATGGTCGTTTACCTTTGCTCAGGCGCAAGAAAGATGCTGCGAAATCTGGGTACGTTTAAGGGCACGATAACAGGTGACGGGCGGTGTCATTTTTGTATCAAACAATGTCCGCCGACCCCCGTTTGATATCAATCAGTTACAGCTCGTTCTGCTGCCCTGTCACGGCATGCCCGATGGGTAACGACAGCCTATAGGAGAGGGTTTCCTGCTTGGTACGTACCCGAAGTGGTGGCCTCGGCGCGAAGCTGCGACTGTGCACCCTCCGTTACCCGAAAAGTTTTGAAGACGGAAAGATCGAAGTGCCGGAACTCGGGGAAAATAGAGGTTGTTGCGGCGGGAGTTTCCGATGTGCCGAGAGGCGGAATCACGAACTTTGGTGTCGAAGGCCTCACGGATGCCGGGATTCAACAGCGTGGCCGGCGCGGTCTGATGGGGCGCGTCGGCCCGAGGTCGATTCCGTTGAATACGGAGTTACCGAAAGCGGTGAGGTTGTCGGTGATTGTGAATGGGCTGCCGGAGTTCCAAATCAGAACGCTGTTGGGTTGCCAGCCACCAAACGCCAGCTTCTTGGCTCCGCTAAAGTTTTTTCCGTTCTTCGGTTAATTCGCGTGCATGAAGCAATTCCGGCCTTGGTGAGCCGGCGACAGCGCAATTCCTCATAAGTTGCATGAAGTAGATGTTTGCTTGCTTATAATCTCCAAGCAGTTCTGCGACGCGGCCTGCGCCATACAATCCGTTAAACCTGTTGGGATCGGTGTTTAGAGACTTTTCGTATTCAATAAGCGCTTCCGCCGGCCGGTTCAGTTCCATCAGCATGTCAGCGAGCATTTCGCGCGCAGGTGTTTCGATCTCGCCTTTGCCTTCTATATCCTGCCGGTCAGCCAGTCTTCGCAATAGCGTCACAGCCTCATCGTCCTTGCCTTGCAGCGCTAAAAGCCAGGCATGAGCTTCGTCGTGGCGAGTCATCATGGACTTAACATTTCGCGGCCTCGGACCTTTTTTCGTCAATTCAAGCATAGCGTCGTATTGAGCGACCGCATCTTGCGCGACAGTTAAGTCATGCAGGTGCCCGGCAGCAACGGCTTGCGCCCAAAGCGGAATGGCCTGATTGTAGGGTTCGGCCGTCGGATCGGGACTGAGCGCCTCCGCCGCCTTCCAGTTTCGCGTTTCCAGATAATACAGGGCCGGCGAGTTCGCACGGGTGCGATTCACGTAATCGTGCAGGTTCGGGTCCACTTGCTCGTAGGTGATCTTCGCGCCCTTTTCAACCATGGCTTTGGCTTTGTCATCTTCACCAATCTGCAGATAGGCGTATTCCAGGAATTCCATTGCGTGCAGCTGGTGTTCCCCGCCTACATCAACTGCCGATGGATTCTGCGCGGCGTGCAAGGAGGCAAGATTCGACGCGATGTCTTCTTGCCAAAGGCCAAGCCGCGCAAAAATATGGGAAGGCATATGCAGTGCATGCGGCGCAGCCGGGGCGATCTCAGCGTATTTCCCGGCTGCCGAGAGTCCTTTTGCTGCAAGTTGGGGGTTGTCGGCGGCATGAATAATGTAGTGTGCTACCCCTGGGTGATCAGGATGTGCGGCGAAGATTGGATTTAGAAGCCCGATCGCCTTTTCCGCTTCCTGAATTGAATGCTCGCTGTCAGCGAATGTTAATACGGAAAGCGCGTAGAACACCGCGGCTTCGGTGTCATCTGGATAGCTTCTGTAGATTGCTTCCAGCTGTGCGGAATAATCGTGATTGCGCCGCGCATAATCGCGGGCATCCGGCCGATAGAGAACCTCTGCCGCATGCAGATAATCGCGCTCGCGCTGGGTCTTCGCTGTGAGTTGATGAGCCTTCTGAATCAGTTCCCAACCCCGCTTCATGTCTTGAGCGACCGGCAAATATGCCAGTGGGCGATAGAGTCCCACGGCCTGTGCCCAGTACGCCATGGCGCAGCTTGCATCCATGTCCGCCGCCATCTTGAACTGCGATTCGGCGTCATAAAAAAGGAACGAATGGAACATGGCGAGCCCGCTCTCGATACGGCTCTGGGCCTGCTTCGAGCAGGAAATAGGAAACGTAACGGTGCCAACGATTACTGGCGAGGCGGCGTGAGTGTGGATTTCCTCAGCGAGAGCCGGCGTGATATTGGCGATCACGAGGGCCACACGTAAAACTGCATGAAAGCTGGCGGGCATGAAATTCGTGCAGACAGAACTTGAGTGCAACTCTGTTGGAACCTGACTTTGGGGAGAATGGTTGCACTGCTGCTCGAAACCTCTCGCCTGCGGACTTCGTGAGCTCCGAGACCCCATTCGGCAATAATTACTAGATCCAATAGGGACGGTTTCATCCTCGGGAGCGTAAAACCCCCAGTTCAGGGCGGGGATATAAGCGGCTTGGCAGCCACGTCAGAGGGGAGTCTTTTGCTGCTCGATGTAGTTTTTAAGATGTTGATGGGGCTCCACCACGAGAGGCAGCGAAGTAAGATGACGACCAGAGGACGCCTTTCAGATAGCGTCTGATTAGCTCAGAACTGGAGTCCCCCACTGTTTTCCATTGACTCCACCTCTCCAAACGCGAGGCAGCGATGACCCCTGCAGACAGACCATCTGCTATCGATGCTGCCCCTGTCTTAAGGAAACCCCGGCGGTTCTGCTTACCGGCATCCTGGGGTGTGTCATTCGTTTTCATGTCCATCGCTCCAAGTCACCCGAAATAAATTAGAATACCGATTTTTCTTCGGAACTGACCGATCATGCGAGTATATTTTTCTTTTTGCGAGCCAGTCGATCTTTTGTCTTTTTTACTTCTGCTCTGGTCGCGTTGTGCAGTTGGTTTCACCATCTGTTGAGAGCATCCGATTTTTATTCATGGTACCGATTGGTGCTCAGGAGAGATGAAGGATGAGTCGTCGAGTGGTTTCCTTTTGCTTCGTGGCCGCATTGATGTCACCGACAATTGCGTTTTCCCAATCATTCTTCAGCCAATATAGAGGCTTACCTTATCACGACATCCGCTACAGTGGCGGTCCACAAAAACTACCGGGAAAGGTCTTGTGTGCTTACTATGACTTGGGCGGCGAAGGAGTTGCGTATCATGACACCGATGCACAGAATCGCGGCAGCGGAGAGCTGAATCCGGCCGATGGGACCTACCTCAATGAATTCCGTATCCATGAGGGAGTGGATACTTCATACACGAAGTTTCAGCGGAAGCCGGATCCGATTGACGACAACCCCTTCGACAAGATCGTGCCTCCTGCAGACCTGCTCTATGTTGGCTGGACCGAACCCGGAGAGTGGTTCAACCTGACGATAGATGTCGCACATTCGGGAACATTCGCGGCCGATTTACTTTACACATCGAATCGTGGCGGCACAATATCAGTCGATGTGAACGGAAAGGACGTAACCGGACCTCTGCAGATCGCCACAACAAATGATCCTGCAGACCCGCTTGCCTGGCGTCAATGGCACCATTGGAATCTGGCTTCGCAACTTTTCAAAGTCCGTCTGAGCAAAGGGAAGAATGTTCTCACCGTACACATATTGACGAACGGAAACATGAATCTGGCATATTTCGACTTCAAACCAGTCCGCAGATGAAATGAAACCTGTCAGCGATTCAATTCAGTGTCACACGTAATCCCGTCGCGTGGGGAACAGTAACGGAGCACTTGCCCTGCTTGAGCGAGTCGGTCTTCGTTGACGTTGTGATGTGCGCTTCGCGGCTGTCTAATCCCGGTGCGTGTAATGTCTCGGATTGCACCACTCCACTCGCGTCGCGACCAAAGTCGAGTTCCACCTCAAGGTCTGCTGCCGCGTCCTTATTCAGAATGATCACGGATGGGTGCCCGTCAGGCAGTTTCGCGGCATACGCCGTGGCATTGACTCCCGAAGCCTGCAGCTTCGTCGAGAACTCGGTCTTCAACAGTGTTCCGCCGCTGAACGAGCCCGCAAACTTGAGCCCATACGCGACCGGCTCCAACACATAGTCCAAGCCAAATGTCGCAATCGGTGTATAGAAAGGATGCGGATGCGCGGCAATTTGTTCGGGAGTTTCGCCCTTGGCTTCGAGGAGCACATCGCCAGGGAGAAATCCGCCAACGGAATTGGCCACAGATTTGCCGGTACCCCCGTGCAGATTGACGCCGGAATAGTCATTACTGGCCAGAAGCAGCGAATAGTCGGCAGACCAGAGCGCAGCGGCGAACACATCGGAGACACCCGGCTTGCCTCCGCGATAGCAAGTGTTGCCTTCAGTCATGCGTACGCGCGCACCCGTCTTGCTGGCTGCGGTCGATGCGATATTCGCCGTGTTCTGCACCTTTTGCATCGTTGCTGGTTTCAGCAGGTTCGGAATGTTGACCTCGGGGTTCGTCGCCGGGCCACCAAAGTAATAATGATGAGTCAGGGTCGTTAAGCGGGGTGGGGCCTGTATGGAAGGCCATTGATCAGCAATCTCAGT
>Ga0209330_1000666_pt1 | contig 12828 bp, 10 predicted proteins | sample JacPinW_OM2H0_O3_FD_187969 | JGI IMG/M metagenome (GOLD analysis project Ga0209330, IMG submission 187969) | Forest soil microbial communities from Algoma, Ontario, Canada - Jack Pine, Ontario site 1_JW_OM2H0_O3 (SPAdes) (version 2) | ecosystem: Environmental > Terrestrial > Soil > Boreal...
CGTGGTCTTGCCGTGGTCAATGTGACCAATCGTCCCCACGTTGCAGTGCGGCTTATTGCGATCAAATTTCTCTTTCGCCATTTCTCTTGTCTCCTCGGCTTCCAGTTACGCCGGAACCAAATCATCGCCGTCGGCTTCGTAATATGCGCCGACGAATTGTTGCTTCTCCACCAATTCCCCGGCAATCTGCCGCTCGAACCGGCTGAAATCTTCCGCATACCGTTCGCGGAAAACCTCAAAGCCGCGATGGCCAATCCAGAAATCCAGAACCCGGTACCGGCCCTCGTTAACCGACTCGCACGTTACTGCCGTAGCAAGGTAACCCTGGGCACGCCGTAAGAACCGCGTCCAGATTCCCTCCGACCCAAAAACAATTGCAAACTCAACCCGCTTACCTTCTCTGACCCAGAATCTGCGGTCGACGACGAACCGCGGCGCGCGGAGTCACTTGGTGGTGCCCTGCACCTTGGCGATAATTTCCTCCGCCACCGATCGCGGAGCCTCCTCATAGCGCGCAAAGTGCATCGAGTATTCGGCGCGGCCTTGCGTCGATGAACGCATGTGGGTCGCGTAACCAAACATCTCCGCCAGCGGAACGATGGCTTTGATCACCTGCGAGCCAGCGCGATGTTCCATGCCTTCAATGCGTCCGCGGCGCGAACTCAGGTCACCCATGATCACGCCTGCATAATCCTCCGGAGTAACCACTTCGACTGCCATCACCGGCTCCAGCAGCACCGGAGAAGCCTTCCGCGCAGCTTCCTTGAACGCCATCGAACCGGCAATCTTGAAGGCCATTTCGTTCGAGTCGACGTCGTGATAGCTGCCGTCATACAGCGTCGCCTTCACGTCGACCATGGGGTAGCCGGCAAGAATGCCGCCTTCGAGCGCTTCCTGAATTCCCTGATCGATCGGCTTGATAAATTCTTTTGGCACCGAACCGCCCACAATGTCGTTGACGAATTCGTAGCCCGTGCCCGCGGGTTGCGGGTCCAGCTTGATTTTCGCGTGCCCATACTGGCCGCGTCCACCGGTCTGGCGAATGTATTTGCCTTCGGCTTCGGCGTGCTTGCGAATGGTCTCGCGATAAGCAACCTGCGGCTTGCCTACGTTGGCCTCAACCTTGTACTCGCGCATCATGCGGTCGACGATGATTTCCAGATGCAACTCGCCCATGCCGCTGATGATGGTCTGCCCGCTGTCGGGATCGGTGTGAACTTTGAAGGTGGGATCTTCCTGCGCCAGGCGGCCCAGGGCCATCCCCATTTTTTCCTGATCGGCTTTGGTTTTGGGCTCGACCGCAACCGAAATCACGGGAACCGCAAAGGTAATGTTTTCGAGCGCGATGGGATGGTCGTCGTCGCAAATCGTGTCGCCCGTGCTCACGCCCTTCAGCCCGACCGCGGCGCAAATGTCGCCGGCCAGAATCTCGCTGATCTCCTCGCGCTTGTTGGCGTGCATTTTCAGCAGCCGCCCGATGCGCTCAGTGCGGCGCCGGCCCGTGTTCAGCACGGAATCTCCGGTCTTTAACTGCCCGGAGTAGACCCGGATAAATGTCAGCTGACCGACAAACGGATCGGCCATAATCTTGAACGCCAGCGCCGAAAACGGTTCCTTGTCGTCCGCCTTACGGAAAATGGTTTCGCCGTTGTCGGGATTCAGGCCATGCGTTTCCGGTACGTCGAGCGGCGAAGGCAGATAGTCGACGACTGCATCGAGCAACGGCTGTATGCCCTTGTTCTTGAACGCCGTTCCTACTACCACCGGGAACACTTTCAGCGCAATTGTCGACTTGCGCAGCGACCCACGCAGCTCATCGGCGGTAATTTCTTCGCCCTCCAGAAACTTGTGCAGGATTTCATCGTCGTTTTCGGCAATGCTCTCAACCAACTGAGCATGGAACGCTTCGGCTTTCTTCTTCAGTTCGGCGGGAATTTCTTCGGTGACGTATTCGGCTCCCATCGTATCGTCTACCCACACGATGGCCTTCATGTTGATCAGATCAATTACGCCCTTGAATTTATCTTCCTGGCCGATGGGAATCTGAATGGCCACCGGCTTTGCGCTGAGGCGCTTGCGAATGGTATCGATGGCATGCTCAAAATCCGCACCCATTTTGTCGATTTTGTTGATGAAGCAAATACGCGGCACGCCGTACTTGTCGGCCTGGCGCCAAACTTTTTCCGACTGCGGCTGCACGCCGTGTACCGCGTCAAACACCGCAACCGCGCCGTCCAGCACGCGCAGCGAGCGCTCCACTTCCGCCGTGAAATCCACGTGGCCGGGAGTATCAATAATGTTGATGCGAATGTCGCGCCAGGTGCAGGTTGTGGCGGCGGACGTAATCGTGATGCCGCGCTCCTGCTCCTGCTCCATCCAATCCATCGTAGCTGTGCCCTCGTGCACCTCTCCGATGCGGTGCGTCTTTCCCGTATAGAACAGGATGCGCTCCGTCGTCGTGGTCTTGCCGGCGTCGATGTGGGCCATGATGCCGATGTTTCTGCAGCGTTCTAGCGGGACTGTTCTGGGCACGACTCTCTAACTCTTTCTGGGCTCCGAAAATTGGCTTTTAGCGGCTAGCTTCTGACTTCGAGCTGGTCACTAGAAGCTAGTGGCATTGTTTCTACCAGCGGTAATGCGCGAAAGCCTTATTGGCCTCGGCCATCCGGTGAACGTCTTCTTTTTTCTTGATGGCTGCACCTTTTCCGTTGGCAGCATCGAGCAACTCGTTACTCAACTTGTCGACCATGCCTCGTTCCGCCCGGCCGCGAGCATAGGTCAGCAGCCAACGGATCGCCAGCGAGGTACGTCGGTCAGCGTTCACTTCCACCGGCACCTGATAGTTCGCACCACCCACGCGGCGAGTCTTTACTTCAAGCAACGGCTTGGCATTTTCGACCGCCTTGGTGAAGAGCTTCAGCGCTTCGTCGCCGCCTTTTTCCTGCACCTTGGTGAGGGCTTCATAGAAAATGCCCTCGGCGGTCGAGCGCTTGCCCTGCCACATCATCGAGTTGATGAACTTCGTCACCAGATTCGAGCCATAAACCGCATCGGCTGGCACGGTCCGTTTTGCTGTATGTCCCTTACGAGGCATTCCGTTTCAACCCTCTTAACCCTTCTTCGCGCGCTTGGCGCCATATTTTGAACGTCCCTGCTGACGGCCGGCCACCCCTACCGCATCCAGCGTGCCGCGAATCACGTGATAGCGCACGCCTGGCAGGTCCTTCACCCGGCCCCCGCGGATCAGAACAATCGAGTGCTCCTGCAGGTTGTGACCGACGCCGGGGATGTAGGTCGTGACTTCAATCCCATTGGTCAAACGCACCCGCGCCACTTTGCGCAACGCTGAGTTCGGCTTCTTCGGCGTCTGCGTATACACGCGCGTGCAAACTCCACGCTTTTGCGGACATCCCTGCAGCGCCGGACTGGCCGTCTTGTAACGCGGCCGCTTCCGCCCCTGAGCTACCAATTGATTAAAAGTAGGCACTCTTTGCCGCTCCTTAAAGTTACGCCCCGAAAATTACGCGCTGAAGTTGCGCAACGCAATCTGCCCTCGCCAGGCGGGCAGCGCACAGCGTTATCAGCTTTCCCGGTAGGACTGAATGATCCGGGCTGGCAGGCTCAAGTTGGCCAGCCATACTTCTCTCCGCATACCAGTCACGGAGAGAAATTCTGGGTTCCCAATCTAGATTTGAACTGTCGACGGTGGCACCCGGCCAAAACTCCGGGGGTACTCCGTATCGCCAGCTCTGTCCTGCATATCCTTCCGCAGACCACCGTTGCGCCTGTATCAGGCGCGCCAGAAGCCCGAGGGCGAAAGGCAGCGCAGGAACATTTCAGCGAGGAATGTTTCCGAACTTAAACTCAATCCAGAAACGCATTTCTCAAAAGCTCAACCACAAGTCCCGGCAATACTCCGCGGAAACTCACGGCCTACAGCAAGCTTGGATTAACTCGCGGAACCAAACTACTATAGCAACTCGGGCGAAACATCGTCAACCCATGTTTTTGCATCCCACTTGCAAATGCGGGATAACCGATCGTATAGGGCGAGGCGCCGTCAGCTTGCTGAATCCGCCTCCAGCCTCTACACTACAAAAGTTTCCCGTTCAAATTCATTCTAACTTCATTCCTTTAAGATGGCGGCTCGCCTGACGGATGCTACGTGCGGCGACGAGAGGTTGCATGGGAAGGTTCGGTTGCGTTCACTGGGCAGGAGTCATCATCGTCATCTTTTTACTGCTGTTGCTGCCCGCTTGCGGAGGCAAGAAACCGCCCGGCGCTAATCCCTTTCCCGCAAAGATTACCCTGAATCCCGCCGTCAGCCTTTCGCTGCAATTGGGAGGCACCGCGACCTTCACCGCCACCGCTCAGAACGGTACGAACGGAAACATTTCCCCGACCTTCACCTTTAGTTCGAGCAATCCCGGAATACTGGACATCTCTTCGGCCGGCTTGGCTTGCGCCGGTACCTGGAACGCACCCTTCTTCAACGTCTGCACGCCTGCAGCCGAAGGTGTGGCGATGGTGACGGCCTCGGCACTCGGGCAAACTAGTCCGCCCACCATGGTCTTTGTTCACCCTCCGATCGACAATATTCAGATCAGCGTAGTTCCCCCGGTGAATTCTCCCCCTCCGGCCTGCCCCACGCAGGTCGCACTTCCCCTTGCTTGCAAGCTCGAGTTTAACGGCAATGCCGCCAACTACTGCCTCTCGCAAAATCAGTCGCAAACTTTGCAAGCCACCGCCTTCAGCCGAGGCGTCGACATCACCGCCGCAGTTGGACCTTTCACCTGGAGCCAGGCCGATTCGAACGTCGTCACCATCACTCCCATCGTTACATCATCGACCAATGTTATTACGAACCAGGCGACCGTGGTATCGAACACACCCGGCGAGACCCAGGTAATCGCCTCAGCCGCGGGAGTGTCCAGCCAGCCCTACATCGCTGAAACTTGCCCGGTGCAGTGCATTGCGCTGCAGGTCGGTTCCAACGTCGGCCAGACCAGCTTCATCACAACCAAAGGCACGTCGGAAACTATTGATGCTACGGCCGTTGACGTCCAAGGCTGTATCGTCCCTAAGCCCAATCTGACGTGGACGTCCTCTGCGCCAGCCGCGCTCACACCAGGCAGCGCCGCCGCCGGCACCACCACCACCGGCACTCCCGCCACCGGCACCGCCGCAGGCTGCTCCGGGGCCACAAGTTGCGTGATAGGAACCGCCCAGCCGGGGGCGGCAGCCATCATGGCCTCGTGCACACCCCCGACTTGCAACGTCGGCTTCCCTCTGGTACCCGCGGGCATCCCAGCACTTTTTGTTCCCCAGCCGGTTTATCCGGTCACTGCCATTTCCGGACTGGTCACCGGCGCCGCCGTCTCGACCAGCGTGCTCGCGGCGAGTCAGGATTGTTACAGCAATTCTCTCTGCACGGTCGCGCTCTACGACATCTCGACTACAAAAAATCTGGCGGCCAATCCCTCATCGATGCCGACTCCGCCCAATTCGCTCCTATTTGATCAGGCGGGAGACAAGGCCTACGCCGGCAGTCAGTTCGGCGCATTGCTCATCACCAACGCCAACCTGGGATCCTCCTCCACCAGCCCGTTCACCCTCTTGCCAAGCACCGCTACCACTCTGGGCGTCGTGACCGGCAGGGTTCTGGCGGTGTCGCCGAACGGCAATCTGGCCGTTTTCTCCGACACAGTTTCCACTCCCAATCAGGTTTATGTCGTCAACACCAGCAGCTCAACCGCGACCACTACGCCGCTGAATATCAATAGCGCAACCACGGCAGCGTTTTCGCCGGATAACTCGAAGGCGTTCATCCTGGGCAATGGTGGCAATACCTTATATGTCTATTCCCCTCTGCAGGCTCTGCAAACTTATTCGCTGACCGCGCCGGCTAACGCGGTCGCGTTCTCGTCCACGGGAACCTTTGCCCTGCTTGCCGGGGGATCTTCCGACCCAGCGACGCTCGCGATCTACAACACCTGCGACAATTCAAAAGCATACTTAACCCTGCCACCGCCTCCACCAGCGATTCAGCCGCTCCCGGCTTCCCCAATTTTCCTGAAGATGGTGCCTGCCGGCAGCGCGCCTGCGGGCAATGCAAGCATTCCAGTCCTGTTTCAGAGTGATCTGAATAACCTCGATGTTTTCCTCGGCATCGACAGCACCGGCATCGATGTCATTGCCACGACCACTACGACTCCGCTCCCTCCGCCGGTGAACGCGCTCTGCCCAGTGCAGCAGATTACCTACGCCACAGAAGTCGCGAGTACCGGCCCGGCTTTTTATCCTCTCCACATCAATCTTCAGAGGGGCACTTTCCATCCCATCAATTTCTTTGTTTCGCCCGATGGCACGCTGGTATACATCGTCACCAGCGATCAGGGTGTTTTGATCTACAGCTTCAACACCCAATCGGTGAGCTCCATTCCACTCAGTGGAGGCGCCGCTCCCGTCGCTGCGGATATGACCGTGGACGGAACCCTGCTCTACGTGGCCGGTACTGACGGAATCCTGCACGAACTGAATACCGCCCTAGCCTTGGACGTGATGGAGATCCCCTTTGCCCAGCTCCCCAACTCGACCAGCAATTTCTGCTTCCAGAATTTCACTTGCTCGCTGAATTTGTTGGCTGTCAGACCGTAAATGCCCGAATCAATAGCGACTTCACCGGCTCCGGAAGGTGCCGGACGGATTGATTCGTGGCAGTGATTCGGCGGAATCGATTGCATTTCGAGTTGCCACAGCGGGATGGCATCAGGGTATGCCTTCAGGCACACCGTAATCGCCGAATAATCGGAATGCGCCTTTCGGCGCTGCGAACTTGCCTTGGGGATCGCGCAGCCCTTTCAGGCTGCGATTGAAATACCGCCAAGAGCCGGGCCTTAGCCCCTGAGGTAATTTACGCTACGCCGGCTTCTGCAGTTCCTTCGCTACGCTGTCGAGCACTCCATTTACAAACTGCACGGATTCCAGGCTGGAAAATTTCCTCGCGATCTCCAGCGACTCATTGATCACCACCGCGCGCGGCGTCTCCGGATAGGCCAGAAACTCCGCCACCCCCGCGCGCAGGAGATTACGATCCACCGCTGCCATGCGCTCCATGCGCCAGTGTTCCGCGTGGCGCTCGATCAATTTGTCGATCTCCGCCCCGCGATCCGTTGCCACCCGAAACAAATCTTCCGCAAAGCCGCGCACGTCCGCGCTGGCCCCGGCATGTTCCGCCCAAAACGTGCGCTGCACATGGTCCACCGTCTGCTTGCCCATGTCCGCCTGAAACAACATCTGCAGAACCAGTTCGCGAGATTTACGACGCGTACCCATAAAGAAATTGCCAGTGGCGAGTGCCCGTTGCCAGTTTACTGTAGGAAGGTTACTTGCGCCGCTTCGTCTTCGCGGAGCCAGGCGGAGGAACCCGCCTCTTGCTGACCGCTGAGGGCTGAGGGCTGATCGCGCGGCCCAGCGACGCCATCTCCACCGCCGCCAACGCCGCTTCGAACCCTTTATTTCCCATCTTCAATCCAGCGCGATCGATCGCCTGTTCCAAGTTCTCACAAGTAAGCACACCGAACGCATGCGGCACGCCAGTCTCCTGTGCCGACTGCCCAATCCCGCGCGTCACTTCGTTTACGATCACGTCATAGTGCGCAGTATCTCCCCGCAGCAAACAACCGAGACAAATCACCGCGTCGTACTTCTTCGTCTCCGCCAGCTTCCGCGCCGCCAGCGGGATCTCAAACGCCCCTGGCACGCGTACCAGTTCTATATTTTTTTTGTCCGCGCCCGAGCGCGCCAATCCATCAATCGCGCTCAGCAACAACCTCTCAGTGATAAAGGCATTGAAGCGGGAAACGACAATCGCAAAGCGCCGGCCCGAAGCGCTTAGCCTCCCTTCGATCGCGCGGAACTGCGCCTCAGGAAGAACTTCCCCAACAAAACGCTTATCGTCTTTCTTCTCCGTGACTCTGTATCTCCGTAGTGCGTTCGCTCTTACTACCCTATGGTAAAGCCTTGACTTACTTCCCCTTAAACTGAGCCGCCCGCTTCTCCAGAAACGCCGTCGTGCCTTCCTTCTTATCCTCAGTCGCGCAAGCCACGCCAAACAAAACCGCCTCCAGGTACAATCCCTCGCTCAAAGTCATCTCCATACCCTTGTTCACGGCCTCCATGGAGTACTGCACCGCCAGCGGCGCATTCGCCATGATCTTGGCCGCAATCGCCTCCGCCCGCGGAATCAACTCGGCCGCAACCGTGACCTCATTCACCAATCCGATGCGATGGGCTTCCTGCGCCGTGATCATCTCGCCCGCCAGCACCATCTGCATCGCAATGCCCTTGCCCACCAGTCGCGGCAAACGCTGCGTCCCGCCATAGCCCGGAATAATTCCGAGCTTCACTTCAGGCTGCCCAAGCTTCGCATTTTCGCTGGCCAGCCGGATCGTCGAAGCCATCGCAATCTCCAACCCACCACCAAGCGCAAATCCGTTAAGGCACGCGATCACTGGCTTCCCGAGATTTTCAATCAAGTTCAGAACGTTCTGCCCGCGATGCGTATATTCCTTGCCGGAGACCGCATCGTGCTTGGCCAGCTCCGCAATGTCAGCGCCAGCGATGAACGCTTTCTCCCCCGAGCCAGTAAGAATGACCACGCGAATCGCCGCATCATTCTTAATGTCATGAAAGGCCGCGCGCAGATCCTCCATGGTGGCCATGTTCAGCGCATTCAAAACCTTCGGCCGGTTCACGGTGACGTAGGCAATCGAGTTTTTCTTTTCGAGGAGTATGTTTTCGAAGTTCATAAATTAATCTGCCATGGATTTATGTTTTGGAACGCGACGGTCTTGCTCCGACCGATTTCGCCTTTCGAACCTGGCCAGCAGGAAGCAAGTCACTTACTGCGTCGAAGACGAAGTCCGTAGAGAAGGTCAAAAAGACGGTGAGGGCGCGCATTCCACCCACCAGGAGCTAAGGCGACGAGGTTCCCGGGCCATTCCAGAAGCAATAAGTACAAGAGAACCGCAACCTTAAGCTTGGTCAAAAGCCAGGGCAAAAAAGCGACGACCACCCTTACTGGAAGTCCAAAGCCCGGGCGCTGTTTTGTGAAGGCCGACGTGTATTATTTTTTTTGCGCCACCGCCGCCACGTCGTCCTTGCTCAACTCGCAACTGATGCAGCGCCGGGTCCACAACCGGTTTCCAAATATTTTCCCGCAGCGCGGACACTTCCATTCCGTAAGCCACCACGCCCCCGCCAGGTACACCCCCATCCAGCCCAAAAGAATGGCAAAATCGGCAGGTTCGCCCAGTTTTAGCTTCCCCAGCATTAAACCCAGGAAGACGAAACTCGCAAACAGCACCACCACCAGATTCCGCCGTGCGACATAGCTGTGCCATGCGCGGCGATAGGTTTCCACATCCTGTGGACCGCCTTCGCCCGGCATCCGGTCGGTTTTTCTCCGTCTGAACATGGAGCTCCATCTTATAGAAAACGATTCTACAGTTTATTCGCCTTCGGGCTATTCGGGTCCGAATAATCGTAGAATCCTTTACCTGTCTTCTTCCCGTACCATCCCGCCATTACCAGCCGCTTCAGCAGCGGAGGCGAGGCAAACCGCCGCTCCTTGAACTCGTCATACATCACGTGCGTAATGTAGTAAGTAGTATCGAGCCCCACAAAATCCAGCAGCGTAAACGGTCCCATGGGATAACCACATCCCAGCTTCATCGCGTTATCAATGTCTTCAATCGACCCCACACCCTCCTCGTAGGCGCGGATGGCATCGAGCAAATACGGCACTAGCAGCCGGTTGACGATGAATCCTGTTTTATCCGACGTGCGCACCGGTACCTTGCCCAACTTCTTGCCAAACTCGTAGGCCGTCTGGTAAACGTCGCCGGCCGTGGCGATCGTGCGCACCACTTCCACCAGCTTCATCAGCGGCACTGGATTGAAAAAGTGCAGCCCGATGAACCGCTCCGGCCGCTTCACCGCCGTCAAAAGCTCGGTCACCGAAATCGAAGACGTGTTCGAAGCGAAGATCGCGTCCTTCTTGACCACGCCATCGAGCGACGCATACATCTTCTTCTTCTCTTCCACATTTTCAATGATGGCCTCAATAATAATGTCGCAATCAGCCAGCTCCGCCTTGTTAGTCGTCCCCTTGAGCCGCCCCCGGATCGCTTCTTTCTGCTGCGCCGTGATTCCGCCCTTCTCGACCGGACGCTCGGCAAACTTCGCCAGGGATTTCTCGATCCCGGCAAAACCTTTGTCGAGGAATTTCTGATCGACTTCGAGAACCGTCACATCGAAACCGGCGGTTGCGCAGACTTGCGCAATGCCGCTTCCCATCAGGCCACAACCGAGCACGCCAACCTTACGGATTTCCATGATTGCCTCCTTCATACCCAAATTTGCCTAGTCATTCTGAGCGAGCGAAGAACCTACGCACTCTTGCCCACAGCCCCGCAATGCGTGGTCGGGTTCTCAATTCGGTTTCGCAGCCGACCTAGCTTTGTTCAACGACTATTCGCAATTCCAGCCAGCCGCAGTGCACTCCGCTCTTGGGGAGTTCGTATCGCTAGTAAGTCCGAACGATGCCATTGCAACCGGGACAGTAAGAATCTACAAAGGGGTTTTTCGTCAGTCAGTTTTGAAGCAGCTTGCGGCTCAACCGCCTGGCGGTCCTGGCCCATCAGATTCGAGAAGCTGCCGCCAACCTGTTTCCCAAAATCAGCCCAGTCGAATCCAGTTTCTGTTTTGCATTTAGGGCAACCGCAAACCGTTGACCGGGAACTTGGCGTTCGACAGGCCCTTTATCACCCCAGCGCAACAAGGTGAACCTAGTCTGCGCAGGCGCGATCATCTCAGTTCATCATCTCAGTTCATACTCTCCACTACCATCGCAATTCCCTGCCCGCCGCCGATGCAAGCTGTAGCCAGCCCATACTTTTTCTTCCGCCGACGCAATTCATACAGCAACGTAATCACCAGCCGCGTCCCGGTAGCGCCCAGCGGATGCCCCAAGGCAATCGCCCCGCCGTTCACATTAACCTTCTCGCGGTCTAATCCCAACTCCTTCTCCACAGCAAGATATTGGGCCGCGAACGCTTCATTCACTTCAATCAGATCAATGTAGTCGAGCGACAGTCCGGCCTTTTGCAGCGCCAACTTCGTCGCAGGCACCGGACCACGCCCCATCACCTTGGGCTCAACTCCGGCAATGCCCCAGCTCACAATGCGGCCCAGCGGCTCGATACTCCGCTTGCGCGCCTCCTCCAACGACATCAACACCACCGCCGCCGCGCCATCGACAATCCCGCTGGCGTTTCCGGCAGTCACCGTGCCGGGCTTTCCCGAGCCTTGGCTGAACGCAGCTTTTAGTTTTGCCAAACCCTCCATCGTGGTCTGCGGACGGCGGTGGTCATCTTCGGTGAGCGATTCTCCCGTAGCCTCGCCTTTCGAATTTCGCAGTGGCACCGGAACCAACTCTTCCTGAATGCGTCCTTCTTTATAGGCCGCATCGGCTTTCTGCTGCGAGCGCAGCGCGAACTCATCCTGGGCCGGTCGGGTGATTCCCTGCTGCTCGCCGTATAACTCCGCCGTATTCGCCATGTACAACCCGCAATAGCTATCGAGCAGCGCCACCATCAGCGAATCTTCCAGCTTGCCGCCGGGAGAGAGAGTAAATCCGTCGCGCCCGCGAATCACAAATGGAGCCTGCGACATGGCCTCCATCCCGCCCGCCAGCACAATCTTCGCCTCCTCCAGCTGAATCATCTGCGCCGCATTCACGATCGCCTGCATTCCCGAGCCGCACAGCCGGTTCACCGTCAGCGCCGGAGTCTCCATCGGCAGTCCGGCGCGCAATCCCACATGCCGCGCCCCATAGAGCGCATCCCCCGAAGTCTGCTGCGCATTGCCAAACACCGCGTGATCGAATTCCTTGGCATCGATCCCCGCCCGCTCGATTGCCCCCTTGCCAGCAACCGCGCCTAATTCCTGCGCGCTGAAATCTTTCAACTTGCCGCAATAGCGGCCAAAGGGCGTGCGCGCCCCACTGACAATAGCGATATCTCCCGGTTTCAACATGATTTCCTTACAGACGCGCTCTCAGAGCGGAATAAAAGTGATAGTCAAACTGGTTAGTTTAGCAGCGCGAACCGAAGTTTGACTACAGTTCGGTCCGCTGGACCGCTGGACACCAGCTCATTTCAGTGCATGAACCAGCTTCAGGCGGGGGTTGCCCTTGCGGCCCTGATTCCCGAGTAGGGAATTTCCGTACTCGGTTGGCGAGACCAGCGCCTGAGGAGCGGAAGCTGAGCAAACGACGCCCTGTGCTGGTAGCGTTTAATGCAGCTTCAGTAATCTAGATAAAGTCCGGCCGGCGTTGTTTCTAATCACCGGATCGGTAGCCTGCTGGCGCCTTTCGAGCACGCACCGGAGGGCGGTATTCACGGTTGTCCGCGGCAAACCAGCAGGGCTCCTCTATCCGCCATTCCGCGGACCTGCCCTCTCCTGTTTGCTGGTAATTGCTTTCCCCTCTATGCGGAACATCGTCCAGGGGGTGGGAGCAAGCACAAGGTGAAACACTAACGCAGTCTTGTAGGCCTCGCTTCTGGGCGGTGGCGAATACCTCAGAGAGGCATCTATAGTATCCGCATATTCCATGTCAGCTTCGGCGGTATCGTTTGCGCACCGAGGAGTGGACTGCTCGCCAACGGTTGGAAACGATTCCGCACCGCTCCGTTCGTAGGAAACGGGTCAGGTTGGACGAACCATCGCGAGGCTCGATTCCAGCCGTCTGGCGTCAGAAGCTCG
>Ga0209330_1000667_pt1 | contig 12822 bp, 14 predicted proteins | sample JacPinW_OM2H0_O3_FD_187969 | JGI IMG/M metagenome (GOLD analysis project Ga0209330, IMG submission 187969) | Forest soil microbial communities from Algoma, Ontario, Canada - Jack Pine, Ontario site 1_JW_OM2H0_O3 (SPAdes) (version 2) | ecosystem: Environmental > Terrestrial > Soil > Boreal...
GGCTTAGGACACTTCCGAGAATCACCCATGAGGTCTATCCGTGTGGGCACCCAGCAAGGCGGCGGCGCTCCGTGCAGCAAAGAGAAGGCCAAGCGTCTATCCCACAATAGATCTCATGCCGTTCGTCAGCCTTTTCTTGGTTTTGCTTTTCATCTTTATGTTAACGACGTTAACGTGGCCCTCCCACGGCGTGTCCGTGGATTTGCCCAAGGCTCGAAGCGCAATTCTGCAGCCAGGCGCGATACGCGAGGACGCAATCCGCATTTCGGTGTTCAGGGATGGACATTGCTACTTCCGTTCAACCACAGCCGCACCGGAAGGTCTGCCTGATCTGATACGAGCGGCAATCCGCGATGGCTCCGAGCGGAAAGTTTATCTTTCCGCAGACACCAGAGCGAGAAACATAAGCGTCCAAATCGTAGTTGACCAGATTCGATTGGCCGGCATTACCCACATTGCCATTCTGGCAAACAAGCCCTCCGCCCACTGAGATCCGATTCCCAGCTCTCAGTGTTTTTTCAATGCGGCATGCCGGAGCGCTTCTGAAGTTCTCTGGATGGAAGAGAACGCCCTACTCGAAAATAACCGTCTTGTTTCCGTAGAGCAGGATGCGGTTTTCGATATGCCAGCGGACGGCGCGAGAGAGGACGAGCTTTTCGACGTCTCTTCCCTTCTTGACCAGATCTTCGATCGTGTCGCGGTGCGATATGCGCTCCACTCCTTGCTCGATGATGGGGCCATCATCAAGTACTTCCGTGACGTAGTGCGCGGTGGCGCCGATAATTTTCACGCCACGCTCAAAGGCCTGCTGATGCGGCTTGGCTCCAACAAACGCGGGCAAGAATGAATGATGGATGTTGATGATTTGCTGCGGATATTGCGCGATGAAGTCCTTGGAAAGCACTTGCATGTAGCGCGCTAGAACGATCAATTCGATTTTGTTTTCGCGTAGCAACTCGATCTGCCGCCGCTCGGCCTCCTGCTTGTTCTCCTTTGTTACTGCAATGGTGTGATACGGGATGTCGTGAAAGTCTGCGTGCTTCTTCGCGTCCGGATGATTGCTAATCACCAAGGGGATTTCACAAGCGAGTTCGCCGATGCGTTGGCGATAGAGCAGGTCCACGAGGCAGTGATCGTATTTTGAAACGAAAATGGCTACTCGAGGACGGTGACTCGAAGCGGAAATGCGCCACTGAATCGAAAATTGCTCGGCAATGGGCGCAAACCACTTCGGAAAGTCTTTTAGATCGAACTCGAAACCTGCGAGGTCCCATTCGACGCGGGCAAGGTAGAAACGTTCTTCCCCAGGCTGGTGCTGCTCGAAATGAAGAATGTCGCCATTGTGCCAGTAGATGAAATCCGCGATAGCCGCATCCAGACCTTTGCGATCAGGGCATCGCAATAAGAGGATAGCGCTGTTCTTCAAGTTGAACTCCCGCACTGCCAGTGATTTTCCCTCGAACCGAAAGTTAATATACGGCATTGCCGATGGTCGGCGTATCTTTATATATGAGGTTTTCGCTCCTCGCGCCGTGTGGCCCGGGGTTTCGTGCTTCCGTGGTTCACGCAACAAGCTATGGTAGACATCAGAGACCGAATTGGAGAAAGCGAAGCGTGCAAAGCTCATGATTGAAAGGATAACGATATGCGAATTCTAGTCGTGGGTGCCGGCGCAGTTGGTGGCTATTTTGGAGGCCGTCTAGTACAGGCCGGTCGCGATGTAACATTTCTAGTCCGGCCAGAACGAGCTGAACAACTCCAGGCTGAAGGATTGCAGATTGTCAGTCCAATGCATGGCGATTTCACAGCTCGACCCAAAACAATAACCGCGGCTCAGATTGCGTCTCCGTATGACGTTATCTTTTTGAGCGTAAAAAGCTACAGCCTCGCCGGTGCGATAGATGATTTCGCGCCCGCAGTGGGGCCACAGACGGTCATTTTCCCGGTGCTGAACGGCATGCGTCACATAGACGTGCTGACGCAGAAATTCGGGGAACACGCTGTATTAGGAGGAGTTTGCTTCGTTGCTACTAAAGTCGATTCGCAAGGCAGAATAGTCCAACTTGCCGATTTCCAGAGTCTCACTTACGGCGAGCTGGACGGGAAGAAGACCTCTCGCATAGAAGCGGTGCATCAAGAGTTTAGCGGGGCTGGATTTCAAACGGCCATTTCCGACGACATTTTGCGGGACATGTGGCAGAAATGGGTATTTTTGGCCAGCTTGGGAGCCATCACCTGTTTGCTTCGAGGAAATGTCGGCGAAATCGTCGCGGTTCCCGGTGGCGCAGACTTATGTCTCTCGGCACTTCGTGAATGCGCTGCAATCGCCGGTGCTTGCGGCTATCCGATGTCGGACACGTTTCTGGCAGAAAAGAGCGCTCAGCTTACTGCATTAGGTTCCAAATTGAGTTCGTCGATGTATCGCGACCTCACGGAACACGCGCGAGTCGAAGTGGATACTATTCTCGGAGATCTTGTAGAACGCGGACGGAAACAAGGAGTCTTCGCGCCAATCATCCAAGCGGCGTTCGTGAGTCTGAGCATTTATCAGCAGGAGCTAACCCGCACGAAGGCCGCCGGTCGGTGACGCCTCAGACTAGCTGCCTGCAGCCGCACCCTTGCTGAACGAGGCGACAGCGGTGGCTTCGTCGTCAAAAATTTCGAAGACAGTGTCCAGCTTCGACAATTTCAGGAGATCGAGCACCTGCTTGTTCGGGCGAAGCAACTTTAGACTGACTCCTTGCCCGCGCGCACTCGTCATCCCGCCCACGAGCTGACCGACACCGGAGCTGTCCACGTAGGTGACTCCGGCGAGATTCAGCAGAAGATTTGTTTTCCCTTTTTTGGCCAGGTCTCGAACAGTCTCTTTGAGAACCAGGCCGCTACCTGGACCGAAAGCGACCGCTTCACCGAGACTTAAGCGTCCCGTCAAGTCGAGGATCGTAACGTCATCACTTTGTCTGGTGGAGTATTGCATCGTCATCGTCATTCCTCCTTTGCATTTGCTCAGGTCCACTTCCCGATCAACTTCATAAACCGGGATTTTCGGTTTAGACCTCTAGCTTGTGTGCATCCTATGCCTTCTCCTGCCTTCGACACAACGAATTTGCCACCAGAGCACGCCCCAGATATATTCTCGCTTATGGTGTCGCGACGGGCTTGTAAATAAGACCGATGACTATTCCCACGATAGTCCACTGGACGAAGTAAGCCACAGCCTGCATCAGAGTGAGTTTCAGCCCGATGTTCAGGTTCACGTAGTTGTGCAGCACAAATGTGCAAACCACGAAGATGCCAAGGAGAACTCCGAAGCGCGCATCATCTGCAGTGCCCGATCCGCCTGGATGTATCATTGCAAAAATTATGGCGGCAACCAGAATCGCTACGAAAATTCCGACTAATCCAAATGGCATAACAGTCTTCATGTCTTCCTGAGGTCGGAATACAGCCGGGTACTTGCGGGATTCATTGATAAGACCTGGCGCCAGCCAAAGCAACAAGAAACCATAGGCAAAATACGCGACCGTGCCGCCGAGTGCCGCCAGCGCGAGACTCGAATAGTTCATTTGCACCCCTTTACAAATCGCGGATCAAAATGACAATCGGTTCGGCAGATGGTTTAGCCCGGCCACGGCGAGCAAGCTCACCTCGGCGGGGCGTTCTTTACGTACTTGTCGAACCAGCGGAGCATTTCATAAACGTACTGTTCGTTTGATTCCATTGCGGAATACCAATGCGGCTCGTGCGGTAGCAAGACCAGGCGAGTGGTGCCGCCGTTGCCTCGAATCGCTTCGAAGAGCTTGACGGATTGTATCGGCGTGGTGCCGGGATTGGCGTCTTCCGCGCCGTGCATGATGAGGAGCGGCGTCTTCAATTTGTCGGCGACGAAAAATGGTGAGACTTTCAGATAGACATCCGTCGCTTCCCAAACGGATCGGCGCTCGTTCTGGAAACCGAATGGCGTGAGCGTTTTGTTATACGAGCCGCTGGTGGCGACGCCGGCGCGGAATAAATCAGAATGCGCCACGAGATTTACGGTCATCAATGCGCCATGGCTGTGTCCGGTGACGCCGATGCGATTGGGGTCGGCAACGCCGAGGCGCACAGCTTCATCGACCGCAGCTTTCGCGTCGGCGACGAGCTGTTCCAAATACGTGTCGTAGGCTTTCTTCGGATCGCCGACGATGGGAAACGAAGCGTTGTCGATGATGGCATAGCCCGCGAGGAGCATTAGCCGGTATTGCCGTAGCCGCGTGAAAGTTTCCTGCGAGCCGGAAACTTGGCCGGCTTTCGAAGCGTCGGCGTAGTCGAGCGGATAAGCATAAAGAATCGTGGGAACGCGAGTTCCCTCTTGATAGCCCGGCGGCGTGTAGAGCGTGAAAGACAGATCCAACCCGTCGGCGCGCTTGTATTTGACCAAACGCTTTTTAATCGCGCGCACTTCGGGCGTGGGATCGGGAATGTGGGTTACCGCGACGCTGGTTGAAGCAAAAACCGCCTCTCCGGCCGGCGCATCGATGGAATTTCCCAGCGTGCGCGCAAACGCATTCGGCGGATCGGTCGGCGATTGGTGCCAGGTTAGAAACGTGCGCTCGTCTGCGCCGGTGAAGGCGAGAAATTGCTCGTAGGAAGTCTTGTCACTGCGAAACAGGCGCTTGGATTTTAGCGTGCTGAGATCGAGCTGATCGAGGAACGGGCGATCCCCGTCGGGCGAAGATCCGATGCCTGAAAGGAAGATCGAATCACCGTCCATTCGAATCGCCGAGAAGCCGTTCGGGAGCTGGCGCGTAACTGGGAAGCCAGGGTTCGCGTACTTTTCATCGGTGGAAAGATCCCAAAGCAAGCGAGGCTTTTGTTCCGGAGCATCGACGTCGATGATGAACGTCCGTCTCCAGTGCCGGTTGTTATCGAACTCGTACAAAAGTGCGACGTGCGATTGTTCGCCCCAGGAGATACCAACGTAACGCTGCTCTGTGCGCGTGATTTCGACGGCGGGTGAATCGAACGGCGTCTTCTGCAGCATGATCTTGTCGCGAGCCGGAACAGTATTATTCCAGTCGCCGCCATCGAGAGCTTCGGCCCAGACGAGCGTCGTCGGTTCGTACGCGCGCCAGGAGAAATCGCGCGGACCCAGCGGAACGCCGTTGATGGGAACCCGATCCGCGAGCGGAAGCGACGCGATAGTATGAACGACAACGTGCGAGCGATCCGCCACGTCCCAGACTTCCACTTCGCGCGGGAAGCGATCATACGTGGTGACGTACGAGTACGGTTTGTGGATCGACGTGACGAGTATGTTCCGCCCGTCAGGCGCTGGATCCAGCGAATCGTAATTTCCCGGCTTGCCCACCGGCGTGATCGCCCCCGTGACCGCATCGACGAAAGCGAGCTGCGAAGCGGCGAAGTAATCGAAGAGATCTTCGTCGTGTTTGTTGCCGAGCGTGTCGCGGTTTTCGTACGTGCTGCTCTGCCCTTTTTCTCCCGTGGTCTCCTGAATGCTCGGCCCGGGCGGCAGGACGGGTTCGGCCGGCGGCGCGCCCATTCCGTCAGGTACCAGTTTCACCAAAAGGGTTTTCTGGTCCGGCATCCATTGCATTTCGTCGCCGAACATTGGATTCAGGCGCGCTCCGGACACCATCTGCACCGTGCCGGTTTTTCCGTCGCCGATCCAGAGCTCCACCGCATCGGTATCCAGATTCACGAACGCGAATCGCTTTCCGTCAGCAGACCAGACCGGCTGGCCGGGGCACGCGCCCTGCGGAAGCGCGATAGGAATTTGCACGCCTGTGTCGAGACGCACCAGGTCAAAGCTGCGGGCGCAGGGAGTGATGCCGTAGCCGCCCGGCGTGTCGTGCTTGCTGTGATTCCGCGGTTCGACGCGCGCGCCTGCGAGTCGTAAGAAAGGCGTCGCCACGCGGGAAATCGACGGGTAGTCCTGCAACGAAATCAGGAGAATGGCGTCGCGCGTCGGACTCACGTCAGGCGTTGGCGGCGAAGGCGCGCGCATCACATCCAGAATATTTTTCGGCGGCAGGTCATATCCGGGCGCAATTGACTGCGCCGCAATGCTCGCAGACATCGCGCAGACCACGAGCGCTGCGATCAAAAAACGCTTCAAAACATTTTGGGCTGGCATGAGTTCCCTTCTCTCCAATTAATCGGTAATACTGGCAAATACTATAGATAGACGATACTTCGCGGGCTTTGGATAGCTAGCTGATCCGGCTGGCGGGCTGCAAAGCTCGCCAGCCGCGGCACATGTTAGCTTGCGTATCTGAGATGAGTCAACGAACGCGGCTTGAGGGCAGTGGGTCAGTTTCCGGTTAAAGCGTTAATCCGCAGTTGCGAACGCGTCGGGTCACTGCTGCGGCGCTTCTACATTGAAGGCTGAGAGTCTAGCCCACACAGGCAGGATTGCCCGAGCTACAGCATGCGTGGCAACTACGTTACGAAGGCCTGGGCTCACAGTTGTAATAGAGAAGTGATTAAGACTGTAGTTATTACGCCGCGGCACCTGAACTTTGGGTCAGGTTCGGCAAAGTGATGGGAATGCTATGGTGCCTAAGGGCCGTGGCGTAGGCGGAATGCCCGGAGAACCGATGAAAGTCATGAGGACCGCGGTATTTTGTCTCGGCTGCTTTGCGGTTTTTGTGTTCGCTGCAGCGTCGACCTGCTTTGTCCGAGCGGGAGTCCATTCAATCCCGGAATTGAAGTCGTATGACGCTTGGCTTCACGTCGGCGATCTGCTTCGCTATTCGTTCCTTCAATACAGCCAGGCGAATCCCGATGAGGGGCGTGCGGCGCTTTTGGAGTATGTGAAGTTTCTTCAGCGAACTGAAGACGAGCACATTCGCCTTCCGGCCAAGTTCGTCCATGCGTCGCTCGGTGCCGCGTATCTCCGCTTATATCGCCTAGAGTCGAGCGAAGGCAACTCTACTGTTGCGGCTCAAGACATGGCCTCGGCGCAACGGGAATACTCGGCCGCGCAATTGAAAACCTTCGACATCTCGACTGAAGCCTTAACGAAGTGGATCGAGACCGATGATTTGCGGCATACGAATCTCTACGATGGCACCGCCGGAACCCGAGCGGCAGCGTCAAATCAGGGCGTGCCACGCGCGGCGTCGAAATGAAAAAAGCGATTGTGGTTGTGATTTGCGCTGCGCTTGGCGTCGCCGCTGGATTTGTCGCTGCTCCCATCGCAGCGGAGGCGTACGTCCAGTCAGCGGAGCCGGATCTCTTTGGTGCTTTCTATATCTATCTTGTGGATAGCTTTACTTTCTGCAATTGCGACAAGAAACCGCCTGCTGAAATGCTCCAAACGGCGGTCAAGAGTGTCTCAATCCTGAAAACTCTGCATGAGCACGACCCCAAAAGCCAATTCTTGTCTCAGGAACTCGCTCTGACCCAGGTGAGGGCGTCGCTGCTCGAACAGAAGTTGGGCGAAGAGCAGCAGGCGAAAGAAGATATGAAGCTCGCGCAAGACGAACTGAGTGCGCTCGGCTGGAAAGATGTGTCGCCGACGCGTCTCACTGCGATCGTCGCGCAAATCGAATCTGAATACGGGCCCGCGAAGCAGACGACCAGTTTCGTTACCACCACTCGCTAAGGTCCACTCGACTCATTCTTTCCACCTGGTTAGTTTGGTTCGCAATTGCGACATTCGTTGGTAATACATCGATAGACGATACTTCATAGTTTTGGGTAGGTAGCTGATCCGGCTGGCGGGCTGCAAAGCTCGCCAGCCGCGGCACATGTTAGCTCGCGTATCTGAGATGAGTCAACGAACCTGCGAAGTCGACGCATTCATCCTGCCACGGCCGGCTTCCTTTTCGTTCTTACGCTTTCCTCCAACCGCAAAAACTCCGCCACAACAATCCCGGGCTGCTCGTGCTGCATAAAATGGCCCGCATTCGCCACCGCCAAATGACGAGTGTCGTCCGGCCAACGCTGTTTCTGCTTCGCCCAATCCTCGGGAGGCTCCAGCGGATCTTGTTCTCCAAATAGCACCACCGACGGCACGGGCACCTGCGGCAGGGTCTGCAAAAGCAGTTCGTCTCCGGCGAATTCCTGATTCGTGGGCGCATTTCCGTAACGATGCCGGTAAGCATGAATCACAATGTCCGCAAAATCCGGATTCTCCCAGGAATCCGCCACGCTATCGAATTGTTCCACGCTGAATTTCCAGGAAGGCGACCACTGCGTCCACAACAGCCTCCCAATTTCGCGGCGATATCTCTCCACTCCGTGTCGCCCGCGCTCCGTTTGAAAATACCACTGATACCAGTTGGGAGATTCGCGCACCGCCAATCCCGGCGCCTGGTTCGCCAAAATATTGTAGAGAAGATAGCCGTTCAGCACCGTCAGCGAACGCACACGCTCCGGGTGCAGAACCGCCAGCCCCTCGCCTGCGCGCGCGCCCCAGTCGTGCCCAATCACCGACGCCTTCGGAATCGCCATCGCCAATAGAAAATCGTTCAGGTCGTTCGCCAGTTCCGATTGCTGCGCGGTGCGCGGCGTCTTCTCCGACAAAAATCGCGTCTCGCCGTATCCGCGCAAATAAGGAGCCAGCGCGTAATATCCCCGCGCAGCCAAATCTTCCGCCACACCGCGCCATCCCTGCGCGTCATCCGGAAATCCATGCACCAACACCATCGGCTCGCCGCCAGGATCTCCCCAACTGTGATAAGCCACGTTCAACCGCGGCGTCTTCACAAATTCAAGATGCGCCTTGGCGGTCGCCCTGCTTTTCACATTAGCTTTTGCGGCCACGCCGGCTTTCGCAGTAGCCTTCGCATCTGCGTTCGTCTTCGCATTCGCTTTTACTTTTGCTTTTCTTTTCGTCGCCATTTTTCCCCCGCCCTTTTGCGCCGCGATTTTCCCGCGATCATACGTTGGCCGCCATACAGTTTGTGATGTTAGCCGTCTCATTTCGTCGCACGCAAGTCATACGCGGGGCCAGCAGTAGTAAAGTTTGAACCTTCGTGGTGGGACAGGGGCGCACGGAGCCGTGATTTCCGGAGGCAAAATGAAAGCGTCTACGTTTTATCGAATCGCTGCGGTTCTTCTGCTGCTCTTCGCGGTAGGGCATACACTCGGCTTTCGCCAGTCTGATCCCACGTGGGGAGTTGATGCGCTTCTCGCCGCCACGCGGTCAATACAAGGAGTGAAGCATGAGCACGCCAGATCGCAGCCGTGTTATTCGCCTTACCGAGGCTCAAGCGGATATCCCGGGACCCGCAGGCGAGCGCGCCGTCATGGTCCTGCGGCGTGGCCCTCTTGACGTAGCCCTTTCCCTTCCTCTGCGCCCGAGCCAACAGACGCCGCACGCGCAGGACGAGATTTACTTCATCATTCGCGGCCGAGGAGTGCTCATTCACGAGAGCAAGCGGGACCCGTTTGAGTCAGGCGACATCCTGTTCGTGGCTGCCGGGACCGAGCATCAATTCGAGGACACTACCGACGATTTGGCCCTGTGGCGCGTATTTTACGGCCCCCGTGGTGGCGAGGTTCCAGTATAAAGCGTGGCGCTGGCCGAGAACGCCAAAGTGAGACACTGCCGGCTTGAGTCAACGAACGCGACTTGAGCGTAGTGGGCCAGTTTGAAATTCAGCAGCGCTTGACTGCTGGACAGTTCTGCTAGAATCGCGGCCCAGAGGAAAATACAATGCAACGACTCTATCTAGGTATCGTGTGCGGGTTAATCTTCGGCGGCGTTGATACTGCGCTGATGATTCCTTTAAGTTTTCCCGACAAGAAAGCCGCCATGCTCGGAGCGTTCATCGCTCGGTTCGCGCTGGGATTCGTTATCTGTAATATCAAACTTCCGTGGCCGGGTTGGCTTGTCGGATTAGTTCTCGGCATCCTGCTAAGCCTGCCCGACGCCATCATCACCAAAGCCACAATTCCGATTCTCGCTTCCGGCGCGGTAGGGGGAACGATTATCGGTTGGATTGCGGGCAAATACGGACGCTGAACTATTTTTCAAGCGAAGAAGACTCAATTCGTAGGGAATAGAGAATGCGGTTGATCTCGGATTGCGACAGCTTCCGGCTGTCCGGCTTTGCATCGGTACCAATCATGAGCGATATTCTGCGGCCCTTCTGATCGAAGGCGTCGATATCAACCACGTTATCGTGCGTTGGGTTTCCGTACTGAAAGCCGCGGAGCGAATCCGTCTTAAACGAATATAAGCCGCTTCTCATTCGCGCTACACCGACTCCTTTTATCAATAGCAGAGCGGAATTGCCTGCCATTTCCTGCCTAGACCAAGACAAACGCACGTCGCGTGGTGTTGAATACAAGGTTCTGGAAATAAGCGCGTAGTCCGAATCGATAGGCTTGCCGCCGAAAACGTACCGTACGTCGCCGCCGAGCTTGGCCACTTCCTCCTGCATTGCTGGAAAGAGTTCATCACCTTTTTCAATTTCGATAAACTGTCCATCCGTAAAGTTTACGACCGCAACGGATTGGCCTCTCCTCTCCTTCGTTACCTGGGTCCATGGGGATTCAAATTCATAGCCCAGGTAGGAAAACTTCTTGCCCGGGGAAGGATCAGTGGAAAGGTCCGCCAGAGGTGTCGGCACCACCCACAGTTCCGGCGTCTTGCGAGCCTCCCACCTTGTATAAAGTACAGCCAGAATCGGGCGGCCGTATGCCCATAGGAAAATGCAAAACAAAACGGTGACAACTGCGCTGCGCTTTCCAATCCGAAGTTTATTTTGAAAAAACGAGAAATATTTCGGATGGGTGGCAGAGTCTTCCGTATTAGAGACTTGGCCAGTGGACATAGCGGCAGGGCGGATAGTAACACAGCGCCAGTTCACTACTTAGTTTCCCAGCCCACGGTTGTGCGGGCCTCTTCTTGCGTAGCCCAACACCACGGACCATGCCAACGTTAGAAAGGATGGGTGGTACAGTTTGAACCTTCGCGGCGTGGCTGGGGTGCCTGATCGGTCACCTCCGGAGGCAAAAATGAAAGCGTCTGTGTTTTATCGAATCGCTGCGGTTCTTCTGCTGATTTTGGCGGTCGGACATACGCTCGGCTTTCGCCAGTCTGATCCCACATGGGGAGTCGATGCGCTTCTCAGCGCAATGCGGTCAATTCACTTTGACGTGCAAGGGTTCAACCGCACGTATTGGGACCTCTTCCAGGCGGCGGGATTCTGTGTCGGCGTATTTTATTTTTTTGCCGCGATACTGGCATGGCAGCTCGGCAGCCTTCCGCCAGCCACTTTGGCGCTCATGCGCGGCACCGCGTGGGCGTTTGCACTTTGCTTTGCGGCGATCACAGTTGTGAGCTGGAAATACCTCTTCGTCCTCCCTATCGTTTTCTCAACGGTGATTACGCTGTGTTTGATTGCGGCAGCTTGGCTTTCAGAGAAGCAACTCTCCACGCTTCCCTCGCGATAGTAAGCCGAGAGGATTCAACCCGCGCTACTTCCGGCGACTTGAGGGTCAATCCCTGCTAACGCGGTTGTCGAACATGATTCATACCTTTGCACGCAAGCTTCCTAAAATCTCCTCATCGTAGGATAATTTTCACGTTGCACATTTTGCGGAAGAGCGAGTGACGGATTCATGGCCAGCGCAAACACGAAGAAAGGCGTCATCGGGATACTCACAGGCGGCGGTGACGTACCGGGGCTGAACCCGGCGATCCGCGGCGTCACGCTTCGCGCGATTCGCGAAGGTTTTCAAGTGATCGGCGTACGCCACGGCTGGGCCGGCCTGGTGGACATGGTCCGCGAGAAGGACTACGACAACTCCGACAATTTCGTGCTTCTCGACGAAGAAGTGGTCGATCGCGCCGGACGCACCGGCGGCACGTTCCTGCATTCTTCGCGAACGAATCCGAGCCGCGTGAGCAAAGCCAACGTTCCGGACCATCTGAAGAGCAAATTCGCGGCGGAGAAAAACGACCTGACGCCCGAAGTGCTGAAAAATCTGGCGTGGCTTGAGATTGACACGCTCATCCCCATCGGAGGCGATGACACGCTGAGCTACGGTCTCCGCCTGCATCGCGAAGGCTTCAAAGTCGTCGCCATTCCGAAAACGATGGACAACGATGTCCCCGGGACGGACTACTGCATCGGGTTCAGCACATGCGTCACGCGCACTCTGCAGCTCGTTAACAGCTTGCGCACTTCCGCGGGATCGCACGAACGTTTTATGGTGATCGAAGTCTTCGGCCGCTATGCGGGCTACACCGCGATGCTTCCCACTTTGGCCGGCGCCGCGAATCGTTGTGTGATCCCCGAATACAAATTTGATATCGAACGCCTCACCGAGCTGCTGGTCGCCGACCGGCTGAAAAATCCGAGCCGCTACTCTATCGTGCTGGTTTCGGAAGGCGCGACGTTCGAAGGCAGCGAAATGGTTTTCGAAGGCGACTCCACCGACGCCTACGGCCACAAAAAGCTCGGAGGCATCGGCGACCTGGTCTCCGAACGCATCAAGGATTTGTCCGCGAAATTCAACAAGGGCAAGAAAATCGAAGTGGTAAACCAGAAGCTCGGCTATCTGGCGCGCTGCGGCGATCCGGACGTGATCGATTCCATCGTTCCGATGGTGTACGGCAATATCGCGCTCAATCTTCTATTGCGTGGCGTGCACGGACGGCTGGTGGTTCTCAGCAATGGCCGCTATGGCGATATTCCGATCGGATCCATCGCGGGGGCCAAAAAAGTGGTGAATATCGAGATGCACTACAATACCGAGCGGCTGCGCCCGAAATTCGCCAGCTTCGAAAACAAACCTTTCTTCATCATGGGCAACGAATCAAGCTAGGCTCAGGACCTATTAATTTTCAGGGTTCAAATC
>Ga0209330_1000670_pt1 | contig 12793 bp, 7 predicted proteins | sample JacPinW_OM2H0_O3_FD_187969 | JGI IMG/M metagenome (GOLD analysis project Ga0209330, IMG submission 187969) | Forest soil microbial communities from Algoma, Ontario, Canada - Jack Pine, Ontario site 1_JW_OM2H0_O3 (SPAdes) (version 2) | ecosystem: Environmental > Terrestrial > Soil > Boreal...
CGTCCACTTCAAAGAAATTGCGCAACGATGCGCGATGGTCGCTACGGCCGAAGCCGTCGGTGCCGAGCGACGCGATGCGGCGGGGAATCCACGAGCTGATCATGTGGGGCAAAGTTTTCAAGTAGTCGGTGGCCGCGACGATGACGCCGGGAGAATCTTTCAACGCTTCCGTCACGTAAGGGACGCGCGGCTTTGCTGTCGGATGCAAGCGGTTCCAGCGGTCGGTCTCGACTCCGTCGGTGTAGAGAGCCTTGTAACTGGTGACGCTCCAGACGTCGGCGGCGACGCCGTATTTTTTCTCCAAAATTTCCTGGGCGTGCAGAGCTTCGTTGAGAATTGCGCCGCTGCCGAAGAGTTGCGCGCGCAGCTTTGATTTTTTATTTGTGGAGGCGCGGAATTTGTACATGCCCTTGAGAATGCCTTCGGTGACGTCGCCGGGCATTTCGGGCATGGCGTAAGGCTCGTTCATCACAGTGATGTAGTAAAAAATGCTTTCGCCCTCTTTGTACATGCGGCGGATGCCGTCCTGGATGATCACGGCGAGCTCGTAAGCGTACGCAGGATCGTAAGCGCGCAGGTTGGGGACGGTAAGCGCGAGCACGTGGCTGTTGCCGTCCTGGTGCTGGAGGCCTTCGCCGGCGAGCGTGGTGCGGCCGGCCGTTCCACCGAGGAGGAAGCCGCGAACGCGCATGTCGGCGGCAGCCCAGATAAAATCGGCGATACGCTGGAAGCCGAACATCGAGTAGAAAATAAAAAACGGAATGGTGTTGATTCCGTGAGTGGCGTATGCGGTTCCGGCTGCGATGAAAGAGGCCATCGAGCCGGCTTCGGTGATTCCTTCTTCGAGGATTTGGCCGTCCTTGGCTTCCTTGTAGTAAAGCAGGGTCTTCACGTCCACAGGCTCGTAGCGCTGGCCGACGCTGGAATAAATTCCAACTGTGCGGAAGAGGGACTCCATGCCGAAGGTGCGAGCTTCGTCCGGAACGATGGGAACGATTAACTTGCCGATTTCGGGATCGCGAAGCAATTTGCGCAAGATGCCGACGAAAGCCATGGTGGTGGAAATTTCCCGTCCGTCGCTACCGGCGTAGAATTCTTTGAACAACTCCTCGTGATTGCCCGCGATTGGTTTCGCGCGGATGCGGCGTTGAGGAGCGTAGCCGCCGAGTTCTTCGCGGCGCGCGCGGAGATAACGGATCTCTTCGCTGTCGTCGGCGGGGCGGTAGAACGGAACTTCGGTGCACTGCTCGTCCGTGACCGGGATATCGAATCGTGTGCGAAATTCGCGGAGCTCTTCTTCGTTGAGCTTCTTTTGCTGGTGGGTTACGTTTTTGCCTTCGCCCGCTTCGCCGAGGCCGTAGCCCTTGATGGTGCGCGCGAGAATCACGGTGGGCGCTCCGCGATTTTCGACGGCTGCTTTGTACGCGGCATAAACTTTGCGGGGATCGTGGCCGCCGAGTCGAAGGCGACGGAGCTGTTCGTCGGAGAGCGGTTCGACCAACTTTAATAACTGAGGGCTGGAACCGAAGAAATGTTCGCGGACGTAATCTCCGGAAGAGACGACCAGTTTTTGATACTCGCCGTCGACCATTTCTCCCATGCGCTTTACGAGGAGGCCTTCGGTGTCGCGCTCGAGGATCGAATCCCACTCGGTGCCCCATAGGACCTTGATTACGTTCCATCCGGCGCCGCGGAACTCGGCTTCGAGCTCTTGAATGATTTGGCCGTTGCCGCGGACGGGGCCGTCCAGGCGCTGCAGATTGCAGTTCACAACGAAAATAAGGTTGTCGAGTTTTTCGCGGGCGGCGAGGCCGATAGCGCCGAGAGATTCCGGTTCGTCGGTTTCGCCGTCGCCCAGAAAGGCCCAGACTTTGGAATCCGTTACAGGCTTGAGGCCGCGATCTTCGAGGTATCTGTTAAATCGAGCCTGATAAATCGCCATCAGCGGGCTCAGTCCCATCGAGACCGTGGGAAATTCCCAGAAATCGGGCATGAGCCAGGGATGCGGGTAAGAAGAAAGTCCGCCGCCGGATTTCAATTCGCGGCGGAAATTTTCAAGCTGTTCCGCGGAGATGCGACCTTCGAGAAATGCTCGCGAATAAATTCCGGGAGAGGCGTGACCTTGGAAATAAATGATGTCGCCTTCGAACTCCGGCGTGTGTGCGCGGAAAAAATGGTTGAACCCAATTTCATACAGAGTTGCAGCAGAAGCGTAGGTGGAAATGTGGCCGCCGATGTTGTGCTCCTCGCGGTTCGCGCGCACAACCATGGCAATCGCGTTCCAGCGGACCAGGCTTTTGATGCGGCGTTCCAGTTGTTGATCTCCAGGGAAAGGGGGCTGCAGGCGGTGAGGAATGGTGTTGACGTAGGGCGTCGCGGCCGTGAAGGGAATGTCGATGCCGACGACTTTGGCGTGTGCGCGGAGGCGCTCAAGAATGTAAGAGGCAACTTCGGGGCCGCTGGATTGCAAAACGGAGTCCAGCGACTCGAGCCATTCCTGCAGCTCGGCGTCATCCAGTCCCGGTATCGGCGTGCTAAGTTCGTTGTCCATTGCTTCGGTTGCCCTCGTAGCCGGTGATGCGTGTGCGCGTCACAGCAAATCCGTCCGCAATAAATTCTGCGTTCCTAGAATACACCCATACCGGGCTTGTGCGCATTTCGGAACAGACGCGTTTCGTGCGGATAAATATTAGAGACCATTTCGCCGGTGACTTCTCGATGACCCTCTACGGGATTGTCAGGTTTTTTGTGCAAGTTTTGCCACAAAGTCCCGGTCCGCGGGCAAGAAATTCAATGCATGCAGAGATTGCGGCAGGCGCCACTCCATGGTCTCGAAGGCCTGGTTGCGAATGTCGGCAGGCGTGACTGTGGCTGCGAAGAAAATCAGGTCGATGGCTTCGCCGAGTTCAGAGTATTGATGCCGCGTGCGATGTATTTCCGGGCCGATGTGTGCGGGGACTCCGAGTTCTTCGTGCAGTTCGCGAGCGAGGGCTTCCGAGGGGCTTTCGCCGGGCTCAACTTTTCCACCCGGAAACTCCCACATCAAACCGAACGAGTCAGTGCGCCGCCGCTGGCAGACCAGCACTTTGCCGTCCGCTTCGATCAACGCGGCAACGACTAACATTTTTCGAGCCTCCTCATTGGGTTCCGTGGACCACGCGGAAGAGTTCCCATGCTCCCTTGATTAGCGGAGGGCCGGGCGTGTTAAGCAATTCGTCGCGGATTACGAAAACGCGGCGGTTCTTCACTGCCGGGACATCTTTCCACTCTGGATTACGCAACGCAGTCGCAGGCTTTGCTCGATCTCCCGTAGCGGCCCAGGCCAGCACGATCACATCGGGTTTTGCCTGGGCCACTTCTTCGTCGATAACGCGTTCGCCGGCTGGGGCAACCATTTTGCCGCCAGCAAGTTTGATTAATTCGGCAACCCACGGTGGGGAACTGATGCGGGGCTTTGGCCATGCTTCGGAATAGACTTTGGGACGATGCTTCGCGCGCTTCTTTTTGGCGGCAGCGGCCACAGCAGCGAAAGACTGTTTCATCTTGCGAATCAACTTCTCGGCATTGGCCGCGCGGTTTGCGATTCTGCCCAATGTTTGAATATCGCGCTCGATGTCTGCAAGAGATCTTGGATTGATTGCGACGAAAGTCACGGACTCGGCGAGGATTTTCGCAACGGTGTCGGGCGCGAACGGCACGGAACCGATGAGGATGGTGGGCTTGAGCCGCATCACTTCGGCGATATTCATCTTCCAGCAGTCGCCCACTTGCGGACGCCGGCCCACATCGGCTACGTCTTTACACCATTTGCTGACGCCGACGAGTTCGCGGCCGGCCCCCAGCGCCAGCAGAATTGATGTGACATTCGGCGTAAGCGAAACAATGCGAACTTTTCCGTGCGAGTTGCCGGAGGCCATGGTCGCGAGGATTTTACTTGCTCTGCAGCAAATTCACCACAAGCCAACGGAATGATTCCAAAGATTTCTTGGCGGAGAAGTGAACCAACGCTGAGGTGAATAATCATGAACGGACAGGCGAAGTATGAAGCGGAGTGTCCGATAATCCGGGTACATCCGTAGAACCATTACGCTGAAGTCTTTTCCTTGACAGTCTAGGGGAGCGCGGCATACATTCCTAGGCGATCTAGGAGAGATTACGTTGGTGGAAAAACAACTCGATCTTTTGCAAGGGACGCTGGACATGCTGATCCTCAAGGCGGTTTCACTTGGACCGCTGCACGGGTATGGAATTCTGCTGCGCATCCAACAAGTGTCGAAGGAGCGCCTGGAGATACAGCAGGGCTCGCTCTATCCGGCGCTGTATCGTCTGGAGCATCAAGGTTGGATTGCCAGCGAATGGGATGCGTCCGAAAACAACCGCAAGGCAAAATATTATCGTCTGACCGCCGCAGGGAAACGCAGGCTGCAAGCAGAGACTGAAAAGTGGAACCGCATGGCGGACGTGATCGCGGGAATTCTGGGGACGAAGGCGGAGGAAGTGTGACGCACTGGAGCCGGATTCGTTCGTGGATGCAGGCCAATCTGTGGCGCTCTCGAATGGAGCGCGAGATGGACGCGGAGTTGCGGTTTCACATGGAGGCGTATACAGAAGAATTGATGCGGGGCGGGGTCCTGCGAGAAGAAGCAATGCGGCGGGCGCGGCTGGAGTTCGGCGGAGCGGAGCGAGTGAAGGAGGAGTGCCGCGAAGCTCGCGGTATAGATTTCGTAGAGAGTCTCACCCAGGATATTCGCTATGGTTTGCGCGTCCTGCGCAAATCCCCCGGGTTCACCGCAACCGCGATCCTCACGCTTGCTCTGGGCATCGGTGCGAACACGGCCATGTTTAGCCTGATTAATGCCATCATGCTGCGCTCTCTGCCGGTGCCTAATCCGCAACAACTTGTGATCCTTGGATGGACCGCGCGCCAAGAGCCTGAGACTACACAGGAAAGGGTCTGGAGCGGCTGCCAGCAAATGCTGGGCGATCAGAACGAGCACGGAAACTGTTCGTTTTCGCTGGCCCTTTTCCAGCAGATGCGCGCGCAGCAAAGTGTTTTTTCCGGAATGGCGGCTTTCTTTGACATCGATTCCGTTGCTGCCATCAACGGCCAAGCGATTACGACGCGAGCGGAATTTGTTTCCGGAGACTGGTTCTCGACGCTGGGCGTTCGGCCACTGCTGGGCCGCATAATTAATCCCGCCGACGACGCGCGCGGTGGTGCGCCAGTCGCAGTGTTGGGCTACAGATTTTGGCAGAGCAAGTTTGCTGGCGATCCTTCAATCGTCGGGAAAACGATAACCATCAATCAAATCTTGTTTACGATTGTTGGTGTGGCCCCGCCGGGATTTTTAGGGCTCGAACCCGGCATTCCGCTCGACTTCTGGGTGCCGTTATCGACCGAAGTCGCAGTGACGCCGGACTTCGACCGCAGGGTGCCTGATTTGCTATGGCTCGAAATTCTCGGGCGGCTCAAGCCGGGCATGAGCGTTGCGCAGGCTGAGTCAGCGATGAACGTCATTTTTGTTCCGAGCGTCACGGGAAGTGCAAATCCGATGTTCAAGTCCACTGACGAACCGCGCATCAAGCTGCCCAGCGCCAGCCACGGCCTGGGTTCGCTGAGAGCGAGTTTTTCCGAGCCACTTTTCTTCCTCATGATCGTGGTAAGTATTATTCTGTTGATTGCGTGTGCGAACGTAGCGGGATTGATGCTTGCTCGCGCGGCGGGACGACAAAGGGAAATGGCCGTCCGATTCGCTCTGGGCGCAAGCCGCTGGAGAATCGTTCGCCAAGTTCTAACGGAAAGCTTGATGCTGTCTCTCGCGGGCGGCGCGCTGGGAATTCTTTTTGCTTATTGGGGTGCGAGTTCGCTCGGGGCTTTTTTTTCCGCGAACTACTACATGCCGCTGGACATTGATGTGCTGCCCGATTCGCGTATTTTGGGTTTCACGTTTGCGGTTACGATGTTTGCCGGAGCTCTCTTCGGGCTTGCGCCGGCGCTTCGCGGCTCCCGCTGCGAGCTAACTCCAGCGCTTAAGGAACGCGGGGGCGCCTTGAGCGGGTGGCACGCTCGTTGGCGCTGGTTCAGCTTGGGCAACGCGCTAGTAGTCGCGCAAGTCGCTCTATCGATGGTGGTGCTCGCAGGCGCAGGATTGCTCGTTCGCACGCTTGTAAATCTGGAAACGATCAACCCCGGCTTCGACACGCACAACGTTTTACTCTTCGGAATTGACAACACGCTTATCGGCTACAAAGGCGCGAAGCTCGAAAATCTCTACAGCGACTTGAGAAACAGGCTCGCAGCGCTGCCGGGCGTAACTTCGGCGAGTTATTCCATGGCTCCGCTGCTGAGCGGCGCCTATATGATGACGGACTACCGCAAGCCGGGCGCCTCCGAGCAAAGGGCGTTGGGAACGGAGTTGCTTCCCATCGGGCCGAGCTTTTTCGAAACAATGCGGCTTCCGCTGGTCGCCGGCCGAACATTCACTCAAGAGGAGTTTAGTTCAACGGTGAAGCCCGGGCCGATGATCGTCAACGAAATGTTCGCGCGGAAATTACTGAAAGAAGAGAATCCGCTGGGCCAGCTCGTCGCCGACGCCGGTTCGATTGTTGCAAACCACGAAATCGTAGGTGTCGTCGCAGACGCGAAATATCAAGGACTGCGCCATGAGATTACGCCGACCGCGTACGTTCCGCTCAGCGATGGCTGTGCGTCGTTTGAGCTGCGAACAGCGGCGAATCCCAAGGCGCTGATCCCAGCGGTGCGCGAAGTGGTGAACGAAATCGACAGCAATATCCCCGTGCTTGCAGTGAAAACGCAAACGGAGGAAATTGAGCGGCAACTTTATCAGGAGCGGCTCATCGCGGCGCTCTCCACAGTATTTGCCTTGCTCGCGCTGGTGCTTGCCTGCATCGGACTTTATGGACTGCTTTCCTACGAAGTGACGCAACGGAGGCACGAGATCGGTGTAAGGATGGCGTTGGGAGCGCAGTCGCGCGATGTCTTGCATTTGGTGGTGGGCCAGGGAATCGCACTAGCCGTCACCGGAGCGGTCATGGGAATTGGTGCAGCGGTGGCGGTGACGCGCTTTTTGCAAAGCTTGTTGTATGAGGTCAAGCCGGCTGATCCCTTCACGTTTGCAGGAGTGGCCATCCTGCTCGTGCTCGTCGCGATGGCCGCTTGCTACATCCCAGCGCGACGAGCGATGCGGGTGGATCCGATGGATGCTCTGAGGTACGAATAGTTTCTAGCGCAAACGATCGAGGAGCGTTCGTGTTGAGGGTGGCCCGATTTGAGAGCCACCCGCGCGCTGACCCATTTTCTGTAGCTACTCGGTTGGGTGAGTATGACGGCCCTAGCGATCGTCGTGATCATTCTGATCGCGTGGCGCGAAAGTTATGCCGCGGAAGACCTCTCCGGCCAGGGCCGTGCGAAGAGTGAAGAAACGGCCGAGGAAAAAATCTTCTTTGGGCAAAGTTTTGGATTGGAGCAGGTCGATAACCTTCACCAGTTTGTTCGGGTCGGCCCCCTGGTCTCCGCTGGCGCTGACCGTCGACGTGACGGCATAGATCTCGACCGTTCCGTCGTCGTGAACCCTACCGGTGATATTGCGGCAGCCGTCCGTCGCGGGGTTGAGTGACGCGGGATAGTTCGGAACGCTGTAGGGAACGCCGATGTTCAGGCCGTTCTGGAGAATGTAATCCAGTTGCCATGTGGTGCCGACGAGACTCCACTTCTGCACGCCCGCGGTGGCCAGGGTTGCGGCGTCGGCCACGTTTCCGTTGACCGCAGGAGTGACTAACGTGCCGTCGCCTTCATCGCAGACATACAGGGTGTTTGCATTGGCGAACCAAATGCCAAAGGGAAACGCTACGGGTGCCGGGTTACCGGCTTGGTCTACACCGCTCGCGAGAGCTGATGAGAATCCCGGCAGGATCGTGATCGGCAGAGCGGCGAGTTCGGCGACCGTTCCGGTCGGCAGCGTGCCTGCATTCCCAACTTGATAGACGGTGTTGATGCCGTTACCGCCGCTGCCCTTGGTGACGTACAGCGTGTTGTTGAAGATGGTCAAGCCGCGGAAGTTATTGTCCTTTCCCGCTTTGTCTGCCGTGGTGTAGCCGACCTGCGTAATTTCGAAGTCGCCGATCTTGGTGATGTCGGGCGGCTGAGGCGGCGGCGTCTGTCCCGGCACAAGGAGTTCGACGCCGGTGGAGGTGACCAAGTTGACTCCAATCTGCGTCTTGGTGAGTTGGCTCTTGTTCAGTCCGCCGTTGTTGTCGTTTCCCGCGAGATAATAAACCGAGTTGCCTTTGATTGCAGCGCGGCCATTGTTCCCGCTATAGGCGTTTCCTTCCGTGATGGTGAGCTGGCCGTTGGCATCGACTTCGGCCACGGAGCGGAAGTACTGCGAGGAAACCGGATTGCTCGGGTCCACGACGCCGGGCGTATTCGAATTCGACACGTCGAGTTGGTTCGGCGCGGTGACGAATCCGGGGCCGCCACGGTAGCCCATGAAGGTAATCGATTTTCCGTCCAGCGAAAGGTTGAGGGCCAACTCTGATTTCGAACTGAAACTCGTCACGATCTGGTCGCTAGGAATCGGCAGCGTACCAATACGGAAGCCGTCCGTGGTGATGTTGTCGAGGAAGATCGGCGAGGTAACGCCGAAACTGCCGTCGGCGCCGTCGTTATTGAAGACGGCGGGGTATGTGCCATCAGCAACCGCGGTGTTGCAGCCGGAACTGTTAGCATTCGGGATGGTGACGGTTGTTGTGCCTCCCGCAATCAGCGGAATCGTTATCGTGCCCGGCACGCAGCCTGGAGGCAGGGTTTGTCCCAGGGTGACGGTTGAGGCGTCGCCGAGATACACGCTGCGGCTTAGCACCAGAGTATCGGGTTGGAACTGGAAACGGCGCGAGTGGTCATCAGCAGCCGCTTTAAGCACAAATGTTCCCGCAGCCAGAATGGAGACTGCGGCGATGACAAGTGTTGTTGGAATGATTGCTTTTTTCACGTATTGAGCCCTCCCAGGCGATGAGACGATCTCACACGCGGCGCCAAGTGTTTTTACGCACTGGTTAAAGTGTAGTTAAGATTTAGTAAGTGCCGGTGAGCTGCGGTTGTTTGCGTGAGAGCCCGGACTGGAAGCCTGTGTTGACGATGAAGAACTGCTGTGCAACCTCAAACGAGTGAACACAGTCAAACTTAAGTGTGATCGAAGGCCGAAGGAAGGCGATAAAATAGTAACCGTGAATACCGCGAAGAAAAACTCGCGCGAGAAGACTTTCGGCTGGAAATTCCCGAGCTTTGTTACCGTCTCTGGGAGCATCGTCGCGCTGAGTCTAAGCGTGCTGTTGTGCGCCTATCCTGCTATGGCCCAGTCTCAACAGCCGACTCCCGTTCCGCCAACGGAGAATGGCCGAGCGAGTGCGCCCGGAACTCCGACTACAACTGCTGAGCAACTGCAGGAGGAGCGATTAACGGGAGACATCACTGGAACAGTCGTCGATCAGACTGGAGCGGTTGTCTCCAGGGCGCATATAACGCTTGCGAGCGCAGATGGAGCGCCTAATCGCGAAGTGCTGTCAGGCGAAAACGGGGAATTTTCATTTAGCAAGGTGGCGCCGGGCCCGTTCAAGGTCACCGTTTTGTCGGCGGGCTTGGCAACGCAAACATATCTCGGAGTCCTTGCCTCCGGGCAGTTCTACATCGTTCCGCAAATCGCGTTGACTGTTGCCACGGAAGTGACTGAGGTGCGTGTCGTCGGGCTTCAGCAAACGGAATTGGCAGAAATACAAATCAAAGAACAAGAGAAGCAACGCATTCTGGGCGTGATTCCAAATTTTTATATCAGCTACGTCCACGATGCAGTGCCGCTGACTCCAAAGCAGAAGTTCGAGCTGGCATGGAAGACGACCATAGATCCGGTAACGTTCGTCATTGTGGGAGCGACTGCCGGATACGAACAGGCGGAAAACCAATTCAGCGAATACGGGCAGGGCGCGCAAGGCTATGGAAAGCGTTATGGCGCGGCATACGCCGATATGATTACCAGCACGTTTATCGGAGGAGCTCTGTTCCCGGCGCTGATGAAGCAAGACCCGCGCTACTTTTACAAGGGAACCGGCAGCACGCGCTCGCGAATCTTGTATGCGATCGCAAATGCAGTTATCTGCAAGGGTGACAATGGGCACTGGCAGTTCAACTATTCGGGAATCCTGGGAGGGCTTGTATCGGGCGGGATCTCAAATCTTTACTACCCGCCAAAAGACCGCGGAGCGGGATTAGTGTTTGAAAGCGAGGGAATTGGAGTTGGTGGTTCGGCGGTCGCGAACCTGATTCAAGAATTTCTTATCCCGAAGTTGACGCCGAATCTTCCCAACCACCGGGCGGCGGCGCAACCCTAGACCGTTGACATACGAACGCCGACTCGTCGATGATTGTTCGGCGTGCAGGAAACTCTCAGCAAGCAACTCGCAGACATCGTTCTTCCCGACGCGTTCGGCCGAGAAACGCGATTGGGTTCGCTGTGGGAGAGCAGGCCGACCGTCCTCGTTTTCCTCCGGCACTATGGCTGAATTTTTTGCCGCGAGCACGTCGCGCAGTTGCGCGAACACGAGCAAGCCTTCCGCGATAAAGGCGCGTCTCTGGCCGCCATCGGGCTTGGCGACCGCAACTATGCACGTATTTTTCGCGAAGAAACCGGCATCGAATTTCCGCTGCTGATTGACGAACAGCGCCAAGCCTATGCCGTCGCCAACCTGCGCTCCGCCAATCTGCTGCACTTAGCCCGCCGCGACAATTTCGAGAGCCGCAATCGCGCCCGCGCTGCCGGGCATCATCAGCACAAACTCGGCCAGAATCCCTTTCAACTCGGCGGCAGCTTCATCTTCGCGCCGGGAAATCTCGATCGATTCTCTCACGTCAGCAAAACCTTCGGCGACAATGCAACCCCTGCGACGCTGCTTGCCTCGCTCGATAAAAGCTGAGAGGACTTAGCCTGGAATGAAAAAAGCGCCGGAGAGGTTCGCTCTCCAGCGCTTTTTCGTTATGCGAGGTGCTAAAGATTGTTACTGAGCGGCTTCAACCTTCTTGAGGCCCGGCTTCGGAATCTGCCAGATGATTCCAGAGTCGTCAGCATTGTTCGGGTAGAACTGTGCCGACTTCTGGCCGGAAGGCAACAGGACGATGTCTGCACGGCGGTTGTAAGCAAGCCAGGTGCCCTGCTTGTTCCGTTCGCGCGCCTTGGGCGCCTTGTTCGGGTTGGTGTCTTCCAGGGTGGCTACTTCCGGCTTTTCCAACTGGCGGTCTTTTCCGTATGCGGCCGTCTGGATCTTGTCGGCGGAGATGCCCTGATCGACGAGATACTGCTTGATGCGCTCGACGCGACGTTCGCTCAAATCCTGGTTGTGAGGCTTGGAGCCACGAATGTCCGCATGGGATTCGATAGAGAGTTTCGCATCGCCGTCATATTCGAGATACTTCTTAAACCCGTCGGCCAGGGTGGCGAGTTCCAGTTGTTGGCTCTTTACGAGCCCAACTTGCGGATGACCCTTATCCGGATAGTCCGTGGGGTAGAAGATGCTCTGCAAAACCACGGCGGGAATTGGCTCGATGGAGCCAGTCACGTGAACGGCTGCGGTTTGTGTGGAGCTTCCACCGCAGACGTTGGTTGCCGTGAGACTGTAATTTCTCGTCTCGTCCACAGTGCCGATGTCGGTCTTAGCCGGATCCGCCTTGATAGCCTGGCTGCCGTTGAGATCGACTTTGCCGAGCGGATCGATATTGACGGAGTCAGCGTTCGACGTGGTCCAAGTCAGCGTGCCATTGTCATCGGTGATGATTTTGTCGCCGATCTTGCGATAGTGGAGTTCGGTCGGAGCAGCGGTTAGGCTGGCTACGACCGTGGTGTTGACGTTGACAGTTTCAGTGCCCGTAACTGTTCCGCCGGGTCCCACCGCAGTCAGTGTGTAGGTTGTGGTTGCGCGCGGTGAGACAGACTTGCTGCCGCTTGCATCGACGGCGCCAACACCATTGTCGATACTTACATCAACGGCGTCAGTGGTCTGCCAGGCGAGGTCCGTGTTCTGGCTGCAGTTGATGTTAGCAGTAGAATTCGTGACCGTGGCCCTCACCGGCGCGATAACTACCGTGGCGCTAGCTATGCCCGCGTGGAAGCGGGGTAGCGGCGCGACCTTCTGGAGGTCGGCTTGGCGCTTGCTCCAGTCGGTGGTGACTTGCGCGTTCTTTCCGACGTTAATCGAGACTTTCTTTCCCGCCTCGACGTGTACATCGCCGGACCATAGCTCTTTGCCGCCGCGCGTAATCGTTAGATGATGCGTTCCCGGGGGGAGAAGCAATTCCTGTTTCCAGATCCAGAAGTCATTATTAAATTCGTCCACATGCCCCACGAAATACCCGGGAGTCTTTCCGTTCGATAGAACGGCAGCGCGAACGTCGGTTCCGCTGATGTAGACTCGGCCCCACGGACCGGCAACTTTGTCGCCGTAGGGTTCGAGCGTCACAGCGAGATCGGTGGATTTTCCTGCCACGATGTTGACGTCCTGCGTGGAAATTTTATAACCGTAATTCACCACCACGACGGTATGTTTCCCGGCGCTCAGCTTGATCGGATGGCTGCCTTCGCGAATGGCGTTGCCATCCACGAACACATAGGCCTGTGAGGGTGTCACTTTGATCTTCAGCTTCCCATCTTGTGCGAAGCCGGCGCTCGCGCAAAGCGCGATAGCCACCGCGAGGGTGAAGACGTATCCAATTCGTCGCATCTCAATTTCT
>Ga0209330_1000671_pt1 | contig 12779 bp, 13 predicted proteins | sample JacPinW_OM2H0_O3_FD_187969 | JGI IMG/M metagenome (GOLD analysis project Ga0209330, IMG submission 187969) | Forest soil microbial communities from Algoma, Ontario, Canada - Jack Pine, Ontario site 1_JW_OM2H0_O3 (SPAdes) (version 2) | ecosystem: Environmental > Terrestrial > Soil > Boreal...
GGGCGGCTCGGCGGCGCCGGCATCGATGTCCTGGCGCAGGAGCCGCCGGCGTACGGCGAGCCGCTATTGGACGGTCACATTCCGAATCTATTGGTGACGCCTCACATCGCCTGGGCGGCGCGTGAAGCAAGACAGCGCTGCATCGACGAAATGGCGGCGAATATCCGCGATTTCCGCAGCGGCGGGCGGCGCGGCCGCGTGGTTTAGGAGTCTGTCTCCAGCGGCTCGCGCTGCCCGCGCTACGCGTATTCGGGCGTCAGCCCCGCGCGGCTTTCTTTTCGCGCTTGGCGGCGCGCTTCTCCTCCAATGTCTTGGTCGGTTTCTTCTTGTCTTCCTTTTTACGATCCATACCTTTGCCCATGATTCACTCCTCTAGGTTTGGGTTTTGACATCAATTCTTAGTGCGCCGGCGAGCCGCTATCTTTGGCTTCGCAGGCCGCGCCTCCCGCGCAACCGCGCCGGGGTGACGCCCAAGCGTCGCGCGCGGCGGTTTCGGGGGCTTTTCGCTCACGCGGCTGATCCGCAACTCCCGGCCGGCCACGCGCACCTTCTGCAATTGCTTGAATATCTCCTTCGGCATGCCCTCCGGCAAGTCCACGTAGCTGTGGTCTTCGCGAATGTCCACGCGCCCGATGTGCACACCCTCGATGTCCGCTTCGTTGGCGATGGCGCCGACGATGTTTCCGGGCTTGATACCATGTACCGACCCGACTTCGATGCGAAAAGTTTCCATCTGAGCAGGACCCGACTTGCGCGGACGCTCCTCGCGATGCGAATCCCGCGCTCGGCTTGGCTCGCGCCCCACGGGTCGTTCCGGCGCTGCGGGTCGTTCCTGCGTCGCGGCTCGTTCGTGTGCCGCGGGCCGTTCCTGCGCCGCGGGCCGCTCAGCCTTTTGCGCCAGCAACAAGGGGGTGGAGCCTTGCGACAGGCTCGCGAGCGCGGCGGCTATGTCGATCAAAGCCATTCCGGATTCCGTTTCCAGCTGCTCCAACACCGGTCGATAAAGATTGCCATCGCCCTTGGCGATGCTCTCGGCGATGCGCTGCTTGAACTTGGCGATTCTCAGCGTATTGACGGCGTCGACGCTCGGCAGGTTCATGGGCTCGATGACTTGCCGCGTGGCTCGCTCGATGGCGCGCAGCATGTTGCGCTCGCGGGGCGCGATGAACAGGATCGCCTCGCCCGTGCGACCCGCTCTTCCCGTGCGGCCGATGCGATGCACATAGGATTCGGTGTCGTAGGGCACATCGTAGTTCACGACATGACTGATGCGATCCACATCCAGTCCGCGGGCCGCCACGTCCGTGGCGACGAGGATGTCGATCTGCCCGGCTTTCAACCGCGCGACCGTCCGCTCGCGCAGGGGCTGGGCAATATCGCCGTTCAAGGGCGCGGCCGCGAAACCGCGTGCCTCGAGTTTTTCCGCCAGCTCCACCGTGGCCTGCTTGGTGCGCGTGAACACCAGCATGCCGTCGAATGTTTCCGCCTCCAGGATGCGCGTCAGGGCATCCAGCTTATGCATGCCGCTCACCATCCAATACCGCTGCCGGATATTGGTTGCCGTGCTGGTCTTGCTCTTGATCGTGACTTCCACCGGCGTGCGCAGGTGCTTCGCCGCGATCCGGCGTATGGGCGCAGGAATGGTCGCTGAGAACAGGGCCACCTGGCGCTGCGGCGGTGTCTGCTCGAGGATGCTTTCGACCGCGTCGATGAAGCCCATGCGCAGCATCTCGTCCGCTTCGTCCAGGACCAACAGCGTCAAACCCGACAGTTTCAAGGTGCCCCGATTCATATGATCGATGACGCGGCCAGGCGTGCCGACGACGACATGCACGCCGCGCCGCAATGCGTTCAGCTGCGGCTGATAACTCTGGCCGCCGTAGATGGGCAGCACGTGGAATCCCTTTAAATGCGCGGCATAGCGTAGAAACGCTTCCGATACTTGCAGCGCCAATTCGCGGGTGGGAACCAGCACCAGCACCTGCGGCTCGTGCCGCGCCAGATCGATTTTCGTGAGCGCCGGCAGCGCAAATGCCGCGGTTTTGCCCGTACCGGTCTGCGCCTGCCCGAGCATGTCCTTGCCCGACAGCAGCACCGGGATGGTTTGGGCTTGAATCGGCGAAGGCGACTCATAGCCCACATCGGCAAGCGCCAGCAGCACCTCATCGGATAGGCCGAGATCGCGGAAGCTCGCGCTGTTTTCAATCGAGTCTGCCGGGACTGCGCTCATGGGAAATGCCGTAAGGTTTGGAAGCGCAAGTCTAGCGGTTTGACCGCGTATTGCTACCATAGTCGGCATGGGACGCATATTTGAAGTCAGAAAACACGCCATGTTCGCTCGCTGGAACCGCATGGCCAAGCAATTCACTCGGGTCGCCAAGGACATCGCGATCGCCGTGCATGCCGGCGGCCCCGATCCCGCAGCGAATCCGACGCTGCGCCGGGTGCTGCAAAATGCACGCGCCGTCAACATGCCGAAGGACAAGACGGATGCCGCGATTCGCCGCGCCTCCGGTAAGGACGCGGCCAACTATGCGGAGATTATCTACGAGGGCTATGCGCCGCACGGTGTTGCCCTGCTGGTCGAGGCCGCCACGGACAATCCCACCCGCACGATCGCATCGTTGCGCAACATTTTCATGAAGGGCGCCGGAAATATGGGAACCACGGGCAGCGTCAGCTTTTTATTCAAAAAAATGGGCGTGTTTCGCCTCGATCCGTCTCACGTCAAGGATCACGACGAGCTGGAATTGGATCTCATTGACTACGGGCTCGAGGAGATGGGCGACAGCACCGGCGATAAGGGCGAGCCGCAACTGGTGATCCGCGGCGCGTTCAATGACTTCGGCAAGCTGCAGGAAGCGCTTGAGCGCCGCGGCATTACGCCGTTGTCTGCGGAGCACGAATACATTTGCTCCATGCCGATCGAATTGCCGGAGGATCAGGCAAAGGAAGTGCTGGAACTGATCGACAAGCTCGAACAGGACGACGACGTGCAAAAGGTCTTCCACTCTCTGGCGTGAGCTCCTCCTGGGGCCTTCAGGCCCGCGGCGCCCTTGCGGCGCTTTGAGCCGGCGTTCTTTCCGCGCCTTAAGGTTTATTCATGATGTCATCGCCCCGGGAGGCTGCCGCGTTTGACTATCTGAGAGCTACAAAACCCGTTTGGAGGATGTCATGCGTAAGCTATTTATGTTATTGATTCCTATGAGTATTATTGCGATGAGCGGCTGCGTCGTAGCGCCTTATGGTTATCACCGCGGTTACTACGGTCCGCGCGTGGCGGTCATCGCCCCGGCGCCGGTCGTAGTGGTCCGGCCGTAACGCGATTCTCAAGATGAATGCAACCAAGCGATCGCGGACGGGTGAGATAATCTGCCCATGGCAATTCACCCGTTCCGCATCGTCAATGTGTTTACCCAGAACCAGGGCCCGTTTACCGGCAACCCCCTGTGCGTATTTGAAAACGGCGGCGGCTTAAGCACCGAAGAGATGCAAGCGCTGGCGCGCCAGTTCAACCTGTCGGAAACCACTTTTATTCTGCCTTCCACCCGGGCGAACGCGCGAGTGCGAATCTTCACACCCGCGTATGAAATGCCTTTCGCGGGTCATCCAACGCTCGGCAGCGCACACGTTTGCCGCGACTTGAAATTGGGCGGCAATTCGCTGGAGCTGGAGATGAAGGCGGGCCTCATACCGGTGCGCGCCAGCGGCGATCGCTGGACCTTGAGCGCCTTGGGCGCCAGCTCGCGCGAATTGGATGTATCGCGCGACACCCTCGCCGCGGCGCTGGGACTCGAAACACGAGACATCGGTGAGCGTCCGTTGTGGGTCAAAGCGGGCAAAGAACAACTGGTCGTGCCGCTCACCTCGACCGATGCCGTGCGCCGCGCGGTTCCCACGGCCGCCGCGATGGCAAAGATCGTGAGCGAAGACGGCCACAGCATGGCCTACGTGTTTTGCCTGGAGGGCAGGGCCGCGGGCGGCCGCGATCAGGCGCTGGCGCGTTTTTTCTTTCCCGCTGGGGGCGCCATTCTCGAGGATCCCGCGACCGGATCGGCCACCGCCAACTTCGGCGCATGGTGTCTGACGATGAAGCGTGCGCTGCCGGTTCAGCTGCAGATTTCGCAGGGAGAATTCGTGGGCCGGCCATCCACGCTGTTGCTCGACGTGAATCGCGAGGCGCAAGTTTTTGTCGGCGGCGATGTACTCGAGATCGGCCGAGGCAGCATCACTCTTTGACGATCACTCTTTGACGCCAGCGATAGCAGCGGTGCCCGCCGCGGGCGCGGCGATGATATCGCCTGCCCAGTGAATCACGGGCTTGAGGCGCGGCGAAACCATGTTGAGCGCGGTTTCAAAGCCCAGCCAACGCGCCTCCTGGTGTTCCGGAAACCCCAGTTCTGGATTAATCGGCAAATGCACCTGCGTGTCGTTGCTGCGCGCCAGGTAGTACCGGGAAATCTTTCCCTTGTTATAGGGGCCCGTGTCCATGTACTCGTGGCCCCAATCGAACGCGAGATTCACGAGCGTCGTTTCCTCTTTCACTTCGCGCACCGCCGCATCCAGCGGTTGCTCGCCCGGCTCGACCAAACCTTTCGGGAAATCCCAATTTTTATAGGCGCGCAACAACAGGTATTGCACGCCTGTTTGCGCCATGTGGATGACCACTACCCCGGCGGAAAATCGGCGTGAATGCCCGGACTCCGCCATTGTCACGCAGCCGCTGACAGAGGCGAGCGAATGAGATGATCGAAGGCGCTTAAGGAAGCCTTGGCGCCTTCGCCCACCGCGATGACGATTTGCTTATAGGGCACAACAGTGCAATCGCCGGCGGCGAAAACGCCCGGCACCGAGGTCCCGCCGCGCGCGTCGACTTCCACTTCACCGCGCGGCGACAGCTTGACCGTGCCTTTCAGCCAATCGGTGTTGGGAATCAGGCCGATTTGCACGAATACCCCGGCGAGCTCCAAATTGCGCAGCTCGCCGCTGGCGCGCTCCTTGTACTTGAGCCCGATGACGCGCTGACCGTCGCCGAGCACTTCTGTCGTCTGCGCGCCGGTTATGACGGCGACATTCGGCAAGCTCGATAGCTTTCGCGTCAGGATGGCATCCGCGCGCAGCTGCGGATCGAATTCAATCAGGGTGACATGGCTCACCAACCCCGCGAGATCGATGGCCGCTTCGACGCCGGAGTTCCCGCCGCCGATCACCGCCACCCGCTTGCCCTTGAACAGCGGACCGTCGCAGTGCGGGCAGTACGCGACACCGCGATTGCGGTATTCGCGCTCGCCGGGCACGTTGATCTCGCGCCAGCGAGCGCCTGTTGCGATGACCACGGATCTGGCCCGGAGCGATGCGCCGCCGCTCAGCTTCACCTCGATCAGATCGCCGGGAACCAGCGCTTCCGCGCGTTGCAGGTTCATCACGTCCACATCGTAGGTGGTTACATGCTGCTCGAACCCCGACGCAAGCTTATGGCCGTGGGTCTCTTTGACCGAAATGAAATTCTCGATGCCGACCGTGTCGAGCAATTGGCCCCCCAGGCGTTCGGCGGCGATGCCGGTGCGAATGCCTTTGCGCGCCGCGTAGATCGCGGCCGCGGCTCCCGCGGGCCCACCGCCCACCACCAGCACATCGTAAGGCGCCTTGGCGTTGAGCTTTTCCGTCTCACGTTTGGCCGCGCCCGAATCCAGCTTCTGAATGATCTCGGCAAGCTCCATGCGCCCTTGACCGAACGGTTCGCCATTCAGGAAAACCGCAGGCACGGCCATCACTTCGCGGCGCGCGACTTCGTCCTGAAACACCGCGCCATCGATCATGGTGTGGCGAATCCTCGGATTCAGCGCCGCCATGGCGTTCAACGCCTGCACCACGTCGGGACAGCTTTGGCAGGTCAGCGAAACAAAGGTCTCGAAGTTGTAATCGCCGTCGAGATTTTTGATCTGTTCCACGATGGGTTCGTCGATCTTTGGCGGATAGCCGCCGGTCTGCAGCAGCGCGAGCACGAGCGAGGTGAACTCGTGGCCCATGGGCACGCCCGCAAATCGGACCTGCGCCTGGGCGCCGGGCCGCCGCAACGCGAACGAGGGTTTAATCTGAGCATCGTCGCGCTGCGCGTCGAGCTTGACCAGGTTCGATACGGACTCGATGTCGTTCAGCAGGTCGAGCATTTCCTGGGATTTCTCGCCGTCGTCCAGGGATGCGACGATTTGCACGGGCTGCGAGATGCGCTCCAGATACCCCTTTAACTGCAGTTTAAGATTGCTGTCGAGCATGCTGTCCTCTTTAGAATTGCGGCCCCGGCGTTTGCCGGGGCCGCAAGATTACCGCCAGATCTTCGTTAGATCTTGCCGACCAAGTCGAGCGACGGCTTGAGCGTGTCAGCGCCCGGGGTCCACTTCGCCGGGCACACTTCACCCGGATGCGAAGCGACATACTGAGCCGCCTTGACCTTGCGCAGCAATTCCTTCGCGTCGCGGCCGATGCCGTTGTCGTGCACTTCCATCACCTTGATCTTGCCTTCCGGATCGATCACGAAAGTGCCGCGATACGCCAAGCCCTGATCCTCGATCAGCACTTCGAAATTGCGCGCCAGCGTCGCGGTCGGGTCGCCGACCAACGGATACTGCACCTTCTGGATGGTATCCGAGGTGTCGTGCCACGCCTTGTGCGCAAAATGCGTGTCGGTGGATACGCCGTACACTTCCACGCCCAATTTCTTGAATTCGGCATAGTTGTCGGCGAGATCGCCGAGTTCGGTCGGGCATACGAAGGTGAAATCCGCGGGATAAAACACGAACACGGACCACTTGCCCTTGAGCGTTTCGTTCGTCACCGGGACGAATTTGCCATTGTGATAGGCCGTGGCCTTGAATGGCTTGATTTCAGTATTGATCAGAGACATGCAGAACTCCTCAGACAGGTTTTGAAAACTTCGGTGTATCTTAACAGCGGATCGGCAATTCATTGCATTGATTATAATGATTGTTTTGATAGACTATATCTATGGCTATAAATCTCAAGGATCTCAGATATTTGGTGGCGTTGGCCGACACCGGTCATTTCGGCAAGGCGGCCGAGCGCACGTTCGTAAGCCAGCCGACTTTGTCGGCGCAGCTGAAGAAACTGGAAGAGTACCTGGGCGTCAAATTGGTGGAACGCCAACCGAAGAACGTGCAGCTCACCGAGGTCGGCAAGCAGATCGTGGTGCGAGCGCGGCGCATGTTGGACGAAAGCGATGAAATCATCGCGCTGGCCCGCAGCAATACCGATCCTTTCGCAGGCAAGCTCAAGGTCGGGCTCATCCCGACGATCGGGCCTTATCTGCTGCCCCGCATCATGCCGAAGATCCGTAAAGCCGTGCCGCAACTCGGGCTGATGCTTTACGAATACCAAACAGAGGCGCTCCTGAAGCGCCTGCGCGACGGCGAGATCGACCTGGGGATCATGGCTCTGCCCGTGCTGCAAGACGGCCTGGAGACGCGTGCGCTGTACCAAGAGTCGTTTACGGTCGCGCTTCCCACCCATCACCCGCTGTCCGCCAAAAACACCATCAAGGTGGCTGATCTTAAGGGCCAGACTCTGCTCTTGCTGGAAGACGGCCATTGCCTGCGTGACCAGGCGCTGGAGGTATGCAGCCGGGTCGATGTGCGCGAGCCCGAGGATTTTCGCGCCACCAGTCTCGAGACCTTGCGGCAAATGGTGGTCGCCGGACTTGGGATCACGTTGCTCCCCGAAATGGCGGTGGAATCGCCGTATGGATCGCAGCGCGGCCTCGCCATTCGGCCATTCGCCAATCCCACGCCCTCGCGCAGCGTCGGCGCCGTGTGGCGCAAGTCGAGCACTCGCGAGGCCGCAATTGGAGCAGTCTGCGACGTGATGGCGGGCGTCATGGCCAAATCGTGACGGCTGTCTCAGCCCAGCGACTTAGGCGGACGCATATGCCGATCATTTCACATATTGCGCGCGGCCGACCCGGCAAAATAGGCAGATAAGGAATGTTTCGCCATGAACGCCCGCACCATCGCACAGGGAAAACCGGCTGCAAAGCCGGCACCGGTTTCGCCGCGCTTCGACAAGAAATTCATCGAGGATCACAATCTCGTTGAACGGTATCTGGAAAACAAATTGCCCTTCAAGGGCGCTCGCGATCTCGAGCAGTGGTGCCACGCACATCCCGATTATTTGAATGAACTGAAGCTATCCGAGCGCGCCCATGCGAGCCTCAAGCTGCTGGAAGCCAGCGGTCGGCCGCAGGATCTCGGCGAGCCAAAGCCGCCCTGGTGGAAGAGCATTTATTTGCTGATCGGTTTGGCGGTGTTTGCCTTCGTGTGTTTGGTGACCGCCTGGGCCATCGCGGGGAAATATTCATCGCTGCAGGGAAAATTGGAAGACACCAAGCGCGTGATAAGCCAAGGCCCGCTGGTGCAGCCGGCCACCGAAAAGGCGATCTATATCACTCCCGATCACGCGCCGGGCATCGACCGGGCGGTGATAAAACTCAATCGCGCGGCGCCGCTGTTGATGGACGTGCACATCGATCTTGGCTACACGCAAAAACTTCTGCAATTTCGTTTATTCGTCGACAAGAAAGACCAGGGCCGCGCGCTGGTGCTCAACAACTTGCTCAAGGATTCGAACGGCGAGCTGCGAGTGACGCTGAATTCCACCGGCCTGTCGGCGGGCACCTATAGCGTGCGGATCGAGGCACTGCCGCCGCGCGGCATTCCGATTCCCATCGGCTGGTTGATCATCGAGGTTACTTAAGTCACTCGTCCCGCAGCGTGACGATGGGCGGCGTATTGATCACGCTGCGCGTTGCCAGGGTTCCGCTCAGGCCGACGAGCACCGTACCGCACACCAGGCCGGCGACCCACACCAACGGATCGAGCGTGAACTGCAGCGAGAATAGCCGCTCCGCCAATATCCAGCCGATTCCGGTGGCGCCGAAGGCCGCCAACGTGCCGGACAGAAAACCCAGCGCTGAAAATTCCGCGGCGACGCCCTGCAGCACCGTACTGCGGCTCGCGCCCAAGGTCCGCAGCATCGCACTCTCATAGCGCCGCTCGTCTCGAGTCGATTGCACCGCCGCCAACAGCACGACGATTCCGGCGGCGAGCGTGAATAGAAACACGTACTGCACGGCGAGCGAAGCCCGATCCATGATGTCGCGGATCTGCTTGAGAATCGCATCCACATCGAACACCGAAATCGTCGGGAATTGGCGCACCAGGTCCGCCAGCGCCGGCCGCTGTGCGGCCGTAAGATAGAGACTGGTCATGTAGGTTCCCGCCGCGCCATCGAGCAGCCCGGGCGGAAACACCAGAAAGAAATTCGGCCGGAAACTGTCCCAGCGTATTTTCCGGATGCTGGCGACCTGCACCGTCAAGGGTTCTCCGGCCACATCGAAACTGAGCTTGTCGCCCACCTTCAAGTGCAGACCCTCCGCATACTCCGACGAGATCGACACCACGTGTTTCTCGGCATCCGCCGCGGTCCACCATCGGCCGGCCACCAACTGATTGTCCTCCATCATGTTGGCCGACCAGGTCAGGTTTTGCTCCCGCTCCGCAAATCCGCGCCCCGAATCGCCGCGCAATTTGAGCGACTGCGGCGGCTCGCCATTGATGGCGGTAATGCGGGCTCGCACCATCGGGTACATCTGCGGCGCTCCGAAACCGTGGGCGGTCAGAAACTCCTGCAGCGCCTGGCGCTGCTCGGGGCGAATATTGACCAGAAAATTGTTGGGTACATCATTCGGCAGGCTGCGGCGCCAATCGGCCAATAAATCGCCGCGAACCACCGCCAGCAACAGCAGCACCATCAAACCCAGACCGAAGGCGACGATCTGCACCACACTGCCGGTTCCGCGACGCGACACATTCGCCAGCCCGTAGCGCCACGCGACGCCGACGCCGCCGCGCAGCCGGCCGGTCAGCCTCACCAGGCCATAGCCCGCCAAGGTCAGCACCACACCGACCGCCAATACGCCGGCGAGCACGCTCAACACCAGCTCGGTGTCTCGCACCAAGCTCCACAGAATCGCGAACAGCGCCGCGAGCGCCAGCAGATAGCTCACGCCGTAGCGCAGCGGCGGCGCGGTTACGGTCTTGCGCAGCACCCGCGCCGGCGGCGTATTTTTCAATTGCAGCAACGGCGGCAGCGCGAAGCCGATGAGCATGGCCAACACGGTCACCAGGGCGATGGGCAGCGGCGCCAGTGAAGCTGCGGGGAGTTCGCTCGGGATGAGGCTCTTCAGCAGCGCGACCAATCCCGACTGCGCCAGAAACCCCAGCGATGTGCCGATGGCGACGGCGAATAATCCCAGCAGCGTCAATTCGATGATGGAAATTGCCAGCACAAATCCCTGCGCAGCGCCCATGCACTTCATCAAGGCAACAGCGTCGATGTGGCGCGCCGCGTAGCGCCGCGCGCCCATGACCACCGCCACCGCCGCCAACAGCACCGAGGCGAGGCTGGCGAGACTGAGAAAGCGACTTGCGCGGTCGATGGCGGAATTCAATTGCCGGCTGGACTCTTCGACGTCTCTCAGCCGTTCGCCAGGCGCCTTGGTCTTGCTCAAGTACTCGCGGAAATCCGCCACCGCGGCCGGTGTGCCGGCGAACAGCGCCGCATAGGTGGCGCGGCTGCCCGGCTGGATGAGCTGCGTCGATGCGATATCCTCATAGTTGAGCAAGGCGGCCGGCGCTAGATTGACGAAACCGGTGCCCTGATCCGGCCGGTAGTCCAGAACTTCGGTCATACGGAACGACGCCTCGCCGATGCGCAGCATCGCGCCCAATTCCAGCTTCAGTTGCGCAATGATGCGTGCATCGATCCACACCTCGCCGCGGCCGGGAATTTTATCGGTGCTTCGCGGCGTGCCGAACGGCGTATCCGCGATCCGCAGGTGCCCACGCAGTGGATAATTGGCAGTCACCGCATTGAGCGCCGCGAGCTGGCTCAAGTCTCCGCTGAAAATCGCCGTGGGAAAAGACAGGACCTGCGCACTGCGCAGACCGCGGGCGGCTGCCTCATCGAAGTAGCGCTGTGGGATCGGCGCCGGCGCTTCCAGACGCAAATCCGCCGCGAGCACTTCCGCCGCCTGCAGACGCACGCCTTGCGAAATGCGGCTCGTGAAGAAGCCCACGGCGGTCAGCGACAGCACCGCCACCAGCAGGGCGAGCAACAACACCGAAAGCTCGCCTGACTTCAAGTCGCGCCAAAGATTGCGTAACGCAAAACGCAGCGCCTGCATCAAGTCACCGCGCCGCCACTCGTCGCCTGGGCGCTCATCGCCTGGCCGACCGAGGCTTGGCCGTTCACGGTGTGGCCGGCATCCAGTTCCAGCACCCGATCGCAGCGCCTTGCCAGCCCGCGGTCATGCGTGACCAGCACCAGCGTGCTGCGCGAGCTGCGATTCAAATCGAACAAGAGATCGGTGATGCGCTGCCCCGTGACGGTGTCCAAGTTGCCGGTGGGTTCGTCCGCGAACAGGACCGCCGGATGCGTCACGAAAGCGCGCGCGATGGCAACGCGCTGCTGCTCGCCGCCGGACAGCTGCTTCGGGTAGTGCGCCATCCGCGGCGTCAGCCCCACCTGCGCAAGTGCGGCCGCCGCCGTCTGGCGCGCATCGCGCCGGCCGGCGAGTTCCAACGGCAACATGACATTTTCGATCGCGGTCAGTGAGGGGATAAGATGAAAGGATTGAAATACAAACCCCACATGCTTGCCGCGAATGGCCGCGCGCCCATCTTCATCGAGTTCGGTGAGATCGATGCCCGCGATCAATACGCGACCGGTGCTCGGCGAATCGAGTCCCGCGAGCAGCGCCAATAGCGTGGACTTGCCGGCACCCGAGGCGCCGACGATGGCCAAGGTCTCGCCGGTTCGCACAGTTACGCTGACATCGGCGAGAATGGTGAGGGCCCCGTCGGGGCTAGCCACTGTCTTAGAGACATTCTTGGCTTCGAGTACGATTTGATCTTGCATCAGGAGCGCTCGTGAAACGGCTTTTGGCCCTTTTTGTCTTGATGGTTGCATCCGCTGCGGCTCGCGCCGAAGCACCGGTGATTCTCGTATTCGGCGATAGCATCAGCGCCGGTTACGGGCTCCCGCTAGAACAAGGCTGGGTCGAATTGCTCAAGACGAGGCTCAAGTCACAAGGTTACGGTGACCAAGTCGTCAATGCCAGCGTCAGCGGCGAAACGACCGCGGGAGGCCTCGCACGCTTGCCGCGTGCGCTCGAACTTCATCATCCGAGCATCGTCATTCTCGAACTGGGCGGCAATGACGGGCTGCGCGGCCTGCCCATTGCCCAAATGCGCGCGAATTTGACGCAGATGGCGGCCTTGAGCAGCGCGGCCGGCGCGAAGGTGTTGCTGTTGGGGATGCGAATGCCGCCCAACTACGGGCCGGAGTACACAGAGCAATTCGCCAGGGTTTTCAGCGATTTGGCGGCCGAGAAGAAAATACCCTTGGTGCCATTCCTGCTGACCAATATCGCCCTCTCCCCCGCACTTCTGCAGGGCGACGATATTCATCCCAACGCCCTAGGTCAGCCCATCCTGCTCGACAATGTTTGGCCTACCCTAAAGCCGCTGCTGCATAAATAACGGTCTACTGCGCAGCAGTCAGCCACTCAGCCACGCCGCCGTGGCTGGAGCACGTTCCACTGCGATGCGCGGACTTCGAGTAAGTGCCATCCTTGCACTTTGCGGTCGCTCCGGTGGGATCCGTATTGCTGGCGGTGGCTGTGGGCGCCGACTTGGTCGCCGTAG
>Ga0209330_1000672_pt1 | contig 12764 bp, 7 predicted proteins | sample JacPinW_OM2H0_O3_FD_187969 | JGI IMG/M metagenome (GOLD analysis project Ga0209330, IMG submission 187969) | Forest soil microbial communities from Algoma, Ontario, Canada - Jack Pine, Ontario site 1_JW_OM2H0_O3 (SPAdes) (version 2) | ecosystem: Environmental > Terrestrial > Soil > Boreal...
AATTGCGCTCCAGTGGCGCCGTCACCGTCGTCGATATCACGGTCGGGCTCGCTCCGGGATAGAACGTGAGCACTTGAATGGTCGGATAGTCGACTTCGGGCAAGGCGGAGACCGGCAGTTGCGTATAGCCAACCATCCCAACCAGGAGGATTGCAGCCATCAGCAAAGCGGTCGCAACCGGCCGCAGAATAAACGGGCGGGATGGACTCACGGGGCGCTGCTCCCGCTGCTGCTGGCTGCGGCAGGTTTGGACGGAGCCTGGTTCGAAACCGCGACCGCGATCTTGTCCTGCAACTTATCGAAGCTGCTGTTGGCCACAACGTCGCCCGGATTGACGCCGTCCACCTGCGTGAGACCCCCATCTGCGACTCCCGGCTTTACGCTGCGCATATGGGCAACGTCGTTTTGAATCACGTACACGAAGGATGCCTGGCCATTTTGTTGAATAGCGGAAGCTGGAATCAGCGTCACGTTCTGCAGCGTATTCACCAGCAGCCGTGCGTTCACAAACTGGTTGGGGAAAAGCACATCATTCTTGTTCGCGAACACGGATCGCGCTTTCACAGTTCCCGTCGTGGTGTCGATCTGGTTATCGAGCGTGAGCAGCCTCCCGGTGGCAATCTTGGTTTGCGCAGTACGATCAAAGGCATCGACGGGAAGCTTGGCTCGCTTGCGCAGGCGGGCTGCCACCGGGCCGAGGCTGTCTTCCGGGACCGTAAAGATCACCGTGATCGGATCCAACTGCGTAATGACTGCGAGAGTGGTTCCTCCAGAGGCCTGCACTACGTTGCCTGGATCCACCAGCCGCAAACCAACGCGCCCAGAGATGGGCGCAGTGATATGACAGAAGTCGACCTGGACCTGATCGAATTGAACCGTACCCTGGTCGTTTTTTACTGTCCCCTGATCCTGCAAAACAATTTTTTCCTGGTCGTCCAGCAGTTGCTTTTGGATCGCGTTGCGCGCCCACGCGGCACGGTAGCGTTCCACGTCCATCTGCGCCTGGCCAAGTACGTTCTCATCGCGCTCCAGCGCGCCTTGCGCCTGCAAGAGAGTCGCGCGAAAGGGACGCGAATCGATGTCAATGAGCGGACTACCTTTCTTTACAAGTTGTCCCTCTTTGAAGTGCACCGCGACAACCACTCCAGTCACCTGGCTGGTAATCGAATCCGTGTAAACGGGAGTGACTGTGCCGATTGCATTCAGGTAAACGCCGATGTCACCCTTGTTGGCGGTTGCAGTCGTGATTGTGGTCTTCGGCGGTCCCGGAGCAGCCTTCTTCTTGGCGTTCTCGCGGTGGCCGAATAACAGATAGGCCCCTATCGCCAGCAACAACACAATCCCCAGGATTATCCACCATAGCCTGTATCTGTGAGGCTCCGAACCGTGAGCGGGGAGCTGATGGCTCGGATCGGTGATGGGATTTTCCTTTGTGTCGACGGTCAAAAGAAATCTCCTTTTTCGGCTCAGAATCGTTCAGAATTATAGGCTAGGAGAATGGAGTCGAGTTCGAAATCGTGACGCCCGATTGTCCTAGCCCCAGCTTATTGCCGAAAGTGAGCTGTTCTGCACTGTATTTTCGAAACGGAATGAATGATGCGGCGAAGGTTCAGACTACAGTTTATCCGCTACCCAGACAGCCCATTTGTGGCGACCGACAGACTTGTAGCCGCTCCGGTGCAACTCGACAGCCCGCGCAAAAACCGGGAAGAATGATATTGTCAGAGCTCCTTTCATAGTTGTTCTCCCCGCAAAAACCCCATCGAAGGCCGCGGTTCGCGGTAATGCTGTCCCACGCTCTCGCCTAAATTCTGCGACAATGTGAAGTCTGTGTGCTGGCCGCAAAAGTTCGCGAAAAAACCTGGCCCGGCATAAAACGCTGCATCAAACTCAGGTCAGGTTTGTTTGTACAAGATACACAGTTCCCCCATAGGAGTGAAAGGCTACTGAGAATGAAGGAAATACTGCAGCCCGCCGATGGACAACGTCGTGTAGTTATTGAGAGGGTTTTGCCTGAAATTGATTGCGGCCGATTCCCGATCAAACGCGTAGTTGGCGAAGCAGTAGTTGTGGAGGCCGACGTGTTTGCCGACGGTCATGATCAGGTCACCTGTCAGGTGCTTTATTCGCAGGGGGGCAACAAAGCATGGCAATCGACACCCATGACACCACTGGGCAACGATCGCTGGCGAGGTGCGTTTTCAGTCGCGAAAGAGGGACGCTACGAATACACCATTGAAGGATGGATCGATCGTTTCCAAACTTGGCGCGACGCTCTTGCCAAACGAATCTCCGCTGGACAAGACGTTCACGTCGATTTGCTGATTGGAACCGAGTTGATTTTAGCTGCCGCGGCGCGCGCAACAGGGGAGGACGCCGGCCGGCTGCGACAGTGGGCGAGCAGGATATGCGAAGAAAAAGACTTAGAAACCGCAACCTCCCTCGCACTCGAAGAGGAGCTGCTCAGAGCGGTCCGGTGCTATCCCGAACGCCAGTCCGCTACCCGGTGCGAAAAACCTTTGGCGGTGGTGGTGGACAGAGAAAAAGCGCGCTTTTCGGCCTGGTATGAAGTTTTTCCTCGATCATGCTCGCCCCAGGCTGGACAGCACGGGACCTTCCGGGATTGCGAGGCTTGGCTTCCCTACATTGCCTCCATGGGTTTTGACGTAGTCTACCTACCGCCGATCCATCCCATCGGCCTTGCTTTTCGAAAAGGAAAAAACAACTCGGTCATGGCCACGCCGAACGATGTTGGTAGCCCCTGGGCAATCGGATCGGAGCAGGGTGGCCATACATCAGTTCATTCCGAGCTGGGTACGGTTGAGGACTTTCGCCACTTTATGTCCCAGGCTACGGAACGGGGCCTCGAAGTTGCTCTCGATATCGCGTTTCAATGCGCTCCCGATCACCCTTACGTGAAGCAGCACCCGGAATGGTTCCGGAAGCGTCCGGATGGCACCGTCCAATACGCGGAGAATCCGCCGAAGAAATACCAGGACATTTACCCGCTGGACTTCGAAAGCCAGGACTGGCGTGCATTATGGGACGAGTTAAAGAATGTTTTTCAATTCTGGATCGATCAGGGAGTTCGCATCTTTCGTGTCGACAATCCTCACACGAAAGCATTTGCCTTCTGGGAGTGGGTGATCGGAGAGATTAAGAAGGAGCATGGCGACGTGCTCTTTTTAGCCGAGGCGTTTACCAGGCCACACGTTATGTACCGGCTAGCCAAACTCGGTTTTTCTCAGTCTTACACCTATTTCACCTGGCGCAACACGAAACAGGAATTAACAGACTATTTCACCGAGCTTACGCAAACTGAGGTACGAGAATACTTCCGTCCCAATCTCTGGCCTAACACGCCCGACATCCTTCCGGAGGTTCTCCAGGTCGGTGGTCGTCCGGCGTTTATGATCCGATTGATTCTGGCGGCTACCTTGGGCGCCAGCTATGGTGTTTATGGGCCTGCGTTTGAGTTGTGCGAAAACACGCCCGTGCGGGCGGGCGGCGAAGAGTACTTGAATTCCGAGAAATACGAACTCAAGCATCGCGATCTGCGTTCCGCGTGGAGTTTGAAGGACATCATTGCCCGTATCAACCGTATCCGCAAAGCGAACGCGGCACTGCAAAGCAATCACAATCTGCGCTTTCATGCCACTGACAATCCGATGCTGATTTGCTACAGCAAGACGACAGACGACCTGAGCAACGTGATCGTGGTGATTGTCAATCTCGATTCATTCTACCGGCAGACGGGTTGGGTTGCTCTCGATCTCCCTGCCCTCGGAATAGAGGCGGATCGTGCGTTTCAAGCTCACGATCTGCTAGGCGATGGCAGATATTTGTGGCAGGGTTCACGGAACTATGTGGAACTGACACCGGAAAGTCTCCCGGCACATATTTTGAGGATGGGTCAGTGAATTCGGGCGGATCCCGATTTCGAGCATTACCGCCAAGTGTTTATGGAACCCCTTCCTTCAATTCGCGGTGGAATGCTGTTTTCCGGGTTCGAAGTCGGGGAAGGCCTCGATGCGAGCTGTTCGGGAGTTGATGCAAACACCCGCAGAGGATTCTGCTTCGTGCTACGCAAAGAACCATTCGAGCAGTATTTGCGCGACCACCCCGACGGCCACCCATCGTAAGCCCCCTCGTGAGTAGAGTTTGAGATTAACAGTCGACGCAGGTCGGCCCTGCATAGCAGGGCCGACGACTCAAAGGCACGATTCTCGGGGATTCACACGTGTTTGTCCGAGGCGGAAATTTTCTCTCATGAGGCGAACAACCAATCCCTTTGCGCTGCATTCTCACGTCTTGGGGAAGGTCGCGCTTCGTAAACAAGTCATTGCCGGCTGCATTGTCAATTCGAGAAGGGATGTGGCTGTGGAGACGTGGCCGCTAATCCGCACGCTTGACATTCTGGCTCTGGGATTCCTGACTGCTTTCTGCGCCCCTGGCTTCTGGGCGCAAGCCGCGCCTACGGGGAAGAGCGACCAACCTGTGTCTTCGCCGCCCCTACAGACGCAACCAGCAACCACCATTTCGGTCCAAGTCAAGGTGGTGAACGTCCTGGCCACGGTACGGGATAAGCACGGCAAAATCGTCAACAACCTGACGAAGGATGATTTCACGCTCGCTGAGGACGGTCACCCTCAGACCATCCACTATTTCACTCGCGAATCTGACCTGCCGCTCACTCTCGGGCTCCTGGTCGACACCAGCATGAGCCAGCGCCGGGTTCTCGACCAGGAGCGGAGCGCGAGTCACGGTTTCCTAGACCAAATGGTGCGCGTGGACAAGGACAAAGCATTCATCATCCAGTTTGATCGTGAGGTCGATCTTCTGCAGGACCTTACCTCCTCTCACGAGAAGTTGGAATCTGCTTTGGGGTCTCTGACGACGCCCCAGTTTTCGCGCACGAGCGGCGATTCTCCAGATCAGGGCAGCGGAGAAGGGCGCGGATCAGGCCGGCATCACATGGGTGGCGGGACCCTCCTGTACGACGCCGTCTACCTCGCCTCCGATGAGTTGATGAAGAAGCAGCAAGGTCGCAAGGCGCTGATCGTACTCTCCGACGGGGTCGACCGTGGCAGCAAGGAGAGCTTGGAGACCTCCGTAGCAACCGCGCAACGGGCAGACACCGCTGTGTATTCGATCCTCTATAAGGATGACGAAGGCTATGGCCAGCACCGAAGTGGCTTTGGCATGGGTCGTCCCATGGGCGGCGGGGGGATGGGCCGGCACGGCGGGGCTGGCAGATTTCCACGGCCCGACGGCAAGAAGATTCTGGCGCGCATCTCAAAAGAGACTGGTGGACGCCTTTTCGAAGTCTCTAAGAAACAGCCCGTCGATCAGATTTACTCCGAGATCGAGGAAGAGCTAAGAAACCAGTACAGCCTGGGATATACGCCTGAGCGGGGAGGTGCTCCAGACGATGGCTACCACAAGATCCAGCTCACGACGAAGCAGAAGGATCTCGTGGTGCAGTCCCGAGAAGGCTATTACGCCAGCCAGTGATCCTCTCCGATGCGTGAAGTGTGCTTCGGATACTCAATCAGCTTCTTGCGGCAGTCCCTCAAGGGACTGATCAAACCCCAGCTGCTGCCCCGGGAAAGCCACCTTCCAAAGGTCAATGAGTGTTCGTTAAAGAGAGCGGCTTTTGAAAAACTCCATTTTCCGCAAAAAAGCGAAAATTTGGGGGATAGAAAATGTCTGGGAAAACCAAGAAAGTCGTTTGTAGGGCTTCCTCGCGCAAAGTTTTTTCGACGAGTTTTGAGGGATCGAGTTTTTCAACACTCACGAGATTTATCACCAGTCACGGCAGACTACACTCCTTGTGGTGCAAAAGGAAATTCCAGTTGTATTACCATGCCAGCGATGACCTCACGCTTGGGGAGATGGCTGAACGATCCTCTCCTCCTCTTGTGCCTCGTGGCGGGCTTGCTCGCCTTTGCTGTGCAGTCCGGCGAACTGGGTACGATAGACACAACTTATCGCCTGCAGACCACCCACTCGCTTTGGACTTCACAGCCGCAGCTGTATCCGGACGACTATCCGGATTTCGGCTTGCACGGCCGCGGTGGCCGTCTCTACAGCTGGTACGGCATCGGCCAATCGCTGCTCATGCTACCGGCGGACGTCATCGCGACGTGGATCTCGCATTGGCGGATATTTTCTGACTACCAAGACGATCCCGCGGTGCGTAGCATCATCGTGACCTACTGCACCAGCATTCTGGTGAATGTGCTGACCGCGTGGATTGCCTTTCGGTTGGTCCGCCAGCTGGGGTTCAATGTAAAGGAGGCGGTTGCGGGCGTGCTCGCCCTGCTGTTTTGCACGACCCACCTGCATTACACGCAGAACATGATGGAGAACAACTACATCATGCTTCTGACCTTCACCGGATTTTCCTACCAATATGAATGGCTGCGGACCGGCCGGGTCCGCGCGCTTTATGCCGGGTCCGCCGCGCTCGGAATGAACCTTCTGACTCGCCTGACGACCGGCCTCGACTTGCTCGCGGCCGGCGTCTTCATGCTGACCGTCCTCTGGTTCGAGCGCGTTAAGGGAAGGGAACTGTGGCGTCGTCTGGTCGAATATTGCAAAGTTGCCGTGCCCGTTTACGGCTTCTTCGGAGTGATCGAACGCGCGTACAATTTTTATCGTTTTGGATCATGGACCCAAACGTATCTGCCATTTTTTGCGAAAGAGCAGCGGCTGAACGATCCGAAACTTCCTGTCAATTTTCCCTGGAGCACCCCATTTCACGTGGGATTTTTCGGCGCGCTGTTCAAGCCGGAGAAATCCATTTTTCTCTTTGACCCCTTGGTGTTGCTGACACTTGTGGTTCTTGGGCTGGTATGGAAGCGCATCAGTCCCGAGGTACGCGCTTACGCGGTAACCTCGATTCTCCTGTTGATTGGTTATATGAGCTTCTACGCTCGCTACACCTACTGGGCGGGCGATCACGCCTGGGGAGACCGCTACATTTCAACTGCCGTCGAATTGGTGGCGATTCTTTCCGTCCCGCTGCTGCTTCGCTTTCGAGAAGATATGGGCAAACTCGTCTGGCGGGGCGGCATCGTTCTGATTTTTGCTAGCCTCGTCATCCAAATGGCATCGCTAGCATTCTGGCTTCCGCTTGAGATCTACCAGATGGAAACCTTCGGACATCCCACGTTTGTGATCGCGCTGCGGTTGAAAAACATTATGGCCTTTGCCTTGGGCAAGATGAACGCCTGGGGTCTGAGCACCATTGCGATGACGCAGGATCCCTGGGATTACGTTCACGTCACGACCTGGAATTTTCTTCCGTTCCTGCTGCGGCGCGTGGGCGCGGCGCCCCGATGGGTCGTAAATGGGGCATTTGGCATTTGGATCCTCAGCATTTTGGCCCTCCTTGCATTCCTCTGGCGACTACAGACAATTATCCAGAGCGATCAGACCCAGCTTGGCGATCGGTAATATACCAGTTGTTTGGCGCATATCGTTCCGACAAGGCAGATCGGACGGCAGCAGTTTCTGGGTGTTCGCACACGATCCTAAGGCGCATCGACAACGCAGCGAAAGCCGACAGTTCCAGATCGATCGTGCCCGGGGGACATCAAGAGATACTTTTGGTGTTCATCCAGCTGGTATGTTTGCGGGAAATACCAAATGGAACCACTCGGTTGATAAGCCGCACCCCCACGAAGAATCGCGGCTCGCGTATGAGGGTCGCGGTATTCGTCTGTCCACTGAGAAACGTTGCCGACTAGATCGAGAACGCCGAATGAACTTGCGCCTTTCGGAAAAGCTGTTACATCAGCAAGAGAACGCATCACAGGTCCCGAATCCACCGGGGTAAGATTCAGAGGGTTCCAGTCGTTTCCCCAAGGGTAGGGACGCCCGTCAGTAGATTGAGCTGCGTATTGCCACTCCCATTCATGCGGCAGGCGTTTCTGACTCCAAGTTGCATAGGCGCGTGCATCCTCAATGGAAACCCATGTGACCGGTTTGTTATCCCAACCTTGGGGATAGGTTCCATTTTTCCAGTCGCGCAAGAAATTGTGATCGTCCTTCGGGCGATAGTGCGTTGAATTCAAAAACTTGGCGAACTCAGCATTCGTTACCGGCGTGCGATCGATGTAGAAACTATGAATCTGCATTCGATGCCGATGGAAACGGCGCGCCGTATCCTCCCATGGGTATTGCACATCTACACCGGGATCATTGCCGCCCTCGATCTCAATGCCGCTCACCTGAAAGTCGTAGTCACCACCTGAAATGCGCACCATATTTTCCGGTGGGGACTGTGCCGTGCGGGTCATCGGTATTTCGACCAAAGTCTCGGGCACGGGGTTCCATTGACGGGAATAATTGGCAAGAGGGCGCTTCGAACGCTCCGCCATGTAAGAAAGCAAGTTCCGAACACTCTCGACGGGTTCCTCCTGCGTGGCCAGAACAGCGCCGTACCCGAGACGTTCTAGATCGAAACTCAGTGTGCCCTTGCCGTTCACTACGGCGGGCGTCAACTCCGTTCCGTGCCACAGATCGTAGTAACGCATTCCAGGCTGGCTTGAAATCTCGATCTGAGCGCCGGAGACGTCGTACTCATTGCGATTAACCAGTGTCCAGAATGTCCCAGAGGCTCCGGGAAAGCGGCTGGCGAATACGCCCGGTTGCAAAACTGCTGTATGCGGTTCCCAGTCAGGACTGACCAAGTAATCGGCCATGACGCGCTCGATGCGGGTGAACCGCAGCAAGGCTTCGGCATCCTGAGGAGTGTTTTCATACCAGAAGCCCCAGAGGTTTTCGAGGGTCGCATATCCCTGGCCGTTGAAAAAGGCGTGCTGCAGGCTGTCGGTCTTGTCGCGAGTGAAACGGTCGGTGATATTGACGGTGTGGCGTGGTTCCATCCATTTATCTTTGCTGACCATCGGAATGAATGGATACTGTTTCCCTTCCCAGGTCACCCAGTCATTCCAACTGATATTGGTCCAGGCAATCGAAGCGTCGCGTGGCTGAAATTGGGGTTCGAGCGCGAGGGGATGACCGATCGTGTCGGAGGCCTCGCGAAACCCCGGCGGAACACTCTCCAGCGTATCGAAGTTGATTCCGTCGGCATCAATCTGCTGGAGGAGTTGCGCGATGGCCGCCGACGGCGCTACGCCTTCGTTTCGAGTTCCCGCATCCCACGCCAGCAACGGAAAAAATACTTTCACGCCGTGAGCGTGAAATTGCTCAACCATGGCCCGCACTCCAGGAAGGCCGCCAGGAAGATCGCGCAACATATCAAATTGATTACGATCGTCGATACCGAGGTTGGGATAAACATGCCAGATGAGAACGGCATCGATCGGGCCGATATGGCTCTCAGTCTCGGAAAGGAAACGGTCGACGGTGTATTCGCCCTTGTCCGGGTCGTAGAGACTTCGATCCCAGATCAGCAGCTGCACCTGGCTGAAAATGTGTTGGGTCCATTGCAGATCGGGGCGGTCGTACTGCGAGCCATCGTAGCGCAAAAGAGTGCGGCGATCTTTGCGCCATGCCTTCAGTCCCTGCAGCCAGCCTGGCTGATCAGACGACGAAGTCGGTCCGAAGAAGAAGACCTCGCTGGGGGGCGGCAGCTCCGTCAAATTCATGACACCAGTGTGGGACACAAGGTCGTGCCGCGGTTTCCATTCGTCTGCGGACAATTGGCCATTGGTCAAGCAGAGGCTTGCAATGAATACACCAAAAGAAGCTGAAAGTAATCTCATGAATGCTCATCACTATAACGGATTCCAGAGTTGCTGCGACTGCCGAGCTGCGCTCGGCCTCGCCGAGGGCGGCCGTCCCTACGCGAACTGGCGCATAAAGAAAGCTGAGGCAAATCCGCCGCCTCAGCCTGAAATTTATGCATCTTATAATGCTCTAGAAATCAAGCCTCAAAGCAAACTGAATCACGCGGGGGTTGTTGACAGTCTCATTTACAACACCGAACGAGGAAGGACTGTTGATATCCTGCATAAAAACTCCGTTGCCAGTTAGCCCGAACTGAGCATGATTGAAAAGGTTGAAGAATTCTCCCCGGAACTGAATCGTGTATCCCTCGTGGATGCGAAAATTCTTGAATGCAGAAAAATCTGTATTCACGAAGCGGGGGCCGGAAAGTGGCGCACGGGAAATGTCTCCAAGTTCCCCTACTGGCGCTGGTACGAAAGCACAAGGATTAAACCAATTCAGGTTGTTGTGAACTTGGGAAGGCGCGGCGCAGGTCGGGTTTGCTGCCACGGGTCCACCTTTGAACGGGTCACCCACTTCGTCAGGGCGGTTCTGCGGAGTTCCATTCCATTCGAAATTGACGCCAGACTGGTTATTGCTGTCGACCAAGAATAGGGGGAACCCAGAGGTCGCCTTTTCGATCAAATTGACTTGCCACCCCCCGAGAATCGCGTCCGGAATAGTACTCCAGTCGCCGCCGTAGCGTTTGCCTTTGCCGAAGGGCAATTCGTAGAGGACGCTGGCGGTGAATTGATCATCTAGATTGAGTTGCGAGAGTCCCCAATCTGCCCTCTTGGTACCAGGTAACGGGTAGTATTGTGCGCCTGGGGTAGTGCCGTCTCCATCGGACATACCTGAATCGTAAGTGCGAGCCCAGGTGTAGCTAAGCAGGGCGTATAGGCCGTGATGGGCGCTCTTGGTTTCCGCTTTGATAAGCAACCCATCATATTGGGCCCGAGCTCCGTCCGTAATGTTTGAGATGTTGATAAATTGGTTGTTCCTGTAAGGAGCATTGAAATACGCTCCACCAGGCCCGCAACCGAGCGTATAGCCTGGAGTTGAATTGGGACCTCCGAGGCACGCACCGGGAGCATTCACATTCAGGTTCAATCCGTAGAACAGAATATGTGTGCTCCGAGTGCCCGCATATCCCGCGGTAAGAACGACATTTCCGGGCAGCTGGCGCTCAACATTCAAGTTAAACTGCTGCACCATCCCCTGTTTGAAGTTTGAGTCTTGAGAAAGAGAGGTTCCCGTAAAGTCATCCGGGTTCGGAGGTGCAGTGAAGGGCATTAGATTTGGTTGAGTCAACCCATATTTCAGCCCGCAGTTTAGAGCGATAGCGCCGGCCGCAAAATTACCAAACGGGCATGGGGCGCCAGGAAAATAATTAAACTGGTCAACTTCGGCGTAATACGGCGGATTCTGCCAGAGCCCTTGCGCACCCTGACTCCAACCTGAGTCGTGGTAGATGGAGTAGCCCGTGCGAACCACGGTGTTTTGGATGCCCAGCGGCTTCCATGCCAATCCAATGCGCGGCTCCAACGCGGTTTTGTCGAAATTAATCCCCACGTCTCCGTTGGAGCGAACGCAGTTCGTACAACCACTGAACGGCCCATTTCCGGCGACCAGGTACTGCTGCGTCGTCCAATCGAAATTCGCCTGACGGTTCTGTGCTTCGGTAACTGGAGTTACGAGTGCCCACGCCACTCCTAGGTTCAAGGTCAGGTCGTTGCTGACTCGCCAGTCGTCCTGGACAAAAGGACGAAACATCTTCCAGCGCCGGCCGGTGGTAGCCCCATAGCATGTTTGATGTGGATCGCGCCAAAAGGCTGGCCTACAATTAAGTCTGCCGTCCTGTCCCCAGTGAATCCCCCACCGATCAGGAAATACCCGTCCTGAAATCCGTTTGTCATGACATTCATTTGATTGAGACGAATTCCAATCCCTGTGCGAATGTTGTGGCGGCCCCGAATCATATCGAAGGTATCGCTGAAACTGTAAACGTTGGTCCCACCGACAAAAGGAGCGAACCCGCGATCACCCAGAGACCAGTAGGTACTGAGCTGCGTGGAGCTCAAGCCGCAACTGAGGCATGCCTTCGTGTACTGGGTCAGGCCCGGTGGCGCATTCGGACAGGCGCCGTTAAGATCCGCGCCTACAATGCCCAGCTTTGCCGCTTCGCAGAGCTGTCCTCCAAATTCGCCGTACGAACTAATGAAATCGAAGATTCGGTTGAAGCCCACGTAGGCCTGGTTGATGTTGTTGGAAGAGAGGATGTGAGTCTCCGAAACCACGACGTTGCGCCCATGGTTGGCGATGATCTGGTTGCTGCCAAACGGATTCTGCTCGGCCCATGTGGGCGATCCGCCGGGCACGAAAGAAGTGGCCTGGTCGTAGCTGAACCTGGCGAAGGCGGAATCGTTGCTGGAGAAATTGTGATCCAGTCGAATTGTCGCGTTACCTTCGTTGAGTTTCCGTACGGGAACATTGGCATAGTTGACCCCAGCGACGATTGAGGGACTGCCAACCGGATAGAGATTGATTAGCGCCAAGCCGATCGGATCGGCATCACCGAAACCGGCGGGACCGCCTGTTGTCGGAATAATATTGCAAGGTGTACCCGGGACCTGGCTTCCGTCCGCCAGCACGGCAGTTGGAACCCCCGCGTTGCATTGGAACGTGGCGGGTTCTCCGGTGACCCCGTTGAGATTTGCGTAAGGATTCGAAAGGAAACCCGGATTGGCACTATTCACAATAAATGGGTCATTTGAGAAATTCCCACTCATCTCCGCCGCTGTCGGCACCAGGCCGGTGTAGGGAATACCATGACGCTGGCGCTTGGCTTCGTAGTTGACGAAGAAGAATGTCTTGTCCTTGACGATGGGTCCGCCCAGCGCTGCCCCGAACTGGTTCCGCACGAAGGGATTCTGCGGGTCGGCCGGCTGCCCGGCGGAGGGCGACGGGTTAAAGAAGTCGCGCGCAGCCATTGCATTTATGCGGTTGAACTCATACGCGTCGCC